>ERZ506918.96-NODE-96-length-40284-cov-6.428099_pt1 | contig 40284 bp, 35 predicted proteins | sample MGYA00513975_ERZ506918 | MGnify/ENA metagenome assembly ERZ506918 | reverse complement strand
TTTCCGTCTCGTGCCATCCCTATTTGCCCATTTTTGATTTCTACGCTTTGTAGTAAAACTACATATTATTGTAGAACAGCCATGTCAAATGTCGGTGTTGGCTGTGTAAATTTTTGTTTACATAGGAAATCATTATTAATTATCGTTAATATTTTTTACATATTATGTCAACCAACTAGGAATTTTATTAACTTTTTGTATACAGCCTTATACCCTGAAATCTTTAAACAATAGTAGTAAGAACCACATATTCATAGTATGGTCGTTCCTTTTGATATAAAATCTATTTACTTTTTGTAATGCGCGTGGCAAAATTCGCAATTTTATCCCCCTATTGACCTAAAAAATTGCCAGTGATAAAGTGCAGACTATCAGATATGCATATCTAAAATCAAATCAATGATTATTTCAAATTACGCTAACCCGGCCGTACATATTTTATAAATAGGGCTGGTTCAATATTTGAATTCCAAGACAAATTACATATACACCAGGAGGAATATGCCTATGACCCCAAATACAAAAATTAGCACTCTTTTTACTCAGACTGACAGGAAAATTGTCATAGATAAGCTGAAAAATAACCCATTGCTTTCTGTTAGATTCAGATCCCTGAAAGGCGAACTCAAAGAACGAATGATCGACTTTCTATGTGGCACCGCAACTCTCCCGCTTACATATGATCCGTTCTTTAAAAAGTTATTTAATCCAGATATTTATCCTGAACGCCTTGAAAATTTTATAAGCAGTGTTCTTAAGAAAAAGGTAAAGATAAAATGTGTTCTATCACAGGAAGACAGCCAGCTTCAGGGAGCAACTCTGCTTATTCTTGATATCATAGTTGAACTGGAGGATGGTTCCATTGCAAATGTTGAAATTCAGAAAATATCGTATCTTTTTCCTGCTCAGAGGATGTCCTGTTATTCCGCAGACTTATTGCTCAGGCAGTATGCAAGAGTGAAGGGTGAAAAAGGTAAAGGATTCACATACAATGATCTCAAAAAAGTGTATACAATTATCATATTCGAGAATAGCCCCGCCGAGCTTAAAAAGGACTATGTAAAGGACGCTTACATTCATTTTGGGCATACTACGTTTGATTCTGGGATTCATATGGATCTGTTACAGGATTTCTATTTAATCTCGCTTGACGTATTTCAGAAAAGCTACTATTCTAAATCTATAAAAGATCGGAACGAATTAAATGGATGGCTTACCCTACTATCCACTGACAACGTCTGTAAACTTGATGAGCTAGTTTCTGACTACCCTTATCTTGAAAGCATAATTGCTGATATGGCAAGCTATCTGGATAAACCAGATGAGGTAATCGGTATGTTTTCAGATGCTCTTAGAATACTTGATGAAAATACAGCCCGCTATATGATCGAACTTAAAGACGAAGAAATTGCGGAAAAAGACAAGCTACTTGCTGAGAAGGACGACCAGCTTGCTGAGAAGGATGCTTTAATCGCTGAACTCATGGCCCAGCTTAAAAAGTAGGATTATAAGGTGCGTAATTATTAAAGGACAGAACATGCCAGCTTTCGCTGAAAAGTTCTGTCCTTTTTATAGGTCCACTATTCCGACTTTCTCTCTGAATTCTCATTGGATTCTGTCGTGTCACCTGTTTCTCTGAGATTCTTCTCTCTTATATACTGAATAGCCTCTTTTACGGCTGCTTCCTCCTCATCCTTTGCTATCTTTCTTGCATAGGATACAGTCTTTACTAGGTTGGCTATGAGTATAATGGCAAGCGGAACAAGAATTATGGGTACAAATATAAGTGGGTTAGACACAAGCCTCACTATCTTGCCAAGTATGAGTGACGACCACACCACCCTGCCAAGCAGGTCTCTTGAGTCCACATCGTAACGGTCCACCACATTATTGGCATCGCCTTTTGTAATATACCTGTAATTATTACCATCTGTCTCTATCGAGACAACTCTATGTGTATTTACTGCACCAGAAAGAGCCGGATCCGATGAATAAAATGATATGACATCATTCTCATGTATGGCTGATGGATCTGTCTGCTTAACAATTGCCTAGTCTCCCCCATTTTTTAAATAATACAATATTATATATCATAATAACGTATTATTATATGGGAAAATGTCAAGTATTCATGTATTAGTAATCTGCTTTTGTGCATATTGCAATATTGCATATGTGCACTATGTTCTACATTCTATCGTCTTGTGAAAATTTCGGGCCTACTGAGCGGTTGTCGCACGGCACCAGTCAAGTACAGCCGAGTAATAAGCCATCACACTCTCATGCATCTTGCAGATCATATCCACATCAAGTTCTTTAACCGCATTCTCCAGCTCCTGCGCCTCATCGCCCAGTTCCATGGCTCCGATCGTTCTGGATGTACTTTTTACCGTATGTATCAATATCCTGTAGCCGTCCCAATCTTTTTCATCATAAGCCTTCTGTATCTCTGCGCGCTTGTCGTCAGCTGCATACATTGATATGATTTCTTTCAAAAAGTCTTCACTGCCCCCGCAGTATGTAAGACCTTTCTCGTGGTCAATGTGAACTTCTTTACAAGATATGTCTGAATCCTGTTTTCCCATAACATCTGTTTTTTCGTCTACGGTTCCGGCACCCATTGTTGGGCTTTCCCGATCTTCATCACATACCGCCGGATCCACCAGCTTATCCTCAGGTATATATCTCATCAGGATATCTTCCAGCACCTCCGGCTGCACCGGCTTGCTGATATAATCCTTAAATCCTTCCGCCAGATACATCTCTCTTGCACCCATGACAGCATTTGCAGTCATGACTATATATGTACTCCTGCCACACAGGCTGTCGCGCATGAGCATAGCACGGTGAAATGTCTCCATGCCATCCATCTCAGGCATCATGTGATCCATAAGGATGATATCATACCTGTACTTTTTTATAAGCTCCAGACACTCGGCACCGCTGGCACAGGTCGAAACCTTCATACGTGTAGGCTTAAGCATCATCTTGATAACTTTCAGATTCATGACATTGTCATCCACAACAAGAACACTGACATCCGGGGCACACAATTTGCTCTTATACGTCTTTCTCTCCTTCATATACTGTCTGTGCCTGTCCTTAAAATCGCCTATTCTCTCATCGGACAGACGTTCCTGGCTGATTTTTACCACAAATGTAGTCCCATGTCCATACTTACTGTGGCAGGTTATACTTCCACCCATCATTTCCACAAGGTGATATGTGATGGCCAGTCCAAGTCCTGTCCCCTCTATAGATCGGTTATTCGACAGATCAAGCCGCTCAAAATCTTTAAAAAGTCTCTCCTGATCTTCCTCTTTTATTCCGATTCCAGTATCACGAACAGCCATGACCAGTTCCACATTATGGGGATCTGCACCATGATCCTCCATATGGACGGTCACTCTGATCGAACCTTTCTTCGTATACTTCACAGCATTTCCAATAAGATTTATCAGGATCCGGCATATTCTGGCGGAATCGCCTTTCAGATCATTGTACAAAATCTCCTGAACCTCGGCATCAAGCTCCAGATTCTTCTGTCTTGCTCTGGACTCCATAACAGACAACACATTGCTGAGCAGCTGGCTGAAATGATATTCCTCATTGACTATCTCCATCCTGCCCGATTCTATCTTGGAGAAATCCAGCACATCCCTCACCAGATCTACCAGGATATCACTTGAGCTCTGTATATCCCTGGCACATTTCATGGTTTGTTCCTCGTGTGTCTCTCTCATTATTATCTCATTCATCCCCACTATGGTATTTAGCGGAGTCCTGATCTCATGGGACATATGCGCAAGGAACTCGGATTTGGCATGGTTCGCCACATCAGCATCATCCTTCGCTCTGGTAAGCTCCTCATTTATCTGCTCTATCTCCTCTAGTTTACACTTGTATACGGCATTCTGGAATCTCACTATGGATCCGATAACTATGCCGAATATTATAAGGCTCTGGAGCATGTCTACATACACACTTCTCTCATTTGCCAATGGGATCACCAGTTCTGGGTATTTATACGAGACTATGTAACATGCAACCACCATTATGATCTGGACAGCCAGCATGACATAGCAAAACATGCCATCTATCAGAAGGAATGAGAATATCATGCCTAAGCCAAACCAGAAACCCATACCGCTGTACGCTCCGCCCGAGGTGAAGAACATCATCGGAAATGCCATCAAAGTTATAACAAAAACGATCACTATAGCACTCTGTCTCACCATCTTTTTTGCATTTGCAAGGTAAATGCATATGCCGAGCACAGCCAACGCGCTCAATATGGCAACATCTTGTATAAGTGGAGTTTTGATGATCAGGCTCGCTATAAAGCTGATGATTCCGCCAACGGTGCCTCCACCTGTAATTATATTAAATAGAAGCAGCTGCATGTCCGTATCATTGTTGAGCATCTTCTTCCAAGGTACAGCCTTTGAACTTTTTTTATCTGATTTCTCATTTACTATCTTCCCCAAAGTGTCCCCCCATCTGTATTTAACCGATAACTCCGTACAAGGTCTCAAGGAAAACTATTGGAAGGAACGGCTTCGTAATATAATCCTCAACCCCCATCTGTCTCGCTCTCTCTATCAGCTTATAATCCTTATAAGCTGTTACGAATATGACCGGTACATTTGTAATCTTGCGTATCTCTTCCAGCGTCTGGAATCCATCCATGTCTGGCATCTCGATATCGAGCAATACCAGGTCTATCTGCTGATTTCCCACTATATCTATGGCCTGCTTTCCGCTCTCAGCCGCAATGACCTTGTAGAGGGGCTCGTTTTTGCAGATATTCTCTATAAGTCTGATATTTATCTTCTCGTCATCTACAACGAGGATATTGCTGACCATCTTCTCGGCCTGTCTCATGTGGTAGTCTTCATCCTCATCAATCATACTGAGCATGACTTCTGCAATGTCCGGATCAAACTGACTGCCCTTGCCCTTCTCCATCTCATCGCGCACTATCTTCTGTGGCAGGGCGTATCTGTAGCTTCGGTTGGATGTCATGGCATCATAGCTGTCTGCCACCGCTATGATCCTTGCACACCTCGGTATATTTTCTCCCTTCAGCCCACTTGGATATCCTGTTCCATCGTACCTCTCATGGTGATACTTTGCGCCCACCGCCAGTTCCGGAAATGCATTTATATTCTTGAGGATATGGTATCCATTTACACAGTGAAGCTTTATCATGGAGAATTCTTCATCCGTAAGTCTTCCCGGCTTGTTGATTATGTTGTCCGGAATACGTATCTTGCCCATATCATGAAGCAGTGCTATCTGATATATCTCGTCCTGCTCCCTGATCGTTCCGCCCATCCGCTTCACCAGTTCACGACTGTATCTGGCAACACGCACGGAGTGGCCTTTTGTGTATTTGTCCTTTGCATCTATCGTCTTGGCAAATGCCTGCATGACCATATTATTCAGGTCTGTGAGTTCGTTATTTGTCTCATCGAGCTGGCTCATGATTGCATCCGTACTATTCTTGGATCTGGTACAGAAGAACACTATAATTATATATAAAACTATTCCAACGCCTATATCGTAGCCTATCAGGTTTCTTATTCCGTGGTACAGCTTCTCATTTGTGATGACCATGACCACATACCATTCATCAACTATGGAACAGCTGAAAACCGTCACCTTCTTGTCATCAACAACCGCTTGAAATGGTTCGCCGTCATTGTTCGTTATGCCCTTCATGAGTGCAGACATTTCACCCTGAGTGTAGTTCTGTCCTACATCTTTCTTGTCTGAATGGGTTATCACCAAGCCTGACTTGTCGCAGACGAATGCATATCCCTGACCATTTAATTTGATTTTTTCCGTCTCAGCCTGTATTTGATCCAGAGTTACATCCAGAGATATTACGCTCACACCATCATAGAGTAACTGGCTGACTGACATCAGAATATCACCTGTCTGCGCATCGATGTACGGCTGGCCCAGGGTTGGCTGGCCGTCTGCCGCCACTGCTGCCTTGTACCATGCCCGCTCCTGAGGAACATAATCATCGTCGGGAACCCAGTCTGTGCCATCAAGGTATTCGCCATTTATAAAGCCATATACACCTGTGAACGCCGCATCTATATCCTGGAGATAATAATCTGATTCATTCGTGAGAAAGTTCAGTATATCCTGCCCCGACCGGCCTTCTCTCATCATATGCTCCACAGTGATCTTCGTAACTTCCACCGCATCCATGGCTCGATTCAGATACGAATTCATATATTCCTGCTCCTGCTTAACAGTCTCTGCCGCCAAAGCCAGAGTATCATTCACTGACTTCCTATAAAATGTCATGATCGTACATAACGACAGTACCACAATCGCCACAAAACTCACTATCAGCGTCAGTATATACTGCCTCTTGCTTATATTTTTCATACCGAATTTCCCCATTTCACGTACATTATTCCGGTCCCAGATCAGCTCAAGTTTATACTTACATATAGCTATAATTGTAACACACTACCAACATTAATCAAATATTTAATGGGGTCTGAGGGGTCCGCCACCTCCGTCCCCAGAGATAAATTACACCCGTTAGAGCGCGCCATGGCGCGCAAACAAAAACAACCTCCTGGCGGTTTCCCACCAGAAGGTCGTCAATCCCTACCCCGAATAGGCAGGCCATTGCATACATGTTGTCAAATGTAGGAAGGCATTCGCCCCTCTGCCACTTGTAGATCGATACAGGTTCATTGAACCCGAGAAATGCCTGCAATGCTTTTACGGTGATTCCTTTCTGCTCTCTCACTTCTTTGATCCTCTTGCCTGTTGCGCAAAGATCGATCATTGGAAAATTGTTCTGTGTCATAAATGATACCTCCCATTGTAAATGCTATAAACTATCTGACTACCAATATCTCCAATAGTCTTATAACTGGGTCAATATCCCGAACACTAATAATAAAATATGTCAGAAGGAATCTACAGATACTATAACACAAATAAACCACAGGTTAAAAGTAAACCTGTGGTTTAAAATTTTTTATTCAGTTTTCCCGTTCTGCTTCGCAAGCTTGTACTGGGTCATCTTCCTCTTGGAAGCTATGCGCTTATGCTTCTTTGCCTCAGCCCGCTCCGCAGACCGGTCAGGAAGAATGCCACAGGCCTCAAGGGCTCTCGGCCATGGCCCAAGGTAGGATTTTATCCAGCCAACCTGCTCCGGTGTAAAGTCTGACTTTTTCGGATATCTTCCAAGTGAAATATATGCGTCCAGAAGCATCTGACAACATTCTTCACGTGTATAGCCAGCTCTCTTGTTCTCCATACCTCTTTCCTCCGGATCATCTCTGCGTTTCTATGGCCTAAGAATTATTTTACTTTGACAGACTTCACTGAGCTGCCAAGTCCCATGTATCTCTTGCCATTTATTGTTTTGTAAGCTCTTACTCTCACATAGTATCTCTTGTTCTTTGCTAGATTCTTGATAGTTGCACTGCCATACTTTGCGCTCACATACTTTGTCTTTGCAGACTTAAAGCTCTTGTTTGTAGCATATGTTATCTGATATCCGGTAGCACCGCTTACCTTCTTGTAGGTCACCTTAAGACTTCTGCTGCTGTTTGATGCAAGCTTTGTTATTGATGACTTTGCAGGGGTAACTATCAGAGTTACGATTCCGCTTGCCTTGTTGTAATTGCTGTTGCCTGAGACAGTGATCTTTATCTGTACTCTGCCCGGCTTCTTGGTTCTCACAAGACCTGACTTGCTGTTTACTATCGCAATATTCTTGTTTGTTGATGAGTAAGTTACAGTTCCCTTACCAGCAGCCTTAACGGTTATATATCTGTTGTATACATATAATGTGTTGCCTGTCACTGTCTGGTCTGCCTTATTGATCTTGAAGGTCTGCTCAACACTGCCTGTATAATCATTCTTACCTGTTATAGTTACCTTGGCTGTTCCGGCGTTCACGTTATTTGCATACGATGCTGTATAATCAGCCGCCTCAAGTTTCTTACCGTCAACAGTTACTGTAACCTCAGGCTTCTGTGCCTTGCCTGTATATGTCACATCTGCAACTTCTATAACTGTGTTGTCCTTTGTGAGTGTAACCTTTGTATCCGGCTCCTCTGGCTCTACAGGAACCTCCTTGACTGTTATCTTGATAACGATCTGTCCAGCCTCGTAGTTCTCTGTTCCCTCAGATGAAACTGTGATCTCAGTCTCACCGACAGCCTTGACTGTCACACGTCCTGTCTCAGGATCTACCTCTGCCACCTCTGGTGCAGATGATGCAAATGTAAGTGTACCCTGTCCTGTAACCTCGAGATCAAATGGCTCTGCATTTTCAAGAACCTCGATCTCAGTCTTTTCTGTAGTTATCGTCTTTGTAGACTTCTTTATCTCGAACTCGCCCTGAATTGTACCAGAGAACTTACCAGTTCCCTTTACTGTACAAGTACCCTTTCCGGCATTTACGTTATCACTGTATGTAACCTCATAGCTGCTTGGATCAAGCTTCTTGTCATTTACATATACGGTAACTTCCGGTGTGAGCTCCTCTCCAGTGTACTCTGCGTCTGCTATCTCAAGCTTTGTATTGTCCTCAGTGAGTGCTGTCACTGCCATGATCTTGTACCATGCAGTTCTTCCACCTCTTGATGTGATCCTGCACACAACATCATTTGTCAGGTTGATCTTGGCTGAAAGTCCGTCAACCACAACATAATGGCCATCCGCAGTTGTCTTGTATGTCATGTCAAGCTTTACAAGATCTGCGCTCTCCGGCAATACAACACCGACCTCAAATGGATCAGCCTTTGTTCCTGTTCCATTCAGAACCTCTCCATTTGCCTTGTATGTGTAGATAGAATTCCAATTCTCATCGGTTTCTGTCTCTGTGGTAAATGTTATCTCTGTTCCATCTATTGTCATGGACTCAAATGTAGGAAGTCCTGAGAATGATGCTGCTACATCTGCTCCTGTGAGCTCATAGTGAAGCTCGATAGTGTCGTTATCCTTTGCATCCAGTGAACCAAGCCCACCGTTGTCAAAGTCGTCTCCGTTGTATGACAGCATCCATCCTGACATTGAGTAGTCAGCAACTGATGCAAGTCCGTTTACAGATACGATATATGGGCCATAAGCTGACTCCTGAATATCGTAGGCTATTCCGGCATTATCCAGTGCACGCTTTACAGCGTCAACCGCGGAAGCTGCCTCAACCTTTGTGTTCTCAAGGATAACTCCATCCTTTGATGCACCATTTATTCCGGCTGCACTTGCTGTGTAGTCATATACACCTATGTTGAAGATAGTAACTCCGTCAATTACAGTTCTTACCTTCTTGTATGTCTCTACAAATTCTCCATCTTCTGCTGTCAGAGGAACATTTGCCATGATCTCTGCTGCAGGTGCCACGTTCAAGATGGCCTCTCCGTCATTGATCTTGGTAACTGTGTCAACTGTGAGCTTCTTGACTGCCTCTATATTAGCAGCCGATACATATGAAGCCTGATCCTCTGTGATGCTCTCATCTGCTGCGGCTGTGCATGAATATGCAGATCCTGATATTGTCAGATCCTCTGAATAGCCTGCAAATACGCCTGTTGTGGCTGTGTCGCTGCCATTTACAGTTCCTGCGCTGTAGCAGTCTGTGATCTCCACGCCTGCGTCATTTGACGTATTACCCTTGAAAACACCTGCAATACCGCCTGCATTTGTCTGGCCTGTGATCGTTCCTGCATTGTAGCATGAAATGATCTTGCATCCAGGATCCTGCGGATAGTATTCATTGTGGCTTCCGAGTATTCCACCAACATTTGTCTTGGCTGTGATGTCACCATAGTTTGTCGAATTCTGTACGCAGATATTTCGGCTGCTCATAGATCCTATGATTCCGCCGACGGTACCACCGTTTTCTGCCTTAATAGTTCCATGATTTACACAGTTCTCAATCACTGTGTTGCTTATTTTGTTCGTGTTACAGTATCCTACCAGACCACCTATCGAAGCTGATGTATTTGTGCCTGTGTAAGTGATATTTACTTTAGATGTACAGCCTGCTACTCTTGCCGGTGCATCTGTGGTTCCCTGATACAGGTATCCCACAACCGCTCCTGCTGCAGTCTTGGTGCTCATGATGATAGTTCCCTCTACTGTGAGGCTGCTGATCCTTGCACCCGCCTGTCCAAATATTCCTGAGTAGCCTATATCATTCTGATACAGATTGCTGATAGTATGTCCCTGGCCGTCAAATGAACCCATGTATATGGCACCCGATGTACCTATTGGTGTCCAGCTATATCCTGCAAGGTTGATATCCGCTGTGAGCACTGCATTTATGTCGACCTTCTTATTGACATTTACCTCATTTTCAAACCAGTACAGCTCTGCACCTGTGCTGATCTGGTATACTCCGTCAACCTGTTCGGGCTCGGTCTTGCTCTCGCCATCCCAAGCAGTTGCACTTGACGCTGTGAGGCTGATGGTCTGTGACATCTCGCCGGAAGTATCCTCCGGGATCTCAAATGTTCCCTCGGCATACATGTATCCGGCACACTTCATAGTGTAATTGTACTGTCTGCCTGCAAGACCATTGAAGCTGCCGTCCTTTACTGTTACGGGATTTCCTTCAGTATCCTTTATGCTTACCTTATATCCTTCTACTGCTTCGTTTGTAGCACCATCCACTACATCAAGCTTTACCTGGACAAAGTCTGTCTTTGCCAGCTTAAATGACATATCCGGGAGACTTCCAAGGTATGCCACACGTACGCTTGCTGCCATCTGTACAGGCTTTCCTGTTGCATGGCGGACCTCTCTGTGTGAACCGTATGGCGAACCGAATCCGCCCTCATACAGAACTCCGCTCAGCGTGTACTCGTCACCTGCAAAATACTGAGGTATCTTGACTGTAACTGTCTGGGCAGCAGGATATGATGCAAATGCATACTGGTTGCTTGCTCCTGAGAATTCATTTCCTTCACCATCTGACAGTTTTATAGTTCCGGCCATGTTGTAAATTCCTGCAAGCTTGTTGGCCGGAATATACAGACCATCGTATGCCTTCTTGCCATCCTCTGTACGCTTACCATATGAAACCTCTATGGTATCACCGGCTCTGAGTTCATCTGCTGAGATCTCGCCACCATCAGCGTTCTTATATGTGTATGATACCGGGACTTCCTTTGCACGTACTACCTGATATGTGCTAACTCCGTCCTTTGTCACCTTTATTATGTTTGATCCCTCTGTGAGACCGCTTACAGTGTAGCTTCCATCATCATTCTTCTTGACATCTGCTGTTGTAAATCCACTGTATGTAAGCTTGTTTCCCGTGATCTGTGGATGAAGAACTGATACTGCCACTCCATCCTCCGGTGTAAATGTGTACTCTGCACCGGCTGCTCCCTCAAGATAATACAGAACATCGATCTGTGCATCCAGATTGTCTACAGCAGTCTTAGCAGTCTCTGTGTTGCGTCCTGCATTTAATGTCATATTTGTCTGAATGTCTGAGCCGTCATTTCCTACAGTGAATACGACTACACCTGTGTTTTCAGGCCAGATCGCACTGAAGAATGAACCGCCCATACCAGGCTTGTTGATCTCTGCATCATAGGTTACGAGAAGTATCGCTGTTCCCTCTGACTTTGCCTCGATCTCTGCTATCTCTGAATGCTCGCCAGGTACAACGCTGATCACATCACTTGATGGGTTACCATTCTCATCGATAACTGTGTAGTGATAATCAGGCTCTGCTGATTTTGCATTCATGATACCCTCTATTGCCTGCCAGTTACGGAAACACTCAAGGTGATACTTGTCACCCTTCTGCATAGCAATATAGCCCTTCTCATTTGAAGTCATGTAGATATCAGCTACATCTGAGCTGTTGGCTGACATGTCATGTACAACTGTGCCAGGGCCATATGTGCTGTCGCCGATGTACATATCCTCGGCTGTTACCTTGTACTCAGCATCTGTGGTTGTGGAGAACCAGTTCCAGTATGTCACTCCCTCTCCACCAGTTACACGGTAGTAATATGTGATACCACTTCCAAGATTATACTTGTATGTGTCATATCCGGCATCCTTGCTGTCTATCTTGATGCCAGCCTCATCCTTATATATATAGTATGTTGAAAGTGTACCAACTCTGAGCTCAGTTCCCTCTGGAACTGTGAACTCTACTGTCTTTGCCGCTGCAAGAGCTACTGAATAACCGTAGCTTCTGTTGGATGTAAGTGTGTTTGACACAGTCTTAGAGATATAGTCATCTGCTCTATCTCCAACCGGATCATATGTCACTGACACCATATCAGCATAGTAGAACAGTCCTGCATACTTTGCCCAGGCGCCATCTGACCCCTCCCTGGTCTTTACAAACTCTGCATGTCTGTCCACATTGTCAGGAGACATAACCTTACCTGTGACGGTATAATCAACGTCTTCCTTCCAATATTTTTTGTTGCCATCTACAGTGTCATAACCTGTACATGCTATATCTGTGATGCTGTATATGCTGTATGACTGCTGTGGATCGTCTGTGACTACGAGATCTATAGATCCCATATCTGTCTTCTCGTCACCGCTCTTCTGATATGCTGACAAACGGTATGTACCCGGCTCAAGCTCAAGGGTATACTTGCTGCCATCAGGCTCTCCAACTTCAATCTCATTGCCCTCTGAATCAGCCAGAGTCATGTAAGGAGCAGAATAATTCATGGTTACAGATACTGTATTTCTCTTGTCGCCACTGATCTTCTTCTCAACTGCCTGAACCTCATCTGCAGTTGCAGTGAGATCTGTCATGACCGCCTGAACCTCTTCACGTAGAGCCTCGTCCTTAGCTATCTCATCTGCATGCTCTGCATAGAGCACATAGAGCTCTGTCTTGTCCTGAGTCTCATAGTATGCATACTCAGAGTCAAATGTATTCTTATCCGGATTGTAGCCATATCCCAGATCTGCGCCATAATCTGCGAGTGTGAACTGCCAACGGATAACGTGTGTATTGTCTACTCCGGCTGCAGAATCTACCTGATATTCTCCTGCGCCGACATTTCCCATTATATTGTCAACTGTGTTCATCCAGCCAGACATGCTGAAATAATCAAACTGGCCAAGATCTTTTCCAGTCTTGTCCTTAAGCTCAAGTGCCTTTCCATTCTTCTTCTGATAAGCATCCTTAAGCTCCTGTGGAACATTTGCAGCTCCCTTATCAATGCCCTTTACGTTGGCAAGATAATAACTGGAACTGTTGTATTTGTCTGTTCCTGAAGGTTCTGTTTCAAGTCCCTCTTTCTTGAAAAACGCGTAAGTTGCCTGTGATACGGTAAGCTTAGACAGGTCGATGTCTATGCCTTCCTCTTTCCAGACTTCACCGATCTCTTTATAGGACATTCTCTCTGGCTCGATATAGAATCCCTGGCCAAGAGTAAATCCCTCAAGAGACAGCACAACGTACTCAGTGCTGTAATCAACTTCGCCATCACTCTCTGCGGCGGCAGCCTGAACATAGCCCCAGCTTGCATTTGAAGCAAATGGTGCCACTAAAACTGCGCATGCCAATAAGAATGAAAGCATCAATGTCCTGATTCGTTTCATCTCCTATTTTCCTTTCTTTATTTAATTGTAGGTTATAAAGCAGGGAATATGTATTCTGCTTTTCCCACGCCCAAAAGCTAACAGATGAACTGTCGTGTCATCCGCATCCGGGTACTCCGCATATCCCGGCTGTCTGTGTCTGTCAGACGCCGTCACGCGGCCGGAAATCTCATAAAATCTGCGGGCATTCTGACTGAAAGACACAAGTCTTAACACAGTAATGGCGGTTGCACCGGAATCTCACCGAATTTCCCCCTGATCGGATGCTTTTCAGGACGGCATCCGAGCAGATTTTCACTATGAAATCACAGGGTTTATAGTAATTGTGAATCGGGGAATTGTCAACTCCAAGTACCACTTAATGTATTTTTTTGTCATATTTTATTAGTAAGGTGAGATATGTGTTTTATCCATATCACACATTTCTGCATAATATGTAAGTAGAGAGAAATTACTGAGAATACCTTTGGATTTCATTCTGCTGTCCACAGCATACATTTGGTTTACAAATCCTCCAAGCCATGATAACATCAAGAAATCGAAGGATGTCAAAGAGATGCTATCAGAGATGGTTGAGGAAGAGAGAAACCGTAAGAAAGTCACAAGCCGGGTATCCCTATTTTATAGAGATATCCGGCTTTTCTTCTGGCTCTTATTCTGATTACTTTTTAGTTACGGAAGCCAGCTTATTCTGACCTCTTTGAGCTGTCCTGTTGTATCGTCAAACTCAAATGTATAGCCGCTGCTTCCCATATAAACCTCAGAATCTACACTGTACTTGACTATCTTGCCATCTACTTCTGCATTCTCACTGCACTTTTCAAGCAACTGGTCTTTAGTGATAGTTGTAGGGAATGAGAAGTTCACCTGCTTTGCGCCGTCAAGCATCATCTCACTGATCTCCGCATTCATGCTGGCATCATAATCCGGGTTTGGCACAAAAAGGTGTGAATACCTTACATATGAGAGAACGCAATCCTCTGCCTTCTGCTCACTGTCAGTAAAGTTGCCAAACATAAACTGCATCGTTACGTAGTCATTGATGTCTGCTGTGTATCTGTCAGTTTCGTAATTTTTATTTACATTGTTGCCACTGTTATTGAGTGAATTCTGCTCAAATGGTATTCCGCCATCTATAAGATCCTTCAAGGTGGACTCACCTAAAGTGAATTTCTTTCCATTATATACAAATGACCTATTGTCAAGATCTGCGTAATTCTCGCTGAGTCCCGATGCCAATGTAAAATCCTCATATACAGGCATCGTAAATTCTGTGGATTCCTCACTGTCATCACTGTAATCGGTTTCATCTGCATATGAATCATCAGATTCAGTATCACCTGTATCCTCAGCCTCAGATTCCTCCTCCGTTGCCATTTCCGTTTCGGTTACCTGCTCTGTTGACTCCGTCTCTCTGGTGGATTTGCCATCATTTCCACATCCAACTATAGAAATTCCCATCACCACCGTGATAAGTCCTGCAATCAACATTTTCCTGTTCCTCATATAATAATCCTCCTTAAAACCTAGTGGCTTTATTATTGAGAATGTCACTATATTTTATCAAGCCGTAATCGGTTGCAACCAGGCAACTATGGGTAGCAAACCGGAATTATAGGGATTTTCGTCACTTTTTTGCAATCTATAGTGCTTATTTCTCCGTAATGTTCATGAAACTATAATAAGTGTCTCTGTCCATGGCATCCGGATTATCATCGGCAAATCCGCTGACTGTATATATGTTTCCATCCTTTAGATCAGCATATGCATTAAAATAGTATGTGATATTTCTCTTGCCGTCCTTTATATATAAGGTCGAATATGTGTAGTAATAAAATGTCACACCATTTACCTCACACTGACCTTCCTCTGTTACCTTTGATATTCCGGCCTCGGTCTTTCTGTCTGCCATATCAGATGCTGTCATCCAACTATACGGTACGATCGAAGTCACAACCGTGATCTTATCACCGTCTGAATAGTATGTCTTACCTGACAAATCCTCATTCTGAAGGCTGTAATTTTCAGGGATTTCATATGACACGGTAGTATCTCCATTCACGACACTGTCCACTACTCCCGTCTCCATAGCTTCGTCCTCCTGCCAGTATGAGCCTGTCATATCATTTGTCTCATCTGTGGGAACGGCCCCCGCAACAATGGCCACAGCTTCATCGGCAGCCTTCTCATATACCTCAGCTCTCTCCGACCCGCTCAGCGCATCTATATCTATCTCATCAAATCTTATCGAAGTAAAGAAACGCTGCCCTTCCCCGGCATCACATATAAGCTGATAAAAATATGATCTGTCGAACTTCGCACCTCGTTCATTTGCAAGACTCGCTATGTATCTGATATATTCCTTCCCCTGTATCTCGAACTTCTCAGGCTCCAGCTCCATCACATAACCTGCGTCCTCAATATTTTTCTTGCGCTGCTCTCTGTTGTCCCAGAAATCCGCCATCGTCTTATCCTCCACATCGATCTGTATCAGATAATCATCACAGCTTCTTATATTAAGGCAGCCACTCTCATGTATGATTGCCAGTCCTACCGGCTTCACAGAGAAGGCATATCCCTTGAACACTATATGCCAAGGCTCTGTCTCATCGTCAGCTATTTTATTTCCATCCTGTTCAGTTTCACTTTTTTCTTCCGTCTTCCGCGCACTGTTCAGATCAATAACGCCCATAAACTCAAGAGCGACAAATGCAGCTCCCGCCAGTATGCATGCTATTACGATCGCGCAGACAATTTTTTTACATTTTTTCATCGGCTGTCTTATCCTCAAGTATGATCTGAAGTGTATCTTCTTTCTTCATCCTTCTTATCTCAAGCCCAATGAGGATCAGAAGAATAATAAACACCAGCATGACAAATGATGCGGCAACTATGGTTGATGTCTTGTAATTCAGAAACAGTCCATTACCGTCCGCCCCTGTGTACAACTGTATGTAATCTCCATCTCGTATCCCCGGTACATCAAGCCACACAGTATCCATGATCTTTCGGCCATTGTCATCCAAATATGCCAGATCAGCTTTTGTATACTGCTGATACACCTTCTCCACGCGCACATTTCCGTTCTTATCTGAATGGCTGATCCACTCGTTCCTCACAAACAGCACCGCCACCACAATTACACAGAAAACGCATATGGCTGCCATCACGCAAAATAATATTTTCAATCTGGCAAGCCTGCCTTTTCCCCTGAGATTCTTCAGATGGACAGCATTATTCGCTGAAGTCCCATCCCCGGACACCTCTTCCGGCGCCTCCGGCTCATCACCCTTTCCATATATAAGTTCTCCAACCTGTACATCCAGAATCTCACATATACACACAAGCCTGTCCAGATCAGGATACGCCTTATCCCTCTCCCACTTGGACACAGCCTGTCTGCTGACTCCCATCTTTTCCGCAAATTCCTCCTGATTCAGCCCGGCTTTCTTCCGGTACTCCTGAATCCTGGATCCTATAAGCAGCATTTGTTTTCCTCCTTTTTCCGAATATTCGGATTGACATTCATATTGTTAATAAGTTCTTTTAGAGAATTGGCAATTGGCTTATCTTCCACTTCTCCATCTATATCCATATTTTTCTTCAAATACAGACAAATCTGTTTCATCTTTCCTCTCAACAAGAAATACACCCTTATCAATTTCCTTTTTAATACCATCACAAATAGTACTAAAATCTTCATTTGAGTAATAATTAGGATATTGCTTCGTTTTTTCAAAATAATTTTGAATAGTTTCTCTCATGTCTACATACCTCAATTTAATAAATCTTGTAACAGTAAAAGGTGTCAGGTGTTACAGATCCGCCATGAGAAGCCATTTCCAGATTGGTATGACCTCTATATCTATACCGTCATATTCAAGATACCGATTTTCTTCCAAAACTCTTCTAAATTCTTTCAGTCTGATACGATGAACTTTTTCTATGTTTACGCTATTTTTCAAACTTTCAATAGCGGCTTCGTTTGTTGCCAACTTTCGAGCTAATTCTAAGTCTTTTGCTTCATATACATCTTGTGCAACACTTCCATCAAGATATTTTTCCAACAAAATACTTCTCTTAGATCTCAAATTTGTATCAGTGTTCTTTGCTTTCTCAAGCTTTGATTCCACACTATCTTCTGATAATACTTTATCAACTCTTTTTATGAACTCATCTATAACATCGTTGTTATTATCACACAACTTACGATATGATTCAATAAATGCCTTTTCTAACATAAGCAGAAGTATTTTCTACTTCCTGCTGTGCCACAGAACTTAGAATCGTCAATAAAAACTCTCCATCTTTTAAGCTATGTATTTTTTCCACTTCATAGTACACATCTATATTTCGTTCTTTCAGCATCCTGACATACTTTAATGTGTCTAATGTATTTCGTGCAAATCTTGGTATGCTTTTGGCAATGACCATATCAATTTTACCATCCAGGCAGTCCTCAATAAGTCTTTGAAAATTCTCTCGCTTATCAACCTTTGTTCCTGTAATAGCTTTATCCGCATATACACCTGCCATTTCCCATTCCTTGTTGCTCTTGATTAAATCAGTGTAATACCTGACCATTGAATTATAGCTTTTAATCTGATCCTCATCATCAGTACTTCTTTTTTATTTGAACTTCTGGACAATTTGTCCAAAAGCTGCTTTCTTGTTCTTTGTCCATGAAAGGACAAAAAAAAGAGCATTCATGCTTTTACACATAAATGCTCTGACGCTGTTTTATTATAAAATTGTCTTAGCTGTTGTTCCCTACAAACTTGAATTGTATATTAATTTTTCTTATTTAGTCTAATATGGAAATCGTTGGCTTTAGAACATTCTTCATATATAAGATTAGTTTCATTCATTAAAAAATCAACAGCTTCCTCCTTTGTATTATAATTAGATTTTTCTTTCATATATCTTAACAAATTGGTCATATATATTCTTCCGTACTTCTTCTGACAAACCGGCGTATTTTGTATCCAACACCTTTTTTACGGCTTCGTACTTCCTATTTTTATCTTCTATATCCGGACCACGGTCATAATTAAACCTCACATCATAAAAAATGTGTTTCATATCGTTACTTAAAGCTTGTAACACTCGAAACCCTTTCATAGAAAACTTTCCTTCTTTTATACCATTCTCCACACAGGGCTGTCTCGCCCAATCCATCATAAACCAATTCTCCATTGGCATATTTACACCATATCCGGAATCTGACAAAAAGTCATTTATCTCATTCCAATTTATCTGTAACGGCAAATCGTTTTCTTTCGCAAATAAATAGTCATCACGCTGTAATTCCTGTTTTTTTCGCTTTCTTGTATTTCTTTCATAAACAATCCAGTATATTACCATTGCTGCTATAATACACACGCTAAATATCTTTGTAATCATGGTATTTCCTTTATAAATAATCAAGTATACTACGGTTACTACCGCAATACTTATGCTGAATACCTTTATAATCAAACCATTCATTGTGTATCTCCCTATCACTAAAAATTGGAAATTAACAAGTCGACAAATACCGATTTCTCAGTTTTAAAAACTGGAAGTTATACAAATCTACATTCCGTTCGTAATATACATGACTATCTATAATCCTTTGGTATCTGAGCAAATTTTTTCAAAAAGCTTTCTCTGGTATTATCATTTACAAACAATTCTCGCAACTCTTTCTCATTTTCTTCTCCTAAGGACACATATTGTTGCAAAAATATTTTGGTTAAATATAGATAATTTCCCTGTATCAATCGATAGTAAGAGCTTTCTAATAGGGTGTTTATCATTTTTATGCTTTGCTCATAGGTTTTGGTCTCTTCATAAAAGGATCTAATAAGAGGCAGAGTATAATAAAAAGCAGCTTCATACGCTTTTACCCTTTGCCTCATAGAATTTTCAAAATCTGCACTGTCTATATAACAACGATTAAACGTCATATCTGCTTTTTGACATTTTCCTTCAACTATCTTATTATGGTTTTCCCAAATGTTTTCAAAAAAATGCGTAAATATACTCTTATCCGTTCTAACATAAACTGCTTTTTTCGCTGACATTTTGGGAATAAAATCATAGTTCCATCCCCACTTAAAGCTTCCACCTAAATCAGTTTGCTGGAATAGACTTAATACCCTGCGACAATGATTGCAATAATCATCAGCCCAGATACGATTACCAAGATATCGCATGCCTAGTTCTTTAGCAATCAATGGTGAAAAAACTTCATCTAATAACATATTCCACCCTTCCACCATCAAATCTCTCTCCGTATGTTCTGCTTCATACTCCGGCAACCAAGTACTGATTAAATATTTTTTGTATTTTTCAAACTCCATACTATGTAAATTCTCCATAAATCCTTGTTACTTACCCGTAATTTGTGACTAATTCATTAAATTCCGATTTCTCTTTCTATTCAACTACACGCCAACTTCTTTAAAATTTTAACATTATATTTAAGCTCATTCAAAGAACTCAAATAAACACCCAAGTGGAATACCTCAAATTAAGTTTGTTTATTTGAAATTGCAATATAACTGCATATAGAAATCAGGAAACTTATACAGTACAAAACAACCGCTCCAAAACTAAACAATACTTCTCCCAAATAAGTTAGTCCTGGCATAAATCCATATCCAGGAAGATTATTATAGTAAATCATCAGTCCTATGGATATAAGCAGCGGAACTAGTTCTGCCGAAAACAATATCCGCCAAAGCTTTTTTGTTTTCTTGCGAATGGATATCGCAAATAATATTATTTGAAATATTAAAATCACTATATATGTAATCAGTAGGAACAGTGCCATTACTATTTTCCTCCGTAAATACCGATTTGTAAAACTGTTGCATTGATTATATCAAAGAATCATGCTTGCAGCAATCTCCTTAAAACGAGAGGCAGGTGTGCCCTCCTCCCCCTCAAAAGGAAGGGAAGGTGAAAAATATATAGTCAACTGCTGTTTCCAGCAGCTATGAATCGTTACTTACCATAGAAGTCATGGTTTACTTCTGCTTTATAGTAATTACTACATGTTACCGGAGCATTATACAGTGTCGTGAGCATATAGCTTCGTATGTTGCGTACCTTTGTAATCGTCCAGTGGTAAATTGCACGCAGATACTCTATCAGCTGTTCAAATGAATTTACCGTCGGCAGAATCTTGTCAATGGTATTTCTTATAAGTTCCCGGTCGGAAGTAACTCCCACACCGTCTGATGCATTCTTATCCATAAGGCGTTTTTCCACCCAGTAATTATCCTTATGCTTTCTGGCAAGTAAATCCGCCTGCCCCAATCCCAGACGGATACACTTATCCATTACCCACTTTTTTGCATGATACATCATCTTACCAGTGCTTTTATGCTTACAGCACTGCTTCCACTCGCATGGTTTATCGTGCCATATGCTTTTCCTGCCGGGGAATTTCCGCACGGAATTAATAACCATGTGAATGTGCATATTCCGGCTGTTATTATGACCGTCTGGATGCACTGCAACTACTGCCTGATGCCCCGGAGCAAACTCTGCAAGCCACTTCTTTCCAAACTCCATTGCCTGTTCCATTGTAATATCATCCTCCGGTTCAAAGCTGATAATATAATGATGTGCCTTTACATCATTCACAGAATTGTTCTTTCCATAAAATCTGTTGGTTTCAATACACTCTGCACCAAAACTGTCCACATCACAATTCACGCCATCAATCAGATAGTTTTCACGCTCCATAATCCTGCCCTTTCCATCCAGAATGGGCTTATTAGTATATTCATCAAACTGACAGGTCAGATACTCCACTGCATCAGAATAAAATCTGTTCTTTACTGAAATATGCTTCAATATCGCCATTAGCTCTCACCATCCTTTCCGCTTTTACGCCTGCGTTTTTTACCACAAGCCACATCTTCCAATGCCGGCAGAATCTTAAACTTCAAATCAAGCAGCTCCCTTACGGCTTCCTTTACTTCATAATAAACGCTGCAAAAATCGCCACCACCATTCAAATGCTTTGCTATCTGATTCAGATTCGAGCCAATCTTTCCAAGCTGCATGGAATACTCCCTTAAAAGACCGGTATCTCCATAGCAAGGCAGTTTCCTGCCCAAAGCACATCGTCTCATATATTCTGAAGTGGTAAGCCCGGTTTTTCTCGCTTTTTCCTCAATCAGTTCCTTATCCTCTGCGGAAATACGCATAGACATTAAAGCCATATTCTCTTTCTTTTTATCTGTCTTTCCCATACAAAACCTCCAATCTGACAAAACAAAAAGCAGGCAATTTCTCACCTGCTTCTCATGTCCTAAAACTGTTATATTGTTAATTGCTACTCCTGTAGAAATAATAATGCTGCCGTATACGGCAGATGCTTTTCGCCGTCGCTTTCGCTCCTCCCTCTGGTCTACGCTCACTCCCCTATGGTCGCTCACGGATACACTCGCACGGCTCGTGAATATCTCCTACTGAAATTTCTAGCGGCTCGCAAGCTCACAGTAAACTGTTCGCTGTCGCGGCAGTCGCCAAATGAGAATGCAAGCATTCTCGCTTGGCTCGTTGCCCGCGCATATATCTGCTCGCCGGTTATATAGAAATCTGTCATACACCCGTCTTACAGAAAATCCACCAAACACGCTTTCCATATGAAATCCTGCTACAGCTCTGCGCATCATTTCTAAAAGAAATCCTATTTCCACTGATGCGTGCCGACCTAAGTCGGCACAAGCTCCGGATACGTCGCATAAGGTAGAGCAAGTTCCGCCCTGTATATACACGGGCAGGAACTTGTTGGGGATTTGGCATCCCCAAGCCCCAGCTTCTTTCGCCTTGCGGTCAAAAAAATAAAGCCTGCAAGCAGACTTTATTTTATGCCGAAGGCTTAGCCGGCTCCGTAAGAAACTCATATGACACTTTTTCCCATAGAAAAAGGTCTGTTCTACAAATAAGGCAAATGTGTATTACATCGCACCTTTTTGTAAGACAGTCCGTCATACGCTCTTTTCTTACGCTGTCCGTCTTAATCATCATCCATATCAAACAGATTACCCAGCTTACTCTTCGTGTCATTATCCATACCATTGAAATCATCTGTTTTCAACTCATCATCAGGCACCTGTGTCTCAGTCGTAGATGACACCATGTTGGGAACATTAGTTGACATACCATTCACTGGTACTTTCATACCGATAACAGTAGAATTCATATATCCTCCGGTTAAAGGCTGTGTCCCCTGCATCAAATTCATGGTACCCATATTCATCTGTTGCATCATGGCTCCCATCACTCCTGCAAAGGTATTATTTGCCACATTCTGTGATGTTTCCTGCACAACCTTTGCAAATTCCTCCGCTGCTTTATGAATTGCTTCGTCCATCCACTGGGTAGCTTCCTTTTCTTTGACACCTTTTTCCTCCTGCACCATAGCAGTAATTAATGCCTGCTTGATGAGCTCTGTCTGATTCATATATCCCGGCTGGCTGGATTTTTCTTCCAGCCATGCAAGGATTTTTCTGTCACTTGCACATTTCGGATTTAGCCGAAAGGATATTGAATTTCCCATAGGTACCTCCTATCCCAGATTATCAGCAAGATAACGATAACCAATTGCATTTGCCTTCACATCCGTTACATACTGGATATTTCTACCCTTTGTTCTACCAAAACGCTTCATCACACATGCACCACCGCCCACATACACAATATTCTCATGGGCAAGGTCTACCTTAATCTCACGAAGCTTTGCTTCCACATCGTCAGCATACTGCTGCAATCCCTTTTCAATAAATGGAATAAAATCAGCATTTACATTGGACTGTTTTCCACGGATAACATCAATAATATCATCCTCCGGAATTTCACAGCGAAGTGTAGGTAAGGCATCCTTTTTAATACGCTCAATGGTGGTAATCAGTCCCAGCTCATAGGTGTAAGCGTCCTTATCCATAGGAATTTTATCTCTGACACTAAGCACATCCAGTGTCCAAGAACCCAAATCCACACATCTGAGTCTGTCCATATCTCCCATACGGTTTGCAATAGCCGCATAACACTGGGCATAAATCTTAACCTTATCCATATAAAAAGAATAATGCACTCCCTCAAAGTTAAAAGAAATGCGTTCCTTATGCCATAGATAATCACGAAACTCCTTACGCTCCGCACCAAACAGGGTAAGTGGCACACCTGCATACAGTTCCACATGCTCTGCCTGTGCCTTACCCTGATACTTAAGCTCCTTGGCAATCCCTGCCAAGGTCAGCAAAAAGTAATTCTCATTCTCGGTCTTAGTTGCCTGCTTTCCAAGTCTGCCCTGACCCACAATATACTTCTTACCCTTATATTCCAAAAGTCCGTGATTGGTCAGTGGCGTATATTCTACAGGCACCACCGAAGTTTCCATAAAAGTATGCTCGCCCTTAATGGAACTCCAGCCGTGATCCAGTGCAATCCTAACAGGTGCCTCAAATGTTTCAGTCATAAATAAATTCTCTCTCATAAAATCCTCTCTTTCTCCCGTTCTTCCGGTCTGCAAATAATTGTTGTTCTGTTCCTTGTTAGTGATACTGGTATACAATCTCTCCATAAATAACCTCCTCCGCAAGCTGTTTAGCCTGCTCTCTTAATTTCCACATTTCCATTGTGGAGTTAGTGTCTTTCGGTTTATGTGATGCCAAATACCTATTCATAATTGAATCCAACATCTCATAAACCTGCTCATTTACTTCCTGTGCCTTACGATGAAGCTGCCCCATACGGATATGGTGGCGGTATCGGTCTATATGATTTTCTTTCATATAAGAAATCCAAATCAGACCATATTTTCCCACATCAGTGATTGTGACGGATAAAGTATTATCCGAACACTCACTAATATTGGGATACAAAATGCCATCCACCGTTCTGTATGTTCCGCCCATAGCTTCAAATATAGATAATTCATTGCTCATCTTAACGACCTCCTATCTTACTTTACCCCGGCTGGTACCAATACCCTTTGTTTTATCAAGTTGCTGTTTTTCATACAAAACCTCCTTTCCCAGAAGTTTTGCGGTCACATCAGGATACCTTTTTCGCCACAACCACAAGTCTGCCGTTTTGTGCTGAGTATTCGCAGGTAGAGAGCGTAATCAGCCTGTCGCCGTATTCAGCACTTACGCCTGTATCGTACAGGGCAAGTTCCTTGCATTTGGCGATATATTCGTCAAATGCTTCTGCATTTTCCGCATTGACAAAATCATAGTAGCGGAAGCCCTCGGAACTGTACGCAACGGTCTTGAATACAGCCACGATTTCATATTCCGCCTGCTCGGTCAGCGTATCAAACAGAATGGTTTTGTGTTCCTCATAGAAGCTCTTGGATTTGTAATCATTCAAAGCTCCGAACATTTTGCCGCCCTTGATATGATGACCGTAAATAACAAGGTTGTCGCTCTCTGCGATATTGCAGTTTTCTTGAATATACGGTGTGCCTAAATCGCTGTATGCCTTTTCAAAGTTGTGCTTCAGATAGAAATTCGGATTATTCGGTGTCTGCATTACAGGATAGTTGAGCTTCGTGCCGGCAATGGAAATCCAACCTACCATATCGGGATTTTGCAAGAAAAGGTCCCCGTACTCTGGCAGGATAGTTTCTTCCTCGTTAAGCGGAACTTGCGGAGCTTCTTCGCCTGTTTGAGCCTGCTCCACAACCTCGGCAATCTGCTCAAAGGCTTCTGTCTGCTCCGCTTCGTGTGCATAATGGTCATAAATGTGATAACCGCAAAAAGCCGTCGCACCTAACAGGCACACGGCGGCGATAATACAAATCTGCATTACATATTTTTTCATAGCTTTGTCCTTTCTTATCGTGAATGTTCAGTCTGCTGTTTCGGTGCAGGTAAATCCCTGCAATATTCGGGATACCTTACCTTAATACCCTCAACAAAGTACGGAGCATATTCACAACAGAATAATTCATCTGGCGTAAAATACCGTCCGTTTTCCTTTTCCGTGTAACCGTTCCAGAGGTTAAAGGCAAGGTGGCAGACCTTGACCGTACCGCTTGTCTGCCAGCCGCCGTGCATACCCTCTGGCTCAATGCAATCCGTCTTAAAATCAAACATCTGGTTGATATTTGCCCTTGTTTCGGCGGCAATGCCCATTACATAGAAAAAGGCTCTGTGATAACAGTCGTTTACTTTGCTCTTGTTCATCATTTCCAGAAAGAAATCCCGATGAGCTGCAGAGCGAAATCGGATATTAGACATTGAAAATTCTCCTTTCGATTTTTGGTAAAAAAAGAACGCCCACCTTGTAAAAAAGTGAGCGTTACGCTGAATTGGTTTCGATATTACATTTTTCCGTTTTGTCCGTCTGCTTCTGCCTTTCCTAACAGATACAAAAATGCTATGGCAGGTATTCGCAAAATCGGTACTGCTGTTTCGTGCTTTGCAATGCCAAAATCGTCTAATTGCTTTGTTACAAGAAAAGCGTTTGTTACCTTTGATTTTTCGTCCTTGCAAAGTTCAACAATAGCGTCGGTTGCAGGAATATGGGAATTGTTGCGGTATTTGACCTCGCAGAGAATTTTCTCACGGGGTAGCTCTACCACCACATCAACCTCTTTCTGGTTGTCCTTTGCCTTTCTGAAATAGCCGAGCTGTGCCGTACTGCCTTGATAGAAAGATACGATATGCTTATACACGGTGGTTTCCACCATTGCTCCGAGTTCCTTTTCATCGGATAACACATCATCTATCATCAACACGGCGTTGCGGATAGCTGCGTCGGCAATAAAGATTTTCGGCTTGCCCTTTAATGCTCCCTTACTTCCCACATCCATTGGCTTTGCCAGATAAATAAGGTTAGACATTTCAAGAGCTTCAATATAGCCGTCAATCGTGCTGACCGAAGTGTTTTCCAATTCCTTTGCCGCCGTGGTTACGCTGAAAATCTCCGTTGAGTTCATACAGAGATATAAGAACAGCTTTTCCATTAAAAGCGGACTGCGGATATTGAACAGGGTAAGCACATCTCGCTTGATTACCTTATCAACTACATCTTCACGAAGCATTCGTTGAGCGTAAATATCATCATCGGACAATACAAGCTCTGGGAAACCGCCAATCATCAGATAGCGGTTGAAATGCCCCTCTAACGGAGCAAATCTGTCCATTAGGTCGCCAAGCTCCGCATTGCTCATTTTCACGAGCTTTGTGAGTTTTAAGCTATCTGGCAAAATCGGTTCTTCAAGCTGAAGCAGACGGCAATACTCATAAAATGACATTGTCGGTATCTTCAAGACGCTCCATCTGCCCGTTCCGCTGTCCGTTGCACCTTTTTCCAGTATCGGGCTTGCAGAGCCTGTTGCGGTCAGACGAATATCCTTTCTGCTGTCATAGATGACTTTCATCCACAATTCCCAATTATCCGTATATTGGATTTCATCAAGGAAGATATACTTTGTTCCCTCGATAGGGTAAAGTGACTCGTAAATGGAAAGCACCGTTTCTACATTGACGAGCTTTACAATCGGATTGTCAAAAGACACATACAGAATGTTCTTCGGACTTACGCCCTCGTCAATCAGATTATCTATCATCTGGTACATAATCGTTGTCTTACCCACACGCCTTGCTCCAGACAATACCGCAAAACGGCGGAGCGTTTTATGCTTTATCATCTTGAGTGCTTCATAATAGGCAAGTCGCTTCTGCGGTTTGCTTTCCTCTTTGATTGCAGACGGATTACGCCACCACGGATTGTATTGCCGTAATACCTTAATGACCTGTTCATCGCTTACAATAGCCATAAAAGCACCTCCATACTTTCATTATTTCCTCGGAGTTATATTATTATACTTGCACAACTCTCTGGGAGTTATGCAAGTATATTATAACAACAGTCAATCAAAAAATCAAGAGGGCTGACAACCAGACATAAAAAATTTACTTTTGGTGGCTTCTCTTGGCGTTCCTAAACCTCCCCAAACTTGGTTGTCATCAGCCTGTAAAGCTCGGTGTTGCGTGGGAACTTATTGACAAACGGCACAAGAGAGCTGCCGACTTTGAGCAAGCCCTGTCCTGCACCGACATTCGTGATATAGCTCATCTGAAGGTCGGAGATGTTAAGGAGCTTGGCAAGCTCAAGCCTGTCGGTGGACGCTTGGTTGAGCATAATGATAAACTCAGAGTTTGCAAGCATTGTCCTCGCCGTATGGCTCTGCAACAGGTCGTCCACATTCTGGGTAATACCCGTACAGTACGCCCCGTATTTACGCACACGCTTCCAGAGGGTAAAGAGGAAGTTTGCCGAGTATTCGTATTGGAACAGCAGATAAATCTCATCAATGAAGATAAAGGTATTCCTGCCTTTGGCTCTGTTCTGCGTAATACGGTTTAAGATACTGTCAAGGACAACGAGCATACCGATAGGCTGTAACTGCTTGCCCAAGTCCAGAATGTCATAGCAGATAAGGCGGCTGTGAGTGTCAACATTGGTATGCTTCGCAAAGGTGTTAAGCGACCCGTCCGTAAACAGCTCAATCGCAAGGGCGATTTCCTGTGCTTCTGGCTCGTTCTGCTTTAACAGTTCCTCACGAAAGTCCTGCAAGGTCGGCGGCACTCCCATATAGTTGCCCTGCTGATAGTGGCGGTACACACTCGCCGTACAACGGTCAATGATGGATTTCTGTTTTGCTCCCAGAGTACTACCGCCGATGAGCTGCTCGCAGAGGGATAAAATAAACTCCGATTTGAGGATAACGGGGTTTGCACCGTCGCCGTAATCGGAGTTCATATCCATAGCGTTGATATGGTTTTCACTTGTGGCAGAGATGTGAATGACCTCGCCCTGCATCGCTTTCACAAGGGGCGAATATTCTCGCTCTGGGTCTATAATAATCACATCAGCGTTAGGGTCTGTGAGAATGATATTCGTCATTTCCTCTTTCGCCGTAAAGGACTTGCCTGCACCAGACACGCCGAGGATAAAGGAATTGCCGTTCAACAGGTGGCGGCGGTTGGCGATAATCATATTTTTGCTGATTACATTCTGTCCGTAATACACGCCGTTTGCCTTAAACTTTTCCTTTGCTCCGCCAATACCTAAAGTATCCTCGGTAATACGGTAGTTGCTGCGGTCAGAGGTAACGGCAGGAGCTTTTTCTTTTTCGGGAAGTGACTCTGCCTGCTCCTGTGCTTTAAGCCATTCACGGACACGGGGCAGCTTCTCCACACGGTTAATCGGGAAGCCTGCTTCGTTCTGGAATGTGATGTCACGCATCGAAACATCGCCGCTGATTTTTCCAACACTTTCGATGACATAGCGGCGGTTATCAAGCGTGATTTCCTTGCCGATGAGGTCGTCTGTCTGCTCCATAGCAGGGGCAGGAGCTTCCGCACTATTAAGCGTATCCGCAACCGCCTGTGCTTCTTCCTCGCTGTTAAAAGTCTGGTAGATACCGTCAATATCGTAATATCTGCCGTCCTGTGTATCGGAAACAACATTGTTATCACGAATAATAAACGGCTCGTCAAATGCGTCTGAGGTCTGCTCCACGGTAAAGCGTGGTGTATCTTCAGATTGCTCCGCTTCTTCGGGAACTCTAAACCATTCGCTTTCGGTAGCCATTATCTCGGCAAGGAGCGTTTCGTCCTCTTTCGTCAGCTCGGTGTGCTGCTCCAGATAGGGAATGAACTGCTCACGCCCGAAACGCAAGCTCTCCATCTTCTCTCGGTAGTAGTCCTCGCCTTGCTTTTTCCACTCTGGGATAAAGGGGCAGTTCGGGGATAGGCAGTAATCATAGTAATTTTTGATATGGGCAATCAAATCGCCCTCGCCGTCGCCAATGTCAAACCGCCCGTCATAGTGGAAGTCCTCACCGTCAAAAACAGCGGAAATCTCAAAATCGGTCTTGTGATACCAACCGATATTTTTATCGCCTTCACGCTCACGGTGCTGTTTTTCGTCCAGAACGCCAAGCAGCTTATTCCCAAGAGCAAATAACGGTTGTAAAACTCCAACGCTTTCACAACAAAGTCCGATTCCTGCCCTCTGGGAATAGACTTGGGGATGAGCTTGGTTATCCGTTCATCACGAAAGGCAGGCTTCTCCCTCTGGTTAGGTTTTTCCTCCTCCATAATGGATTGGATAACCTCGTCCGTGAGCTTATCATCCTGCATAAACTTCTTCATTTTGATAGCCTGTGCAAGTGACGGGGTAGCGTCGCTGTACTCCATAGCTTCAAGCAGAGTGTATTGCTGTTCTTCGGGCAGATAAGAGATTTCCACCGCAGGACGAAAAGCAATCTGCCTGTCATCGACCATTTGCAAGATTTCGGGAACAAGCTCGGTAAGGCGGATATAGCGGTAAATTTGCGGTTGACTGTCACCGCTTTTTTCACTTATTCTTTGTGCTGATGTTGTTCCTTTTAACTTATTATCCATTGGAGAATAAGTTAAATCGTTACGCTGTCCTTGTCTGTTCATCGCTTCAAGCCGCATTTTATAGGCAAAGGCTTTTTCACTCGGAAGAATAGTTGACCTCTGCAAGTTACTCTCCACCATTACAATAATGGCTTCATCACGGCTTAAATCCTTAACCTCGCATTTCAGCGTTTCCAATCCTGCAAGCTCACACGCCTTTTTCCGCCTGTGTCCGCTGATAAGCTCATACCGTCCGTCCTCTTTGAGCCGAACAGTCGCAGGAGTCATTACACCATTTCGTTTAATACTATCGACAAGCTGCTCCATATCCTCGTCAATGAAAACCTTAAACGGATGGTCTGGGAACTCGTCAATTTCTGAAATGGGAATATCCCTTATCTTGCTGAGCTTCGCTTCTTCACGGCTCTGGTCTGTTTCAAACAGGTCATCGTAAGCGGTCAGCTCGATTTTTGTTTCTTTGCTTCTCGCCAATGTCCGCCACCTCCTTTCCGAACTGCTCATAAGCTGCGGCAACCTTTCCGCTTTTGTCATAAGCGAAAATGCTTTTTCCCTCTGCCGTAGCTTCAACTGCACGGATGGAGTGCGGTATCTGGGAATCAAAGACTTTGATGTTCTGACCGTATGCACTCTTTACCAATGCAGTCACTTCCTTAGAAATGTTGGTGCGTGGCATTACCATCGTCATTAAGATACCGTCAATCCGCAGGTGGGGATTGATTTGCCGCCTGACTTTTGACACGGAGCGTAGCAACAGCTCCAGACCTTTCGCTGAAAGATAATGCGGCTGCGTGGGGATAATCACGCTGTCAGCCGCCGCTAATGCGTTGATTGTCAACATTCCCAAACTCGGCATACAGTCGATAAGCACATAATCATAATTCTTTTTGACCTCGTTCATACAGGTCTTTAGAACACGCTCACGGCTGATAGCGTTAATAAGCCTTACTTCCAGACCAGATAGCTCAATGTTAGAGGGTAACAAGTCAACGCCCTCACCGTGGTGCAGGATACCTTTCTGAACATCTATGGGATTATCGTCGACGATGTCCTGCATAATGGTGGCAAGGGATATGGGTAAATCGTCTGGTCGTGGATAGCCAAGTGACATTGTGAGGTTAGCCTGTGCATCCGCATCGACAAGCAGGACTTTTTTGCCTTGCTGTGCCAAGCTCACGCCCAGATTGACCGCCGTTGTGGTCTTGCCGACACCACCTTTCTGATTGGTCAGAGCAATTACTTTGCAATTTGACATTTGTGCGTCCTCCTTTCGCATAAATTTAGCCGCTTTGTCAAGGCGGCTATGTAAATCGGTGGAGAACGCAAAAAAGCCGCTTACTCTAAAATAAGAATAAGCGGCTCAACCTTTGGGTTAAACATATTCAATTCTCAACCTCTTAACAGGTGCGTTTATGACCTTGAAGATAAGTTCGTCAACGCAGTCCGTATATCTGCCTTGCTGTATGAGCTGATTTTTCAGCTCCACAAGGCTATGTAATAAGGTCGTCTTTTCGTGGCTATCCAGATATATATGATATGTCTGCTCTTTCATAAACAGCACCTCCGTTTCTGGCTTCATTATATAGGGAAGTCCTAAATTATTCAAAGGTGCAAATTTGAGCAAAAAATAAGCGTACCACTATTTCTAATGATACGCCTATTATAAAATCTTATTTCATCAGTCGCCTGCAATTTAAGACGAATGTGGACACTACATAGATAAGTAATACTGTGAAAACCGCTATTTTTCGTTTGTGTTCCCACACCCGATATCAACTACCACCGAAACATCAAAATAGTTTTTGAGGTGCTTATTACGGGAATTTTTGCCCTCTGCTGTAAACATAAAATGTTTCGCAAAGTGCCTAAAATAAAGGATTTCTACGAGTTTTTCTTTTGTAGCAACACGATAGTCTCCACATGAACAGTACCCGGAAACTGATCGACGGCACAAGCCTTGGTCACAAAATATCCATGCTCCTGCAAAGTCACCAGATCCCTGGCAAGTGAGGTAGGCTTGCAGCTTATATACACAAGCTCCTTCACACCATAGTTGATGATCTTCAACAGGGCCTTCGGATTGATTCCGTCACGAGGTGGATCAAGCACTATGAAATCCGGTTTGTCCTCTATGTCATCTATTACCCTGAGTACATCTCCGGCGATGAACTCACAGTTGTCAAGGCCGTTAAGCTCCGCATTCACACGGGCGGCCTCCACGGCTTCCTCAACTATCTCCACGCCGATGACCTTCTTTGCGACAGGCGCAAGAAGCTGGGCTATCGTTCCGGTTCCGCTGTAGAGGTCGAATATGACTGCATCCTTTGTGTCACCCACATATGAACGCGCCCTGTCATAGAGTCTCTCCGCACTCTTTGTATTTGTCTGGAAGAACGAGAACGGCGATATCTTGAACTGAAGTCCGAGGACCGTCTCATATATATACTCTGTTCCGTATAGCAGATTTGTCCTGTCACTGATGACCGCATCCGCCATGGAGTCATTCTCCGTGTGGAGAATTCCCGCGATCTTACCCTCAAGCGGCAGCTCCAGCAGCCCCTTCACGTATGCATCAAGGTCGAGAGCCGCCAGATTCTGGGTGGTTGTCACCAGATTCACCAGCAGATCGCCATTTGTCGCCGAACGTCTGATAACCAAATGGCGCAGAAGCCCCTCGTGCTGCATCTTTTTGTAATATGGGAGTCCCGCCTCCTTGCAGAACTGGACAGTATATTTCACTATCTTGTTCAGATCATCATTCACTATATAACAGTCATCCATCTGAACGATGTCGTATGTGCTGTTCTTCTTGTGAAGTCCAAGCGCCAGCGGGCCGTCCTTGTACTCATCGCCAAATGAGAACTCCATCTTGTTCCTGTATCCCTTTGTCACAGGAGATGCAAGTATCCCCTGCCACTCATACGGGTGAGCCTCGCTGTCTATCACACCGTCAAGCAGACCTTTGACAAGCTCCTCCTTCACCTTGAGCTGGTTCTCGTAGCTGAGCGTCTGGTAACTGCAGCCACCGCACATACCAAAATGCGAACACACTGGCGAAGCATCCTCAAGCTCAGATTTCTCAAGAACCTCAAGGAGCCTTCCGTCCGCCTTGCCCTTCTTCAGCTTCGTTATACGGCAGCTCACATTCTGGCCTTTTATCGCACCCTTAACTGTAACTTTTCTGTCATCCATATGAAAGCTTCCCTTGTTCGGGAACTCATATGTATCTATCACACCTTCAACTATATCGTGTTTCTTCATTCTATTTCCAATCCTTATTTATTTTTCTGGAACGGTCTGTCCTATCCCCACAGATCCTCAAAAAACTTCTTCCTCTTCTTCTCCTCCGGTATGGAACATCAGCCATTTAAAGCTGCCTTCGGCAGGGCTGATGCTACATGTCAAATTTTCTTCGAAAACTTGACACATTCGACTCTACCCTCGGCAGCTCATTCTGCGCAAAAAACGGCGTTCCGTGCTGGTCAAAATCAAGCAGCATATACGTTCCAATCCGGTTGTCCCTCGGCAGAGCCAGACTTCCCGGATTGACAATGTATGAATCCTTGTAGCACGTCAGGTCACGGCGGTGTGTATGTCCATACATTACGAAGTCATATCCTTCCGTGTCGATAAGCTCCTCCAGATATGAAATACCGCTGTTCACACCATACCTGTGTCCATGCGTTATAAATGCCCTCTTATCTCCGATGTTGAATTCGTCATATATCGGGAGCTCCGGGTTGTAATCGCAGTTGCCCCTCACCATGTGGATCTCACATTCAAACAGGTCATGTATCAGCTTTTCGTCTCCCTCCACATCACCGAGGTGTATCAGCATGTCCACGTCGCCAACTATATCGTGTATCTGTTTTAAGCAGCTACTCTTGCCATGAGTGTCACTTATTATCAGTACTTTCATCTATTCCTCCTAACGAGAATCCATCGATCCCACTGATCATTAACTGATTTATTCCTGATTCTCACTTACTCTCCCTGTGCGCTCTGATGACGTTCTTCATCAGTCTCAGTGCATTTCCCCTGTGACTGATCTTGTTCTTCTCCTCAGGATCAAGCTCCGCAGTGGTCTTGCCCAGCTCTGGAAGGTAAAATATAGGGTCATACCCGAAACCGTTCTCGCCGCGCTCCTCGTAGCCTATGATTCCCTCTATGGTTCCGCGCTCTGTGTACTCGCTTCCATCCGGGAACACTGCTGCTATAGCGCACACGAATCTTGCTGTCCTCTCAGGATCTGGAACCCCGGCCAGCTTGTCTATTATGTACTGGTTCTTTATCCTGTACGATGTGTCCTCGCCTAGGAATCTCGCGCTGTATATGCCAGGCGCCTTGTCCATATAGTCGACCTCCAGACCTGAGTCATCGGCAAGGACAAGGCATCCCGTCTCCTTGCTGATCGCTCTTGCCTTGATAAGGGCATTCTCCTCAAATGTCTGTCCGTCCTCAACTATATCTATGTTGATCCCAGCCTCCTTCATGGACTGTATCTCAAATCCGAGGTCTGCAAGTATCATGCGGACCTCCTTCATCTTTCCTTCATTTCCCGTTGCAAATATCAGCTTGTCCATAATAGTTCTCCTTTCCCACAGCTTACATACGCTTCCTGTTTATTCTGTCTTATCCGTAAATGCCTTGAGGCAGACGTTACATTTTCTCTCTTTTTCCGCACTATACCACTGATTTCCATACAGACTTATATAGCCTTCTCCGTCGGAGATGTCAAAGCTGTCGGTCATGGAATCCGCATCATACTCTATGGCTATCGGGTATTTGCTGCCCGGCGTGGTTATATGTACTATGACCGCAAATTTCTTTTCATCCGGGAGCTTTACCACATCATCCAGGTTGACCGTGTAGTATCCTGCATACTCCATCTCGCCTGACGCGACAAGCTTCTTATTTGCCAGATCGTCAGTGTTCTCAAAATTTGTAGCCACATATACTTCATATGTCGTCTTTGCATCAGTAGCATAGAATGACACAGCCTTGAGCTCCTCGCTCTTGCCTGCCGTGTAAACATTTGCAAAATAGGCATCCTCCTGGTCAAATCCAAGAACTCCTACCCAGCCCAGCTTGTCCGACTGGTATATCTTATCGTAGTTGTCTGCACCCTCAAGTCTGGTGTACACAACACTGGTCTCGCAAATATGCGCATCATAGTAGGATATATAGAAATATCCATCCTCGCCAAATTCGGTTCCCCAACTGTTCTTACAGATAAAAGCACCATCTTTCTTCGGCGCCTTGTTAAAGTTGTTCTTGCTGTAATTGTCATCCCATCCTACTATTACCACATCGTGGTTGATTCCCTCTGAACCATCATAATAGTACGCATGAGTCTCCTCGTTGTAATACTCCGAGCTGCTGTCGGCATCTATCATATCGCTGTATATCGCAGTCTCCACACCGCCCTTGGTGTACACTGCCTCTTTCACAGCCTTCAGATTCTTGTCGTCAATTATCTCCGCCTCCTGCAAATGCTTCACGGCCTTAAGCTTGGAGTTCGTCTTGTCATCCCCGTACGGATCATCCTTCTCGAGAACCGGTCCCTTCCAGGATGCAAGATATGCAATACTCATCCTGTACTGGCCACCCTCAAACTGTTCAACGCCAAATCCGTTGTTCATGGTCATGTTATCCACAGAGAACTGCAGCTTTTCATCCGGCATAAGAGTTGTCTCAAGCGCAGCCAGCGACGCAAATGCCCAGCATGTTCCCGAGTCTCCCTGGTCTCTGACCTCTGTGACCCTGCCCTCTTTTCTCATGTCGTAGGCGGCCGGCAGCTTACTGTCCTCACCGACCTTCTGCAGGGATACACGGCCTGTGTCATAATTGTACTCACATGTATAGTCGAGCGTGTCCGCTATATACTCTATAGGGACAAATGTCTCGTCATCCTTCTTTATCGGCGCATCCGCGATCTTCACGTCCTTGCCGTCCAGCTCTGCATCCTGGGAATCAAGCACCAGTCTGGCGACTCCTTCATTCCTCTTGATCACGATACTGCCATTCACATACTCTATGTATGTGCACTTCATCTTATCCTTGAGCATCTTCAGCGGCATCATAAGGTGAAGATTATTGCTTACATACGGCTTGTACTCGTCCTCTTCCACCTCACTGCCATTTACATACAGTGTGAGTCCCGCTTCATTGTAATCGCCCGCAAGCTTCTCAGACATGCCGGAAACTGCGTGTTGATCCTCCTCGTTCTTCTCCAGACGTCCCGACGGCTCCTTTGTTCCGTAATACGCCAGAGCACCTATGGCAAGGATCAGAATTATATATACAAATTTCTTCAAGCTTCTTCTCTCCTTCGTTTAGGCGGCTTCGGTCCCATAAACTGATAGAAATATGATTTTATCATTCCGTTGTATATCTTGCGGTTTCTGTCGGCCTTTCTGCCGATATACTTCTCCGCATCCGTATACGATGTGATGAGGAACATTGACCAGTCATCAAGATTCCTATAGCTCTCGCCGATGGTCCTGTACAGCTCAGGCAGAGCCTCCTTCTCCTCAAGTCTCTCTCCGTAAGGTGGATTTGTGATTATAAATCCATACTTCTTCGGATTCCTCAGATCCTTCACATCCCTCTGCTGAAAATGGATGTGCTGCTCCACTCCTGCTGCCCTGGCATTCTCCATGGCACACTTCACCATATCGCCATCCAGATCATATCCCTGTATGTTCATCTTCACATCGTGGTCTATGAGATCATGAGCCTCATCCACCGCATTGTACCATATCTTCTTGTCACAGATCTTGGACCACTCCTGGGCCGTGAACTCCCTGTCCATTCCCGGTGCGATGTGTGCGCCTATCATGGCAGCCTCTATCGGAAATGTTCCACTTCCGCAGAACGGATCTACAAGGACTCTGTCCCTGTGCCAAGGCGTAAGCATGATCAGCGCGGACGCCAGCGTCTCCGATATAGGAGCCTTTCCAACCAGCTTTCTGTATCCCCTCTTGTGAAGTGACACACCTGACGTGTCAAGTGCTATGGTCACTATATCCTTGAATATAAATACTCTCACCGGATAGCTTGCGCCATCCTCCGTGAACCATGACACTCTGTATGTCTGCTTCAATCTCTCAACCATAGCCTTCTTGACTATGGACTGTATATCCGATGGACTGAAGAGTGCACTCTTGTTTGATGTCGCCTTGGACACCCAGAATTTTGCATCCCTTGTCAGATACTTCTCCCAGGCGATGGCCTTTGTTCCCTCGAACAGCTCGTCAAATGTGGCGGCCTTGAAGCTGCCACATTTGAGCATGATACGCTCGGCTGTCCTTATAAAAATATTTGCCCTTGCAATCGCACTCTCGTCTCCGGCAAATGTGATCCTTCCGTCCTCCACCTGGACTATCTCGTATCCAAGATCAAGTATTTCTTTTTTCAGTACCGACTCCAGTCCAAAATGACATGGAGCTATAAGTTCTACTCTACTCATTTCCTGCCCTTTCTGTGGGTTGTATATTTGTTCTATCGCTGTCTTGTGAGCGGGCCTCTGTACTGCGCCAGGCCTCCCACCGTGTTGATAACTCTGTATCCATCCTCGCTCATGATGAGCGCAGCCTTCATGCTGCTCACCCCATGAGCACAGTATACCAGCAGATATTTGCTTTTGGGAAGAGTATACTCCCCCGCTTCTATCAACTCAAATGGAATATTTACCGCCATGGGGATGTGTCCCTCCAGAAATTCATCGCGATCCCTGACATCCACTATTATGCCGCCCCTTGCAACAGCTTCACGTATGATGTTGCGTATGGGAATACTTGTGAATCCCATTTCTCCACCTCCTTCATACCGACAGAAAAACCTCTTCTGTTATATGATATGAAGGAAATGTCTCATCGACACAATAAAAACGAAGATCCCGGCAGGCGAAAAGCCAATTCCGTCTGTCGGGACCTCATAATTACTTCTTCAGCTGCGCAAGACGCTCAGCAACCTGCTCAGACATCTCAGTGTACTTCGCAAGCTTTGCCTTCTCCTCCTCAACCTTTGCGGCCGGGGCCTTGCCTACGAACTTTGGATTGGCGAGCATTCCTGATGCACGCTTGATCTCTCCGGCAAGCTTTGCAGCCTCCTTCTCAAGTCGCTCGATCTCCTTGTCGATATCCACAAGCTCCTCAAGAGGAATGTATACAGCAGCATCGTGGATCAGTGTTGATACTGCGTTCTCATCGATTCCTGTCTTGTCCTCCTGAACATGTACCTCGCTGGCATATCCCAGTGTCGCAAAGAAGCTCTTTGATGACTCAAATATATATCTCACGTCCTCCTTTGCAGATACGACATAAACCTTTGCCTTTCTGCTAGGTGGTACGTTCATTCCTGTACGGAGATTTCTGATCGCGCGGACTGCCGCCTTGATGGTGTCAACAGCTGCCTCGTCAGTCTCGAAATTCCACTCATCTGTGTACTCAGGCCACTTGGAGATCATGATCGACTCCTCCTCGTCCTGAATGTTGCAGAAGATCTCCTCTGTGATAAATGGCATGTATGGATGAAGAAGCTTAAGTGCCTGGATAAGAACTGTCTTCAGTGTCCAGAGCGCTGCTGCCTTTGTCTCATCCTCATCATTGTAAAGACGAGGCTTAACCATCTCGATATACCAGTCACAGAACTCCTCCCAGATGAAGTCGTATACCTTGGATACCGCGATACCAAGCTCGAACTTCTCCATGTTGTCTGTCATCTCTTTTGCAAGTGTGTTGACCTTGGACAGGATCCAACGGTCAGCTATTGTCAGGTCAGACAGCTTCACATCTGAGAAATCTGCCTTCTCCATGTTCATCATGATGAAACGTGTTGCGTTCCAGATCTTATTTGCAAAGTTTCTGGAATTCTCAACTCTCTCCCAGTAGAAACGCATGTCGTTTCCAGGAGCATTTCCTGTGATAAGTGTCAGACGAAGAGCATCTGCGCCGTACTTATCTATAACCTCAAGTGGGTCGATACCATTTCCAAGGGACTTACTCATCTTACGTCCCTGATCGTCTCTTACAAGTCCGTGGATCAGCACATGCTTGAACGGGCTCTTGCCTGTCTGCTCAAGTGCTGAGAATACCATACGGATTACCCAGAAGAATATGATGTCGTATCCGGTTACAAGCACGCTTGTAGGATAGAAGTATTCATACTCAGGTGTCTTATCCGGCCAGCCAAGTGTTGAAAATGGCCACAGCGCAGATGAGAACCATGTATCGAGCGTATCCTCATCCTGTGTGAGATGTGTGCATCCGCACTTTGGACATACTGTAGGTGTCTCACGGCTGACGATGGTCTCGCCGCACTCGTCACAGTACCATGCAGGGATTCTGTGTCCCCACCAGAGCTGTCTTGATATACACCAGTCACGGATGTTCTCAAGCCAGTGGATGTATGTCTTGTCAAACTGCTCAGGCACAAATGAGAGCTCATCGGTCTTGATGATGTCAAGCGCAGCCTGTCCCATCTCCTTCATGCGGACGAACCACTGAGGCTTGATCATAGGCTCTACTGTTGTCTTACATCTGTCGTGTGTTCCTACGTTGTGGCTGTGTGGAACTACCTTTACAAGAAGTCCAAGTGCGTCAAGATCTGCCACCATCTGCTTTCTTGCCTCGTATCGGTCCATGCCTGCATACTTACCGCCAAGCTCATTGATGGTTGCATCATCGTTCAGTATATTTATCTCCTCAAGATTGTGACGCTTTCCGACCTCGAAATCGTTAGGGTCGTGAGCAGGTGTGATCTTTACACATCCTGTTCCAAACTCCTTGTCAACGTATGGATCTGCGATAACCGGGATCTGTCTGTCTGTGAGTGGCAGCTCCAGCATCTTTCCTACTATATCTGTGTATCTCTCATCGTCAGGATTTACTGCAACGGCTGTATCTCCGAGAAGTGTCTCCGGTCTTGTGGTTGCTATCTCCACAAATCTTCCAGGCTCTCCAACTACAGGATAGTTGATATGCCAGAAGAATCCGTCCTGCTCCTCATGTATAACCTCAGCATCTGATATGGAAGTCTTACATACAGGACACCAGTTGATGATCCTTGAGCCCTTGTAGATGTAGCCCTTCTCGTACAGTCTTACAAATACTTCCTTGACTGCCTTGGAACATCCCTCGTCCATGGTGAATCTCTCTCTGTCCCAGTCAGCGGATGAACCCATCTTCTTGAGCTGGCTCACGATACGGTTGCCGTACTCTTCCTTCCATGCCCATGCATGCTTTAAGAACTCCTCACGGCCGATCTCTTTCTT
>ERZ506918.87-NODE-87-length-43323-cov-5.204840_pt1 | contig 43323 bp, 34 predicted proteins | sample MGYA00513975_ERZ506918 | MGnify/ENA metagenome assembly ERZ506918 | reverse complement strand
AGGAGGTATATCATGAACGATCTTATAAGGGAGATAGAGAACGCAGACAGCATAGCCATAACAGGACATATCAATCCTGATGGTGACTGTATAGGTTCAACACTTGGAATGTATAACTATATTACAAGCAATTACCCTGACAAGAGGGTTCAGGTATATCTTCAGGAATTCCCGGGTGTATTCATGTTCCTGAATGGTGCATCTACTGTAAAGCATGAGGCAGATGATGAGACCTATGATCTGTTTATGTCGCTTGACTGCGGAGATATGGACAGATTCACACCATTTGTCAGATATTATGAGACTGCGAAGAGAACTCTTTGCATAGACCACCATGTGTCTAACAAAGGCTTTGGTGATGTGTGCTATGTGGAAAGTGATGCATGCTCAGCTGCGGAGGCTATATTCAAGCTCCTGGATGAGAAAAAGATCAACCAGCAGTGCGCAGAGTGTCTGTATACCGGTATAGTCCACGACACAGGAGTGTTTAAGCACAGCAATACCACCAGAGAGTCCATGACCATAGCGGGAATCCTGATAGAGAAGGGAGCGAGACCAAGCTTTGTCATAGATGAGACATTTTACAAGAAGACGCTCACACAGAATAAGCTTCTGGGCTATGCTCTTCTCAATATGAAGCAGTTTGCAGGCGGAAGGATAACCCACACTCTTCTGACAAAGGAGGACTTCGACAGATTTGGTGCCAGCAAGATGGATACGGATGGAATAGTGGATCAGCTCAGACTGACATCAGGTACTGAGGTTGCTTTCTTCATGTATCAGGCTGGTGAGGATAATTACAAGATATCCCTCAGGGCAAATGATATCGTGAACGTGAGTGAGATCGCGTGCAGTCACGGCGGTGGCGGCCATGTGAAGGCTGCGGGATGCAATATGTCAGGTGATCCGGAAAAGATAGTTGCGGAGATAGTTGCGGATATAGAGAAACAGCTTGGCTGATAAATTGCAGAAAAGATGTGATCTGGAACAGGTACTGATACAGCGGACTGATGTAAAAGACTTTGGATTGGATTTGAAATAGTTATGATAGATGGATTTATCAATATATATAAGGAGCAGGGGTTCACGTCATTTGATGTGGTGGCAAAGCTCCGTGGTATATTAAAACAGAAAAAGATAGGTCATACCGGAACTCTCGATCCCATGGCGGAGGGAGTTCTTCTTGTGTGTCTGGGAAGTGCTACGAAGATGTGCGACCTGCTCACTGAGAAGAACAAGACATACACATGTACCATGCTTCTCGGAAAGACAAGTGACACCGAAGACGTGACAGGAGTCATGACAGACGTGACAGATGTATATCCTGATGAGAAGACAGTCAGGGCTGCGGTGATGAGTTTTGTAGGCGATTACATGCAGATCCCACCGATGTATTCAGCCATCAAGGTAAATGGTAAGAAGCTCTATGAACTGGCAAGAGCCGGACAGGTCATTGAGAGGGATCCGAGACCGGTCACGATACATGGGATTACCATACAGTCGGTAGAACTCCCGAGAGTGACATTTGATGTGAGCTGTTCCAAGGGAACATACATCAGAAGCCTGTGCAGGGATATAGGAGAGAAGCTTGGCTGCGGTGCTGTGATGGAGAAGCTTGTCAGAACCGAGGTGAAGGGCTTTACTATAGAAGAAAGTCTGACGCTTGATGAGGTGGAGAGGGCAAGGGATGACGGGACACTCATGCAGCATGTGCTCACAACAGACAAGCTTATGCCGGATATTCCAGAACTCCATATATCAGCAAAGGGTGAGAAACTTCTTGCAAATGGAAATAAGCTCAGTGCGGATGCATTTGCCGAGAATAAGATACACAGGGATACCTATGTCAAGGTGTTCGATGAGAATGGAAGATTTGCGGCACTGTATGAATACAGCGATGAGAAGAGGCAGTATGTGCCATTTAAGATGTTTCCGGTGAGTAATTAAGGACAGACAGTTATGATTCATATAAAGGACACGAAGAAGGTAAAACTGAATAGCACAGAGCGCACGGCGGTTGCCCTGGGCAAGTTTGATGGTATCCATCAGGGACACATGCTGTTGATAGAGCAGGTGTTGAAGCTTCAGAGACAGGGATATATGGGCGTTGTGTTCACATTTGACATGAGGGAGAATCATGTGTTTGATGTGAGCAATATGAAGACCATATACACATCTGACGAGAAGGCACAGGTGGTATCGGATACCGGAGTTGACGTCCTGGTTGAATATCCGTTTGACGATGCATTTGCGGCTACAGAGCCGAAGGCGTTCATCAGAGATGTTCTGGTGGACATGATGCGGGCCGGATATGTCGTGGTTGGAAGCGATTACAGATTTGGCAGAGACAGAAAGGGCGATGTGGATACCCTCAGAAGCTATGCGGACGAGTATGGATATAAGGTCATAGTCATAGACAAGCTGGAACAGGATGACGAGGTGGTCAGCTCAACTGTCATCAGGAAGAATATTTCTGAGGGAGATGTGAGGTCGGTCATTCCGATGCTCGGCAGACCGTACAGTATGACAGGTGAAGTGGTGTCCGGTAAACAGCTTGGAAGGACAATAGGAATACCGACTGCGAATATGCTGCCGGAGGAGCGCAAGCTGTACCCGCCGGCTGGTGTGTATGCTTCAAGGATCAGGATAATCCGGGGGAAGCATACGGGACATGAGGATCCTTTCAGAGTCTATATGGGAATCACCAACATAGGAGACAATCCTACAGTCAACGACAAGGAAAATATCACCATAGAGACGAATATCTTTGACTTTGACAGGAACATATATGGACAGGTCATCAAGGTGGAGCTTATCGAGCAGATCCGAGGTGAGAAGAAATTTGGAAGCCTGGATGAGCTCAAGGCCCAGATGGCAAATGACATAGAAACTTCAAAAAGAATACTTGCTAAAAAAGTATTGGTAAAATAGCACAGAAAACATTGGTAATTATGCGCATAAATAATGACGGATTATTGGGTCGCATGAAGATGTTTTCTGTGCTATATTTTTAATAATAGGGTATTTTTTAGGAGGAAAAAGGAAGTACAAGGAGGAAAAGTAAAATGAGAAAGAAAGCAGCGAGCAGGATCCTGGCATATGTTCTCACCTTATGCATGATCATCGGCAGTATAACCTGGCCGGAGATCACAGCTAAGGCGGAGAGCATCACGCTGGATCTGAAACCGGACACCGGCTGGAAGACGGTGACTGCGGCAACAGATGAGTGGAGTGATTATGGAAAGGCGGAGATCAGATTTTCGCCTTCATCAGATCTGGCATCCATGAAGGCTATTGCGGATGCGGGATACAAGACGCTCAAGATCACATATGCGGTTGACACATTTACCGCTGCAAGTGGACAGAATGCGGGAGTTATGCCATTTGCATCATATGGATCTTCATGGTCGAATAATGACAAGTGGATAGATCTGTCCAAGAGCGGTCAGTTTGAGACCGTACTTGATCTGTCATCTATCAGCACAACAAGCACGGAGAAGGTGGCATTTGGAATACAGGTTGCCAATCTTCAGGAAAACAGCACGATCAAGTTCAGGATCGTGTCAGCGGTCCTCTCAGGAACAAAGAGCACCTCTGGTGGCTCATTAGGGGAGTCAGGCGGTTCAGGCGACAGCGGATCAGGCAGTGCGGACCTTGATTCAATTGGAAACACAAGTTCAAGCGTAACCGCAAGTCTTGCTGATGGAGATGGAACAGCCAAGGGAGACGGCTACTACGAGACAGAGATAACGATAAATAACAAGAGCAATTCATACATAGCAGACTGGATAGCGGTGGCTGATGTGAATGGTTCGGTAACTGCAGTTAAGGATTACAGCAGCTGGTCAGCTCTCAAGGGTGTATTCAGTGATGGAAAGCTGTACATATATCCAAACACATCCAAGAAGTCAGGTGCGGTAAATGCTGGATCGAGCGTGAGATATTCAAAGCTTGGCTACACAGGTACGGCAAACGGTGTGTCTATAACAGGTGTCAAGGTGTACTACAGCTCACAGTCAGGTGCATTTGACTCATTTATCGGTTCACTTTCATCATCATCTGGCGGAGCCGGGGACAACACAGGTGAGATCAATACGGATGTTGAGTACAACTATGCAAAGCTTCTTCAGGAGTCACTGTATCTTTATGATGCGAATATGTGCGGAAGTGATGTATCTGCAAAGAGTGAGTTTTCTTGGAGATCAAACTGCCATACTGAGGATGCAAAAACAACATATAATGGAAAGACTGTGGATGTCAGCGGTGGATACCATGATGCGGGAGATCATGCCAAGTTTGGTCTGCCACAGGCATATTCGGCTACAGTTCTAGGACTTGCGCACATGGAGTTTGCCGAGGCATTTGCGGATACTGCTACAGAGGCACACTATAAGAGGATCATGGACAGATTCGTTGCTTATTTTGAGAGATGCACAGTCCTTGGAAGTGATGGCTCGGTTCAGGCTTTCTGTTATCAGGTCGGTGATGGAAATGTCGATCATGGATACTGGGGAGCTCCGGAAAAGCAGTCATCAAGAAGTGGACAGGCAACATTCACATCTGATTCGGATACGTGTACAGATATCGTTTCAGAGACAGCGGCGGCACTTGCGGCATATTATATAAATTACAAGGATAAGAAAGCGCTTTCCTATGCGGAGAAGCTTTTCACATATGCGGATACTAAGGCTAAGAAGAACAGCTCGGGTCCGGCATCAGGTTTCTATAGCTCAGATTCATGGGAAGATGACTATGCCCTTGCGGCGGCTCTTCTGTACAAGGCTACAGGTAAATCGGCATATGCAACAAAATACAATAATGTATATGGTGGCAGAACAAATCCTAACTGGGCTCTTTGCTGGAACAATGTGGCTCAGGCGGCTCTGCTTTACAGTCCTAACTCATCAAAGAAGAGTGTGTTTGTAGAGAACCAGTCAGGACTTATAGCGAGCAAGACACAGTCAGGAGATAACAACTTCTGTCTGATAGATAGCTGGGGATCGGCGAGATATAACACCGCTCATCAGATGACAGGTCTCATGTATGACACGATATATGGAAAGACTGATTATTCATCATGGGCAAATGGTCAGATGAAGTACATACTTGGCAACAATGCTGGTTCAAAGTGTTTCGTTGTAGGTTACAACAAGTATTCATCAAAGTACCCTCATCACAGAGCCTCAAGCGGATATCAGGGTTCTGTAACTGGAAATGCATATACAAAGCAGGCACATGTACTAGTCGGCGCTTTGGTTGGCGGACCGGCGGGTTCGAGTACAACCTATGTAGATAGCTCAGAGGACTATAACCAGAACGAGGTTGCACTGGACTATAATGCAGGCCTTGTGGGTGCAGCAGCCGGACTTTATCTGTATGTGAAGAATAGCGGAACAGATGAGGAGAAGGCAGCACAGAAGGTAGTTCCTAAGAGCGAGGTGTCGTCAGAGCTCAGGACGATAAGCGGGGAGTCAGGTGGAGGCATGACAACAGAGGACGACACGAAGGATCCTTCAACTGGCTCAACCGGCTCAACCGGCTCAACCGGATCGACTGGCTCAACTGGATCAACAACGGGTTCAACGTCTGAGAAAGACACAGAGACTCCGTCAGAGCCCCCAGCCGTAAAGGTTACAGGAATCTCATTTGACAAGACATACATAACACTTAATGTGGGCGACAGTGATGAGATCAAGGCAACGATAACACCTGCTGATGCAAAAGATACATCCCTTGTGTGGTCAAGTTCAGACAAGGCTAAGGTATCCGTACAGAATGGCAAGATAACAGCCCTCGCAGCCGGAACGGCGACTATCACAGCTACGGCTAAGGATGGCTCGGGAATAAAGGCGGCGTGTGTTGTCAAAGTGCTCACTCCTGGAAAGCTGTCATGTAGCAGTGCTGACAAGTCATGGACAGACCTCGTATATGGCTATTCAAATGCGAATCATGCAGCTATTGAACTGTCAAACTCCGGGGAGACAACCCTTACAGATGTAAAGGCCAAGCTTAAGGATGGAACGGCATTCCAGATCGTTTCATCACCGGCAGGGCAGATTTCTGCAGGAAATAAAACAACAGTAGTTGTAAAACCGGTAAATGGACTTGGTGCCGGAAGCTACAGCGATACACTGGTTATATCATCAGCAAATGGCTCAGCGAACATAACACTCAAGGCGACAGTGGCAAAGAGAGAAAATACCGCAGTTGTCACTGTGACAAAGACATCAGTAACATCTGATGCGGTGACTGTCAGCGGCAAGGTGTCAGGTATAGTGGGTGAGATCGAGTATGCAATATCCAGTGAAAAGGATGCTGATGCATCAAAGCTTGTATGGCAGAATGGTGCTCAGTTTACCGGATTCAAGGAATTTACTACATATTATGTATATGGCAGGGTAAAAGAAACTGCAAATGTCAAGGCTGGTCAGATCAGCCAGGCACTTGAGGTGACTACACCTTTATCAGATCCTTTCGTAATTGACATCGGAAGACTGAATGACAGCAGATATGTTGGAGCATTCACAGACAGTGAGGAAAATCCAACTGTAAAGGTATCACAGTCTGGTGGAATCATATCAGTTTCATTTACCGAGAATAAGGATTACACGATCACAGGAAATGGTGAGGATGTAATTGTAGATACCGGAAATGCAAGTGGAATAACCGTGGACAATGCTACTGTAAAGAAGATCACGGTTCGTCCGGGCAATTCTGAAACATTTGTCATAAAGGTAAGCGGAGAAAATAAGATTGCTGATGGTATAACATGCGTCAGCGATAACAGTAACGCAGCGGATGTAAAGGTATCTGGAAAGGATACATCTTCCAAGATATCAGCGACAACCCCGGGTGCGTCTGCGATCAAGACAGATGGAAATCTTGAGATAGACAACATACAGATAAAGTCCGATGGTAAGGGAATCGAATCTGCGGGAACTGTGAAGATAGCAGGTGGAAGCAACAGCATAGATTCTGTATCTTCGGCAATATTGGCATCGGATGTGGAGATCACAGGAGGCTCTGTTGATGCAAAGTCATCAGGACTTGGCGATGGGGAGTCGGTAATCTCAGCAGACAATTCTATCAAACTGGTTGGTGGAAGTGTTACGGCGGATGCATCCGGATCAACCGGTGGAAATTCATTTGGCGTAAAGTCAGATGATGGAACGATCATTGTTGATGGCGATGTGTCAATAGGTGGAGATCCAATTTATTCCAAGGATCCGGTAGACAGCAAGGGCGACAGTGTAACCATGGTAAAGGTTGTGTTCACAGATGAGAATGGCAACCAGTTGTATGCGTCATCTGTAAACAAGGGATCAACTCTTGATCTGTCGAAAATAAATATCACCATGTCTGATGGTACTGATTACAAGACATCGAGGGCTGGATATGCGCTGGCATGGCAGGATGAAGCCGGAACAAGCTATAATGCTGATTCTGCATACGGCGCTGTATCAGAGGATATAACATTTAAGGCTGTATGGACATGGATAGTTGTGGATATAAGCGTTGATGCAAATATTACATTTGCGGCAACTGGAAATGCTTCGTACAAGACTACATATACAGGCGCAGCGATAAGACCGGCCGTAAAGGTTGTATCACGTGGAAGAACACTTGATGCGGGAACTGACTATATAGTTTCATATAGCAGCAATACCAATGCCGGTACAGCAAAGGTAGTTGTCAAAGGTCATGGCAGATATAAGGGCTCAAAGACTCTTACATTTGCAATAAACAAGCAGGCGATAAGTAAAGCCTCTGTGACAATCACAAAGTCGGCTGTATATACAGGCAAGGCTATAACACCAGCGGTGAAGGTGACTAGCGGTAAGCGGACACTCACAGCGGGCAAGGATTACAGAGTTGCATATTCGTCAAATAAAGACTTTGGCAAGGCAAAAGTTGTGATAATGGGAATCGGTAATTACAGTGGAACACAGACAAAGTATTTTGACATAACTGCGGCTGTTGGCAAGATCTATGCAAATGGAAATTACAAGTACAAGATCACAAATGCATCCCTGAATGGCAAGGGAACGGTAACTCTCGTATCTGTTGTCAAGAAGACCAAGACAGTTGTGGTTCCTGACACTATAAAGCTTGGTGGCAAGACATTTAAGGTCACAGCGATAGGAAAAGCGGCGTTCAAGAAGAATGTAAAGGTTACAAAGGTGACCTTGGGCAAAAACGTCAAGACTATAGGTGCCAAGGCGTTCTATGGATGTAAGAAGCTCAGGACAGTAGTGATAAAGAATACACAGATGACAGGAAAAACAGTTGGATCTGGTGCATTTACAGGGACATACGCCAAGATGACCGTCAAGGTTCCGTCGAAGAAGCTTAAGAGCTATAAGACAATCCTTCTGAAAAGAGGAGTGTCAAAGAAAGCAGTCATAAAGAAATAAAGGCTCAATAAAATAAAGAATAATTGGAGATCCGGGGTGGTTCATATGATCCCGGATCTTTTTTGTGCGTATGGGGGTGACCGAAGTTCGATTTGACATGGGTAAAAATATGTGTATAATATCGTTAGTGTTCTAATAATTAGAATTATAACTATCTGGAGAGGAGAATCCATATGGACGAACATACAAAATCCATACATTATCTGCTGATGGCGGATCATTTCATGGTGCAGAAGGCATTGCTGAGTCAGATAAAGGATACAGAGCTCACCATGGGACAGCCCAAGGTGCTGGACTATCTGAAGGATCATGATGGGGCGTGCCAGAAGGATATTGCAGCGGGATGTCATATAGAGCCGGCATCGATAACCGCTGTGTTGAGTGGCATGGAGAATAAAGGATATATACAGAGAAGTACAAAGTCAGGGGACAGAAGATCCCTGTACGTGTATTTGACAGATAAGGGCAGAGAGTATGTGGAGATGCTCAATAAGAAGTTTGACTTAGTTGAATCTGTGGCGCTGAGGGGATTTACAACGGAAGAGACGGAAGAATTGCAGTCACTTCTTGTAAGGGTGTACGATAATATGAAGGGCAGCGAAAAAGACAACAGAAAAGAGGAACGTAAGAGATGAAGAACATGAAGGTAAGAATTCCAATGTATTTCGTTGGATTGTTTATTATGACTATAGGAATTGCACTGTCGGTAAAATCCAATCTCGGTGTGTCGCCGGTGAGTTCCATACCATATACCATGACCTGTGTATGGGGAATAGAGATGGGAAAGGCTACGATCATATTCCATGCGGCACTTGTGCTTATACAGATCCTATTACTCAGGAAGCGGTTCAAGCCGATCAATCTGCTTCAGGTGGTCGTGGGAATCGTGTTCGGATATTTTACAACATTCTGCAATTACCTGGCTACATTTCTGCCGAGCACTGATAATATAGCGATGAGAATTGTGCTTATGCTTGTGAGTACTGTATTCATAGCGGTTGGAATCTTTTTCTATCTGCCGGCCAATCTTATTCCGCTTGCCGGAGAGGGTGTCATGCAGGCTGTATCAGATGTGACAAAAATTGAATTCTCCAAGGTAAAGATGGGTTTTGACTGCTCGATGGTCATCATATCAGTGATAACGTGTCTGATATGCATACACAGCCTTGGCAGCGTAGGAGCCGGAACGGTTATCGCAGCTTTTCTTGTTGGATTCAATCTTGGACGGGTCAACAAGGCATTTGGCGCAAAGAGAGATAAGCTTCTGGGTAAGCGTACATACACTGAGGATGACGTGCTCAGGGAGAGAATGGAGCAATTGCATTAGGACTTGTTCCTGTTGGTGAGCCGGTTCGAATTTTTATCCTGAAAGGCGGTATTTGTGAGCTCGTCTACGTATGTCTGACTGTCGTATGGCTTGATAAATAAGTGTTTATGATTATACTTAAATAATAAAAACGATATATTTGACATAAAAGCGGTTGGATGTTAATATAATTATAAAGATGTGCTACCGATAGACGGTTAGCCCTGATATTGCAATTACAAAAAAGTAACCGCCAAGTTTTGTCAGGACAGGGCGGTTACTTTTTTGCCTTATTTTTTATCATTGCTCTTAGAGCCAACGGCATAACCAAGAGCAAAGCATGTAATGCATAAGCTGATTATGGCTATAAACTCCTGCGGTGAAGGCTAACCGCCTACCGAATAGGGTAGCACCAAATATATTATAGCAAACATATGTTCGACATGCGATATATTTATATATAAAATTCATGCAAAATAAACTAGATAAGATAAGTTCAATAAAATGCTAATGTGGCTTAACAGACACTATTATTCAATATGTGCAATTTTGCACAAGTTGAACATTTATTTCAGTATGTGCAATTTCTGCACAATGTGAATATACATATAACAAGATTTCGGGGGGAATCACATGACTTTATACATGAACATAAAACAGCTTGGCAAGCGGAAGAACACAGTGCACAAGGTCCCATTTGAATATGACACAGCACCGAGCACGCTGCGGGAACTCATAACAGAGACAGTAAAGATCTGCGTGGCACAGTACATATCCCGCATGGATCGCGGCGATGCAGTGCTGACAGATGAACAGATCGATGACATGGGAAGAATAGGAAAGATAGCGTTCGGGATCGTCTATGGGGAGAAGAAACCGGATGTGGATGAGGCAGTGAAGACAGCCATTCAGGGATTTGAGGATGGACTGTTCAGAGTGTTCCGCGGTATGGATGAATTAACGGAGTTTGACAGGAAAGAGAAGTTTAACGAAGGGGATGAGATCACATTTATCCGACTCACAATGTTGGCGGGCAGAATGTGGTAGAACATAAAGAAAGGGGTTACAATGGCAGAGGACAAGAAGACAAGGCTTGAGCTTGAGGAGCAGAAGAAGATCGCAGATGAAGTGAGAGAGGCATTTGACGAGAATTCCACGAAGCTCAGAAAGAGCTACAGTGCGGATGCGCAGAAGCTCCTTAAGGAGATGGATAATTACTATGGAGATGTAAAAGAGTCAACGATCGGCAAGAGACTTGAGACATTTCTTGAGAATGAAAAGAATGTTCCTTCGGAATTCTTCAGGAACGAGCTGAAGCATTTGCCGGGGTGGGTGCCAGATCATCTGATGGAAGATTTCTACACTTCTATAGACAGCATAATCAAGTGGCAGACAAGCCAGTATTATTACAGAAGAACCATGCGTACGAAGAGATATGGGGCATTTCTTGACAGATATTTCAGGATCATGAATGAATATCACTCCATGGGGATATACGGATGCGACATAGTATCTCTCTACAAGGAGAAATTACCGCAGGATATATTGTGCTATTACAGGGATGGCAACAGCAATGGGTATAGAATAGTATCTGAATATTGGATACAGGCGGAGCTCGACAGGGGGAATGCAGAGCTTGAGGAAGTGCTCATGGACATCATGTTCGGTGAGAGTGCGCAGGCAAGGCTCACGACAAATATCCTCAGGGGAATATATATGAGTTCCAACACAAGACTCCATGAGGCTGTAGGCAAGCTGCTCGTTGCGGCAAAGCTTCAGGAGGGACTCAGGCAGGCGATTTGTGAGAACATGGATTATGGAACGGCAGGTGCATTTATGACCCTGTTCCATGTGATAAAGGAGAATGATCTTCTGAGATTCTCATCTGTCATGAGGGCTGTAGCCACCTGGACAGGACTTGTGGCTGACGAGGAGAGCAAGCTTGACCGCATACAGAAGAAACAGATGCTTCTTATAGATACATATCTGAATGATGAAAATGCAAGGCGTGAAGCTTTATCCGGCGAGGATGCCATGCAGATCTATCTTGCGCTGTGGAGCTATGGTTTCTTTGATGTGGACGAGGCATGCCATGTGATGAACAAGCTGGCGCTTGATGGCAGCAGACACCAAAGACTGGTATTTGGCACATATATCAGGGCAATGAGTCTGGGAAAGGTGTACACACACAGCGTTGCAAAGGAATTTATCAAGAGATTCCCGGACGAGCTGGATACCATGGCGGTCATCATGCCAAGTTTCATGTCAGATTACCAGCCTTATATGAATAGTCTCATATATAAAGACGGCAGATCGTACAACAATGAACTTAAGAAAATGACATTTGCCGAGGTGGACAAATATTTTGACAGCAGGAAAGAATGTCAGGAGATGTACGATATCCTCGTGGGTATACTTGAGCGCATGCCAAAGAAGAGGCTTGAGTTTGATCCGTGTGTATTTCCGTGGAATGCCGAATATCTGGATAGATCCGCAATCATCATGAGACTTGCGGTCTGTGCAAGCGCACTTAAGGACGAGGACAAGATCACGCACATAGCGGAGATGGTTCCTGAGATAGATTCCGCAAGGTACAGCAGAGATGCGCTTTTGCTTCTGCTTGTAAGGCAGCCGGCAAATGACAGACAGCGTGCCATACTGGTGGATGCGGTTGCCGACAAGGAGACATATACAAGAAACAAGGCGGCCATGATCGTTAAGGATATGAAGCTTTCGCCGGAGAATTATGTACAGCTTGAGAATATGCTCAAGTACAAGAAGTCAGACGTAAGGGAGACTGTACTGTCTATACTTTATAAACTTGACGGTGATGACATGGACGATCTCATCGGAAGACTTCTCGCAGATTCCAAGGAGGAGAAGAGAACAGCGGGACTTGATCTGCTGCTCCAGCTCAAAAATGATGAGAACAGGCAGAAACTTTTTGCAGATTGTGTTGGTCATATAGACGCTATGCAGAGGGAGTCTGCGAATGGAAGATCCAGTGTTACAACTAAGGAGCAGATTCTTATACGTGAGATTAAAAATGTTGGTAAGGAAAGAGCCGGTGCAGATGAGGGATATGGACTTTATGATGTAAATGCGTACTATGAGCCAATATTTGACAAGAGTTATCTGGCTGAGTGCCTTGAGCTGTACAAAAAGTATTTCCCTGAAAGCGGGATTGCAAATGATAATGTGTGCAGGACTGCCAAGAGCGAGGGTGCATTTGCAAAACTCAAATCAAAGATTGTGCCTAAAAAGAAAGACACGACATCTGATTCAGAAGTTATAAATATATTAAGAAAATTTGATGCATTTGTGGATGAGCACAAAAATGATGAGTATGAGATGGCCGATGGAGAGATCGGCCTGCTTGGTGAGGCAGGTAGAGACATATATTTGGATCATAACAATGTGGTATGTGAGGATCTGTGGATCGATTTCTACGAGAAAAATATTCAGACTCCGTATATGTGCATGCAGCTCTACGTGTATCTGAATGGCTACAACAGTGACAAACAGGATTTCAAGAAGTACTGCGAGAGCTTTATGGCGGATATGTTTGGAAATATATATAGAGAAGAATGTCCGGCATTCGGATATCTTGCCATTGTCAGAGCTGTAATTGGATTCCTGTATAGAAGATATGTGATGGATAGTGACAAGATGAGACTTGCCGTTGTGGCAGCAGACTATCTGCTTGGAAGAAGTGATGAGCTCATATATACATTTGGCGGGAATAAAGGTGGCAGCAGTATATCTGGTGATGATTCAAAGGTATATCACAGAAGTGTGCTCACAAATGAGCAGATCATGATAATAACAAGGTGGCTTGCGATCGATGGTGACAGCGATATATTAGATGTAAAAGAGGATTCTGACGAGGCAAGGCAGAATGAAGAGAATTTCAGGCATTTGTTTCCATACAACTATGCCCTTGCAAAGTGTCATAACTTTAATATACCTTCAGACGTTGTAAATGATAGAAATTCATATTACTGGGTACACACAGGAAGCGTCATGCCGGTTCCTGGTCTCCTGAACTATATTGCCGCATACAGCCGTGGTATTATATCCAGGGATTATATGTACAAGATGGCATTTGAGGGGAATTCCTTGGATAGGAGCCTCAAATGTGTATCTGACGTGATGCGTTTTATAACGGAGCGCAACAGGAAGGTGCAGACCAGAGGCTATGAGTGGGGATATACGGAGCGTGAAAGGCTGAGGAGTGTGAGGCAGATACTTCTTCACAGTCCGGAAGGAGAGTTCTCGGAGACGGACGAGAAAAGGCTGGATATAGCTAAGAAGCTGTACACTGATATGTCCGAGCTTGTGCTTTCTGCAGAGCTCACAAGGGGAGATACAGAGACAGAATTCTCTCCATATATATACGGGCTTACAAGAATATTCGGTGCGGAGTATTTTGTCAGGATACTGTCAGCCCTCGGCAAGGAGACCCTGGAGAGATCAACGTATTTCAATACCGGTTATTACTATAACCGTCAGAAGGTCAGCAAGAAGAATAGTATGTCGCATCTTCTTCAGGTGTGTGTGCCTGATGCAAATGACAGTGCGGAGACTTTGAAGGCCTATCTTACAGGTACGGATATAAGTGATGCCAGGCTTATAGAGGCGGCTATGTATTCTCCAGAGTGGATAGATATAGTTGGAGAGTATCTTGGATGGGATGGATTTACTGCGGGATGCTATTACTTCATGGCGCACATGAACGAGTCATTTGATGACAAGAGAAAGGCTATGATAGCGAGATTTACACCGCTTGAGGTGGATGAGCTGAACGACGGGGCATTTGACAGGACGTGGTTTACCGAAGTCTATGACAGATTGGGTGACAAGCGATTCCAGCTTATATACAAGGCGGCGAAATACATTTCGGACGGTGCAAAGCATACCAGGGCGAGAAAATACGCGGATGCGGCGCTTGGCAAATACAATGAGTCCGAGCTGATAGCCGAGATCGAGGCAAAGAGAAACAAGGATCTGCTCATGGCGGTGGGAATCCTGCCGATAGAGAATGAGGAGCAGATAAAGGACAGATACATGTTCCTTCAGAAGTTCAAGAAGGAGAGCAGGCAGTTCGGAGCACAGAGGAGAGCCAGCGAGGCGGCAGCAGTTTCTACAGCTATGCGCAATATGGCGATCAATGCCGGATATCAGGACGTGACGAGACTTACCCTACGTATGGAAAGCCTTGTAGTTCAGGGCATGACAGAATATTTTCAGCCGCATGAGGTCGGAGAAGTGACCGTATGGCTTGAGATGGAGGACGGCGGCAAATGCGCTGTCATCTGTGAGAAGAACGGCAAACAGTTAAAGTCAGTTCCGGCAAAGATCAAGAAGGATGAGTATGTATTGGCTCTGATGGATGCCAAGAAGCAGATGGCGGAGCAGTCAAGGCGTACAAAGGCGATGCTTGAGGATGCGATGGAGAGCCAGGAGGAATACACCTGGGCTGAGATCAGGGGCATGCTGGAGAATCCTGTTATACATGACATGGTGGCTGCGCTGGTGTTTAAGGTGGCGGAGCCTGACGGTGTGAAGGCAGATCTGGATAGTACGGCTGACAGTATTATGTCAGGGGCAAATGAACTTGATGATAGCAAGAATGTTGTGTTGGGATTTGCGACTGAGGATGGATTGAATGTGTTTGGTGAAAATATAAAGCTGTCAGATGACACAAAGCTCACAGTAGCACATCCATTCCACATGTACATGGCTGGCAAATGGCATGATATACAGAAATATGTATTTGACAACAAGATCGTCCAGCCGTTCAAGCAGGTGTTCAGAGAGCTCTATGTGAAGACCGAAGAGGAAATGAACATGGAACATTCCCTCAGATACGCGGGCAATCAGATCCAGCCGAAGAAGACACTAGGCTGCCTGAAGTCAAGACACTGGGTGGCTGATATAGAGGATGGACTTCAGAAGGTGTACTACAAGGAGAATATAGTAGCGCGGATCTACGCTCTTGCAGACTGGTTCTCACCTGCAGATATAGAATCACCGACGCTTGAATGGGTGGTATTTTCGGATAGAAAGACAGGAAAGGATCTCAAGATCAAGGATATCCCAGATATCATATTCTCTGAGGTCATGAGGGATGTGGACATGGCTGTTTCCGTGGCGCATGCAGGAGGCGTGGATCCTGAGACCTCACACTCAACTGTTGAGATGCGAAAGGCGATAGCAGAATTCACTATGCCACTTTTCAAGCTGACAAATGTCACATTTACAAAGAACCATGCAGTGATAGAGGGCAAGCGTGCCAATTATACAGTCCACCTTGGAAGCGGAGTGGTGCATCAGGAGGCAGGCCCTATGATAAATGTACTTCCTGTACACTCCCAGAGGCGGGGCAGAATATTCCTGCCATTCGTGGATGATGATCCAAAGACCTCGGAGGTGCTCACGAAGATACTGTTCTTTGCGGAGGACAATAAGATCAAGGATCCATATATACTGGAGCAGATCGAGGCGTAATGTCAGCATAATGATAAGATGGTCTTGCCATGCTGTCGTATCGGATTATGTGTCTGAGGCGTAATGTTAGCATAATGATAAGATGATGGTTCAGAATGTATATTGTCAGTTGTTTACATGGTATGTATAGAGGTGGATATAGTGACTGGAAAAAGTTTTATTTCAAAATTAAAGTCAAAACACAAGGGGAACGCAAAACTGTTCCCTTATGACGAGGCAAAGCATGAGGCTGTCATCAGATGTTCTATCTGCACCGGAGAACAGGTAGCTGGATTCAGGAGCAGAGAGGACGGGAACTTTGTGGGTGTGATGGTGATACAGTCGGAGAAGGATCTGGAGAATTTTAAGAGACTTTACCGGGTGGATGATGTGAAGAAGATATATTGAATACAGTTTGTAAAACTATCGCTGTAGCGATATAACAAACATACAGGGTTTTGTGTTGTAAGACGGAGGATTTGCTACAAATATAAATATAATTCACTTTGTCAAGAAAAAACACTTGACAACCCACCCTGCCTGTATTAGAATAGCCCATGGTAAAGCAAAAACACTTTACATGCAAGTGCGTTACGGAGAGTTTGTTATGGAGAAGATAGTCAGACAGTCTATGTTATATGATTTTTATGGTGAGCTGCTCACAGAGCATCAGAAGAGCGTGTACGAGGATGTTGTGAACAATGACATGTCTTACTCAGAGATAGCGAGACTCAACAACATAAGCAGACAGGGCGTATATGATATGGTAAGGCGCTGTGATAAGATCCTCGAGGAGTATGAGGAGAAGCTTATGCTGGTACATAAGTTCATGAAGGCACAGGAACAGGTTCAGAAGATCAAGGAATGTGCGGATGAGCTTAAGACGATGAACTCGGATGAACGGCTTGCGGGCAGAATTGAAGATATAGTGAATTATTCAGATAAGATACTCGAAGATTTCTGATGATAGATAATATCAGAAGGGAGAATGTCTATGGCATTTGACAGTTTATCAGATAAACTGCAGAACGTTTTTAAGAAGCTGAGAAGCAAGGGCGTACTTACTGAGGATGATGTCAAGGAGGCTATGAAGGAAGTCAAGAGAGCACTTCTCGAGGCGGATGTCAACTTCAAGGTTGTTAAGTCATTTGTCAAGTCGGTGAGTGACAGAGCTGTAGGAGAGGAAGTTCTCAAGGGCCTGAATCCTGGACACATGGTCATCAAGATCGTTAAGGAAGAGATGGATAAGCTCATGGGCTCTGAGATGACAGAGATCAAGCTCAGGCCATCGAATGAGATCACGGTCATCATGATGTGTGGACTTCAGGGTGCAGGTAAGACAACTACAGTTGCAAAGCTTGCATATCAGTTCAAGAACAAAGGCAAGAAGCCACTTCTTGTGGCATGTGATGTATATAGACCGGCGGCTATCAAGCAGCTGCAGGTCAACGGCGAGAAGGTTGGAGTTCCTGTGTTTGCCATGGGAGACAACAACAAGCCATTGGATATTGCGAAGGCTGCTATACAGCATGCGGCCAAGAACAATATCAATCTCGTATTTCTCGATACAGCAGGCCGACTTCATGTTGATGAAGACATGATGAATGAGCTTGCAGAGATAAAGGCGAATATAGATGTTGCATACACGATACTCACCGTCGATTCCATGACAGGTCAGGATGCGGTAAATGTTGCGACATCATTCAATGATAAGATAGGTATAGATGGTGTCATCCTCACAAAGCTGGATGGTGATACCAGAGGCGGTGCCGCACTGTCGATCAAGGCAGTAACGGGCAAGCCAATCCTGTACTCAGGTATGGGAGAGAAGCTTACCGATCTGGAGCCGTTTTACCCGGATCGTATGGCGAGCCGAATCCTCGGAATGGGTGATGTAGAGTCACTTATTGAGAAAGCCCAGTCGGCCATCGACGAGGAGAAGGCCAAAGAGATGGAACAGAAGTTCCGCAAAGCAAGTTTTGATTTCAACGATTTTCTTGATCAGATGGCTCAGCTTGATCAGATGGGCGGCATGCAGGAGATCCTTTCGATGATGCCAGGCATGGCAAGTCAGATGAAGAATGTTGAGATAGATGAGAACGCTGCTAAAACACCAAAAGCAATCATTCAGTCCATGACACCGAGAGAGCGTTCACTCCAGGATCCGATATCGCCGTCAAGAAAGAAGCGTATCGCAGATGGAGCAGGTGTCCAGATAGCAGATGTCAATCGTTTCCTTAAACAGTTTGAACAGTCTAAGAAGATGATGAAGCAGATGTCAGGCATGATGGGCGGAAAGAGAAGACGCGGTGGTTTTAAAATGCCTTTTGGCTTAAGATAATTAATATTTAGGAGGAACAAGAACAATGGCAGTAAAGATTAGATTAAGAAGAATGGGTTATAAGAAGCATCCTTTCTACAGAGTAATCGTAGCAGATTCAAGATCACCAAGAGATGGTAGATTCATCGAGGAGATCGGAACATATGATCCTAACCAGGAGCCATCTGTAGTAAAGATTGACGAGGAGGCTGCAAAGAAGTGGTTAGCTACAGGAGCACAGCCAACTGAGTCAGTTGCAAAGTTATTAAAGCAGGCAGGTATCGAGAAGTAATTTTACGGATGTATCAGCTTTTCTATGAAAAGCTGATATGCAGCGCCAGCCATCGACGAAGTCGATTTTGCATGGCTGGTGTTCCATTTGGGAGGTATAGAGATGAAAGATTTAGTAGAAATCATTGCAAAGTCCCTAGTAGATCATCCTGAGCAGATAGCTGTAACCGAGACTGAAGAAGACGGCATAATAAAGATAGACCTTACAGTCGCACCAGAAGACATGGGTAAGGTAATCGGCAAGCAGGGCAGAATAGCCAAATCCATCCGTACAGTTGTCAAGGCAGCTGCTTCAAAGGGTGATAAGAAGGTTGTCGTTGATATTAAGTAGAACTGCATAGGCAGGATAAGTGGTATTTCTTAATCTTCATATGACAGAGGATTTTATTACCGAGTTAAGAGGGGGAGTTTATACTCCCCCTTATATTATATATGAGTTATATATAGGAGATAGAATGGAACACAACACAGAAGACAGACTCAGAGTAGGAGTGATAACCTCAAGCCATGGTATAAAGGGCGAGGTTAAGGTATATCCGACAACGGATGACAATGATCGTTTCAAGACCTTGAAGAAGTGCTATCTGTCAAATGGCAGAGAGACTTTGGAGGTTAATTGTACATCTTGCAAATTTTTGAAAAATATGGTTATTCTTAAGTTCAAAGAATACGATAACATAAATGATATAGAGCGTTTTAAGAACTATGACATACTTGTAGACAGGGAGGATGCAGTTCCTCTCATGGATGGAGAGTTCTTCATCTGTGATGTCCTTGACGCTGATGTATATGATCAGAATGACGAGCACATAGGAATCCTTGACGACGTGCTGGAGACTCCGGCAAATGATGTATTTGTCGTTAAGAAGGATGATGGCAGCGAGATCCTTATACCTGTAGTACCGGATTTCGTGTTCGATGTTGACACAGAGAATAAGAAGGTCAAGGTCAGAACATTTGAGATGGTAGAAGCAGATGATTCAGATGACGAGGATTGATCGCATACAGACGTTTGGTGAGATGATGAACATATACTAGGAGCGGACTATGAATTTTTATATTTTGACACTTTTCCCCGAGATGGTTATGAATGGACTTTCAACGAGTATCACGGGAAGGGCCATAGAGTCGGGAAAACTTCATATAGAAGCTATAAATATAAGAGATTACACCCAGGATAAACACAATCATGTGGATGATTACCCATATGGGGGAGGCGCAGGCATGGTCATGCAGGCGCAGCCTGTGTATGATGCATACACGGCACTGGTGGAGAAGCTTGGCAGAAAACCATGGGTCATATATATGACTCCGCAGGGAAGAACCTTCAATCAGGGTATTGCACAGGAGCTCTCGGAGAAGGAGGACATAGTTCTTCTGTGTGGCCATTACGAGGGAATAGATGAGAGGGTCCTTGAGATGATAGTCGATGACTATATGTCCATAGGCGATTTTGTGCTGACTGGCGGAGAACTTCCAGCCATGGCTATCGTGGATGCTGTGTCTCGTCTTGTTCCAGGGGTTCTGAATAACGAGGACAGTGCTGAGATAGAGACTTTTTATAACAATCTGCTTGAGTATCCGCAGTATACCAGACCTCCTGAATTCATGGGGAAGAAGGTTCCGGATGTACTGCTTTCGGGCAACCATAAGCTCATAAATGAGTGGCGACTTGAACAGTCTATCACCAGGACGAAGGAGCACAGGCCGGACATGTACGAGAAGTATATGATCGAGAATCCTCCTAAGGAGAAAAAGAAACGAAGAAAATAGCAGGTTGCCACCTGTGGTCTTAAGGTGGTATACTAAGAGATGGCAGAATTCGAGGTTATTCGAATTCTGCCATAACCTTGTGGAGACGCGACTGCAGGGCATACACAAATACAAGGAAGAACAAGGAGACAAAAGATTATGAAACGCAGATTACTTATGACTATGATGGCTATGGTTCTTGCATTCTCATTTACAGGATGTGGAAACAAGAAGGCAGACGAGACGACGGCAACCACAGAGGCTGCATCAGAGGTGAAGGATGAGTTCATCAAGTTTGTTGGAACAGATATCCCTAAGATGGATACAGAGGAAGCGGAGATCATGAAGAAGTTCAACTCATATTTTGCTGAGGGAACTGCTGTTGATACAGATACTCTGCTCAAGGATTTGACAGACAATCTGCTTCCAAATTATAAGACATTTCTTGACGACGTACAGGCCATAGAAGTCAAGACCGACGAGGTGAAGGCGCTCAAGGATCAGTATTATGATGCCATGAATGCACAGTATGAGGCTATGCAGAAGGTTGAGGCTGCTGTCAAGGATAAGAACAAGGACATCCAGACAGAGGCACAGAAGCTTCTCTCAGACGCCCAGAGCAAGTATACAGCATACAATGACGCGGTATATGCACTTGCCCAGAAGGAGAATGTAACGTTGAACGGCGAGATAGCAACAACTGCAACCAGTGAGGCAGGAAGCACAACAGAGGCCAACACAGAGGCTATAGATCCAAGCGAGGCCATGACAGATGAGGTTGAGACAACAGAGGCAGCGCAGTAGTATTTAAGATATAGAAGAATATTTTGAAAAGCAGTGGATACATGAGTGTGTTCACTGCTTTTTTGCTGTGGTATACTGTAAAAAATATGCTCAGTTCACATTTTTTACAAATATCAATGTTATATTGAGATAAATTGGATATTATTCTATATGTGGAGGTACGATATGGATTCAATAAAGGTTCTTATGGTTGATGATGAGAGCAGAATGAGGAAGCTTGTCAAGGACTTCCTCACAAGAGAGGGGTATATGGTTCTTGAGGCCGGAGATGGTGAACAGGCCCTGGATATATTCATGAATGACAAGAATATATCTCTTGTAATACTTGATGTCATGATGCCTAAGATGGACGGATGGGAGACTCTTAAGGAGATAAGAAAGTTCTCACAGGTTCCGGTTATCATGCTTACCGCGAAGGCAGATGAGCGCGATGAGCTCCAGGGCTTTGATCTGGGAGTAGATGAGTACATAACGAAGCCGTTCAGTCCCAAGATACTTGTTGCCAGAGTTGCAGCGATACTCAGAAGAACAACGGATGCCGCTTCAGATGAGAAGCTTGTAGCCGGAGGTATTGAGATGAATCTGTCGGCTCATGTGGTGACGATAGATGGCAAGCCGGTTGAGCTCAGCTTCAAGGAGTTCGAGCTGCTTCAGTATTTTATCACGAACAAGGGCGTGGCATTGTCGAGAGAGAAGATACTCAACAATGTGTGGAACTATGATTACTTTGGCGATGCCAGAACCATAGACACGCATGTCAAGAAGCTCAGAAGCAAGATGGGAGATAAGGGCGAATATATCAAGACTATATGGGGAATGGGCTATAAATTCGAGGTAGAGTGATGAAGAAATCAAAAAGGACATCAATCAGGACCAAGATAACGTTGTCTCTGGCTGCGACCATACTTATCATGGTGGTTATGTCGTGTGCTATAACCATGATCTTTATCAAGAAGTATTTCTATCACAGCATGGAACAGATGCTGCTGGATACATACAATTCCTGCAATGAACTGTTCGGACGGGATGAGGATATAGACAGTAAAGAGCTGGCGAATGATGTGATCAATCAGTCAGGTGCGATGATATTTATCTTTGACAGTGTGAATATGCATGTGTACACGACGGTTAACGAGGAAGCTGCGGTATATAACAATCTGTCATTTATAGCAGACTACTTCAATTACAGCGGTGGAAAGAATCCGGACAATCCGAAGATAAAGAGAAAGCAGATTGAGAAGACAGATAAATATGATATACAGATCACAAATGACAGGAATACAGGCAACAGCTATTATGACGTTGTCGGATTCCTTGACAATGGTTTTGTTGTCATCATCAGAAAACCTATTTCCAGTGTGGACTCAACGATAGTTACATCTTTGAAGTTCTTTTTATTGGTGTTCTCAGTGGTGGCACTGCTTGGATTTGTGATGGTTTATTTTATAAGCAATGCGGTTGCAAAGCCGATAAAGAATCTTGCGTCGGTTGCCAATCGTATGGCACAGCTTGATCTCGATGTGAAGGTGGATCACGCATCCAACGATGAGATTGGTGAGCTGGCGGACAGTATGAACGAGATGTCATATCAGCTAAGGAACACGCTGACAGAGCTTCAACAGGCAAATGCTAAGCTGCAGACGGATATTGATGAGAAGGTACAGATAGATGAGATGAGGAAGGAGTTCCTGTCCCATGTGTCCCATGAACTCAAGACTCCTATAGCTCTCATACAGGGATACGCCGAGGGCCTTAAGGACAATGTTACAGAGGATGATGAGAGCAAGGAGTTTTACTGTGATGTCATTCTGGACGAAGCTGGCAAGATGAATAAGCTTGTCAGACAGTTACTTGATCTGAATGAGCTTGAATTTGGAGTGGACAGGGTTCATCCTGTGGTATTTGACATAGATGCACTCATAAAGAATGTAGTGGATTCATCATCCATTCTGGTGGAGCAGAACCATGCGGAAGTTGAGCTGGCGGATGAGCTGAATGATGTGTGCAACGTATATGCAGATGAGTTCATGATAGAGCAGGTATTCACCAATTATTTTACAAATGCACTTCACTACTGCAACGATGGAGGCAAGGTCAGAGTGTGGACGGCGAATAAGGACTATGATCAGCCGAGAAGGACTGAGGATGGACTCGTCACAGGCAACTTGAGAGTATTTGTATATGATGAGGGACCGAACATTCCTGACGATGAGCTTGATAAGGTATTCATTAAGTTTTACAAGGTGGACAAGGCGAGGACGAGAGAGTATGGTGGAAGCGGTATTGGACTTTCTATAGTTGCGGCGTCCATGGCGGCTCACAACAAGAACTATGGTGTTTACAATGTGGAGAATGGAGTGGTATTCTACTTCGACCTTGATATCATACAGCAGGATGATGGCGAACCGGAAATGATACCGGAGAATAGCGCAGATAACACGTCAGAACAATAAATACTTTGCAAGGAGGAAACTTTTAGGCTATAATTCTAAGGGTTTCCTTTTTCTGTTGGATTCTGGCATCTGCAAATATATTTATAAAATGGGAGAAGATTATGTCATATAGTGCAAAAAACATTGAGGTGTTAAAGGGACTTGAGCCGGTAAGACTGAGACCGGGAATGTACATCGGCAACACAGGGCGAAGCGGACTGAACCACCTCATACAGGAGCTTATAGACAACTCGGTGGATGAGCATCTGGCTGGGTATTGCAACAATATATGGGTGAGCATCAACGAGGATGGCTCGGCAACCGTGTCTGACGATGGACGAGGCGTTCCTGTCGATATACATGAGCAGGAGGGAATTCCTGCGGAGCGTGTTGTATACACAGTGTTGCATGCAGGTGGCAAGTTTAACAGCTCCACCTACAAGATAAGCGGCGGACTTCACGGAGTAGGTTCTGCAGTTGTAAATGCACTGTCTAACAAGCTTATAGTAGATGTTGCCAGGGATGGCTACCTTTATCACGATACATACGAGAAGGGAATACCGACAACTGAACTTGTTGACGGTATGCTTCCAAAGACAAAACTCAAGGAAAAGAGAACAGGTACGACGGTAACACTCTATCCTGATGATACAATATTTGAGACAGTAAAGTTCAAGGCGGACGCCATCAAGCAGAGGATTAAAGAGACAGCATATCTGAATCCGAATCTTACGATCACATTCCAGAACAAGAGGGATGGCGAGGAGCCTATAGTGTTCCACCAGCCAGGGGGACTTGCAGCATTTGTTGAGGATATATCCCAGGGACTCACACATACATCACCGGTTGTCGCCATATCGGGGGAGAAGGACGGAATCGCCGCAGATATAGTATTTCTGATGACGGAGGACGGCGAGGAGAATATCATAGGATTTACCAACAATATCACGAATCCTGAAGGTGGAACCCATGTGACAGGATTCAAGTCAGCATTTGCCAAGCTTATCAATAATTATGCGAGAAATGAGCTTGGAACTCTGAAAGAGAAGGATTCCAATCTGACAGGTGCAGATATAAGATCTGGCATGCAGGCTATCATATCCGTGAAGCATCCGGATCCTCAGTTCGAGGGACAGACTAAGACAAAGCTTTCCAACACGGACGTGTCAAAGGCCGTCGACGATATCGTGAAGGAACAGCTCACAGTTTATTTTGACAGAAATTATGATGTGCTGAAGGATATAGTGGACAGGGCGGTGGCTCTCTCCAAGAGAAAGGCGCTTGAGAAGTCCAAGATCAATATAAACAAGTTTTCATTTGAGGGAAATGGCAAGCTTGCAAAGCAGGAGTCCTCAGATTCGTCTAAATGCGAGATATTCATAGTCGAGGGAGATTCGGCGGGAGGCTCAGCCAAGACCGCGAGAAACAGAAAGTATCAGGCAATACTTCCACTTAGAGGTAAGATACTCAACGTGGAGAAGAAGCCTGTTGCAAAGGTGCTTGAGAATGCCGAGATCAAAGCACTCATCAATGCATTTGGCTGTGGCTTCATGCAGGGATACGGCAATGATTTCGATATAAGCAAGCTGAATTACGACAAGATAATCATCATGACTGATGCCGATGTGGATGGTGCCCACATAGCGACACTTCTGCTTACATTCTTCTATAGATTTTACCCTGACCTTATCAGCGAGGGACATATATACATAGCTATTCCGCCTCTCTACAGAGTTGGCGAGGGCAAGAACATCAAATATCTGTACTCAGATGATGAGCTTGCAAAGTACAGAAAGACACACACGAACAAGTTCACGATCCAGAGATACAAGGGACTCGGTGAGATGGATGCAGACCAGCTCTATGAGACGACCATGAACCCTGAGACAAGACTTTTAAAGCAGGTATCAGTGAACAGCCGTGTTGAGGCAAATCAGCTCACACAGACGCTCATGGGAACTGAGGTTGCGCCTAGAAGAGAGTACATAGAGACACACAGTGCGGATGCGGTGCTAGATATATAAAAGTGATATTTGGGAATGCTTAGCAGCGCGTTTTCACAGTTTGTATGATGAAAGGGATAGATCATGTCGGAAAAGATATTAAATGTAGATTATGAGAGCGAGATGGGACAGTCCTATGTGGATTATTCCATGTCGGTTATAACAGAGAGAGCGCTCCCGGATGTAAGGGATGGATTAAAGCCTGTCCAGAGAAGGATACTTTACTCACTGGATGGTCTTGCAGGCTCCGACAAGCCACACAGAAAATGTGCGAGAATAGTCGGAGATACAATGGGTAAATATCATCCACACGGAGACAGTTCCATATATGAAGGACTTGTAAATATGGCACAGAACTGGAAGCTGCCGATACCACTTGTTGATCCACACGGCAACTTTGGTGCGGTGGACGGTTCCGGTGCGGCTGCCATGCGATACACTGAGGCGCGTATATCTAAGTACACAGAGGATGTGTGCATGAAGGATCTTCCGTTCTTCAAGGATCAGTTCATACCAAACTTTGACGGAACGGAGACAGAGCCGACTTTCCTGCCTTTCCAGGTGCCAAATATCCTGGTGAGCGGTTCAACCGGTATAGCAGTAGGTATGGCGACAAATATTCCTACACACAATCTCGGTGAGGTCATAGATGCCACAGTTGCATATCTGAATGATCCTGAGATACAGCTTGAGGATCTGCTTGCGCTCATGCCGGGACCGGATTTTGCCACAGGTGGAATCATCAATGCAACACCTGAGGAGTTGTATAATGTGTATGCCACAGGACTTGGCAAGATCAAGGTGCGCGGTAAGGTAGAGGTCAGGGATATCGGATACGGAAGAAAGAGTATCTGTGTCACAGAGCTTCCATATACAATGATCGGAGGCACTGCCAAGTTCCTTGATACTGTCGCAGAGCTTGTCAGAAACAGAGAGCTTCCAGCGGTCGTGGATATCGCGGACAGAGGAGACAAGAACGGTGAATGCCTGTGTATAGATGTGAAGAAGGGAACTTCTGACGAGGAGATACAGAACATCATCAATATATTATATAAGAAGGCAGCCCTTGAGGATACATTTGGCGTGAATATCAACTGCATCAACAACGGCAAGCCGGAGGTCATGGGACTCAAGAAGATACTGAAGGTATACACAGATTTCAAGTACGGTCTGTATGACACGAAGTATAGAAAGCTTCTGGCACAGCAGGAGGAGATCAGGGAGATCAAGATGGGACTTCTCACAGCGGTTGACTGCATAGACCTGATCATAGAGATACTCCGCGGAAGTACAAAGGTTGCTGATGCCAAGGCGTGCCTCATGCACGGTGATACATCGAATATCAAGTTCAGATTCAAGGGCTCAGAGGCGGACGCAAAGTTCCTGTGCTTCACAGAGAAGCAGGCGGATGCAATACTTGCCATGAGACTTCAGAAGCTCATTGGTCTGGAGATCAATGCCTTAAAGAAAGAGCTGGCAGACGCTGAGAAGCTCATCAAGAAGTACACAAGGCTTATGGAGTCCAGGGATGCCATGAAGCAGCAGATGATAGATGACATGCTTGAGATCAAGGCAAAGTATGCCATACCTAGAAGGACTCAGATCCATAACTATGGAACTGTTGTTGTGAAGAAGGCTGAGGTCGTGGCTACAGATGTGGCTGTACTTCTCGACAGATTCTATTACATCAAAGTTGTAGATGCAAATGTATACGAGAAGAACATCGACCAGATTACGAAGGATTACAGATTTGCTGTTAAGTGTCAGAATCTTGACAGGATAGCGGTATTTGCTGACAATAATCAGGTGTATACGATCAAGGTTGCCGACATCATCAAGCTTCAGGCGAAGAAGAACACCAGCAAGAAGGGCGGTGGAAGCCTCATAGGGCGCCTTGCCGACAAGGGAATCCAGGTGTTCGAGTTCTGCAACATGAATGGTGACGAGAATATCCTGTTCATGGACTGCATAGAGCATTTTGTGACTGACAAGTTGCTGTTCGTCAGTAAGCAGGGTCTTGCCAAGGTTGTTGACGGCTCCGCATTTGACACCACAAGGCGTGCTGCAAATGCTTCAAAAGTTGGTGATGATATCATATATATCGGCAAAATCTCCGAGGGCGACTTCATAATTGCACAGTCAGAGAAGGGCTATTACATAAGAGTTGACGCAGCGGAGATTCCTGAGAAGGGCAAGGGCGCAGCGGGAGTCAAGCTCATCAACTTAGAGGGTGACGATGTCCTTGAGTCGGTATTTGTGGGAAGCACAAAGGATACCTTCAAGGTTGGAGATAACGAGATAATCTTTACCAGAGTTAAGCCGGGCAAGCGCGGCGGCAAGGGAAGCAAGCTGAGGTTCTAAAGAATTACATGCGAGAGCAGAATATCTATTATAACATAGGCATAAGATAATACAGGTACTTGACGTACAGTTTTCTGTACAGTACAATATAAGTACAGAAAACTGTACATGGATTTGAGGAGGTGTTCTTATGTTAGCTGTTAATTATACAAACTTACGCGACAATATGAAAAAGTATATGGATAAAGTTACAGATGATTATGAAACCATGATTGTAACCCGTAAGGATAATAAAAATGTTGTTATGCTTTCAGAAGAGGCATATAACAATCTGATGGAAAATGTATATGTGATGGGAAACAAAGCAAACTATGACTGGCTTATGGAGTCAAAGACCCAGCTTGAGAAAGGAAATTTTGCTGTTCATGATCTGACGGAGGTATCTGCCGATGAATAAAGTCTTTACTGATAATGGATGGAAAGACTATGTCTATTGGCAGACGGAGGATAGAAAGACACTAAAGAAAATAAATAGTCTGATAGAAGATATATGCAGAAATGGAAATGAAGGCATTGGGAAACCCGAACCATTAACTGGAAATCTGACTGGCTTCTGGAGTAGACGAATAAATGATAAAGACAGAATAATATACAAGATTGACGATACTAATGTATATATTCTTGCTTGCAAATATCATTATAGTGACAGATAGACTAAGTGAGATATGGCTTATGACAACATTAAGAAAGAGTACAATAATGGAAAAGACTCGATATGAAAGGACAAAACAGATGATTTCAATTTTGGATTACGATTGCAATTATCTTCTGAAGGTTACAGTAAATAAAGCATTGTAAGGTACATAATGAGCAAATTTTCTGATTATACTAATTATTTACTAAATACGAAGCCTTAAATGCATACCAAAATTAAAATCGAATATAACTTAGGACATTTAGGTAAGTCCATACACTTGTGTTTATTATGAGTATGTGGGCTTATTTTAATGCCTTAATTTACATATACACAGAAATACTCACTAATGGCTTTAGAACGCTTCTATGAGTCACAGAGAGCATCAGAGTGCCGTTATATGACCTAAGTTTGAAATGTAAATTTCAAATGAATCGTAAAATTATGGAAAGGAGGAAAATCAATGTATGAAGTTGTTACAAAACACTTCAATGAAAAGGGTACGGATTTATTTAGAGTATGATCAATGGAGATACATATTTTATTCATTAAAAAGACTTGAATGGTGAATATGTGGAAAATGGGAGTTTGGTGTACTTTGCATTTTATAGATAAAAAAGAAGAAAAATAGTGTCCGTACCATTTAGCCAGAACAGCAGCTCGGTTTAGACCAGGTAACATTACAGGTAACACAGATGAATAGTTAAAGTTAAAAGAGAGTGCTTAAGCACTCTCTTTTTTATGTTGAAAGGAGAAGTATGACAGGAAAAACACATGTCGTTGGAGGAAATGTCTTTGCTTTAGGCAGTTATATTCTGATGAAGAAAACAGGTTTATTGGTTGATAGTGTATGGGAGCCATTGCAGTTAGGTATTATATTGCCTTACGCAACCTGGGCTAGTACATTACCAGATCTTGATCAGAATAATAAAAACAGGGTTGAGACAAATCCAATTAACTCAGTTATACAGGATTTTTTTAGAATTATACAAGCAGGACACAGGAGTGTAAAATCTCATGTGGCTCCTTGTGTACTTGCAGGGGTGCTATGCATAATGTCTATTCTAGGAAAATCATTTTTTAATTTAAATCAGATTAGTACAAATATTCTATTTCTTGTTCTAACTGGTTTATTTTGCGGCCTACTGTCGCATTTGATTCTTGATTTATGTACAAGTGATGGCATAGTTATTGCCGGTAAAAGGATTGCATTAGTACCTAAAAATCCAGTATTTGGTACAGGAACTAAGTATGAGAGCATTTACCGTCGTATTTGCTATGTTTTGAGTTGTTTGCTTTTGATAATGGCTTTTATCTTATAATTATTAGGTTATGATAAAAACCTCATTTATCTTGCGAGAATTTTATTAATCAATAGAAAGGAAAAGGAGGAAGAGTATACAATGTACACTCCAACAGTAATAGAGATGATGATACTTGAGTTCTTGAGTGGGACTAATAATGATCGTATTCGTTATAGCGGTATTAAGTCATCCGCTTTTTTCAGTGTCATTTATGAGTCTGAGTTTATTAGAGATATGTCAGAGAGTACAGTACGTAGAGCATTAAATAATCTACTTAGTTATGACTTGGTGGCGTATGGTATGAAATCAGGAAAATTTTATACTTATTATATTACGGAGAAAGGACTGCAGTGGTTAAAGCAGTAGAGGTGAGGTAGAATGAATTTTAACGAAGAAGACATTCGTAGCGATGTAGGGTTTGTGTGTATTGGGCAGGCTGCTGGAAACATAGGCTTGCTCTTTGAAGAGAAAGGATACAATGTTTTGTATATTAACACTTCTTCAGAGGATTTAGCTTTGTTAAAGAACGCTAAGCATGTATATCATGTTCCAAATGGGGAAGGCTGTGCAAAGGATCGTGATAAGGCTAAGTACCATTTAGCAAATGATATCGATCATTTGCTTGATTTGATCGAGACTAAGGTTCCACAGAAAAATGTATTTGTGGTGTTCGCATCAGGCGGTGGAACAGGTAGTGGTATATCACCATATCTGTTAAATATTTTGGTGGAGAAGTTCTCCACTGATGAAGATGGTGAATTAAGCGCAAATCCAGCTAAGCTGTTTAGTGCTATCACTATTCTTCCAAGTGACTCTGAGCCTTTACAGCCAGCTATAAACAGTTACAGTTGCTGTAAAGAAATTTTAGATATCGAGAACCTTGGTACAGTATTTTTCATAGATAATAATTCTATGGAAGATAAGATGAAGATCAATAAGGTCTTTGTAAGTGAGTTGGATACTGTATTAAGTATTCCAGCTTTGCATAAGAGTGTGAAGGGTAATGTTGATAAGGCAGAGATAAAGAAGGTTATCTTTGAGACACATGGTATGGGTAAGATTCTCTGTAGACCAAGAGAGAGAGGTACTGCAGAGTGCATTATACATGATCTTAAGGATAAAAGTATCTATGCACCAGCTTCACTGAATGGAACTGTACTCTATTATGTAATGAGTACCACTCAGGATATTGATAAAAAATCTATTTTTGTGGAGTTCGGCGAGCCACTGGATACATTCCAGACGTTCAACGAGAAGAACAATATTGTTCTTATGACAGGAATGTCATTTCCGCTGGATAGATTAAAGGGTATATCCACTAGGGTAAAGGCTAAGCGTGATAAGATCGAGGACTCATATGAGGGGTTGATTGAAAATGGTTTGATTGATGATGTATCCTTGACCAAGAAGAGAAAGAAGAAAGTGACTGCAACTACAACATCTACTGGAGAGGTAAAGCGTACACCAAAGAAATCTGCGATGGAGCTTCTTGCACAGTATAGGAGGTAGTATGGTCATTAAAAGTGTAATTGATAGCAGGTTTAAAAAGAATGTGTTAGGTATTGTTGGAGGGCTATTAGTTTTTTATGCTATTTCAGCTATAGCACAGAAAAAACCTGATTATCCTGGTTTTATTATAAATACACTTTTTATTGTATGGATTATTAGTGCATTATGTGTTTTAGCTTGTATAGTCTTTATAATTGTGCTGGCCTTTATAAGCGTTAGCATAAAAGTTTGTATACATGAGCCGCATTCTTCTGGTATTTTTGCTAAAAGGATCAGAAAATACTACGGTAGAGATATAGAATATTTTGATTCTATATATGTTTGTGGTATTTGGATTTGTTGCGATGTTTGGAATGAAGGAGGCGTTGGGTGTATTGAGAATCATAAGTAAAAATGTTAAAAAGGGCGATAATATGGAAGTTGTTACAGAAAAAAGAGGTAGTACATATACGACTTATGTAAGTTCAAAGTCTGGTAAATGTGCTAATTGTGTACCTTCCATGAAACATGATTCCTGCGATGCTAATAAGTTGTTGCAGGAGCATGATACTTTTGTAAAGGGACTCAATTAGTAATAACAAAGGTATTTACGTAATCCATGAAAGGAGGGCGGGCAGTGCCCGTGGCGATAAATACCTTTGTAATACTAGGAGGACTTATGAACAAAGATAATGTTGTGGCTACTTTGAAACAAAATGCAATAATTAGAAGGAATTTTACTGATGTTTGCATAAAAAAGGTGAACGATTTGAACTATGGCTTAGTTGACTACGTTTACTTGCAGGACAAGAAGAAAGGTATAGGTGTACGTTTTCCAGTAGAAGGTGTGGACTCTGATATTAGTGAGGAAGCCTTTATTGATATCGTCTTACAGGCTTGTATTTCATATGCAAAAAGCGAGAGTAAGATACGAAAATGCTCTGACATAAGGTATGCTGTTAAAAATCATACACTACGTATTAAACTTAGTTACAAAGGTCTTGAGCATACCATTGATACTTGCATGATCGCAGGAGAGATTTTAGATCTTAATGTGCTTATACAGTCTGTTATTAGCAATAACGATGATAGCATGTACAGATCTTTTATTCCATGTAATGAGTTGGAAAGGTTTGGTTATGATGTGGAATCTATCATTACAACTGCAATACAGGATAGTGTTGCTAGTGGATTTTCTCTAAAGAGTTTGGTGGATGTTTTAAAAGAGATGGAAGCTCCAATTGATTTAAGGGATAAATCGAGTATGTATGATATAGACGAAGTGATAAGCAGAATGCAGGAGCTGATAGGTCCTGAAACTTTTGATATAAATAGCATGATGAATTTTATCGAGAATGAAAAAGCAACAAAGTTTTACTTTGATCAGAAGATGCAGGGAAGATCAGAGGGTGATAGAGCTGCCGTATACTTATGGTTAGACACTGGTTATGTTAGTCAGAGAGATAGAACAATATTTATTTCTCTACTCAAGAATGAGTACAATGGTACATTTGTTGGTAGCTGGGTAGGCGATTACTACAGATTATTCAATAACGCAGCTAAGTTTTTTGCCAGCAATCGAAAAGTAATATTTGAGAATATGGAAAGATTTCAAGAGAAGTATGATAGAAAAATAGAGAAAAGAACACAGCCTCATTTGAATATGAGACGGTCTACAAATCCAGTATGTTCGGATGTGTTTGGAAGTATAAAAGATCAGATAGTAAACAGAACAGCTGAACATGGCCATTTAGAGACCATGAGTTTATTTGACACTCCATCAGACGTAAATAAAATGGAAAATCCTGATGATGATTACAGGGGTACAAACTGTATTATGAGGAAGAGCGATATAGTAGGTATTTCAGTGGAGATACTCAAAAGAGAAAATGATTTCATGGGCTTAGAGTTGTACTTGAATAATCCAGAAATAATTGGTGATTGCACAGTAGTTACCAAAGCTTGGTGGGAAGATTATGGTATAAAAAGATCAAAGCAGCCTGTTGGGTGCTCTGAGTTTGACGTAGATCTTAGCGCATACAATTAGGAGGTTGTTATGAAGATAAAGAAGTTATTAACAGAATTTGTGGGAGTAGTACTTACTCTCAGTTTAACAGGGTGTGGTTTTTCGATAGGAACTTCAAGTGAGTCAGGTGACTATTCAGATGTTTTCACAGATCCAATAACATCTGGTAAGATTCATACAATGAAGAGTTATCAGTTCACAGTTGGTGATTATGGTTCAACGACAGTTTATATCGATACAACAGATGGTGCTTCTTTTGAGTTAGTTGAAACACCAGCAGGTTTTAAGATTAACAGTAAGAGTGGGGATTGTGTTCTCGATGCAACTTGCGTAGATAAAGACTACTTCAAAGATTACACAGTGTCCTGTGGAGAGTCTACATACGTGTATAATGATACTGAGTATTTGAAACGACCTGATAATGATTATTATTGTACATATCTTGCTAATGTCGGTTTAGACTGCGGAGTTATTATTGAGGCTGCAGCAGCAAAGGATTTAAGTCTTATTGCATTTAGTGGTAAGCCTTTAGCAGATAGTTCATCAGATGTTGATGAATACAGAGATATAAGCGATGAGCCTACCTCTCATGCAGAGATAGTTACCGAACAGTCCAGTACTGAAGATAGTACTACTATAGAGCCTGATACAAATAGTGCTGATGACACTACGAGTTCGGACTATTCGACTTATGGTGAGGTAATAGATTCTGATACAGCAGAGAAGTTGAGCTCACTTGGTACTAACTACAGCATGGTAAAATGGGATCACGAGTTTTATGTTGAAGGCAGCGATCACACTCTAGTTGCTAGTACTGCAATTACACCAGATGGTATAGTTGTTGCCATAACCAATTTAGGTAGTAAAAGTGTTTCATTTACTGGTAGTGCACATATTAAGGGTGATACAAATAGTTTATCAGACTCAATAGCATTGCTAGAGCCATGTCTAGCTGTAGGTGGTACTACTATAAATTATACAGAATGTGATAGTGCTAATATAACAAGTATTACTTTAGAGGATTGTAGTATTACTGATGCATATCTGACTGCAGCAGATTGGAGCGTTAATGCAACTGTTACTACTGATGGTACAAGCAGTAGTGATTATGGAGATAATGTCAGTATAAATTACAATTATGAGTCTTCCACTGGATGCAGTTATACCTCATTGAAGGTTTTGTTATTGAATAATTCTGGAGAAGTGTTGGGGTATGGCATAGGATTTGTGAATGATGTTCCAGTTGGTGAAAATGTAACTGGTACAATGTATGCAATTGCGGCACCACATTCACTGGATTCTTTAACAAATATGGCTATGTTTTCATGTCCGACCTTGGAGTAGAAAACCTAAAATGTATTAAAATTATATTATTTATAAATAGAGCTAAGAGATGATAAAATTGGCTCCTCTGAGTGTAGGTATTAGTAGTGTCAAAGCTACTAATACTTTTCGGTGTTGTCGTTGACACCTGTTGTGGATTTTTCCACAATACTCCTTGGTGCTGGTAGTGTAAAAGCTACCAGCGTTATTTGGCAAGCCTGGTTTGCAGTATGGTACTAGGTATTGCTAGGATGTTGGCAGTAGTAAACTGCCAAAATAGTTAGGTGGTACGTACCACCGGTGCTAATACTTTCTTCAGTATGCACCTTCCCAGGCGTTGATAGTGTCACAGCTATCAATGCTTTTTGGCAGTACTGCCAATTTTCATTTCGCCAAGATGTTGGCGTTTTTTAACCTTCGGTGTTAGCAGTGTCAAAGCTGCTAACATTATTCGGTAACAGGCATATCCCCTCAGACTGTTACCATTGTCTGGCTATTTTTGCTTGAGTTATAGCCAGGGTACCTTTCTTACGCCAGTAGTGTTTCTACTGGCGTACTTTAATAGGTAGTAACAATGTCAAAGTTGCTATTACTTTTTGGAGTGCCGAGCTCCTTAACAACTATGGCTATATAGGCCAGGGCAGTGTGTTATCACTGCCCATTTTTACTTAATGGAGGTTGCAATGTTAACGGATTTTGGTTTAGGATTATTACAATACTTAGGAGTACCTAGGTCAATTGGGGAATACAGCGCAAGGGATATTGATCGAATTTGTTATGGGGACGTGTGCGTTGCTCCTACAAAAATTAGAGCTATTGCAGATACTTTAGGCACTGATTTTGATCATCTAGTTCAGCTTGGTAAAGAACAGAGAAAGCAATTGAGTAGTGGTTATGAACTTATTATTAACTTGATTAACGATTATGTGTGGTTGCGTAATGAGATGGTTTAATGAATAATGAGTAGTTGTTCTCTTATTTTTAATGTTGTTCATGGGGTCAGGCACCAATGGTAAGAGTATTAGGGTTTCCAAAAGGAACAAAATTAAGAATTGCTTTTCATTGAGTTATGTTTTTATGTGTGTTACAATTATTTGGATACAACTATTATTTATAAAGGATGTGAAAATTATGATTAAAAATACAGACAATTTATACAATACTTGTAAGAATTTAACCGAAGATGATATCTCTAAGTTGATTATACAATCAGATAGTTTAGAGGAGAAAAATTTTTATCGTATGGTCTCTGACTACTTCATACAGCAGAAGCAGAAAAAAGTTATCGAAATGGGGTTGTTCTAGTTTGAAGAAGTATATAATATATGCAGGTGTAAATGGAGCTGGTAAATCCACATTATATAATACTAATCCTGATGTTGACTCAGTTAGGGTGAATACTGATGAAATTGTTAGGACTATGGGAGATTGGAGGGACATTAGTTTACAGGCCAGAGCTGGTAAAGAGGCTGTAAAATTGATACATGATTGCATATACAATGGGGTGTCTTTTAATCAAGAATCTACGCTATGTGGTCGTTCAATTATAAATAATATTAAAGCTGCAAAAGCCCTCGGATTTTATGTCAGTGTCTATTATGTTGGTGTCGATAGTGTTAAATTAGCACAGGAAAGAGTTAAGCATCGTGTGAGTGTTGGTGGACATGGTATTCCTGACGAAATTATCAATAAAAGATATTTTGAAAGCCTTAAAAATTTAAAAGAAATAATACCTTTATGTGATAAAATAGTTATTTATGATAATACATATGATTTTCAGTGTATAGCCGAATATTATGACGGTGTATTGTGTAGGCATTATAGGGATTGCAAAATTAGTTGGTTTACTAAATATATTTTAGACAATAAGTAAGCTATAAAAGGACTACCTCTTTTCACTCAGTAGTTCTGGGTTCCCTTAAAACAAGACAAATAGGAGTCTCAACTAAGAGACTCCTATTTTATGTTTGAAGGTAATGTCCTCTCAAGCACAACGTCGAGCTGAAAACAATAAAATAATGGGTAGTTGTCCTCTCCTCTTCAACGTGCTACACTACGTATTAGAAGAAAACATGGCGCTAAAATAGAATCATCCCTTATCAACAAAAACCTAAATGAGGCTTTTTAATCCTTATATATAATTATCTAATGATTAAGAAGTAGTGACTGAAAAAAGTCACAAAAGGAGGAGTATTATGAAAAACAACGACAACAAGAAAAAGAAGATCGCAGTAATTGTGATTGCAGTAGTGATTCTACTGTTAGTAATAATCGGATCGGGCGTAGCCATCGGAGTATTCCGTAGCACAAAGGGAAGTGCATCCGGTAGTGGAGACAAGAAAGCTTTCACAAATAAGCTTACGACAGAGGCTACCACTTTAGCCAAAGCAACAACAAAGGCTACTACTGAAAAGGCTAAGAAAGATAATAAGAAAACTACTACTGAGAAGGCTAAGAAGGCAGCCAGTGTAAGCGGTGGTATCACAACAGAGTCTAAGAATGACAGCAACACAAAGACAACTACAGAGAAAGCTACACAGGCTCCATCAGATAATTCAGGTAATGGTGATTGGAATAATCCAACAGAAGCACCATACGTTCCAGACACAGAGGCTCCAACAGAAGCTCCTACTCAGGCGCCAACTGAGGCACCAACAGAAGTTCCTACGACGCAGCACCAGCATACTTGGGTTGATGTTACCGAAACTACAACTGAAAGAGTAAAAGTCAAGGATGCCTGGGACGAGGAAGTAGAATACTACAAGTGTTCATACTGCGGTGCTAGAGCTACTGAGGTTGGTAGTGGTCATATAGAGGTGTGCGGCAGGAAGTATTATGATCCGGATTTTGGGGAGGAAATTTACGAGGGTGCTAGCTGGGTTTCTGACTGGGATACAATACATCACGATGCAGAGTACACAACCAAAGAAGTTACCAAGGTAGTGGGTCAGAAGTGTACTACTTGTGGTGCTACAAAATAAAAACAGGAGGTAGTCCTTTAATCGGGACTATCTCTTTTCTGTGCTATACATTACTAGTATTCAAAATAGATTTTGGGTTGTTATCATTACGTTTGGAGTCTTTCAACCAGTATTCAGATATTGTGTATGCGATGCTATTTAATGCAGTGCTGATCTCTTGGATGCATGCAAATGCATCACTATGATTTCCAGTGTCAATGGATTTATAAGCTGCAGCTATGATAGCATCTGAAAGTTCTTTAATCAATCTCAATCTTCTGTTTTGGCTATCTCTGTAATCAGAACACACGAATTCCCGGAGTTTGCATACTCGGTCGTTTTTATAACACCATTGTGGGTTATCAATTTCAGGGAGTGCAATGTACTTAGCTATGATGTCAAGTTCATGCTGTATTTTCTGTGCAGTTTCTCTACCAGCTTGTTGCGACTTTTTACCGGGTTCAGATGTTGGTAGCTGAACCATATCATAGCTTAATATGACTTGCTTTAAATCAAGATACTCTAAGCTGTTAAGTATTTTATAGCGAAGGGTTTCTTTGCTTAAAGAATTAATGTACTCACTGTATTCTGTCTGATTCATAATGTACCCCTTTCTGTTAAGAATATGTTTGCAAAACTAATTATATCACAGAGTTAGGTATGGTGCAATATTAACAAATAACAAGTTGATATTTAGTTAATAGTATGAGTGTTAATAGTGATGGATTCGCACAGTAGGCTCTAGTAGGGTAATTCCTACTAGAGCTTTTCACCCAGTAGTTCTGGGTTTCCCTTAAAACAAGACAGGTAGGAGTCGGGTAAGTCCGGCTCCTATTTTTGCGTTTGAAAGCAATGTCTTTTCAAACACAATGTCGAGCTGAAAACAAGAAAATAACGAGGAAAGGAGCAGGAAGAAGAATGAATGTTGCAGAAAGGAGCAACAAGAAAGTAACTACAAGGAAAAGTTTTAAGGGAGGTAAATCATGTTTAAGGACAAAGTTAAAGTAACAGTAGTAGCTTTAGTCATGGTACTTCTTATGGTTCTTAGCATCACAACAGATCTTTTTGTTGGTCTTGCAGATATATTTAGAGCCAAGGCAGAGGAGGCAACACCAACTGACGCTACGCCAGTAACAAGAGATGTTACTGTCTACAAAGAGTTGAATGACTCTGATAAAGACAGGAACTTAGCAGGTGCAGTAATTAAAGTATTTAAGGATTCTGCGTGCACTGAGAGTATCACTGAGTTCGTACTCTCCTATGATGGAAAGTCATACGGTGGTGATGATAGAGTTGTGTACAAGAATCTTGAAGAGAGAGCTAATGCCAATGCATCAAAGGCAATAGCAAAACTTCAGGAAGATACTTATTACTATCAGCTTGACAAGAAGTTATTCAGATCGAATGACGATTACAGTAAGACAGGTTACGATTACAATAATACAGTGGGTTCATTTTCTATTGTTGCAGGAGATGGAGTCCAGGAAATAAAGCTCGACAGTAATATGTTTAGACCAACAGAAAAGGTCGCAACGCCAACAGATGCTAGTAGCGAGGTTAGTACTGAGGTTACTACAGAGCCAGACACACAGGTTACAACTACATCAGATGCAAGTTCTGAGGAAACAGAGACTACTACACAGGTAGCAACACCAACAGATTCTATTCCAGAGGTGAAGCCAGTAGCCACTTTAGCATCAGTGTTTAGAATGGCTAAAGCTGCAAAAGCCGCTACAACTACAGCAGTTAGTAGAGGAACAGGTTATGATTACGGTGGAGAAACTATTTCTTATATCTTCTATATTAACAAGGGCTTGACTTATAATAACACTGGTTATGCTTTTTGTATGGAAGAAGGTAAGACTGGCCCAACATCAGGAACAGGCACAGTTTCGAGTATAGGTAAGGGTAATATTACAAAGGCTTTATACTACTCATTTGCTGGACCAGGTGCAGGAAGTTATGATGGAGCACCTAGTTCAGGTGGCTTAAATGGTGACAATGTTATGACACTTAGCTGTATTCTTGATTATTACTACACAGGGTATTGGGATTCTGGTGATTTTGGAGCAGCTTATGATGATGCAATTTTGTATGAAAAATGGCTGAAAGGTAAGGACATGCCTAATACATTAGCAGACACAGCCTTTAGCATTGCAGGAAAATCTGATGATTTTACAGCATCAAGAGCAGCATATAATATTACAGACAAAACCCAGACGACTAATGAATGGGCAGTTGTTTCTAAGAAGAGTGTCACAGTAACTATTCCAACAGGTGTTACAATGCATAAAACAGATTCCAATGGAAAGAAGTCAACTCATGGGGCAGGTACTGCGACAGTTTCTAACGGTGACAAGATTTACTTTAGTGCCTCGGTAGCTAAAGGTGGAACATCCACAGTAAAGTTCACCAGTGTGAAAGGTTACAGCGCATACAAAGCTGATTTTGGTGCAGAGTTACAGGTACTTGGATTTTTAGGAAAGCCAACTGATAAAGAATTCACTGCAAAACTTCAGTGGAACAGTCCTAATTTCTCTTTGAAGAAAACAGACAGCAAGACAAAACAGCCTGTTGAAGGCGCTGAGTATTTAGTATACTGTGCACAGGATAATGAGAAAGTCAATGTTGTAAGGTTTAAGACTAATAGCAATGGTGTTGGAGAAATAACAAGCTTTAACCCAACACAGGCTTCTGGTGAAGTTGGTAAAACAGTGGTAAAGCTTAAAGCTGGGGTTAGATATTATATTGTTGAGACAAAAGCACCAGAACATTACAAGCTAAACAAGAACAAGCAGATAGCAATTGGTGGTGAAAAGTATCCGTACGAGGCTCACATTGGAGTAAACGCAACAGACGGTCATGTGGATTATACATCAATCACAGGCGCAACATTTAGCACAACAGCAACCGGAGTAACTTATCATACAGTAGATAAGGTTGCACACGATCCTGTGAGTATTGTTATAAGGAAGATAGATTCTGTCAGCGGTAGGGCAGTTCCAGCAGGTACAGCAGCACTTGCCGGTGCTGTTTTTAAGATGGAGTACTTCAAGGGTAAGGACTCAGCATCAGGATCTGCAACGAATACGTGGTATCTACAGACAAAGTTAGCTGATGGTAGATATGTTGCCAGATTTGCTAGAGGATATCTCTATAGTGACAGCACACACAAGAGTGATGCAGCACCAGCTGAGGTTGACGCATCTGGCGTTTACGAACTCGAAGCAGGCTGTATGAGAATCACAGAGGTTATAGCACCGAGTGGTTATGAGAAAGTTACAGCAGATAATGCAGGATGGATCAAGTTAGGTGGTTCTATCGACAGACTTACTGAAAGTGCAAGTATTACAGTAAAGATTGGAAACGGTAATATTTACTACGGTAATACAGCAGTTAAAGACGGTGTCGTAGATATCGGTGAGCAGAAAGAGCGTTACGACTTCAAACTCAAGAAGGTTGACTCATACGGTAATCCAATGGCAGGAGTAGCATTCCTTGTAACTGCAAGCAATGGTGATCAGCACGTTGTAGTTACAGACAAGAACGGTGAGTTCGATTCAAGCAAGCTGGATTACATAAATGTAAACGGCAATGATGCAACTTTAGCCAAGGCTATGGCTGATACAACGCTGTACCCAACGTACAAAGAAACAAATGTGTTCTTTACAACACCGGGATCTGGCAAGACAGCAGCTGCAGAGATCAAGGAAGAGACAGTAGATGGCAAAGCGCCAAGACCACTGTACAAGGATACTTACACAATCAGAGAGATACATCGTCAGTATGTAACAATTGATGGTAAGAAGTATAAGCTGACACAGGTATACGATCTCGGACCAGCACAGAAAATTACAGTTTCAGATAGTGTTAAGAATGGAGCCGTAATAGACTTCGGTACTTACACAAACACAGCAATACCAAAGATGACTTCAAGTGCTATTTCAACAGACACAAATACAAAGATGTCAGTTGCAGGCAAGAATGCCTCATTCAAGGATAGCATCAAGGCAACAAATCTGAAAGCATCAACCAAGTACACACTTATGTCAGTTGCAGTAGATGCAAATACAGGCAAGGCATACAAGGATGCTGATGGCAAGTATGTTGCAAAGAACGTTGCAGTTACAACGGGCGCAGTTAAGAAGGGTACAGTTTTCCCAGAGACAACAGCAAGCGTCACATTCACAGGCGTAAATACAAGCAATGTCAAGTCAAGAAAATTAGTATTCTATGAGTATCTTGTTGAAGGTTCTGTAACAAAGACAGTATCTTTGGATTCAGCAGGAAAGCCAGTAGAGCCAGCAAATTGTGTGGCAAAGGACGCATCCGTAAGTAATAAGGCTCAGACTGTCAATGTTATCAGTCTGGAGACTAAGGTTTTAGTCAACAGTACTAAGACAAATGAGTCACCAGCAGCAATTAGCACTGTAACAGATACAGTAACAACACATGGTCTTGTCGCAGGAGAATCATTTACTATCAAAAGTACAGTTAAGGTAGACGGCAAGTCTATTGGAGTGCAGTCAACTGATTTCACAGCTGAGGGCAACGACAAAGAGGTAAGTGTAGTATTCAAGGATCTTGACCTGTCCAAGCTTGCAAATAAGAGACTCTCTGTTGTAACAGAACTCATTTACAAGAATAAGGTAATCCTGACTCACAACGACGATGGCAAAGATCTCAACGAGGAGTTCTACACTCCAGAGATGCATTCAAATGCAATTGATGTTGATACTCTTACCAAGATGTCCAAGACAAGCGAGACTGCCAAGTTCAAGGATACAGTAGATATCAAGAATCTTAGCACAGCAACCCAGTACACACTGCAGTCAATAGCAGTGGATACAGCAACGGGATTGGCATACAAAGATGCGAGTGGAAAGTATGTAGCAGGCCATGAGGTATTTACTACGAAAACAAGTAAAGATAAGCTTAGAAATGAGAATCTTCAGGAAAAGCACAGAGTTGCTAGGATTCAGAGATTGAAGAAAGAGAAGAAAAAGAAGAGCAAGCTGGTTCTGTTTGCAGAGTTAGCATTTCCATTCAATCCAACAACAGGTGAGGCAGATGATGTTTATGGACCAGACAGCAAGTTCCGTCCAGAGGTTACACCTACTGAGGCAGCGCTTATGATGAAGGGTTATGCACACGAGAATGCAGCACTTAAGGAATCGCTTATGAGACGTGCAGGCGTTGACAACTGGGATACATCCGCAGTTGATCAGTTCACCGATGATGACAAGGTTATCTTCAAGAGATACCGTGTACCATCACTGTACACTTTCCCGGTAGTAAATATCAATATACCGGTTATGACAAAGGATTTTGCAAGAGATTATCTTATCAAGATAGACAGGGATCCTATGACGGGTGAAGTTTTGGGGGATGTGCCTGTAGCTTTACAGGCAAATAG
>ERZ506918.75-NODE-75-length-46048-cov-5.993173_pt1 | contig 46048 bp, 51 predicted proteins | sample MGYA00513975_ERZ506918 | MGnify/ENA metagenome assembly ERZ506918 | reverse complement strand
GTGCACGCGGAAGGAGATTTTTAAGAGGATGGAAAATCCTCTTAAATGACTTTTGCCGCGCTTTTGGTCACTCAAAAGCGCGACAAACACAAAGTTTCTTTAAGTATCTTCATCAAAAAACGCATGAAATCCGCAAACGAATTTCATGCGTCTTTTATTTTACTTTTTCAGCATCCCATCATGATGGGATAGATGAAAATGCGCAGAATCGTCGAATATCCGTTTCGTCGCCGTACGAGTGTACGGCAGAAACGGATTTCGGCGAGAGGAAAAGTGAAATATAATAAAATCAAAGGGAAGCCTCGCGGCTTCCCCTCATCAAATCTTGAATCGATATTAGTGAAAATTCAGATTTTCATAGACCTTTTAGTCTATAAAAACACCCTGTTTTTCACTTTTCCGGTCTGCACTTTTTCAGCTTCCCATCATCAGTAAAGCATTACAAATGCAATCTTAAACGGCAGGCAGGTCAGCTTTTCGTAAATTATCTGCGTTGCATAATAAGATTTTGCATCAACTCTGAGCTTTGCCTCACCGTAAGTCTCTATAAGCTCTTCTCTCGTATACTGTTTTCCGTCGTCGGAGCTGATTGTTGTGGAGAGATAATCGAGATATCCGTTGAACTTTTCGTCAGTAAGCTCATATCCGTTTTCGCGGAGAAGCTCAGAGCATACGAGATCGCGGAGAACAAGGTTTTCGCCGTTCTTCTGCGCATAGAGCTTGATACCGCCGTCAGGGAAAAGCGTCTCCTCTGTTTTCTTGAGGGTATATCCCTGTCCCTGATAATAATTCTTGTAATAGTAATTTACGCGGGATTCCGCAAGAGTCTTGTAATAGTACTTATAATCGTTGAGAAGCGAAGAAGGATACTTTATCATCTCGCATTTTGAGCAGAGCAGATCGGAGCCGACATACATGGAATGATACTGAATGCGCATAGCATTCTTGTAGTCCCATGTGCCCTCAAAGGAAGTATTGCTCTTTACAAATTCATCGCTGAATCTGTAGCCCTCATGGATGGTTATCTCAAACTTCGTATCCTTGCCCGCAAGGGATGTCGTGCTGTAGTTCTCGGGGAATTTCACATCGATAGTGAATGTTTCGCCGACCTTGTGACCTACGATAGCTTCTTCAAAGCCTTCCACAAAGCTTGCATAGCCGAGCTGCATTGTATATTTTTCATACGAACCGCCGCCGAAAGCCTCACCGTTCAGCGTGCCCTTATAGTCTATTACAACAATATCGCCGAGAGAAACCGTATCGCCGTCTGCAATAACGGCACCGTTAACGCTCTTAAGAGATTCCGCCACGCCGAATACTATCTCCGCATCGGCATAGATGGAGGGATATACGGCAATGGGCGTTATGGTGAATGAAACAGTCTTGCCGGCAACATCCGCATTGGAATAATCCTTCGGAATATCCATAGTAAATGTATATGCCTTGTTGTATTCAGTTCCGCGGTAGCTGGAATTTGCAACATTGCCCGCCTTTGTCACATCGTAAATAAGCGCATCGTCAAAGGTTCTGTTTGCCGCATCTTTGCCGACGTAGTAGTCCTTGACATAGTTTTCGTCGGTATCAAGGCACCATGCATTGTATTTATTCTTTACTTCATTGCCCTCGCTGTCGGTCGAAACGATGCTTGCCGTTACCTTGAAATCCATGGAATAGGAATCAAGAACATTGAACTGAGAATAGGTCTTTGCGAGTTCTTTTCTTGATGCCTCATAATCCTGCTTTATCATATCGAGCGTGATGTCCGCAGGAGAAACAGACTTTACATATTTGGAATAGTCCGCCGTAGCATAGTCAAAGCTTCCGCAGGACACGAGAGATATCATAAGCAGTGCCGCAAAAGCAAGACATAAAATCTTTTTCATTTTTTATTTCCTTTCGGCTTCGCAAGTAAGAAAGCCTGTTTTTTTGACGGCATAAAAGCCGTGATTACATTTATTATATCACAAAGGAGTATAAAGTACAAGCGTTTTTGCCCAAATTTACAAAATATACATTTTTCTGTCAACGCAAGCCGAGCATACGCTCCGTATTGTACCCGTTTTCCGCAACTCTTATTTCCACACGGTTTTTATGCGGAGTTTCTCCCGTTACGGCAACTGTAAAGCTGCCGGAGTCGGGCGTGGAGGTGCCGCGCATACCCTTTGTATAGCTGTGTGCATATGCGCCGCCGCTTATAGAAAACGAAAATTTGTCAGGGAATGTATAGAGCGCTCTTCCCTTTTTGAGTATGGCATAATCGCCGCCGCCGGCAAAGAGCATCGTATCTTCGGTATCGTATCTGCCGCCCGGATCCATTGTGATTTCCAGCTTGGTAAGAATGCCGTCACAAGCGCCGGAATCTATATCCAGCGCAATCCCGTCATCGAGAATTTCAACATCGATAACCGTGCAAAACTCCTGAATATTCACCATGCGCCGCTTGCTGTGATCCATTCTGTGCCAGTCGGAGGTCTCGGGCTTTTCGTCAAGCTGCGAGCGGTAGCCCGCATATTCGTCGTCAATCAGTCTGTAGCCTTTTTCCGTCTTTTCTATCGAGTTTGCACGGAACTGCGAATGAGGATCGCCGAAGAAAGCGCCTCCGAAGCGGAGCTGAAGCACATGCGAGCCGCACTGAATCTGAAGAAATGTCGGCTGTCTCTGCTTCATCACGGTGATAGTCATATTCTTCTCCGGCTTGTATATTCTGGCAATGCCGCTTTTGGGCAGGAATATCGACTTATCCGCCGCAGGAGCTTTCGGCTCTACCGCGCTGTATCTTTCGATTATCTCCGGTCTTGCCATGAGAAGGTCTATGGCATCGGGAGAAAAGCTGTCGCTTGCTTCCATTTCGTCGAGGATATTCTCGGCAATATAGGCAAATTCGGAATTATTCTGCTCCAGCGCAAGGTAGAGATATATCGGATAATAGAGCGAATAGCGGCGCAGTGTATTTCTGTCCTGCCTTGCGGAATTGAGCGTACATACGGTACCGTCAGGCTCAAAATAGCTGAACATGAGATTAAGATTTCTTCTCGCATACTCGAAATACTGCGGGTCATTCATGTATATTCCCATTACGAGAAATGCCTTGTCGCATATATAATTGTATATTCCTGTGGAACGCTCGGTATATTCGCCGTTTTCATCACAATCGATACCCTCCATGAGAAAACGGTTTATCGTATCGAGATAGCGCACGTCGCCCGTGTGCTTATATACTATCGAAAGCGCTGCGGAAATGACCCAGCGGTGGTTTGGCGTATGAAAGCCGAGATTTACCATAGCATCGCCATGGCGTCTGATGACGTCCTTCAGCTTCATATAAAGGATTTCTTCCTTTTCGGTATGCTTTGAACAGCGATATACCGTTTCAATGACACAAAGGTGATCGCGAACTATGAAGCCGCACTGTGCAGGGTCATGAAAATTAGTCTGACGCAGGTCGGTGGAACCGTCATCATGAATTTTCTTCACATATTCGTCAAGCAGGGCGATGGCATAATCGAGCAAAAAAGGATCGCGGTAATAGCGCGTATCAGGCACATAATATCCGCGGACAGCCTGTGCTATCAGGCTGGAATCAAGCGATGTTTCTCCGTAGTCAAGCAAAGGATTGCTAAAAAGGCAGGCGCACCTGTCTGCCGGAGTTTTTTTGAAATTTTCATAAAAGTTTGCGGCAAAATTCCTTTCGAAAAGCTTAATCTGCTCTTTAAAATGGTTTCTCATAAGAATATCCTCCGTTTGCGTTAGGCGTAATTTCGGCGGAGCTTCCGCTTTACAGCCCCATTTTACCATCATGCTGATGAAAAGTCAACATCAAAAAAGCAAAAGGGCGAAAAAAATACAGGCTTTGCGGAATAATTCCGCAAAACCCGTAAATATGCCCGACTGTAATGAGTTTGGCACTTTTTAGGCGCAAAAAGCGATAATATTATATTCCTCGCATTTCTTTCAGCACGTCCTCAAAGGCAAGTCCATACCAATGCGAGGGCAGGCGTCGGAGCGTCGCTTTGACGCATCTGTCGCAAAAATCCGCCGCATCAGCGAGTGCCGCAGCCATATCCTTGCCTGAGAGCAGTTCGCCGCAAAAGGCGGAGGAGAAAACATCGCCGGTCCCATGTAGACTCACATCGGCATAATCCTTCATTATGCTGACTTCCCTTCCGTCGAAGTCGGCATGATAGCCTATTTTATCACCGTCGCGCACTCCGGTAACAACAACATTGCGCACATCAAGCGATGAGCGCAGGGAAAAGCACAGCTCCTCTGCCTCTGTATCGGTACTCATGCCGGTGAGCAATGCCGCCTCTGTTATATTCGGCGTTATCACATCGGCATATCGGCACAGGCGGCGCATAGCCTTTATATGCTCCGATGAAAAGCACGGATATATGCTTCCGTTGTCACCCAGTACAGGGTCAACAAGCACAAGAGTGTCCTCTTCGCTGAAATCGCGGATAAAATCGCGTGCCGCTTCGATCTGCCGCGGCGAGCAGAAAAAGCCTGTATATATGCAGTCAAATTTCATGCCCAGCTCTTTCCAGTGCGCGGAAAAAGAGAGCATTTCCTCAGTCATATCGCGCACGACATAATTGCCGAGCCCGCCGGTATGCGTTGAGAGTATCGCCGTCGGCAGAGCGACCGCCTCGCTCCCATACGCCGAGATTATCGGTATAGCCACGCTCAGCGAGCATTTGCCGAAGCAGGAATAGTCGTTTATCAGAGCGGCTCTTTTCATTCCCGTATCGTTTATATTTGTCATAATTATCTCTCCGAAAAAGATACGGTGCAAACACCGAGGTGTCGCACCGTATCGCTGAACATCATTTTAAGCTGTTTTTGAAAAGCCTGTCGGCTTATTTCTTTTTCTTCTTGAGAACTACGAAGGCAACTATGCCGCCTACTACAAGAACAGCTACCACTACGATAACAATAACAACAACGGGGCTGCCCTTGTCATCGCCTGCCGGAGGCTTCTTTGTAGAGGAATCTTTCGTATCGGGAAGATCAAGCTCGTTTACCTTAACATCGAGAGTAGCGGAAATACCGTCAAACTCGAATGTAACCTGCTTGTCGCCGGAAGTAGAGAAATCATAGATGGGTTCCTTCGTGAGGTCGTCCTTCGTGATGGAAACTGTCTTTCCGTCGTCATAAACGAGAGCGAACTCCAGACCCTCTGTTGAGAAGAGTTCATCAAGCTCGTAAACAGTCTTTGCGCCTTCGCCGGCGGTTACAGTAAGACCGGAGGGCTTAGCATAGGTACCTGTTGTTGTGCAGGTAAGAGGCTGCTCGAGAGAAGCGGATGTGTATGTTACGGTAACAACAGTCTCGCCGTATTTCTTCTCATAGGTTATTGCAACATTGTTTGCATCAAAGCCGGAATTTGCAAATGTATCCTTGGATTCATCGCTGTATATGCATGTGATGGCAACATTATCCGTAGTGAGCTTTTCACCGAAATGAATAGCGGATTTTAAGGGTTCAGCCTCGATAGCAACAACATTGATGAGGTTTATCTGGAAGGATGCTCTTGCGCCGTGGTAGTTAACGGTAACAGTCTGTGTGCCGCTTCCCACGAAATCATATTCAAGCTTGAATTCGCCGAGAGCAAATGTCTTTTCGGTGCCGTCCTCGAATGTAGCCTTTGCGGTAAGACCTGTGGGTGTAAAGCCATTCTTGGCTATATCAGTAGCCTTATAAGATGTTGCCTCGGGCATTGTTGCGATAGCGAAATCCTTTATGCCGATTACCTTGACATTGTATGTCGCGGTAGCCTTGCCGTACTTCAGAGTAACCTCGGAAGCATCGGAAGCATCGTCAAAATTGTAAACCGTGCTTGCTGTGTCACGGATTTCCGTATGGCCGTCTTTGTAAGTTACCTTAACCTCAAGACCTTCGAGATCGATAGTCTCGCCTACGTAGTAGGTGGACTTTGTGGGAGTCTTTACAAGCTCAATCTTTTCAACATTCTCTTCGTCTTTCTCGAGCTCACTCTTGTAGTTTGTAACATACTCTTCGGAACCGAATACAACATAGTCTATATCCATTTCCGCGCCCTTGTATGCTGCATTGTAGCCGAACGGGAAGAGATATACCTGCATGAGATTACCCCACCATCTGGACTGGGGAACGCCGCTGTCGTTCTTTGCGAGAGAATTTTTGTAGTTTGTATCGGAGTTGGCTTTGACCATGCTGAAGGTGATGGTCTGCCATTCACCGGAGTTAGCCTCGATAGCCACATCAGTGATAGAAACCAGAGGGCAGGACTTGTACTGTCCGGAGTTGATACCGCTTGTATTGAAGCCGAGAGTAAACTTTGAATTTGCGCTGAGATTTCTGACGCGGATCTTGCAGTATTCCGCAAGGTTTTTGTCTTCGGTGTCTATGGGGAGACCGCTGAAGAGAACTCCGTCATAGAGAGAGAATGCCATGCCCGCATTGCCGGCTTCCTTAGCGGAAAGATGGAGAACCTCTCCGTTATCGGTGAAGCTCCAGTTGAGCTTTGCAAGCTGGGACTTCGGTGTAGCCTCATCGTAAAGGATAAAGCTGAGCATTTCCATGGTTGCGTTGTCATAGGGCATTTCGGAGTAGCTTTCACGCCAGTCTTTGGGGAGAGGCTTGCCTGCCAGCTCTGTGTAAACGTGGCACTCTTCGTTCTCATCGAAGTAAACGGGAGCCGCTTCCCATTCGCCGGCATCATTCTGCTTTGCCCAGTAAGAGTTCTGCGTCTTTTCAAAGTCAAGCATGCTGATGTTGTAAATCTTGTTTTTGGGACGATCCGGATTGGTTTTGGGATCTTCTGTGATAGAGCCTGCGCTGAGTGCTACCGTAGCCGCAGACAGGATAAACAGGGATACCAAGAGTATTGAGATAATTTTCTTCATACTCGTATTCATTCCTTTCTTTAATATTGGATGATTTAATTATAGCACAAAATATCGAAAAAAGTCAATAGTAAAGCCGAAGTTTACACTATCCAAAGTATACGATTTTTCAGATTTGTTTTTGTGTAAAAGGGAAAAAATACAGGTGTTTTTCTGTGCCATTTGCCTATTTTGCGTGCAAAAGAGCTTCGGTCGCTTGACTTTACTATATATATATGATATACTTGGGTAAAATATCGGCTTGTGCGGAGAAAATATAAGTGGAAAGTATAGTTAAAGATAAAACAGTATACAGCGGTCGCCCGTGTGACGTGTCCGGCAGGACACAAAGAGAAATTGCCGTATACGATATATTGGATGAACTTGATATAAAGTATGCGAGATTGGATCATGATGTAGCTCCTACAATAGAAGCATGTGCGGAAATAGACGAGCTGATGAAGACGCCTGTGTGTAAAAATCTTTTCCTGTGCAACGGCGGCAAAACGCAGTTTTACCTTCTGCTGATGACAGGCGACAAACGCTTCTCAACAAAGGATTTTTCGCGTCTGATAGGCTGTTCCCGCTTGAGCTTTGCCCCGGCGGAATATATGGAGGCTCTTCTCGGTGTTACACCCGGCAGTGTTACCGTGCTCGGTCTTATGAACGATACTGAAAACAGCGTGAAGCTTTATATAGACAAGGATGTTCTGGCGGATGAATATATGGGCTGCCATCCGTGCATAAATACATCGAGCCTGAAAATAAAAACCGCGGATATCACGGAAAAGTTTCTTCCTTATATTAAACATACATATAGGGTGGTTGACCTCGGTTCTTTTGAAAAAATCGAAAAGGAGAAAAATATATGAAAAAATTTATACTGTGCATGATAACAGTTTGCGCCATGCTTCTCTGCTCATGCGGCGCTGCCGCAGAAAAATCCTTCTCGGAAAGCGGTATCTCGATCACGCTGACTGAGGATTTCTCCTATGAGAAATACGACAACTGCGACGCCTGCTTCAAAAGCGACAAAGCGACTGTATATGTTTTCAGTCAGGATTTCACCGATGTCATGGGCATGGAGATACTCAGCGCCAAGCAGTATGCCGAAGCTATCGCAAGTCTGAATGCTTCCGCCTCCGAGGTTACTGAGAAGGATGGGCTTGCCTACTATGAGTATACGAGCAACAGCCTTGACGGCACCGTATATAAAAATATTTCCTTTGCCTTCAAAGGGAGCCTGAAGTTCTATACGCTCCAGTTCTCTGCCAAAGAAAAGAATTTCGCAAAGCTGCGCGACAGTTTCTTCACCTATGCGGCAACATTTGCCTTTGAAAAAGCATAAAACATCAAGCCATGCCTTTCGGCATGGCTTGATTGACTTTTCTCTGTATATAGCTTAAATTATTGCTGCTTCATAGCTGCAAAGCATTCGCTGCAGTATACGGGTCTGTCATTTGTGGGCTGGAAAGGGATCTTTGCTTCCTTGCCGCAGTTTGCACATGTTGCTGTGAACATCTCTTTGGGAGCCTTGCCTGCGTTTTTCTTTGCCGCACGGCACTCTTTGCATCTCTGGGGCTCATTCTGGAAGCCCTTCTCCGCATAGAATTCCTGCTCGCCTGCTGTGAAAACAAATTCCTTGCCACAGTCCTTGCAAACTAAAGTCTTGTCCTGATACATTTTTTTACCTCGCTTTGAAATTTTAGGATATTGCGCCCGTAGACGGATTCCAACCGACACCTTTGAAAACAACGCTCTTGCTTTAAGCTATTTGGGCATATGAAAACTTTTTTATTTTTATCCGAAGTCGGAATAATTTATTATATATATGTCATAAAAGTTTCTTAAGCTTTGATTTTATCCGTACAATAGCATTATCTACCGATTTTTTCGGTTTGGAAAGTGCCTCGGCTATATCTGAATAGGACATTCCGCCGAGATAGAGCCAGAAAACCGAGCTTTCAAAGGGGGTAAGCGCATCGTTTATTCTCTTGTTAAGCTCCGAGAAGGATTCTTTATTTATGATAAGCTGCTCAGGCGTGGATTCCGGAGATTCGCTCATATCGGAGAGCGTATCCTCGCAATCTCCGAGAAAATCCCCGAAAAGCTTGTTTTCCCTGCGCCTGATGTATGAAATAAGCCTGTTTTTTATACATATCTTGGCATATAAACCGAAAGAGACCTGCTTTGATTCATCAAAGGAGCACGCCGAATTATAGAGGGCAATCGTCGCCTCCTGAAGAAGATCGTCATACTCGGAATCGGAGATGGAAAAGCGGCGCTTGGCATCAAGAGAAATGCTGCGCACCAGCGGCGAATAAAGCTCCAATATTCCCTCAAAGGAAAGCGGGATACCATCCTTCAACCCTATCAGAAGCTCGCCAATCTTATTATCCACCTGATCACACTTTCAATAAATATACCTTTTTGTATATTATATCATATAATGCAGATTTGTCAATAAAAAATTTTAATATTTTTTACATTTTGGGAAAAATACATTCAAAAATATTACTTATTTTGTGAAACATATATATATTTGGCTTATAGCAGAAGCAAACTGAGCGTATATACGACAAACGACAGCAGAAAAGAGATGGCAAATGTGCGCAAAATCATGAAAAAAGCATCCTTTTTGCCGAGCTCCGCACTTGCGGCGGCAACCGTTGCGGCGCATGGCGTATATGTCATGCAAAGCACGGCAAAGGCATATGCCGCGGCCGGTGAGAGTGCCGTGCGAAAGCCCTCGCCGAAAAGCACACTCATCGTGGAAACAATGCTTTCCTTGGCAAAGAAGCCCGAGATAAGCGCGGCGCTTATCCTGTAGTCATCAAGCCCGAGCGGCTTCAGTATAAAGGAGCCGAACCCCGATATTGCGCAAAGCAAGCTCTCCCCTGCGGATGCAGTATAGCGAAAATGCGTATCGAGCGAGCAAAGGATATATATCAGCGCCGATGAGAGGAAAACTATACTGCCGCTTCGCGTGGCAAACTGCAATATTTTGCTTTTCACACTGCGGAAAACATTTCTGCCGTTCGGCATGCGAAAGCGCGGCAGTTCATATACGACATCGGGCGCGGTGCCGCCCTTCCCCGAGAAAAGCAGACACGAGAGCACGAAAGCAAATATCCCCGCAAGATAAAGCGAAAAAGCGATAAGCGCGGCTCTTTTCGGAAAGAACGCGGATGATATCGCTATAACTATCGGGAAGCGCGCACTGCATGGGATAAAAGCAAGCGAATATACGGCTCTCCTGCGCTCGGAGATATCGAGCGTCTGCGTAGACATTATCGCGGGCACCGTGCAACCGAAGCCGAGAAGCGCGGGGATAAAAGCTTTTCCCGAAAGCCCGAGCTTTCGCATAGCACCATCCATGACAAAAGAGGCGCGGGCTGTATATCCGCTCTCCTCGAAAAGCTCCAGTATGAAGAAAAGCACCGCTGTCTGCGGGAGAAATGAAAGCACGGCGGCAATGCCGCGGCATATGCCGTTTTCGATAAATTCGAGCATGAATACGCTCGCGCCGAAGCGTGAAAAAAGCGTGATCAGCTCTGATGCCAGCTTGTCAAGCACGAGTGAAAAATACCGCTCGGCTATTTCTCCGAGCCACGAAAAAGAGAGATAAAATGTAGCCAACATAACGACAAAAAAGAGCGGTATGCCTATGTATTTTTTGCAGATGAGGCGGTCTATTCTGTCGGTATTTTTGCCGAGAAGCCTGCTGTACACGGCACTCTCGGAAGCTATCTGCAAGGCAAGCGAGGCGAGTGCATTCTCGGGAAAATCACCTTTTTCGGCGACACTCTCGGGTATTCTTTCAAAGAGAGATGAGATAAGCTCGTCTATGCCGCGCTTTTTTGCCGCGCTGATGGGAAAAACAGGCACGCCGAGCTTCTCCGAGAGTCCCGCTATATCTATTTTTGTCCCATCGCGCTCGGCTTCGTCCATCATATTCAGCGCGACTGCAATATGTGGAAATTCACGGATAAGCTGAAGCGTGAGAAAAAGCCCTCTTGAAAGATTTGATGCATCGATGATATCTACTATCACATCGCAATCGCCGCGGCGCAGATAGTCAAGAGCCGCCTTTTCCTCGGCTTTCTGTGAGGTGAGCGAATATATGCCCGGCAGATCTACGATCTCGGCGGTGTATTTTTTACTTTTGAGCGGAGCCTCTTTTGCGTCGAATGTCACACCCGCGCGGTTCCCCGTAGCTTCATTACTCTTTGTAAGCAGATTGAAAAGTGTTGTTTTTCCGCAGTTTGCATTTCCGATAAGAGCTATTTTCATTTCCTACTCCATATTGCTTTCTTCACGGCAGATTACGTTTGCGGCAGATCTGCCTGTGAAGGCAATTTTTGTATTGCCGACTCTTACAATGATGTTTTTGCCGCTTTTCATAAAGACGGTCAGCCGCGCGCCCTCATATATGCCGAGAGATAAATATCTGTCTAATGTATATTCAGGCTCGTTTATTTTTAATACGGTGACGCTTTCTCCGCCGTGAAAATTGACAAGCGGCATATTTTTCATGAAAACCTCCGATTTTTTGACGATTTGCTATTGACAAATCGAAAAACTTTTGATATACTAACAAGGTACTCGCTGAGCGGGCTGTTTATGACAATCCGCAGGGTAAAAAGAATATTGCGGCATCGCCAAGCGGTAAGGCAACGGACTCTGACTCCGTCATTACCTAGGTTCGAATCCTAGTGCCGCAGCCATATAGTGAAGCCAAAAAAGATATCATGGCTTCGATCCCCCGAAATCTCACGATTTCGGGGGTTTTTCTCGCGTTTCCTCGCTTTTTCGCAATCATGAGGTTTGCGGATACAGAGTGCAGAAAAAAAGATATCATTTCAAAAAAACGGCTTCGGACAGGATTTGAACCCTGCAGTACCCGTTTTTAAGGGCAGAAAGTGCGATGATTTTACGCACCTTCTGCCCTTTTTTCGTATTTTTATTTGTTAAATATTTGTGTCTGCCTGAAAGGAGGCTCGTCATCGGTTACATTTATAAAAAAGAAGATTGCGACTGCAGCTACTGCCTGTACTTCCGACGCAGAAAATGCCGCACCGCCCGTTGCTGCTGCCTGGAAGATAAGATTCGCACGCGCTCCCCCGTTCTCAATGAAAACGACAAAGAAATCTATGAATTCTATACGAAAGGAAAAAACGAACATGAAAGCAATCATCACAAGAAACGATCAGACCGCCGTCCTTGAACTGCCGACCTCCCGGATGGAGCTTGCAGGCTCTTTGAGTCGGATTGGCATCAGAACCCCGGCACACATCATCCCCTGCTCGGACGAGGAAGAAGATTATATCAAAGTGAAGCTCTTCGGCGAGAGTGATTTTGAAAATGAACTCACGGCATTGGTTACACCCAAAGACAGCCTCGGCAGCGTCAACACAGCGCTCGATCTCTATCGGGAGCTGCCTCAAACGCAGAAGGAAAAACTGAATGCGGAGCTGTCGCAAAATCTCCCGGACAGTCTTTCTTCTCTCTGCCGCAAGGTCATGGACTTTCAGCCAAAGTATGTGACCGAGGATTACTATTTTCCTCTGACGGTCTCGGTCTATGAATACAACGAGTACGGCGACCTTGACTACGATTCCGACAGCGAGCTTGACGGCAGATTTGCGGACGACTATGCTGATGAAATCAAAACCATGTTTGATGCCTACACCGCAAGTGACGACACCGACATGGCGGAATACTTTGACGGGAGCAATTCGGCGGTCGCAAAGATCAAGTCTCTGAAATGGGATTTTGAGAGCTTTGACGGAGTCCTCTTCGGCAGAGTGCGTGCAACGCTGACCGAGCCGCTGACCGAAGATGAAGAAGCGGAACTCAAGGAATTCATCACCGGTCAGAATTCAGACGGGCTTGGCGAAGGAGCCGAACAGCAGGATATCAGGATTCCGGACGGCATTATGAATGTCCACTTCTGGAACAGCGGCGACAGCTACTTTGTCCGCAATTCGGATGAATTCAGTGAAATGCCGCATACACACGGCATGACGATGGGAGGAATGTAAATGACACAGATCAAAGCAACCCTTTTGACAGGCGGCAACCATATTGAAACCGTATCATTTCCATGTTCCGATGATGAGATCATGCGACTGACGGAACAGAACGAGATCGGACACAAAGCTACGGTCTTCATCAATAACCTCATTGGTCCCAAAGGACTGAAATCCATTGAAGGAACTTACGCCAACATCCATGAACTGAACTACCTCGCCAAACGAATGGACAGCTTTGACGGAACCGAGATGGGAAAACTGCTTGCGGCTACATCCCGCTTTGATACACGGGACCTCAGGCAGCTGATCAACTACACCTTCAACCTCGGCAAGATCACACTGATTCAGAACATCTCGGATATGCAGACGGTAGGAGTTGAGCACTACATGGATATCCACGGCGGGTGCTGTTCCAACGAGGAATACCGCGATCCCAAACGAGCCGAAGAAGGTCGCGCCCTGCTGAACAGCGAACGCGGCATCTGGACCGATTACGGTCTGATGTTCATCAACGATGAAGTTCCTTGGGAAGAAGTCTACAACGGTATCACTTTCCCCGAATACCTCTGTGGCGGTCCAGAGGAATCCAGTGTGGCAATCTGTCACGGAGGAAGAACGGAATTCGTCTATCCTCCGTGTGAGCAATCCTCCATCGAATTTGCATTGGAACGGTTGGGCGCAGACAGCCTCGACGATTGCCACATTCAAATGAGCTGCAGCCGATTCGGGAAACCGCTCTCCGATGTGATGGATCACATTCTGAACGACGAGGGCTTGGAGGCGTTCAACGAGGTATGCCGTGCTGCCGCCAAAATATCTGACCGGGACCTGGACAAATTTACGGCAGCCGTACTGTACGCAAACGCCGACACCTCCTGCGAAGTGTGCCGGATTGCGGAATCGATGGAGCTTTTCGAGTATGCTCCGGGTGTGCGGGACACAAACAACCTCGGCGCATGGTGGCTGGAAAACAAGCTGGACTGTTCTTTGCCCTATGAAATTGACGAGTTTTTCGATTACGCGGGCTATGGCGAATCAATAGCCGAAAACAATGACGGCGAATTTGTGGAAGGACTCGGCTTTGTCTGCATGGAAGAAGGCTATACCCTGGAGGATGTCCTGCAGGACATGGATCAGGGCATGGGCGGGATGTAAGCGGAAACAGTTGATAATTGGGATGGTCTATGATATAATAAGATATCGACAAATGATAATTTGAGGAGGCTTTTATGAAAAAAAGCATTGCGTTATTTTTGGCGTGCGGTATCGTATTGACCGCGCTTTTGCTTACAGGCTGTCAGACATCAGGCAACGGTGACGAGAAAGAGCAAACCACACGAACGGTTGTTGAGCTGAATGAAAATAATTATTGGAAATACTTTACCGTCAACTACGATATGAATAATTTAAACGCGGGCGGGAAAGGTCGATTTAGTTATGACATCGAAGGCGTTCTCGATTATGCACTGTACGAGGACGTTGTATTTACATTTGAAGTCAGTTATTATACAGACGGTCAAAAGGAAGAGGATTATCAAAGCTATACGATGAAGATAGGCTGCAATGCCGCGGGAAACGCAAAATTTGAAACCAATCATCTTGGTCTTACCAATGTAACGGTTGGGAAATGGCTTGGCACAGACGGTGAACTTGTCAGTTTTGAAAACTATAATTGGAAGGTACATTTTCTTTCTGTTACGGGAAAAGTGATTTACACTCAATAACAGTGTGTGGCTATACACTGGAGGATGTCCTGCAAGATACCGATCAGGGCATGGGCGGAATGTAAGCGGAAGCGGTTGAAAAATGGGAGGATTTATGGTATAATAAAACAACGACAAATCGGAAGTTGAGGAGATTGTTGTGTTTTTGGATACGAATTTTTTGGAAAGCGATGAAATCAAACTGATTTTGGAAAAAACGACTGAAGCTGATCCGGTTAAGAATTGGGTGCCGGCATATCATTTTTTGATCTGCGACCGTCAAGGAACTGTTATGGGGCGTTGTGCGCTAAGGATCGGATATAATGACAGCCTTTACTACGTGGGGCATATCGGATATAGCGTATATGAAAAATACCGGGGGCATCATTATGCCGCAAAAGCCTGTGAATTGCTCTTTTTACTGGCAAAAAAGCACAATATGAGGTATTTGTATATCACCTGCAATCCAGACAATATTCCGTCCAGAAAAACCCTTGAATATCTGAAAGGTAAATTGCTGGAAATCGCAGAACTTCCTGAGGATAGCGATATGAGAGTTAACTATGGTGATACAGAAAAGTGTATTTTCAAGTTTGATTTATAAATTTCCTGGAGGATGTCCCGCAGGATACCGATCATAGCATGGGCGGGATGTGAGCGGAAGCGGTTGAAAAAAGGGAAGATTTATGGTATAATAAGATAACGACAAATCGGAATTTGTTGAGGTGCTTTATGAAACTATTATTTATAATTGGCGATGCCGCTGTTGGGAAAATGACAGTTGGTCAGGAACTGATGAAAATAACGGATTTAAGACTCTTTCACAACCACATGACCATCGAACCGGTGATAGAGATTTTCGGCAGATACGACGGAAAGACAATCTCAGAAATACGTGACACGATTTTCAAGAACTATGCGGCTTCCGATAATTATGGGATGATTTTTACAATGATGATGGATTTTGATCTGCCGTCAGAATGGGAATATCTGGAGCATGTCAAAGGTATATTTGAACCATACGGGACCGATTTTTATTATGTTGAACTGATCGCCCCACAAGAGATAAGACTGAAACGGAATATTTCTGAGAACAGACTAAAAAACAAAGCTTCCAAAAGAGATATAGAGACTTCAAATCAGCGTTTAATCAAGGATGACAAAAACCATAGGTGTGTTAGTTATGAAGGCGAGATTCCTTTTGATAACTACCTAAGGATTGATAATTCTGATATGGAACCTGATAAAGCTGCAAGATTGATCCAGGAAACCTTCAATCTATAAATTCCTGTTTGTCGATTTGATATCATAAGCACACAGCCACCCGACCGAAAAAATTCGGGTGGCTTTTGTTATCAGAAAGTTTTCTGGACTTGTCGCCACTTGCATGGTATTGTGTGTGGTTGCAAGGAGGCGATGAAATGAAAAACATAATCAAAGAACTATGGAACGGCGAAATCAACCCGCAGGACACACTGGTCGACAACAATCCACACTACAAAAAACTGCAACAACTGCAAGCCCGCAACAAAACAGAACTGCTTGAAAGCCTATCGGAGGAACAGAAAGAAAAGCTCGAAAAATACTGCGACACCACGCTTGAAATGAATTCCGTATCCGAGCGAGAAGCCTTTGCATCGGGATTCAGAATCGCCCTGCGGTTGGCGTGCGCGGCGCTTGCGGACAAAACAAATGAATAACGCCATACAGCCCCTTGATTTGAAAAGGATCAAGGGGCTTTTTCTATACCCTGAAGGAGGTGATTGCCATGTGCTACTGAAACAAACCGGAATCTATAAATTCAGAAAGAAAGGAAAATCACATGAACTTTTTTGAGAGCCAACTGAGGCGGCTGTTCGGGGACACGGAGGATGCCCGATTCATCGGACGATGCTGCTTCATTCCCGCAGATGACGGAAATCTCGTCAAAGCGGAATTCGTCACGCAGGGCGTCCATGAGGAATATGTCGCACTGCAGATGTCGGTCATCAACCGTGCGGACGGCGTCATTGATAAAACTCTCCTCCGTTTCGGGGATTACTTCTCCCGGAATTCACGCGGTCATACTCCCCATATCTGGTGCGACAGCGGAAAGCACGAATGGTATGGTCAGCCTCCGCAGACAAAAGACTGGAACGCCTTGCGCGATGCAGCCTCCGATTATGTCCTCACCTTCTCTGAGGATTTCGGAATGGGAGGTATGTGATGTAAAATTATTTGAAAATCAAATATCTGGATATGTTCGCCGGTATCGGTGGGTTCCGCACGGGACTCACGAATGCCGGCGATTTTTTTATGCCGGTCGGCTGGTGCGAAAAAGACAAACACGCGCAGAAAGCCTATCGGTTACTATACGGAACGGAAGGAGAATACTTTTGCGATGATGCAAGAATCATCAACCCCGCAGACCTGCCCGACTTCGACCTTATCTGCGGCGGCTTCCCTTGTCAGCCTTTTTCTGTCGCAGGGCAACGACTTGGATTTGCTGACGAAAGAGGCACACTCTTTCATGAAATCTGCCGATTGGCTGAAGCCCGGCACCCTAAGTATCTTCTGCTTGAGAACGTGCCGGGGTTACTCACTCACGAAGGGGGGCAAACTTTCCTCGCTATCCTCACCGCGCTTGGGCAACTGGGGTATTCTCTTGAATGGTGTGTTGTTAACAGCGCAAACTTCGGTGTCCCCCAGGATCGGAAGCGAGTGTACATTGTCGGATATCTTGATAGCAGACTGTCCGGCAAAATATATCCTGTCCGAGAAAGCACATATTCAAATCTTAAGCAGCTTGTTCCCGGACGCCAAGGTCAGCGTGTATATTCCCCCGATGGAGCCGCCGTATGTTTAATGAGTCAGGGAGGCGGACAAGGTGCGAGGACAGGACTGTATCTTATCGATATGAACGAAAACCCGAAGCTCACGCCTCTCGCCCGATGTATCACCGCAAGACAGGATTCGGGTATAAGCAATCGCAAAGGCGAGCATTCCGGCGTTCTCATCACCGGCGCAAGAGCCATCCTGACACCGGAAAGACTCAAAGTCAGGCAATGCGGCAGACGGTTCAAAGGTCCCGATGAGCCGATGTATGCGCTGACGACACAGGATGTACACGGCGTTATTCTTCTGAACGGCATCATCCGACGGCTGATGCCGATAGAATGCTTCCGCTTGCAGGGCTTTTCCGACAATCAGTTTCAGACTCTTGCCGACAACGGGATCAGCGACTCCCAGCTCTACAAAATGGCGGGCAACTCGGTTACCACCAATGTCGTAACGGCGATTGCACAAAAGCTCGCTTGGGAAATCAATCAATTACCAAATGAAACGGAGGAAACAACATGAGATTATTCAGTACCGAGGCGGTCAGTAAGTACCACCCGGACAAGTATGCCGATCAGATCAGCGATGCCATTCTGACCGAGTGCTTAAAGCAGGACAGACAGAGTCACTGCGGGATCGAAACCATGGTCAAAGGTAATACCGTCGTTCTCGGCGGTGAGATTACCTCGAAAGCGGACATCAACTACGATCAGATCGTCCGCCGTGTGGCAAAGAAGCTCGGCTATCGGGCAGATAAGGTCATCAACCTGATCAGTGAGCAATCGCCTGAGATCAACCGTGCGGTTCTCTCGGACGAGGACATCGGTGCCGGAGATCAGGGCATCATGTTCGGCTACGCCACAAGAGAAACCGCAAGCCGCCTCCCCTATGCCTTTGATGTGGCAAACCGCATCATTGCCGCCCTGGAGGATGATGCGGACAACAATCCCGACACCATTCTGAAGGGCGATGCCAAAACGCAGGTCACCATTGACCTTGACACCGGAGAGATCGTCACGGTGGTGGTCAGTGTCTGCCACAAGGAAGGATGCGACCTTGATGAAGTTCAGCACTATGTCCTTGCGCTCGTCGGCAATGAATGTGTCTGTGACGACTGGATCATCAACCCTGCGGGAACATGGACAGTCGGCGGTGCGGAAGCTGATTGCGGGCTGACCGGTCGAAAGATCGTCTGCGACCAGTACGGCGGATTCTGCCGTGTCGGAGGCGGCGCGTTTTCGGGAAAGGACCCGAGCAAGGTCGACCGTTCGGCATCGTATATGGCACATAAAATCGCCTGTGACCTGCTTGAAAAATTCGACCTTGAATGGTGCGAGATTCAGATCGGCTATGCCATCGGCATGAGTCAGCCTGTCTCACTCTCCATCCGCAACGATGCCGACATGGAGCTGTTTGACTATGTGGCAAACACCTACGATCTCACACCCGCAGGGATCATCCGCGAGCTGGATCTGCTTCATGCCGACTACGAAACGATTGCCGAGGGTTGCCACTTCTACAACAAGTACAACCGCACCGGCAGATGGAAGTGACGCAGATGTGGTGGCTATTTCTGCTCGGGCTGATGCTCGGAGGAACGGTCGGAATGGTCGTCATGTGTCTCTTCCAAATCAATAAATAACGAAACTTTGGGGCTGTTATGCAAAAAGGCATTACAGCCCTCTTTTTGTGTACAGCCTCGGAAACGAGGAAACATGAACAGCTTTATGTCATGGGTTGGCGGCAAGAAGGCACTTCGGGATGCCATTGTCGCCCGGCTTGACGAGCGGTGCGACCGGTATGTCGAGGTGTTCGGCGGTGGCGGATGGGTACTGTTTCATAAGCGCCCGAGCAAATTTGAGGTTTACAACGATTTCAACGGAACGCTTGTGAACCTTTACCGCTGTGTGCGCGACCACCCCGACGAGCTTTGCGAGGAACTGCGGTATTCGCTTAATTCCCGCAGGGACTTTGACTATATCCGCGATCTGCTCCACAGCGATACCAGGATACCGGATATCAAACGCGCCGCATTCTTTTATCAGGTTATTCGGGAGAGTTACGCTTCGGGGCTTGACTCCTTCGGAGGTCAGCCTCACAACATCTGGAACAACTTTCCCATCATTCACAAAGCGTCGGAACGACTGCAGACGGTTGTCATCGAAAACAAGGACTTTGAAAAGCTCATTGCCCAATATGACCGTCCGAACACGATCTTCTATCTTGATCCTCCTTACTTTGAAACGGAGGACTATTACGAAGAAGTGGGCTTCACCAAAGCGGATCATGTCAGGCTGCGGGATGCACTCATGCAGATTCAGGGCAGGTTTTTGCTTTCCTACAACGACTGCCCGGAAATCCGTGAGCTGTATTCGCGGGACGGCATCATGATCGAGAGCACCACAAGACTCTCGAATATCGCGCAGCGTTACGACGCGGGAAAACAGTATCCCGAACTGTTTATCTCCAATTATGACACCTATGAAGAAGGATGGAACGCCAAGCAGCTCACGCTGTTCGACGATGACTCCATCAGCGAAAAAATACTGAAAGAAAGGAAAATTGTATGGAAAGGAAACTGAATATCAAAGTGCTTCTGCCGGAGGAGGTCATCGAAAAGTATGACATCGATGAGGACACCGGTGTGCTGTCCTACTTCGAGGACGGCGCTATCCACATTCTGATCGAGGATGAGGACGAGATGCCGGAAGAAGAAATGCACGATACCGTCTGCGTTACTCCCTGCGAGCAGTGCCGCCTCTATTGCAAACGGCACGGCATCTGCACGCGGGACTGACGGAGGTGGTCTATGCCGAATCATGTGATCAATATCCTCTCTTTTGAGGGCGATAAAACAAAAATCCGTCAGATGCTTGAGGACATCAAGGACGATGAATACGGTCTTCACTCGGTGGATTTCAATAAGATTATTCCGATGCCGCCGAGCCTTGACTTGGAAGCAAGCAGTCGCACACAGGCGGGACTTGCGGCTTATAAGGACTTCATCGATGTGTATACGCTCGGCGGAACGATCAACACGGAACATCTGTCGGATATTCCGGTTGCAAGCGAGCAGCGCTTTCTCAAAGTGCGGACAGACATCAATCATGAGGATTTCGCGCTTGGCAAGCAGGCGTGGAATAACCTGCGGCAATATGGCGCAGCCACCTGGTACGACTGGTGCTATGCAAATTGGGGTACCAAATGGAATGCTTATGGGTATGACGGATATGAACCTGCCTCCATGCCGGATGATTGTATCTGGTTTCAGACCGCATGGGCGGAACCCAAGCCCGTCATAGAAGCGCTTGCCCGCAGGTATCCCGACATTACCATCGAACACGAATGGGCAAATGAAGATCTCGGCGAGGGGTGCGGTCGCCGCGTTTACGAAAACGGTGACGAAATCGAGGAATACTACCCCGAAGGCGAGGTGGAATCCGTTGAATACGCCGCCTCCGTGTGGAAATATGACTTCTGCGATCTCGGTATGGCAAAGAACAAGACCGGGACACGGTATATCCATACCGACTACGATGAATACGAATGCATCGAAATCTGCGGCAAGCCGGCGCTCTTTACCGACGAACGCCTGACCGAGGATGAGATTCCCGAAGGAATGTACCTTTATCACCTGCGGGAGCGTGATGACGGTGACGGCTTTGCCACATTGGAAGCGAAGGTGAAGGTCAATCACGGCGGCTCTGTCATCACAAACGAGCCGATTGCGCTCGGTGAGGACGGATATATTACCCTGAACGATGAAAACTACCCGAATTTTATGGGGGACACCCGCACCCTTGCCGCTTTTATGGGCGGCGATTTTCCGAGCCAAGGTCTCGGTCTTACGATGTAACCCGAATTAAAAATACAGAAAGAAGGAATCCAAAAATGAAAACATACAGATTTGTCACTACCAAAGGCAGTGTCACCATTCCGTTCGATATCCGCATCCGAGAAGGCTGGAACACCGGAACGCTTGTCTCGATTGAAAAGCAGAAGGACGGCGCTCTGCTTTTGCGCAAGGAATCCATCTGCGATTGCGGCAAAAATAACAGAACGCATGAAACCTCACTCTTCGATGTCCTTGAAAGCCTCAAACCCGCCGAACAGCGTGCGGCATTCAATTTCCTCACAAGAAAACTGCTCCGTGAAGCGGAGGTGGAGTGATGCCGCTTCCGCTCTACTATGATTCGCTTGACACCGCCCGCCGACAAGATGATGTCATGCTGTGGCGATCCTCCTTCAAGGAGAATATCCGCTGTAAAAATGCCATCGAAAAAGCGCTTGCCGAGAATTTTGACGGCATGCATCTCAAGGACGGTATCATCCCGCCTCTTGCAGAGGAATACGGCACCGACCGCATCACATGGGTACTTGCCAACACGGTAAAGGAACACATGGACGACGGCAGATTCCGCTCCGCAAACAAGGAGTGGGCTGACGGAATCTATATTCCGAAGGATCGCCGCAACTATGAGTTCTCGGTGGGCAGCCATCCCGAAATCGTAAACGGGCTGATTACGGATTTCAGGCAGTACCTCTCCGATGTGCTTCATCAATACGGTGTCGGCGACTGCCTGCCCGGAAGCAATCACGACAATTACGAGCATCAGCTGCTGGTCCTTAATCCGTTTCTCCTCCATGAGGATTACAAACACGGGGACTATCAGCTGTTCTATGCCACCTCGGGCAACGGCTGCGATGAATCCAACATCGGACGGAAGGTGTTCGGAAGATTTCTCAAGGATGACGAGCATACCCACTTCTATCGGGACGAATTCCTCGGTATTGCCGACGAAAGCAAGCTCCCCGAATGGGCAACACAGAAGTTGGAGGAAATCCGTGCGGGCGAAGACGAAGGTATGGTGCTGTCATGAGAATCAGAATCTATCAATTGGATTCGGATAAGGATACGCGCCGAGTCAAGTTCGAAAATTACGAGCAGACCGAACGGCACGGCGGTGTTCACGCTTCCGAATACAAGTGCGTTTTCCACGGCGATGTGAAAGCAAGAGATCTTGATGACATCTATCACATTTTCAACGGATACCGCGAGCCGTACATCGGTACCTTTCAGGGACATTCTCTGTCGGTGTCGGATGTGGTTGAGGTTCTCGGCGACATTCCCGAAATGTATGGACGGGTCGATTATCTCGGCTCAAACGGTGAGGTCGGAGAGGAATACTGGATTGCCACAAAAGAAGCCTATGACCGTGAGGTTCACGACAGTATCGACTGTGGCAGACCGTTCACACCGCACATCCTCGAAGGACAGCACATCACGCTGGTCGAACCCGGTTGTCACTTCTGTGATTCGTTCGGTTGGGTGAAGTGCGAAAACTTTGACACCTCCGAGTGTGAGGACATGGACGGGTTGCGTGCCTTAATGGTCCTTCCCGGCAAGACACCCGTTGAGACAAGAATCATTAATGAGCTGAGCCATTGGCAGCGTGCGGTCAGCAAGTGCGGTGAGGACGCACTGATGGAGGTCGTTGCCCCCTTTGATGACAGCGCAGTCATCGTTTGCAATGAAGAATCCAAAACGAACGGCATGGAAGGCAACCGTCGTTTGAATGGCGATGTTATTGCCGGACCGATGTACATTGTCGGTGAGGACACAGACGGCGAATTTTGCGGTCTGACCGATGGACAGGTACAAAAATACAAAGAAATGTTTGCAGAACCCGAGGATATCAGCCCCGAGGAAGTCGAAGCAAGCATCCGATTCTCGTTCTCCCCATGGTGAACGGAATCAAGCCGGATGACGGGAAACCGCCTCCGGCTTTTTATATAGATATCTCAAAAAGAAAGGAGGACACCCATGGCAACAGGAAAGAAAGGCAGCTTTGCTCCCGCTGGTGAGCAGAAGCAGAAAAAGCCCGCATACGAGGTCCACATCGACAAGACCTTTGATGATCCGGGCAAGAGTCTTCGCGCGGTGGCAAGCATGACCATCGGCGATTTCGCGGTTCACGGCATCAAACTCTTCCAGAACGAAAACGGCACCTTCGTATCCATGCCCGCGATTCCGTATAAGGACGCAAACGGCGAAACCAAGTACAACGACATCTTCCACCCCATTACGGCGGAAGCACGCGGCGAACTCGGCAAAGCCATTGTTGCAGCCTACAATCAGGAACTCGCAACCGAACAGACCACGGAGCAGACAGAAGCTCCCGCACAGACCATGCAGCAGATGTAATCTGCCATCATCAAACAAAAAATCAAAAGAAAAAGAAAGAGGTATTCCGGTATGAAAAAGTTTTTTGCCAACATCAAATCCAAGCTCGCTTCCATGAAGAACAAGGCGGTCATCTCCGCCAAGACCGCCCTCGCCTCCACCTCCGGTGAAGGCTACATCGACACCGGCGTCAAAATCATCATCGGCGTTGTGATCGGCGGTGTTATCCTTGCCGGTCTCTATGCGCTCTTCAACACGACCATCTTCCCGACACTCACGCAGAAGATTTCGGGACTGTTCGATTATAAGGGCTAAGTACCGACTGCGGGGACGGATTTCCGTCCCCGCACAACCTCAAAAAGAAAGGAGTGCGTATGATGATTTTACCTCCGGTAACACCGGTGATGCCGATTGATCCGACAAGAGTCTATGAGTTGGTTTCCGCCAACACGGAAGCCGTTAAAGCCGTGCTGTTTCTGTTAGGTTTTATAGTCTTTGCAGTCGTCAGCTCGGTACTGACCGTCCGCTGTCTTGCGAAAACCAAAACAGGACTGTACTCCGAAATCGGCGGAAGTATTGCCATGGCGGTTGCGGTGCTTTTGTTTATCCGCTACGGCGCAAGCCTTGTTGCATTGCAGGGACTGCTCCTCTACGATCTCTTGCTGTATGCCTCGGTTTCGGACATCCGCACGAGAAAGGCGGAAGATTGGGCTTGGATCGCCATGATTCCGCTTGCCCTCTGCAGCATTCCGCGCATCGGCATTCTCTCTATGCTCCTCGGAGCCGGTATTGTCTTCCTTCCGCAGCTTGCCATGGCGGTCTTACCCCCGCACAAAACACTCGGAGGGGCTGACATCAAGCTCTCAACCGCTTCGGCATTTCTGCTCGGCGCGGTTCGCGGTGTGGGCGGATACCTTGTCGGACTTCTTGCCTCGGTCATTTTTACGCTGATCTACAACAAAGCAAAAGGCAGAAGCAACAAGGACTCTTATCCCCTGATTCCGTTTCTTGCGGTCGGTGTGATGGCAGCATTCTTTATATAAGCAGACACTCCGCCTGCGGATCGTTGTCGCTTTGAAGTACAAAGCGAATATTTGCATCTGAAAAATCTTGAAATTTTCATTTATGAAAACAACGAGGTATTCATCATCCGCGTGCTGTACGGGCGGCGGAATTTCATGCAGCTTCTGTTCGGAGAACCCGAGGAAGACTAAAACAATCGAATATCAGCCAATAAAAGCATCGTGAAGCATCACGGTGCTTTTTTCTGTTGGCAGAAAGGAAACAAACCATGAAAAAGAAAGAAAACAAAGGTACCGGCTCTCACGGGATCGGCAACCGCACGGTCATCGGCATCATCTGCATTGTCGCAGCGTTGCTGATCTGCTTCGGAGTTGCTCCGGTCGTCAACCGCATTTCGGACGGCAAGGTGGCAATCGTGCGTGTGATACGGCAGGTCGAAGCCGGTGCTGTGATCGGTGCGGATGATGTCGCAGTGGTAGAGGTCGGCAGGCATAACCTTCCCGGAGGGCTTGTCACAAAGACCGAGGATGTCATCGGCAAGTGTGCCAAGAGTGATCTCTATGCCGGGGACTATATTCTGAAAGACAAGCTGACCGGAACCGAAAAGACAGCAAAAGACCTGCTTGGAAACCTCGGCAGCGGCAAGAAAGCCATCAGCGTCACCATTCCGTCCTTCGGCAACGGCTTTTCCGGCAAGCTCCGCACGGGCGATATCGTCAGCATCATTGTCTATGACAACACCGAAAACCGCGCGTTTACGCCGAAAGAACTGCAGTATGTCAAGGTCATTACGACCACGACCTCGCAGGGTGTGGATCACGAGGATGTGGAGGACGGCACACAGCCCGTCACCATCACCTTCCTTGTGAATGCGGAACAGGCGGAGCTGCTCTCGCTCTACGATAAAACCGGCTCTCTCCATGTGGCACTGGAATATCGCGGGGACAGCGAAACCGCCGCAAAATATCTTGCCGAGCAGGACAAGGTACTGAAGGCGGGTGGCTGATATGAAAGCAGAAAAAGGAAAAATCATTGCCGTGTGGGGTTCTCCCGCCTCCGGCAAGTCCACCTTTGCGGTCAAGCTGGCGACCGCCATCTATGACAACTTCGAATCTACGGTCATCGTCCTGTTTACAGACCTTGAAACCCCGATGATTCCCGTCATCTTCCCGAACGACAAGCCGGAGGACAACGGCTCGGTCGGTGTTCCGCTCTCAAAGACAGATATTGAGAAGGAGGAAATCATCAAAAACCTTGTGACCGTCAAGAGCCGTCAGAATTTCGGCTTTATCGGCTACAAGGACGGTGAGAACAAATTCACCTATCCGCGTTTCGGTCGCGCCAAAGCCGAAGAACTGCTTGCGCGTCTTTCGGAGCTTGCGGATTATGTGATTGTGGACTGCGTGAGCAGCCTTGAATCCAATCCGCTTGCTTCCACTGCCGTCGAGCTTGCCGATCAGATCATCCGTCTCGCCTCCCCAGACCTGCGGAGCATCAGCTACTACCTCTCACAGCTTCCGCTGTATGTGGACAGCAAGTATCAGTCGGAAAAGCAGATACAGGGACTGAACACCCCGAATGCAGATGTTTTTATGCCGATTGAAGAAGCCAAATCCCATCTGAAGGATCTTGCGTTTACGCTTCCGTACAGTCGGCAGGTCAAGGAACAGGCGCAGAAAGGAACACTGTACGAGAAGACCACCGACAAGAAGTTCCAGAGCCGTATCACCGAGATTGCAAGGAAGGTGGTAGAGTATGACGCGGACTGACCTTTGGAAAGCACTCGAAGAAACACAGCTCTATATCTCAAAATACTATGCCACCGCGCTCACGGACGAGGACAAACACGATCAGCTCAAGGCGTATATTGAAAAATTCGTGCTGGACAACGGCTACCTGGTGGACGGCTTTACCGATGAAGAACTGGTCAACCGTCTCTACTCCGAAATGGTCGAATATTCGATTCTGACACCGTATCTCGGCGCCCCCGACATCGATGAGATCAATGTCAACGCATGGGATGATGTTGTACTGACCTACTCGGACGGCAGAATGGTCAAAACCGAAGAACACTTCCACTCGCCCGGTCATGCGGTCGATATTGTCAAACGCCTTCTGCACCACAGCGGCATGATTATCGACAACGCCATGCCCATCGCGCAGGGACACCTGCCCGGCAATACCCGTATTACGGCGATCAAGAGTCCCGTTGTGGATGAGGACTGCGGCATTTCCGTTTCCATTCGTCTCTTGCACCCACAGCGTGTGGACCGCAAATGCCTCATTGACAGCGGAATGGCAACCGAGGAAATCATGGAATTCCTCGAAATGTGCGTCAGATACGGCGTCAGCCTTGTGGTCGCGGGTCGAACCTCCTCGGGCAAAACAACGCTTCTTAACGCACTGCTCGGGAGCATTCCCGATGACAAGCGTATCTACACCATCGAATCCGGCGCACGCGAGCTGTTTCTTGTCAAACGGAATCGCTTCGGCGAGGTACAGAATAATGTCGTGCATACACTCTCCCGACCGAGCGACAACGAGGCATATAACATTACGCAGGAAGAACTGGTGGTTGCGGCACTCCGATTCGATCCCGACATTGTGGCGGTCGGAGAAATCCGCGATGCCGAGGCAAACTCCGCCGTGGAAGCCTCGCTTACGGGACATACCGTTGTGACAACCGTTCACTCCGGTCCCGGTGAGGCGGCGCACGGCAGAATCGCACTCCTGTGCCAACGAAGATTTGAGCTTGGCATGGAGGTGTCGCTCAGTCAGGCGCGTCAGGCGTTTCCGCTTGTAGTCTTTGCACACAAGTGCGAGGACAACAGCCGTAAGGTCATGGACATCTCCGAGGTGTATGTCGCACCCGGCGGACAGGCGGAATACCGTTGTCTCTACCGCTACAACATCACGGAAAACGAATATAAAAACGGGCATTTCACCATCAAGGGCGACTTTGAAAAAGTCAACCCGCCGTCCGGGCATCTCTGCACCATCCTGACAAGATCGGGAGTGCCGCAGGAGCTGCTCGGGCGTTTTTGTACCGTCAGAAAGGAGGCAGAAGCCGAATGACCTATGTCTATCTCATCTGTTTTCTTCTCTCTGTCATCGCCGTCATCTGTCTGCTCGGACTGACTCCCGAGGGGATCACGACAGACCTGATGAAGTTTGTTTCCCCCAAGCAGACGCTCCGCGACAAGGTGTTGGCACAGAAAGGAAGAAAGAAATCCAGAAAACTGACCGTCGAGCTGAACCGCATCCGTGATGCACTGATTACAACGGGCAAAGGCGGACAGTTCACCATTGCGTGTGCATCTTCGCTTTTATTGATGCTGATCGGATGCATTGTGGCGATTGCCATCGGGAATGCATTCCTGATCCCCGTTCTTGCCATTGCCTTTGCGCTGATTCCGTTTGCCTATGCCAAAAGGACAATCAGCTACTACAACAATCACATTCAGCAGGATCTCGAAAACGCACTCTCTCTGACCACAACCGCCTATCTGCGCACCGATGACATCATCACGGCAGTACGGGAAACCGTCCCGAACCTGCGTCCTCCGATCCGTGAAATCTTTGCGGATTTCGTGGCGGAAAGTACAATGATCTCCTCCAACACCAAGCAGGCGCTTCGCCATCTGAAGGAACGGGTGAAAAACTCTGCTTTTGAGCGATGGTGCGACACGCTGATCATGTGCCAGGATGACCGCACGCTGAAAAAGTCACTCATGTCCACGGTGGAAGCCCTGTCTGATGTCCGCCAGGCAAATGCCGAGGTCAAGGTCGTGCTGAATGCCGCGCGGACCGAATACTTCATGATGGCGGGGCTTGTGCTTGTCAATATTCCGCTTCTGTACGCGTTGAATCAGGATTGGTACAATGCGCTCATGCACACGGTTGCGGGCAAGCTCGTGCTTGCGGTCTGCGGATTCGCCATTATTATAACGGGGCTTCTCATGTTCCGATACACGAAGCCCATCGAATACAGAAAGTGAGGTGACCGCCTATGATCATACCCATTCTTGTGGCAACCGTTGCCTCTCTGGGACTCGGACTGATCCTGTCGGATCTGTTCCGTGTTCCGTCCTTCGCGGTCTCCAAATCCACGCACAACCTCGGGAAAAGGCAGAACAAGAAAACCAATCCGATAGAGCTTTGGCTGAAGGAGATTGCAGGAAGTCTTGCCTGCAAGCTGAAAATCAACGAATACAAACGACTGCAGCTGGAAGCCGACCTGCGGACGGCGGACATGCCGATGACACCGGAACAGTATATTGCGAACTGCATTGTGAAATCCGGTTTTGTCGCGCTGTTTGCCATTCCCCTGTTCTTCGTGTCCAAGCTGCTTGCGCTGATTGCGCTTGGCGCGTCGGTGTTGATGTATGTCAACGAATCGCGCAAGGTCAGCAACCGGATCAAAGAACGCCGTCGCAAAATCGAGGCGGATCTCCCGATGCTGTCCTCCACCATAGAAAAGTCGCTGGAACGAAGCCGGGACATCATCACCATTCTTGATAACTTCAAAGAAAATGCCGGACCGGAACTCCGCCGCGAGCTGGAAATCACGGTTGCGGATATGCGTTCGGGAACGGCGGAAGTCGCCCTCTCCCGTCTTGCCGCAAGAGTCGGCGGCTCCATGATGCCCGACATCGTGATGGGGCTGAAAAGCACGCTGAACGGTGACAACACAGCGGTCTATTGGGCGCTCCTCAACATCAAGTTTGCCGAAGCACAGCGCACCGCACTGAAAGCGGAGGCGAGCAAAGCCCCCAAGCGTGTCAAACGGCTTTCGATGGTGCTTCTCGTATGCTTTATGCTGATTTATGTGGTGGTGATCGGGCAGACACTGCTGTCGTCACTCGGAGGGCTGTTCGGATGAAAGACTTGAACATGAAGAAATCAGAAAGCAAAAGACATCCGGTTCAAGCCCGAAAGCGCGCCTTTGCTTTCCTTAACAACAAGAGCGGCGAGGGCTATGTCGATGTGGCAGTCACAGTCATGATTATCGCCTTTGTCCTTGTCTTTTCCGTCAATGTTGTCTCTCTTGTGGCACTGAATCAGAATATCAAGACAGCGGCGGATCAGCTGACCGATTATGCGGCGATGAAAGGAACGGTCGCAGTGGACGGTTATGCTACCGAGCTGAAGAAACAGACCGGAATCAATTTCGGATATTCCTTTGACGGAAGTCAGCTATACGATGCAAACGGCAAAGTACAGCTTGGCGACCGGATCATCTGTACCGTCACCTATCAGCTTCGGATGCCCGGCTTCGGGGATTTTGTCCTCCCCATCAGCCTCAAGGCGTCGTCAAGCGGACTGTCGCAGGTCTATTGGAAATGAGGTGAGGCGCTTGAATCACATAAAGGAAGCTCTGAAAGACAAAAACGGCGATGCGTACATCTGGTTGTGCGTCATCGTCGTTTTCATTTCCATGCTGCTCTCGGTTCTGATCCTGTATATGGGGCTTCTGTCACAGGTACAGATACAGAAACGGGATGTCAAGACCAAGCTCGACAGCGTGATTTCCGAATATGCAACCGAGATGTTTGATGCCATCAAGCAGGGTGCGCCATCCGAACGGTATATCGACTACGACGGACTGGTTCGCAAAACCTATGCGAAGCTCGGTTTTCCAAGCGACGCGGTCACCGAATATGTCTACCCGAACGGCAACTGCGTGATGAAGCGTCCGCAGATTACAGCCCTCAAAGGTGACGGCTTCGGCATAACCGTCAGATACACGGTTGTCTTCCCGATAAAATGGAACGGCAACACCTACAAAAGCCTCGAAGTGCCGATAACGGTCTCGAGCTATTACAAATTCAAGTGAAAGGAGCTTGTATGAGTAAGAAAACAAATACCATTATCAGCATCTTGATTGCGATCATTACGCTTGTGCTGATTGTAATCATCATTGTTGCCGCCGTGAAAAACGGCAGACAGCCGGAGAATCCCGTGGAACCTTCGACTGACATCACCACTTCCACGGAAAATCCGGATGATCCCGATCCCGTCATTCCTCCGATTGATTCGGATAGCGGAACGGAAACGGACAAGCCGGATGACAGCAAGCCCGGTACCGGGGATGTCCACATCGATGTCGAACAGCCCGTTGACGGGAGTCGGGACGACAAACCCGGCATTGACGGTGATGTCGCGGTCATTCCTGGCGTTAAGGAGGATACCGAATGAAGAAAAATGCAATCAGAATTCTGTCGCTGTTCCTTGTGGTCATGACGCTTGTCGGAGTGATCTCACTTCCGGTGTCGGCGTACAGTTACCCTATGAACTACACGATAACCTATAAAACCAAAGACGGAAAAACGTTAGGAACGAACTCTGGACAGGTAGATGCCGAAGCTACTGTCCGAGAAGCTCTTCGCGTAACCTCACCGTCCTATGATGGCTATGTTTTATCAGATTCAAATGATTCTGTAGTAACAGGAAAGATGATCTCTTGGCGCTTTCCCGCATCCAATTATGTCCGCCACGGGTCGGGAAGCTACACCGTATATTACGAAAAAGCCTGCAAAATGGTCGTCCATTATGTGTATGGCGCATCGCGCAGAACAGCGACAGTGGACAAAACCGCTTACGGAAAGCGCGGCTCAAGCTACACCATCTACTCTCCGACGATCAGCGGATATACGCCGTCAAAATCGTCGGTTTCGGGCACTTTCTCATCGGAAAGCAGCTCCGCAACGGTGTATTACTACGAAAGCACTTATACCATCTCATTCAATGCGAATGGCGGTTCGGGTGCGCCGTCGGGTATCACCAAGAAGCACTTTACCAATGCCACGCTTCCGTCAGATAAACCCTATCGAACGGGATACACCTTCAAGGGCTGGGGAACGAGTTCTTCCGCTTCCTATGCGGCATATCAGCCGGGATCAACATTCTATACGAATGCAAACACGACGCTGTATGCAGTCTGGTCTGCCAGGACTTATACCATCAGTTATAATGCCAACGGCGGATCGGGCGGTCCCGGGTCACAAACGAAAACACACGGCATCAAAATTCTCATCTCAAGGGTTGAGCCGACAAGAAGCGGTTATACCTTTCTCGGATGGAGCACCTCGCCCTCGGCATCAAGCGCATCGTATCAGCCGGGAGAATGGTATTATGCAAATGCCGATCGTATCTTTTACGCCGTATGGAAGAAAAACGCACCTGCAACCTATACGGTGTCGTATGACGCAAACGGCGGAAGCGGTGCGCCGGGCAGTCAGACAAAAACCGAAAATGTCACGCTGACATTGTCTCCTGTATCGCCCCGCCGCACGGGTTATACCTTCAAGGGCTGGGCAACGAATAAATTCATGCCCGGTGCGCAGTATCAGCCCGGCGGGAAATACACTGCAAACGCGAGTGTGACGCTGTATGCTCTTTGGGAATGCGCTCACACCTCCACCGAGAAGAAATGGACAACCGGCTGTGAGTGGAAGACCGTTTGTAAAAACTGCGGTGCCACGATTTCCTCCGGCACCACGCACGGTCCGTACACTTATGGCGATTGGGAGTATTACAGCACAGGTCAGCACAAGCGGGTGAAGGAATGCAACTATGGCGACTACAGCACGACCGAGTACGCAAGCCACAGAGCCACAACCCGATATGAGCAGTATTCAGCAAGTCAGCACAGAAAATATTCGCATTGCACGGATTGCGATACGACAATCGGTTCGGTAAGCTATGAGAATCACAGTTTTACAAGCTCAACATCGAACGGACAGGTGGTATCGACCTGCAGCCTTTGCGGATACACCAAGACTACGGCGCAAACCTATACTGTAAGCTACAATGCTAACGGCGGTTCCAATACTCCGGCATCTCAAACCAAAGTCCACGGGGTGACCCTGACGCTCTCCTCTACGGTACCGTATCGCACCAACTATGAGTTTGTAGGTTGGTCTGCAAGCAGTTCGGCAACGACGGCAACTTACACCGCAGGGGGAAGTTATACCGGCAATGTGTCGGTTACCTTGTTTGCGGTCTGGAAGTACAAGCCCGCGACCTATACGGTCAGTTATGATGCTAACGGAGGCACGGGTGCGCCCGGCAGACAGACCAAGACCTACGGTGTAACGCTTACCCTGACAACCTTGATTCCGACAAGGCGAAATTACAGTTTTATCGGCTGGTCCAAGGACAGAAACGCCACCTCCGCAAGTTACACAGCCGGTGGTAGTTACACGGATAACACTGATGTAACGCTGTATGCGGTTTGGCAGTACAACCCCGAAACCTACACCATTCGGTATGACGCAAACGGCGGAACAGGCGCTCCTGCAAGTCAAACCAAAACCTACGGAGTACCGCTGACACTTTCTGCGGTCAAACCGACAAGAGCCGGTTATGAATTTTTGGGTTGGTCAACCGATCCGACGACAATGCTCACAAATTACGCCCCCGGCGAGAGATACACAGATGAGGCAAGTGTAACGCTTTATGCCGTCTGGCGTTATATCCCCAAGACTTACACTGTCAGTTATGACGTTAACGGCGGCGGAAATACTCCCGCAAGTCAGACAAAGACTGAGGATGTCACATTGATTCTGACTTCCACAATCCCCACGAGGTACGGTTACACTTTCATGGGTTGGGCAACCACTTCGACGGCAACAACGGCAACCTATCAGGCGGGAGGCAGTTACACTGCCAATGAGAGCGTGACACTTTATGCGATATGGAAGATCAACACTTATACCGTGTCCTTTGATGCCAATGGCGGTTCTAATGCTCCCAATCCGCAGAAAAAGACACACGGGCAGAATCTTATCCTGACGGTTGCGATTCCCACAAGACCGAATCATGTATTTCTCGGTTGGGCGACCGACAGCACCTCGAAGGCTGTTGTTTACGCTCCCGGTGCAACTTATACCGCTGAGGAAGATGTAATGCTTTACGCAGTTTGGCAGGAGAGAAACTATGACTTTTCCGTCAGTGATCTCACGGTGACACCGGATGAGATTGAGCAATACGGTAAGGTTACAGTCAAGTTCCGGGTGGACAATTGGGACAGAAATCTGCCTTACGCGAATGTCCCTGTTGAAGTGCTATTGAACGGTGAAGTCATCTATTCGACTACGGTCAATTTCAGCGCATACGGTGTTCAGAATATCGTATTCGGTCTGAATGTCGGCGCGAGCCTCGGCACGCAAACTTTGGTTGCCAGAATCAATTGGGCAGATCACGGAAGTGAAACCCGCACAGGCAACAACTCCGTATCGACAACCTTCACGGTCAAGAAAGTAGTAGAAACCTCAACTTCCGCAGTGTCCGTAAACGGCGAATACACAGAGGGATCGCAAGTCATTTCGAGCTTCTTCGTAGGTAATGAGGGTTCGTCAGATATTCTTCCCGAAGATAATGTGTCGTTCAATTTCCTTGTTTACTACCTTGATGGCGGCAAGGTGAAAACAGTCTCTCAGCAGACTTGGGATAAGGTTGTAATCCCCGCGAACGGCAGAAACCTTGTCTACTTCAAGTGGGTTGTCCCGGCAGACAGTGCCGGAACGACTTATTTCTGCAAAGGAACGATCACACACGAAAATGCTGGCAAGGAACAGAACAGCGACAACAACACGACCGAATATGCGGTTGTGGCAACGGACTATGTATCCTCTCAAACTCCGAATACCCGTTTTGAGAAAAATGCTCCTGCCGGATACTCGCCCAATGCGACATCACCTACAGCAAAAGCAGGCTCGGCGACCTGGAATATGTGGGTATACGAGGGCGGCAAGCTCATTCTGAAATCCTACGGCATTACGGTCAGCAACACAACTCCCACGGTATCACCCGGTTCGGGGTGTTTGACCGCTGAAAAGGTCGGCTCATCCTGGAAAATGAAATCCGGGTACGGCATCACGCTGAATTGGAATCCCGCCCTTGTTGCGAAATACGGCTATATCATGCCCAATGCGGATGCCTATACGGAAGCACAGAGTGTGTATGCGACTTTTCCTGAATTCGGCTTCTCAATGGCAAACGAAAAGTACCGCACCCTTGAAAAAGTCGGAGGTGCTTATCAGTTTTTCGCCAACCCCAATGCGGACAAGAATGAGCGTGTGCATTTCATTCCCGTGTATGTGCAGGATGGCAGTTATACCGTTTCGGTAACGGCAACGCAGATCTGGACTCCGGCAGGTATGATTACGGCAGTCTGCAACGCTAACACGCTGACCATCGACGGTACCATCTACGACGACTACTATGTCGGCAATTAAACAAAGAAAGGACGGATTCAAATGAAACAGAAAACAAAAAAGATTCTTCTCACGGTATTTGCGGTACTTATGCTCGTCAGTGTGATGAGCGTAACCGCTTTTGCAGCGGAGGGTGATGTTGCGGGTGCTGTGGAAGATACCTGGATTGCGGCACGCGGACAGATTAAGTCGGTTGTCAACAAGGTCATTTTCCCGATCATCGACCTCGTCCTCGCCGTGCTGTTCTTCGTAAAGGTTTCGACTGCATACCTCGACTACCGCAAGCACGGGCAGTTCGAATGGACAGCTCCGGCAATTCTTCTCGCCACCCTGGTCTTCTCTCTGACCTGTCCGCTCTACATTTGGAAAATCCTCGGAATGTAAACAACACCGTACAAACGGGAGGGGCTTCTCGCCTCTCCCACATTTTTTGAAAGGAGGAATGCGTGATTGTTTGACTGGATATCAGACCTCATCAGCGGAATCGGCAATGCCATCAGCTCTGCGTTGTCCGGCGTATGGGAAACCGTATCGGGAAGCATCTGGGGCGTGTTCATGAACTGGCTCTATACCTCCGTGTATAACGCCCTGGCAGACTTCTTCACGATGATGACCGAGCTTGGTGCAAACCTGTTCGATCTGTCATGGGTACAGGCTGCCCTGAAATTCTTCTCTTTGTTCGGCTGGGGACTCTTTATTGCGGGGTTGGCGGTTGCCATCTTCGATATCGCCATTGAATATCAATCCATGGGACGCATCAACATCAAGCGTCAGATTCTCCCGTTTTTATACGGGCTTCTTGCCGTAAACCTTTTCACGGTCGTGCCGGTGCAGCTCTTCCGCTTTGCGGTCAATTTGCAGAATACCTTTGCCAAAGACCTCGTCGGCGAGGCAGTCGGCATGAACATCAACTTCGATACCCTCAGCCTGCAGGCGCTCACCATTATCGGCGTACCGGGAGCATCGACGAAAAATGCGCTTCTGGCACTTCTGATGCTGATCTGTCTTGGCTACTGCGTCATCAAGTGCTTCTTTTCCAATATCAAACGCGGGGGCATTCTCCTGACGCAGATTGCGGTCGGGAGTCTTCACATGTTCAGCCTTCCGCGCGGGTACTCCGAAGGATTTACCGGTTGGTGCAAACAGATTATTGCCATCTGCTTTACGGCATTCATGCAGACGACGCTTCTGTTACTCGGCATGATTACGATGCAGACGCACGCACTTCTCGGTCTTGGCGTTATGCTGGCGGCAAACGAAGTGCCTCGCATTGCGCAGCAGTTCGGCTTGGATACAAGCATGAGAGTCAACATGATGAGTGCAGTGCATACGACGACAACGGCGATCAACCTCGGACGGGCAATTGCAAAGAAATAATACAGAGAGGAAAACAGAAAAGAAATGCAAAAACAGTATATCTACCCGCAGAATATGCGGACTCAGGCAAAGCTGTGGTTTTGGAATCTGAAGGATGTCATCATCCTTGCCATCGCACTCACCATATCGGTGGTTTCATGGGCAAAGCTCGGATTCATCCTTCCTGCCGCCCTGACGCTCGGGTATGCGTTCCTCTCCATACGGATGGACGAGTATTCGGTGCTGGATTTTATCAGACGCGCATGGCGGTACTTTGTATCCACACAGCAATATTTCAATTGGAAGGAGCGCGAAGATGGCTAAACGAAAACAATCCACCGCCGAGCTGATCGGCATCAGCAACTTTTCCCGTAACGGGCTTCAGACCAAATCGCAGGGTGAAATCGTATATTTCCTTGTACAGCCGACAAACATCTCGGTACTCTCGGAACAGAGTGTCGCCATCAAGATTCAGCATCTGATGCAGCTGCTGTCGGTGCAACCCGACATAGAGATCATCTGCTCGGATGCCCGTGAGAATTTTGAGTACAACAAGCTCTCCCTTGCAAGAAGGGCAGAAAAAGAAACCAATCTCAAGGTACAGCTTCTGCTCCGCAAGGATATGAAATTTCTCGACGACATTCAGCTGCAGATGTCCACCGCGCGGGAATTCATGTTCGCCTACCGTGTGAAAAACGCAAACGATCAGTCCTTTGCAACACTGAATCGGCTCGAAAAGCAGATCAACGATCAGGGCTTCGACTGCCGCAGAGCAACAAAGGACGATATCAAGCGTATTCTCTCGCGGTACTTCGGTCACATGACTGAGGACGCTATCGATGATGTGGACGGCGAAAGAATGATTAAAAAGTGGATTATCCCGGACTAATTTTTTCTGATGCCGCATTATTAACATCATTTCTCTTGCAATTCCAAGAGAAAAATGGTATAATAAAAAATAATAATCACAAGGAAAGGAGGAATTCTCATGCTGTATACCCTTATGCACCGCGACATCCCGGTTATGGATCTGGAACTTGACGAATATTCCAACATCGTCTCTCTCGGCAAAATTCATCACGCAGAGCATTTGCCACTCGGCACTTATAATAAAATCGGCGTGGAAAGGAAAGCTCTCAACCGCTGGTGGACAAAGCGTTCCATTCCCGCAAGCCGAAAAGGTATCCGCGATGTGCTGGAGGAGCTGGAGTTGTCCTCCCCGCAGGAGCTGATCGAAAAGTGCTTCGGACTTAGCCTGTCCGATCAATACTGGATTTCTCCGACCGATAAACCGCTGGATTGGCACCGGGTAAACTTCTTTGAAAATGCCTTCTCGGAGGACATCGGCAATATCCTGTTCGGCAAAGGCACAGGCTCCGACAGCACAAGCCTTGTATCCCCCGACAACACGGCAAACGGCAACCTCAAAAAGAAATGGAAGATCATCGACGGCAAGCGGGTGCTTCTTAAGGACTCCAGTGCGCCCTATCGCCAGGAAGCCTACAACGAGGTGCTTGCGTCCGAGATTGCCAATCGGCTCGGCATCCCGCATGTACCTTACACGCTGATCGCGGAACACGGTGAGATTTGCTCCGGGTGCGAGGATTTTATCACTCCCGAAACCGACCTTGTTGCGGCGGCACAGGTTATGAGTGCGTTCAAAAAGCGGAACGAGCAATCGGAATATGAATTTTATATCGAATGCTGCGAAAAGCTCGGTATTGCCGATGCCCGCGAAAAGCTGGAACAAATGCTTGTGCTGGATTATCTGATTGTCAACGAAGACCGGCACCTGAACAACTTCGGACTGATCCGCAACGCGGTCACGCTGGAATGGGTCGGCGTTGCGCCGCTTTACGACAACGGCAATTCCATGTGGTTCAACCGTGTCGTGGGTGAGATGCACGCAGACGATGACAGCAATATCAAAACTCCGCTGTGGAAGAAGAATCCCACAGAGAATCTGGAACTTGTGACCGACTTCTCATGGCTGGACTTGTCCGCTCTCGACGGCATTGAAGACTACGCAAGAGAGCTGTATGAAAAGTCCGAGTATATGGAACCGATACGGATTGATACACTGGCAAATGCACTCAGGACGCGCATTGACCTGCTGGACGATATTGTACAGACACAATTCGGCGGGCAGACCATGCTTTGATTAACCAAATAACTACGATAACCGCACTTCAGCAGAGGTGCGGTTTTTCTTTATGAAAGGAACTCTTATGGCAAAGAAAAAACAACTTCCCGAAGAAGTCGCGCACAGCGAAGCCTATGTAAAAGACTTCTTCGACATGGCGGTCCCCTCTGCCATCCGCTTCAATGTGGATCACTTCATCTGCGGGGACAGCTATCGCTCCGTATGGGCGATACGCGAGTATCCGCCGCAGACAAGCGATCAGGCACTCCTCGCCCGTTTCGGTGACAAGGAAGCAGTGACCGTTCACCTGTACACCCGATTGGTAGACGGCGTGGAGCAGCGAAAGATTCTGCAAAACGCGAGCCGCAAAAATAAGCTCCTTGCAAACTCCAACGACCTTGAAGATTCGGTCACGGGAGAAGGAAACCTCGGTGATGTGGTGGAGCTGCTCGGAGAACTGCGAAAGAACCGTGAGCCTCTTCTGCATTGCGCTGTCTTCATCGAGCTGTCTGCCGGGAACCTGGATAAGCTCCGCGAACTGCAATCGGATGTCTCCATGGAGATGACGCGCGAAAAGATTTCAGTCGATCATCTGTCCATGCGGCAGAAGGAAGGCTTCATTGCCTGTATGCCGTGTGGCTATAACATCTTCGGCACGCAGTACGAGCGCGTTCTTCCGGCATCGGCAGTCGCAAACCTGTTTCCGTTCAACTACTCCGGAAAGACCGACAAAAACGGCTTCTATCTCGGCAAGGATAAATTCGGTACCAACATCATAGCGGATTTTGATCAGCGTGCCGATGACAAGACCAACTCCAACGTTCTCATCCTCGGTAACTCCGGTCAGGGTAAGTCGTATCTGCTCAAACTAATCCTTGTCAATCTGCGGATGTCGGGAAAATCGGTTATCAGCCTGGATGCCGAGCAGGAATACAAAGACCTCTGTGACAATCTCGGCGGTTGCTATGTAGACCTTATGACCGGTGAATATATCATAAACCCATTGGAGCCAAAAGAATGGTCGGACAACGGGGGCGAAGCCGACGCAGACTCGCCCGAGGCATTCCGCAAAGCCACCCGACTCTCGCAGCATATCTCCTATCTCAAGGACTTTTTCAGAGTCTATAAAGATTTTGATGACGCACAGATCGACGCGCTTGAAATTCTGCTCTCCCGCCTCTATGCCAAATTCGGCATCACAGACAATACCGAGTACGATAAGCTGAAAGCCGATGACTATCCTGTAATGGCGGATCTGTACGCCATGGTGGAGAGCGAGTACCAGAGGTATGAGAAAGGATCGAAATCGCTGTTCACGGAAGACCTGCTCCGCGAGCTTTGTCTCGGACTGAATTCCATGTGTGTCGGAGCCGAAAGCAAGTTTTTCAACGGGCATACCAACATAAGCGACGACCGTTTCATCGTGTTCGGTGTCAAAGGACTCATGGAAGCCAATATGAAGCTCAAGAATGCGATGCTGTTCAACATTCTCTCGTATATGAACCATAAGCTTCTCACGAAAGGCAATACGGCAGCTTCCATCGATGAGTTGTATCTTTTCCTGACCAATCTTACTGCAATTGAATATATCCGCAACGCTTCCAAGCGTGTGCGCAAAAAAGATTCCTCGATTCTTCTGGCCAGTCAAAATATCGAGGACTTTTTATTGCCGGAAATCAAGGAGCTGACGAAACCGTTGTTTTCTATCCCGACGCATCAGTTCCTTTTCAACGGCGGCAATGTCAATCCCCGTGATTATATGGACGCTCTGCAGCTCGAGGAATCGGAATACGACCTCATCAAGTACCCGGAGCGCGGCACCTGCCTTTTCAAATGCGGGAATGAAAGATACCTTCTGCAAGTCATCGCTCCCGAATACAAAGCCAAATTGTTCGGCAATGCGGGAGGAAGATGAAGCGCCTACGGAAGATTCTGCAGGAGCGGAAGATACTCCTCCCACCGATACTCGCGGATCGGCATGACGGGATGACGGTCATCATCAAAAACAAGAACGAGTGCGGGAGCAATGCTGCGGTAACGGTCGGCAATGTACCATCGGATCAGCTTGCCCTCGCGGATAAGCCGTTTGGCTGTGGCGTGATAATTGTAATATGACATAAAGTCAGTATTCCGAAAAACAAAAAATCTTATACGAAGGAAGGTGATTGTCGCAGTAGGCGCAGTAGTGGCAAAGGTCGCAAAGAAGGTGCTTGCGATCCTTGCCGGAGATAAAAACGGACGGAAGTTCCTCGGTTATGTGGCTGGCATCGTGCTGTTCATTGTCCTGCTCCCCGTGATTGCCGTGTACGGTCTGTTCGGCTGGATGGCAGGTGGCGGTGCCACAGAAATCGTCAGCCCCGATATGGTGTACTCGGCGATGCCTGCGGAATACCGGGAACGCATGGAACAGTACAACGCAGAGCTTTCCATGATCGAAACAACCTTTGCCGAATGCGGTGTGTCCGGGACGGACACCTCGCTGGCAAAGACAATCTACATCTCCTGTCTCATCGGTAAGGAGAGTGAGGAAAACTTCTACAGAACCTATGCGGACTGCTTCCTCAACGCAGATGAGGAACACGATCCGCTACAGAATATTTCTTCTGCATTCGGCGTTACCTTCACCGATGCGGATAAAGAACGACTAAAACAATTATACGGAGGTTATACATGAACTTCAAAGCAAGATTTGAGCGCAAAGCAAATGCGCCCGAAGTCACCGATGCCGACATTGTCGGAGTGGTGACGCTCAACCAAGAACAGTTCGCTTGGTTCAGCGAACGGCTCCTGGACGATTATGATTTCATCGCTGACTATGCCAAAGAAACCTATGATGACGGTGAAAGAAAACACTGTCTTCTTGTCCTCGGTGAGGGTGAGGATGACGGAATCCTTGTCTGTTCCGAAGGTTCCTTCTATGCCAGATATTCCGCCTACCTGCCGAAGGCACGGCAAATTCTTCGTGACGAGGTTCACCGCGTTGCCGAGCTTATGATCAAAGGCAGATTCGGTGAAACCGAAAATGGCTCCTGGGTGATTGGGTTTGATGACATCAAGGAGCATTTCGATCTGACCGTCTCTCCCACCAACGGCATTGGTGAAATGCTTCTCGGAGAGCTGGAAGCGCAGGAGGAAGTCGGCGCGGTCATTGCCACCGAGGACTGCTTCGAAATTTCGGAGTACCTGAAAAACGCGCCGGAGGATGCGTCTGCATCCGAAAAGCTTCTGACCGTTTTCTCTCTCATGGGTTGCAACCTCGAAGATGTGCATCTGCTGGATGCCGACGAAGAACACGAGGTTGCTACCATCGTGGAGCTGAACCGTAACACACTGACCGATGAAGGTAAGCGGGACTGGTCGGATGTGCTTGCCGCAAAGGTCGAGCGTATCTATGACGGTGCGTATGGGACACAGATCGAAGTATCGGGATGCCCGGCACACCGTCTCCGGGACTTCTCCTTCGCGCTTGCCGGGTACTGCAGTGAGGAACAGTGGTCAAAATGGTTCAATGAACCGTCTGAAAATACCGAAGCTCCGACGATGGGAGGGCAGGCATAATGAAACAGGTATCCATTCAGATTCCGTTTGATGACGAAAAGCTCGAAGCCCTGAAAATCTTTCTCTCGCAGAAGGATCAGACGGCGGAAGCGGTCATCGGTGAACTTGTTGACGGTCTGTATCGTAAGACCGTCCCGATGAAGGTGCGGGAGTATATAGATAAGCGGTCTCCCGCCGACACGGGAAAGCCGAAGAATACAGCAAAGCCGAAGCCCGCCGTTTCAGGCGGTTGTGTGGCTTCCGGTGAGGATGCGGGAAAACACCCGATCGACAGCTGATACGACGATTGTGGGCGGTTCTTGCGAGCGTGTGAGCCTCGTGCCGGGATCGCCCACTATTGTCGCCTTCCGTCTCTTTGGCACGCAGGTATTTACGGGAGTTCCGATGGTTATATTGAGGGGTTCAGCGGGTATTTGCGAGGGTCGATTTTCAAGCGGGAGAAAGGCAGTGCGTCAAACGCCCTGCCGGATTCACAGCGGACGGCAGAGCCGACCGCATTTCCTCGCATTTTGACCGCATTTGCTTCCTTTTCCACGCCTATCGGTAAAGAAGCAGCAGTGTGTCAAAAGGGCGATTTGACCGCAAAACAGTGTGTCAAGCGGCGGATTCCTTCTAATGCTTACGCCATAATACCCGTGTGTCAAAGACAGAAAACAAAGAAAGGAGCAACGACGATGGAAAACGACGAAAGTGTCGGCAACGGCAAAAAGCGATTCTCAATCTACATTCCCGAAGCCACCATCGACATGGCAAAAAAGTGGCACGAGGCAGACAACTGCGGCAGCGTATCCGAGTATGTCAGACGGGCAATTGAATTCTATTCCGGCTATGTGGCAAGCGAACATAACCCAAGCTACCTGCCGAGAATCGTCATCTCCACGCTGAAAAATATCATACGGGACAGTGAAAATCGCCAATGCGCTCAGTTGTACCGTGTGGCAGTGGAGCTTGCGGTGCTGATGAATGTCATCGCCGCATCGAACGGTTTCTCGGGTGAGGATGTCAGAAAACTGCGCGAAAGCTGTGAAGAACAGGTCAAGCGAATCAACGGTACCATTCGTCTTGACGATGCAGTCCGATGGCAAAACTCGTAACCAAGTTCCGTTACTACAAGCCCGGCGGTCGAAAAAAGATCGGCGGGTACGCAAAATATATTGCACTCCGCGATGGTGTGGAACGGTGCGACGATTCCAAAAAGTATGCGCCCGTGTCATATAATCAGAAACAACTGATTGCAAAAATCCTGCGGGACTATCCCGACAGTGCGGAAATGCTGGAGTATGACGATTACAAACAGCACCCGACAGTCGGAAACGCTTCGGAATTCATCTCGCGCGCCATTGAGGACAACGCACACTCCGCCATGCGTCAGAAGACCTATGCCGACTACATTGCCACCCGTCCCCGTGCGGAAAAAGTCGGCTCACACGGACTCTTTTCCGATGAGGACGGCGAGATTGTTCTCTCGGAGGTTGCTGCGGATCTCAATACGCACGAAGGAAATGTGTGGACGATGATTGTCTCTCTGCGCCGAGAGGACGCGGAACGGCTCGGGTATAACAACGCCCGTGCATGGCAGCTGCTTCTTCGTTCTCACACGCAGGAGCTGGCTGACGCTCTGCGGATTCCCCTGGAAGACCTGAAATGGTACGGTGCTTTTCATAATGAATCACACCACCCGCACATTCATGTCATCGCCTACACCGACGATCCGAAGGTCGGGTACCTCTCAAAAAACGGTGTGGAACAGATGCGTTCTGCGCTCGGCAATCATATTTTTCGGGACGACCTGCAACACATTTTTCGTGAGCAGACAGAAAAAAGGAACGAGCTGAAAAAAGATTGGCACACGCTCCTTGAAAAAATACTCGCAGACATGGCAGAAAATCCGAACACGCATCCCGAAATTGAAGCCAATCTCGCAGAGCTTTCTCTCCGTCTCTCACGCACAAAAGGCAAGAAGGTGTACGGATATCTCAAGCGGGACATAAAAGATCTGATTGACGAGATCGTCGATCTGCTTGCCGAAGATGAGAATATATCAAAGCTCTATGACCTGTGGTACGAGAAAAAGTATGAAGCTCTGCGCACCTACACCTCCGAGATGCCGCCGAAAATTCCGCTGTCGCAAAACAAAGAATTTAAGTCGATAAAAAACGATATCATACGGGAAGCGATGCGAATGAGTCAGTTGGGAGAACAAAAGCAGGAGTCACGGACGGACAGCAACACGACCTCACATCATGGTTCAGAGAAAAAAACTGCACCGCATCATCAGACAAACTCTGTCCGCGCAGCAGCGGTCACAGGGCTTCTCAAAAATCTCGTGAATATCTTTCGGGATAAAATCCTCGGGGACGACGCGAAAAAACTCCCGACCATTGACAAACGCCAACGCCGGGAGATTGAAGAAAAGAGGAATGCGGAGATGTCTATGCAGTAATATTCAGTTACAGGTACTCTATCGGCAGGACAACAAGATCATCCTTCAGATACAGCTTTTCATCATACAGACACAGAATAACGCCCAGCCCGCGTTGCTTGTCGACATCCTTGTCCAACACATTGAAGGCATCCGCCATGCTTTTTGTAGGCTTGGCGCTTTTTTTGATCTCAATCGGATAAAGAACTCCGTTCTCTTCAATGATGAAGTCGATCTCGTTCTCCGTTTCAATTGTCTCGCCATTCTGCCGGGTTTTCTTCTTGTCCTTTCCGCGATAATAGAAAACACTGAATTTATATTCCAGCCCTTCATTGATAAATGACTTGATGATTTCGTTGACCACGAAAGTCTCGAACATATTTCCTGCCACTGCGCTGCTTTCCAGTGCCTCGTAATTGTTCCAACGGGACAGGTAGCATGCAAGTCCTGTGTCGCGGAAATAGATTTTCGGTGTTTTGATGGCTCTGGTCAGATGACTCGAATAGTACGGTTCAAGGATATATACAATGCCCGTTTTTTCAAGAACAGAAACCCAGTTTTTAATCGTCGCCTGGGTGACGCCGACCTCTTCCGAAATATTTGCGTAATTCAAAAGCTGTCCGGTTCTTGCGGCGACAGCCGTCAGAAATCTTGTGAAAGTGATCTCATCCCGGATTTCAATCTCATCCTTGATGTCTCTTTCAAGATAGGTGCGCACATAGGAAGAATAGAAGTCCACCCACTCCCTTTCGGTGACATACAGTTCGGGATATGAGCCGCGGTGGATGATCTGCCAGATATTTGCTCATGTACGGTAAAGTATCACAAGAAAATTATGTCGAATTGACAGCCGCCTCCGCTATACCGAATAAGGAAATAAAGAGTCCTCAAATTTTGCGCTACTAAATGAAGACGAGCGGAAGTAATCTCCCGCTCGTCAGTAAACTTAACTATGCCATATCAATCCCGCTTCTTTCCCGCCACCGGCACTAAGAACAGCGCGGGCAACAGCAGGAAAGCGGTACAGACCAGCCCCCAGGGTATGGACACCTGCTGGGCTACCAGCCCCACAATAGGCCCGCCGATGATCTGCCCGAAAGAGTCCAGCTGTCCGCTGGTGGAAAAGACTGTGGCGCGCATTTTCTCATCCACATGGTCGTTCATCCAGGCGGCCAGCACAGGCTCCTTGATGGTGCGCATAAGCCCCGCCAGCAGGAACACCAACAACATGAACCAAAAGCTCCGCCCCACCGCGAAGAGAACCAGGAACAGGATATACCCGGCGCTGGTGGACATGACCACACTGGTTCGGCTGACAGTCCCTTTTTTCTCCATGCGGGCGATGAGCAACTGAGAAGCCAGAATACCTAAGCCGTTGCCGATAAGACTGATAACACCGAACCAAGTGACGCTGTTCAGCGGCCCGATAACGGGTATTACCGTGTCATCCAGAAAATGAGCGGTGGAGAGCCGGTCAAAGCCTTCACTGGCAAGTCCCCCGCATAGTGTGATTGCTAAGAGCGCCAGCAACACAGGTGCGCCTTTCACAAAGCCCAGGTTGAGCTTGAACAGGCAGACAAAGTCTTTAAGCAAGCCCTGCCGTTCCTCAATAGCAGGGGAGAAGTTGGTTTCTGGCATGATGCGAACCATCACCAGCCCCAACAACAAGCACAAACTGCCCCCCAAGATGAGAGGCATTTGCAGGTTTATGTTTCCCAGCAGTG
>ERZ506918.49-NODE-49-length-53329-cov-7.901134_pt1 | contig 53329 bp, 44 predicted proteins | sample MGYA00513975_ERZ506918 | MGnify/ENA metagenome assembly ERZ506918 | reverse complement strand
TTCTTCCTTTCCAAACCGCAAACTGAATTTGCGGTTTGGGTTTTTCTATGCAAATTTGATACAACCTCTCAGTCAGCCTTACGGCTGACAGCTCCCCTGGGAGGGGAGCCTTTTCACAGCTCGTAGTCGATCGCGCCGCGGGATTCGCGGATGGATTTGCAGAGGGTGGAGACGGCGACGTGGCGGGGGTCGTTTTTGTAGCGGCTGAGGGCCTCCAGATCGTCAAAGTCGGCGATCAGGCAGGCGTCGTAGGGGTTGCCGGGCTTGCAGCTGCGGTGGATCTCCATATGGCGGATCTCGGGGATCACACCATCCAGCGCCTGCAGGCCGGAGAGAAATTTCTCCCGGTTTTCTTCTTCTCCTTCGCGGAACTTCCACATCACGATATGACGGATCATAGCCCTTCTCCTTTATTCTTTGATTCGGTATTCGAAGTTTTCAAAAATGAGCACCATGCCCTCGCGGACGCCGTCCGGCAGCAGGGCCAGCGCGACCTCAGTCGTGCCGCCGGATTCGTTTTCCAGCACGGCGTAGTCGCCCGCGATCTCGCGGACCGTTCGTTCCATACGCATATGCATGCCTCCTTTTTCCACATTGTATCATATTTTTTCCGCTTTTGGAACACAATAATTACAGAGTCTGAAAGGAGGAGCTGCAAGATGAACGAAGACACGCTGCATCTGTTGTCCGAGTGCGCGGCGGGGACTGATATGGCCATCCGCTCGCTGGACGACGTGCTGAAAAACAGCCCGGACGGGCCGCTGCAGCGGCGGCTCGCGAGCAGCAAGCGCCAGCATGAGTCGCTCGCCGCCGAGACGAAGGCGCTGCTGCGCGCGCAGGGCAAGGAGGCAAAGTCCGCCGATCCGGCCGCCCGCGCCATGTCCTGGATGAAGACGGAGGCGATGCTCGCCATGAAGCCCGGCGACGCGACGACGGCCGACCTCATCTCGACCGGCTGCTCGATGGGCATCAAGTCGCTCGCCCGCTACTGCAACCAGTATCCGACGGCCAGCCGCGAGGCGAAGGACATCGCCCAGTCGCTCATCCGGCTGGAGGATCAGCTGGTCAAGGACATGAGGCTGTATCTTTGATGCCGTCCTGACGGAAATTTTTCATTGTCATCCCGAGCGTTTTGGTGTATAATAGGGGCATCAAAAACAAGGGGGAGTCTTTATGACAAACAAGGTCATCACCATCAGCCGCCAGTTTGGCAGCGGCGGAAGAAGCATCGGCAAGGCGGTGGCCGAGAAACTCGGCATCCCCTATTACGATAAGGAGCTGGTCGACAAGGTCGCAAAGGAGAGCGGTTTCTCGCACGAGTTCATCGAGGAGATCGGCGAATACGCCTCCGTCACCAGCAGCTTCCTGTTCAACATCGCCGTGTCGTCCCACCCGATGGGGCTGATCGACACCATGTCCGTGTCGGATAAGCTCTACGTCTGCCAGACAAACGTCATCCGCGATCTGGCCAGCAAGGGCCCGTGCGTCATCGTCGGCCGCTGCGCGGATTTCATCCTGAAGGACCAGCCGGACTGCCTGCACATCTTCGTCCATTCCGACATGCAGCACCGCGCCGCCCGCGTGCGCGAGCGCTACGGCGAGACCAGCAAGCCCATGGAAAAGCGCCTGCAGGAGAAGGACAGCAAGCGGAAGGTCTACTACAAGCACTACACCAACCGCAACTGGGGCGAGGCCGAGAACTACGACATCTGCCTCGACAGCGGCAAGCTCGGCGTCGACAAGTGCGTCGAGATCGTCTGCGACATCGCGCAGATGAAATAAGCGACCGGATCTGACGGCCTGCCGCGCTGCGGCAGGCCGTTTTTCTGTCGGATCCGCGGGGAATGGCTGCAAGATGGTTGCAATTATCCTGCAAATGGGATACAATAGAAAGAACGTGCGGCTGCACGTGTGCGCAAACGATACTCCCTCTCTTCGGGAGCTCTCAATAGAAAGAAAAAAGGACATTGTATCTATGGAACAGGTTTTACAGCAGTTCTGCCTGGACGGAACGCCCATCTCCTGTGAGCCGCTCGGCAACGGCCATATCAACCGCACCTTCCGCGTCGTCTGCGACAACCGGAAGGCCTACACCCTGCAGCGGATCAACCGCGTCGCCTTCCGCCACCCGGAGGAGCTGATCGAGAATATCGACGCGGTCTCCCGGTTCATCGACCGCAAGCAGATCGGTCTGGAGTGCATCCGCCTCTGCAGGGCCAAGGACGGCAGAAAATACTGCATCGATGACCAGGGCGAGTTCTGGCGCGCCTACAACTTCATCTCCGGCGGCATCAGCCTGGATATGCCGCGCGACAGAAACGACTTTTACCAGGCCGCGGTGGCCTTCGGCAAGTTCCAGCAGGCGCTGGCGGATTTCCCGGCGGCCTCCCTGTATGAGACCATCCCGCATTTCCACGACACCATCGACCGCCTGCGCCAGTTCCGCGCCGCCATCGAAGCCGATGTCTGCGGCCGCGTGAAGGATGTCGGGCCCGAGATCGACTTCCTGCTCGCGCGGGAGCAGGAGCTCGGGACGCTCTGCCGCATGCTCGCGGCCGGCGAGCTGCCGCTGCGCGTGACGCACAACGACACCAAGCTCAACAACGTCCTGCTCGACCCGCAGACCGGCTGCGCCAAGTGCGTGCTCGATCTCGACACGGTGATGCCGGGTTTGTCTGCCTATGATTTCGGCGACGGCGTGCGCTTCGGCGCGTCCTCGGCCGCAGAGGATGAGAAGGATCTGGATCAGGTCTGGCTGAAGCTCGACATGTACCAGGCGTTCCTGGAGGGCTATCTCGACGCCTGTGGTCACGCGCTGACCCCGAAGGAGATCGAGGTCCTGCCGCTTGGCGCGAAGATCATCACGGCGGAGCTGGCCATGCGGTTTTTGAAGGATTATCTGGACGGCGACGTCTATTTCAAGATCGACTATCCCACCCAGAACCTTGACCGCTGCCGCACGCAGCTGAAGCTGGTCGCCGACATGGAAGCCAAATGGCCGGAGATGCAGCGCATCCTCCATGAAACCGCCGCCGTCCGCTGCGCCCAACCGACAACGCCGCAATGACCAGCATCCCCGCGCTGCGATCCACGCAGCCGCGGGGATCTTTCATATTCCGCAGCAAGCAAAAAGCTCCCTTCCAGGGGAGCCTTTTCATGCTTTACACGCTGGCGGTGAAGCGGAGGAAGGCGGATTGGCCGGCGGGAGTGCGTTTGTAGACGCCGGCGTCTTCGAGGACCTGCATGAAGACAGCGCCGACCTCCTGCTGCAGGATCTGCTCGGTATTCTCCGGCGTGAAGGTATAGCGGCCCTGCAGCGCCTCGGCCCAGTCGGCATGCTTCTGCAGCGTCTCGTCCGCGCGCAGGTCGCGGCCAGAGAGGATCGCGTCCTTCAGAAGCGCCAGCTCCTTGTCCAGCCGCGCGGGCAGGACAGCCAGACCCATGACCTCGATGAGGCCGATGTTCTCTTTTTTGATGTGGTGCAGCTGCTCGTGCGGGTGATAGAGGCCGAGCGGATGCTCCGGCGTCGTGAGATTGTTGCGCAGGACAAGATCCAGCTCAAAATCTTCCCCGCGGCGGCGGGCGATGGGCGTGATGGTGTTGTGCGGCGTGCCGTCAGTCTCGGCGAAGACCATGGCGGCTTCATCGGTGTAGCCGCGCCAGGCAGTCAGGATCTTCTCCGCCAGCAGGCACAGCCGGTCCGGATCGCTGCCGGTCAGGCGCAGGACGGACATCGGCCATTTGACGATCCCGGCTGCAATGTCCGGGAATCCGACAAACGAGACCGGCGTCTCGACCGGGGCCTTTTCCATGGCGAAGGTATAGTGGCCGCCCTGGAAATGGTCGTGGCTCAAAATCGAGCCGCCGACGATGGGCAGATCCGCGTTCGAGCCAAGGAAATAATGCGGGAACAGCTTCGTAAAGTCCAGCAGCCGGCGGAACGTCGCCGCGCTGATGCGCATGGGCGTATGCTCGGCGTTGAGGACGATGCAGTGCTCGTTGTAATAGACGTACGGGGAATACTGCAGATACCAGCTGCCGCTGTCCAGCTCAAGGGGGATGATGCGGTGGTTCTGCCGGGCGGGATGGTTCATGCGGCCCGCGTAGCCCTCGTTTTCCGCGCACAGGGCGCATTTGGGATAGCTGGACTGCGGCGCGAGCTTGGCCGCGGCGATGGCGCGCGGGTCCTTCTCGGGCTTGGAGAGGTTGATGGTGATGTCCAGCTCGCCGTATTCGCAGGCGTAGGTCCACTTTTTGTCCTTCGCGATGCGGTCGCGGCGGATGTAGTTGGTGTCCTGGCTGAAGCGGTAGAACCAGTCGGTCGCCTTCTGCGGGGAGATCTGGTAGAGCGTATGGAAGCAGGTGCGGACCTCGTGCGGCCGGGGCGTCAGCACCCCCATGAGCTTCGTGTCGAACAGGTCGCGGGCGACCTGATTATCCGGGCAGACGCCGCGGGCGACAGCATCGCCGGTCAGCACCTGCAAAATATCGGCCAGTGAGGCCTCTGCCGGGGCGGCGGCTTCGTCGAAGGAATCGAGCTGCAGCGCCTCGAGCAGCGCGTTGCGCGCAAAGACCAGATCCTCCGGCTGGAGGAGCCCCGTGCGCTCGGCATAGCGGCAGAGGGCGGAAATATAAGAATCAAGCATGGCGATACCTCTTTTGTCGATTTTGTCTTAGGGTGTATCTGAAAACCAGCAATGAGACCGGCAGCGAGGAATTTTCGCGCTGAGAAAGACATTTTTTCGCAGGAATACTGACGTATTTCAAGGAAAAATGACGCAGCACAGCGCGAAAAGGCCCGCTGTCCGGGCGCGTTGGGAGTTTTCAGATACACCCTGATTATACCTGCAAATGCCCGCGGGCGCAAGGGGCATCTGCCTCTTGCATCCTGCGCGGGATGTGGTAAGATAGACACAAACAGACAAAGGAGGCGGCGCAGATGGATGCTTCGCAGCTGCCCGAGGGCGTGACGCTCTATTATACCGACAAGGCCGTCCACCTGACGACGAACGATGCGCTCATGACCTTCCTGCGGCAGAAGGGCAACGGCTCGCTGCCGCTCAGCCGCGCGATCCTTGCGGGCTACGAGGCAGAATGCGGCGCGGCGCTGCAGATCACCGAGCGCTCGATGGCGACGGAGCTGCTGATCCACGCGTATCTGGACGGCGTCTTTGCCGCCTGGGTGCGCGCAGGCGAAACACGCGGACGGCAGGACGGGAAATTCTACCGGACCGCCCGGCGGCTGAAGAACGCGACCGCCGTCATCGACATGGGCGAGCGCAGCGTGGACACGAACCGCTGGGTCTTCGACCTGCTGTCGCACGGCTACGGCGCGCTGTGCCTCCTGCTCGGACGCAGCGCGTAGGAGTATTGCTATGGAACCACTGAGTGAAAAACGTTATCTGGAACTGCACGCGCCGGCGGGCGGCGATTTTCTTGCCGCGCGGGAGCGGCTGCTGGCCGCGCTGCCGGACGGATGCAGACTGACACTGGGCTGCCTGCAGCAGCTGTATCCCGTCTTATCCGCGGCGGACTACCGCGTCACCGTGACGCTCTGCCCCGGGCCGGGCGGGACCGACGCTGTGCGCGTGGAGCCGGGCGATACGACCGCTGAACACTACGGCCTGTGCCTCGACATCGGCAGCACGATCATGCAGATGGAGCTGGTGGATCTCGTGCGCGGCCGGACGCTTTCGCAGGCTGCCTGCACCAACAGCCAGACGCAGTTCGGCGCGAACATCCTCGACCGCATCCTCGCGGTGAAGGCGGACCGGGAAAACCTGAAGACTTTACAGGCGCTGACGCTTTCGGACGTGCGCGGCATGATCGATACCTGCTGCCGGGCGGCAGATATCCGCCCGGAGGCGATCTCCGCCATGACCGTCGGCGGCAACACGACGATGCTGCACTTCTTCCTCGGCTGCGACCCGTGGCTCGTGTTTCAGAGCCCGTACACGCCGGTGTTTTTTGACCCCGGCGTGATCCAGGCGGCGGAGCTGGGACTGCCCATCTGCGGAAATGTCTACTGCATGCCCGCAATCGCCAATTATCTGGGCGGCGACATCACGGGCGGGCTGCTGGAGACGGATCTGGACACGCGGGAGGATCTGGCGCTGTTTCTCGACATCGGCACGAACGGCGAGCTGGTGCTGGGCTGCCGGGACTTTCTGCTCATGGGCGCGGGCGCGGCCGGGCCCGCGCTGGAGGGCGCGGTCAGCCATTCCGGCATGCGGGCAGAGCCGGGCGCGATCTGCAGCGTAAAGATCGGCGCGGACAATCGTCTGCGGTATCAGACCATCGGCGATCTGCCGCCGAAGGGCATCTGCGGCTCCGGCATTCTGGACCTCATCGCCGAGGGCTTTCTCTCGGGCTGGATCGACTCGGCCGGGCGGCTGCAGAAGGACGCTTCGCCCTGCATCCGCGAGGTCTGGGAGGAGGACCGCCAGCGCAACGCCCCCGCGATCATCTACGCTTACGACGGCAATGTGCCGCTCTATTTTACCCAGGACGACATCGGCGAGTTCCTCACCTGCAAGGCCGCCGCGCACACCATGGTCGCAACGATGCTGCAGAGCGTGAACGTCAGCCCGGCGGAGATCGGCACGTTTTATCTCGCCGGGGGCTTCGGCACGCATTACGATCTGGAGTCCGCGATCACGGTCGGGCTGTATCCCGACCTGCCGCGGGAAAAATTCCGGATCCTCGGCAACTCCTCGCTCGCCGGAGCCAGACGGCTCCTGCTGGACCGGAGCTGCCGCGCACGGCTGGCGCGCATCCGGGCGCTTGCGACCTATGTGCAGTTCGGGGAGATGGAGAAGTTCGTGGAAAACATGCACGCTGCCCGCTTCCTCCCCCACACCGACGCCTCCCTCTACCCCAGCGTAAAACGCCGCGTGTAAAGGCTCCCCTTCCAGGGGAGCTTTTTTCGCTGTGGGATTATTTTCCCAAGCGGCACAAGGCGACGGGTTCTGCGGGGGAAAGGTGGCAAACTGGGAGCATCCTGTGAGAAGAGGGGATGCGCATGAAAAAACGGCTGCCGGAGATCCTGTGCATGGCGGCGGTGCTCGTGGGGCTGCTGGCGCTGGCGGCGCAGGCCAGGGCGGAGCAGACGCACCGGGCGTACCTGTACGGCTACCCGGACGGGACCATCCGGCCGGAGGCGGAGGTGAGCCGCGCAGCCTTCGCCTGCATTCTGCTGCGGCTGGCAGAGAATGAGCTGCCGGAGGGCGCGCGTGTGCGCTTCTGGGATGTACCGGGGACGAGCTGGGCCTACGCGGCCGTTACGCGGCTGGCGGGGCTGGGGCTGCTGCCGTTCGGGTCGGACGGCTGGTTCCGGCCGGACGCGGGGCTCACGTGGCGGGACTTTTCCGGCGTGCTGGACAAGCTCGCGCAGACGGAGGCCGGGCGTGCGGCCTTCCCGGTGCTGGCCGCGGCCTGGAGCGAGAAGACGCTGGCCGCCGCCGAGGCGGACGAGACCGCGGCAGAGGCCGTCCTTACCCGCGCGGAGCTGGCCCGGGCGCTCAACAGCCTGCTCGGCCGCTGCCCGGACGGGCAGGACGCGCAGCTGCAGGCTGCCGCCTGGTACCGCGACAACCAGGACCAGACCGCCTGGTACTACGCGGACCTCATCGAAGCCTCCGCCGACCACACCTGCAGGCTTTTGCCGCAGGGCGAGCAGTGGACAGCCATCGGGTAAGGCAGCACCGCACAATTGCGTCTGCGCGCTTCGGCGGATCTTTTCCGCCAATCCTGCGGCGCTGCCTCAAAAAGTCTGCCCTCCCGGGCAGGCTTTTTCTCTGCGTGTTCACGATTTATTCAAGCAAAATGTGTGCCGGTATGGCATAATATACTATTCAGAAAGCAAAAAAAGTGAGGGGCGGACGCATGCAGGATTTTGTTGTATTTGACCATGTCTGTAAGACCTATCAGATGGGAGACGTGCGCATTGAGGCGCTGAAGGACGCGTCGTTTACGATCGACGAGGGGGAGATCTGCGTCATCGTCGGCCAGTCCGGCGCGGGCAAGACCACGCTCCTGAACATCCTCGGCGGCATGGACCGGCTTACCTCCGGCCATGTGCTGCTCGCGGGCGAGGACGTGGCGGACTACAGCCGCAAGCGCCTGACGACCTACCGCCGCCACGAGGTCGGGTTCGTGTTCCAGTTTTACAATCTGCTGCCCAATATGACGGCGCTGGAAAACGTGCAGATCGCAAGCCAGCTGTGCAAGGATCCGCTGCCGGCCGACGAGGTCCTGCGGCAGGTCGGCCTCGGCGAGCGGATGCAGAATTTCCCCGCGCAGCTCTCCGGCGGCGAGCAGCAGCGCGTGGCCATTGCCCGCGCGCTGGCAAAGCGGCCGAAGCTGCTGCTGTGCGACGAGCCGACCGGCGCGCTCGACGACCAGACCGGCAAGCAGATCTTGTCCCTGCTGCAGGCGCAGAGCCGCGCGGGCGGCATGACCGTCGTCATCATCACACACAACTCGGCGCTGACCGCCATGGCCGACCGGGTCATCCGCGTGAAAAGCGGGCAGATCGCCGGCGTCCGGATCAATGAACATCCGACGGCCGTCGAGCAGATCGAGTGGTGAGCGGCATGGGGAAGCTGACGCTGCGGGAGATCCGCAGAAGTTTGGGCCGGTTTCTGGCCATCGCGGCCATCGTGGCGCTGGGTGTGGGCTTTTTCTGCGGCCTGCGGCTGACGAAGACGGCCATGGTGCGCACGCTGGACGCCTACGCCGAGGCGCAGCAGATGTACGATTTCCGCCTCGTGAGCACCATCGGCTTTGACGAGACCGACGCGGCCAAAATCGCCGCCGACAGCCGCGTCGCCGCGTGCGAGGGCACAAAGAGCGCCGACGCGCTGACCAGCACGGCGGGCGGCGCGTCGCGGGCGTGCAAATTTCTGTCGCTGCCCGAGACGCTCGACCTGCCGAGCCTGAAGGCCGGACGGCTGCCGCAGACGGCGGACGAGTGTCTGGCCGATGGGATGCTGTACTCGGAACAGGATCTCGGGCAGAAGATCGTGCTCTCGGAGGAGAATGACGACGATACGCTGGGGCAGTTCACCCGGCGGGAATTCACCATCGTCGGCATCGCCAAGAGCGTTCTGTACATCAACTATGAGCGCGGCAGCACGTCGGTCGGCAGCGGGTCGCTGTCCGCCTTCGTGTACGTGCTGCCGGAGGCATTTGACTTTGACTATGATACGGAGCTGTATCTGCGCCTGACGGACCGGGCGGGCGAGGTATACTCGGACGAATACAAGGCGCACATCGACGACGCCGAGCCCTGGGTCACCGCGCTTGCGGAGCAGTGCGCGGACAACCGCGGCACGCGGCTGCATGACGACGCGGCCGAGACGCTGGCTGACGCCCGCGAAACGCTCGACGAAAAGCAGCAGGAGCTGGCGGACGCGAAGCAGAAGCTCGAAGACGCCAAGCAGACGCTGGCGGACGCCGAACAGGACGTCCTGGACGGCGAACAGAAGCTGGCGGATGCGAAGGAGGAGGCCGACCGCGAGCTGGCCGACGCCTACCAGAAGCTCGTCGACGGCCAGAAGGAGATCGAGGAGAACGAGCAGAAGCTTGCAGACGCCCGCAAGGAGCTCGCGGACGGCGAACAGAAGCTCGCCGACGCGCAGGCCGAATATGACGACGGCGCGGCCAAGCTGGCCGAGGCCAGAGAGGAGCTTCGCAAACAGTTTAACGAGACTGTCGGCGAGCTGCAATCCGGGCAGGCGGAGATCGACAAGAATCAGGCGCAGCTGGACCAGAAGCGCGCGGAGCTCGCCGCGCAGAAGGCCGAGCTCGAAGCAAGAAAGGCGCAGCTGGAGGAGGCGCTTGGCAACGAAATGCTCCCCGAGGAGCAGGCGCAGCTGCAGGCACAGCTCGCGCAGGTCAACGCCGGGCTGCAGCAGATCGAGGCTGCCGGGCCGGAACTCGACGCGGCGCAGCAGCAGATCGACGCGGCGCAGGCGGAGCTCAACGCAGGCAGCGAGGAATTCGGCGACGGGCTGGAGGAGGCCAACGCTGAGATCAGCGAAAACCAGAAAAAGCTCGACGAGGCCAAGGCCACGCTCGATGAAAAGAATCAGGAGCTGGCCGATGCAAAGCAGGAGCTCGCCGATGGCGAGCAGCAGCTTGCCGACGCGAAGCAGGAGCTGGCGGACGGCTGGGCCGATTACTACAGCGGCAAGGCCGAGGCCGAACAGAAGATCGCCGACGCGGAAGCCGAGCTGGCCGACGCGAAGCAGCAGCTCACGGATGGCAAGCAGGACATCGCCGACGCCGAAGTGGAGCTCTCGGACGGCGAACAGAAGCTGGCCGATGCGGAGCAGGAGTATCAGGACGGGCAGGACGCGCTCGAAAAGCTCGAAAACCCGGACGTGTTCGTGCTGGACCGCAGCAGCAACATCGGCTACGCCTGCTTTGAGAGCGATTCGGATATCGTGCGGGGCGTCTCGCGTGTGTTCCCGCTGTTTTTCTTCGCCGTGGCGGCGCTCGTGTGCATCACGACGATGACGCGCATGGTCGACGAGCAGCGCACGCAGGCGGGCGTTTTGAAGGCCATGGGCTACTCCAACGGCGCGATCTTCCTGGTCTATTTCCTCTACGCCGGGAGCGCTTCGGTGCTCGGCTGCGTGGTTGGCATCGCGGCGGGCTCATATTTCCTGCCGAAGATGATCTGGCAGGGGTATAATATCATGTACGGCTTCACGGACATCCTGTATGCGTTCGACTGGCCGCTGGCGCTGTTGTCCGCGGGGGCGTATCTGCTCTGCGCGCTCGGCACGACGTGGTACGTCGCGCATGCGGAGCTGCAGCGGCCCGCGGCGGAGCTCATCCGCCCCAAGGCCCCGAAGGCGGGCAAGCGGATCTTGCTGGAGCGGCTGCCGGGCCTCTGGAACCGGATCCCGTTTTTGCACAAGGTCTCCATCCGCAACATCCTGCGGTATAAAAAGCGGATGATCATGATGATCATCGGCATCGGCGGCTGCACGGCCCTGCTCATCACCGGCTATGGCATCCAGGATTCCATCAGCAACGTCGTCGACTATCAGTACAGCGAGATCACCCGCTACGACGCGTCGGTCACGTTCCAGCACGCGCTGAACGAGACGGAGCGCACGGCCTTCGCCGCGCTCTGCGAGGAAGAAGCCGAAGAATATCTCTTCGTGGCCGAAAAGAGCGCCGACGCCAGCGCGGGCAGCACGGTCAAGACGACGAACGTCGTCTGCCCGGCGTCCGGCAGCGTGGAGGGCTTTGTCGACCTGCATGAGAAGGATAAGACGCCGGTCGCCTATCCCGAAAACGGCGCGTGCGTCATCAGCCGCGGGCTGGCCGAGGCGCTGCAGCTGTCGGCGGGCGACACCATCACGCTGCAGAGCGGCACGCGCGAAGCGCAGCTGCAGGTCGCGGCGGTCTTTGAAAACTATGTCTACAACTATGTCTACCTGACGGCGGAAAGCTGGGCGCAGTGCTTCGGCGAAGCGCCGGCATACGAGCAGGCCTGGGTCAACTTCCCGCCTGACGCCGATGCCCACGCGGCCTCGGCCGCGCTGGCGGGGGCGAAGAACGTCGCCTCCGTGAGCCTCAGCAGCGATTTCCGCGCGCGCGTGGCGACGATGATGGAAAGCCTGCGGTACATCGTGGTGGTCGTGGTGGTCTGCGCGGCAGCGCTGGCGTTCATCGTGCTGTATAACCTCACAAACATCAACATCACCGAGCGCGAGCGGGAGATCGCCACCATCAAGGTCCTCGGCTTCTACGACAGCGAGACGAACCGCTATGTGTTCCGCGAGAACATCATCCTGACGGTGCTCGGCGCGCTTGTGGGTCTGCCGATGGGCAAGGCGCTGCACGCCTACGTCATGTCGCAGATCCGCATCGACCTCATGTGCTTCGACGTGCGGGTGGCGCCGGGCAGCTATCTGCTCTCCGCGGCGCTGACGCTCGCGTTCGGGCTGCTGGTCAATCTGGCGCTGCGCCGGAAGATCCGCGCCATCGACATGGCCCAGGCGCTCAAATCCATCGAATAGCATCCGAAGAGAGAAGAGAAACAAATGAAGAAACTGCTTGTCTATCTGCGGCCCTACCGGCTGCAGGCCATCCTCGCGCCCGTGTTCAAGCTGCTGGAGGCGGCGTTTGAGCTGCTGGTGCCGCTCATCATGGCAGATATCATCGACGTCGGCATCACGGCGGGCGACACGGGCTATATCCTGAAAAAATGCCTGCTGCTCGTGGGCCTCGGCCTGTGCGGCTTTGCCAGCGCGACCTGCGCGCAGTATTTTTCCGCCAAGGCCGCGACCGGCGCGACGGCCAGTCTGCGCCATGCGCTCTTTGCGCATATCCAGTCGCTGTCGTATGCGGAGCTCGATACCATCGGCCCGGCCACGCTCGTCACGCGGATGACGAGCGACATGAACCAGGTGCAGACCGGCCTCAACCTCACGCTGCGGCTGCTGCTGCGCTCGCCGATCGTCGTGTTCGGCTCGATGATCATGGCGTTTACGATCGACGTGCGCTCGGCGCTCATCTTCGTCGTGACGATCCCGGTGCTCTTTGCCATCGTCTTTGCCATCATGCTCAGCTGCATCCCGCTCTACCGCCGGGTGCAGGCAAAGCTCGACGGCGTGACGGGCGCGGCGCAGGAGAACTTGTCCGGCGTGCGCGTCATCCGCGCCTTTACCCGCGAGCAGACCGAGACGGAGAGCTTTGACGGCCGTCTGGACGGACTGTTTGCCGCGCAGCGGTTCGTGGGCAAGCTGTCGGCGCTTTTGAACCCGCTGACGTATGTGGTCATCAATCTGGCGATCGTGGCGATCTTAAAGACCGGCAGCGTCCGCGTGGACGCGGGCGTCATCACGCAGGGCCAGCTGATCGCGCTGTATAACTACATGTCGCAGATCCTGGTCGAGCTCATCAAGTTCGCCAACCTGATCCTGAACATCACAAAATCCGTCGCCTGCGCGGGCCGGATCTCGCAGGTGCTGGAGACGAAGTCCAGCATGGCCGACGGGCAGGACGCCCTGCCGGACGGCAGCGGCAGCCCGGCGCTGCAGTTCTGCGGCGTCTCGTTCCGCTATCCCGGCGCGGGCGCGGACGCGCTCAGCGATATCAGCTTCTCCGCCGCGCCCGGGCAGACCATCGGCGTCATCGGCGGCACCGGCGCGGGCAAATCCACGCTGGCGAACCTCATCCCGCGGTTTTACGACGCGACGCAGGGACAGGTCCTTGTGTGCGGCGAAGACGTGCGGCAGCTGCGGCTGCAGGCGCTGCGGCCCTCGATCGGTGTCGTGCCGCAGAAGGCGCTGCTCTTCTCCGGCACCATCCGCGACAATCTCCGCTGGGGCAATGCCCAGGCCAGCGATGAAGACCTCTGGCAGGCACTGCAGGACGCGCAGGCCGACCAGGTCGTCCGCGGCAAGCAGGGCGGGCTGGACGCGGAAGTCGAGCCCGGCGGGCGCAATTTCTCCGGCGGCCAGCGCCAGCGGCTGACGATCGCCCGCGCACTGGTGCGGAGGCCCGCCATCCTCATCCTCGACGACAGCGCCTCCGCGCTGGACTTTGCCACCGACGCCGCGCTTCGCAAGGCGCTGGCGCATCTGCCGTGGAAGCCCACGGTCGTGCTGATCTCGCAGCGCGTGTCCTCCATCCGCCACGCGGATCAGATCCTCGTGCTCGACGACGGCCGTCTGGCCGGGACCGGCACGCATGACGAGCTGCTGCAGAGCTGCCCGGTCTATCAGGAGATCTGCCGCTCGCAGTATAAGAAGGAGGATGCGCAATGAAGCATGATTCATCCTGGGCGCTTCGGCGCGTGCTCAAAAGCCTCGGGCGGTATCTGCCGCTTCTGATCGTGTCTCTGGTGCTGGCGGCGGCCAGCGTGGCGGGGACGCTCTATATCCCCATTCTGGTCGGCGACGCCATCGACGCCGTTGTCGGCCCGGGGCAGGTCGATTTTGCCGCGGTCGGCATGCTGGCTGCGAAGATCGCCGTGCTGGCCGCGGGGACGGCGCTTCTGCAGTGGGTCATGGCGGCCATCCACAACCGGGTCTGCTTCGCCGTGACGCGCGACGTGCGCCGGCAGGCGTTCGCCCACCTGCAGCGTCTGCCGCTGGCCTATCTTGACAGCCATCCGGCGGGCGATACGCTCAGCCGCATGATCGCGGACGTCGACCAGTTTGCCGACGGTCTGCTCATGGGCTTCACACAGCTGTTTACGGGCGTTTTGACCATCGTGGGGACGCTCGGCTTCATGCTCTCGATCAGCGTGAAGATCACGCTGGTGGTCGTCGTCCTGACGCCGCTGTCCCTGCTGGTGGCGAAGTTCATCGCGGGGCACACCTACTCCATGTTCCAGACGCAGTCCAAGGCCCGCGGCGAGCAGACCGCGCTCATCAATGAGCAGCTCGGCGGCCAGCGCGTCGTGCAGGCGTTCTCGCATGAGGCCGAGAGCCTTGCGCAGTTTGACGAGATCAATGACCGCCTGACCGCCGCGACCATGCGCGCGACCTTCTTCTCGTCGATGACGAACCCCTCGACCCGCATCATCTACAATATCATCTACGCCTGCGTGGGCTTTACCGGGGCGCTGAGCGCGGTGGCGGGGGCCATTACGGTCGGCGGGCTGTCGTGCTTCCTCAGCTATGCCAACCAGTACGCCAAGCCCTTCAATGAGATCACCGGCGTCGTCACCGAGCTGCAGAACGCGCTGGCCTGCGCCGCGCGGGTCTTCGAGCTCATCGACGAGCCGGCGGAGATCCCCGACGCGCCCGATGCCAGGGTGCTGACCGACGCCTCCGGCAGCGTGCAGCTGACGAATGTCGCCTTCTCCTACACGCCGGAGCAGCGGCTCATCGAGGATCTGGACCTCACGGTCCGGCCCGGCGAGCGCGTAGCCATTGTCGGCCCGACGGGCTGCGGCAAGACGACGCTCATCAACCTCCTCATGCGCTTCTACGACGTGAAGGACGGCTCCATCGCCGTGGACGGCAGCGACATCCGCACCGTGACGCGGCAGAGCCTGCGCCATCAGTATGGTATGGTCCTGCAGGACACCTGGCTCAAATCCGGTACCGTGCGGGAAAATATCCGCCTGGCCAAGCCCGATGCGGCCGACGAAGAGGTCGAGACGGCCGCCAAAAAGGCGCACGCCGATTCGTTCATCCGCCGCCTGCCGAACGGCTACGATACGATGCTCTCCGACACGGGCGGGGCGCTGTCCGCGGGGCAGCGGCAGCTGCTGTGCATCGCGCGCGTGATGCTCTGCCTGCCGCCGATGCTGATCCTCGATGAGGCCACGAGCTCCATCGATACCCGGACCGAGGTCAAGATCCAGCAGGCCTTCGACGAAATGATGCAGGGCCGGACGAGCTTCGTCGTGGCCCACCGCCTCTCGACCATCCGCGAAGCGGACGTCATCCTCGTCATGCGGGACGGCCACATCGTCGAGCAGGGCAAACACGATGAGCTGCTCGCGAGAAATGGCTTCTACGCCAAGCTGTACCACAGCCAGTTCGAAGGATAACACACGCAGCCGCTTCCCTGGGGCGTATCGAAAACCCCACGGAAGCGGCTGCGCCTTTTTCTTGCATTTGCTGCCGGATGATGTTAATATGATACTATAAAAAAGCAAAGGAGCGGTCCCTTTGGCAAAACAGATCACGCGGATCGTACTGACCGGCGGGCCGGCCGCCGGCAAGACGACGCTCATCAGCCGGGTACTCAAGGAATTCAAGCAGGACGAGGGCTGGAAGGTCATCACCATCCCCGAAACGTCGACGGAGCTCATCTCCGGCTTTGGCATCAAGCCCTTCGGCGGCTGCGTGTCCATGCTGGATTTTCAGGATTTTGTCGTCGCCGACCAGCTGCACAAGGAGCAGCTGGCGCTCAAGGCTGCCCAGATGGTGCCTGAGGAGCGCGTGATCGTGCTGTATGACCGCGCGCTGTTCGACAACAAGGCCTATGTCTCCGACGACGAGTTCCGGCAGGTGCTTTCCCACTTCGGCCTGACGGAGCAGCAGGCGCTGACGCACTACGATACCGTGCTCCACCTCGTTTCCTGCGCCAAGGGCGCGGAATTTGCCTACAATTTCGGCAACGAGGCCCGCTACGAGCCTCTGGAGGTCGCGCGGGAGAAGGACGAGCTGACGCTCCGCGCCTGGAGCGCGCATCCCAACGTCCACGTGATCGACAATTCCGTCGATTTTGAAGACAAGATCGCTAGAGGTCTGCGCGCGGTCTACGCCGCGATCGGCCGGCCGGCACAGCAGGAGGTCTGGCACAAGTATCTCATCGCCCTGCCCACCCTCCAGACCCTGGAGCAGACCTACCGCGCCGCCAGCATCGACATGATGCAGACCTACCTGACCCGCGCCAACCCCAACGTCGTGCGCCGCGTCCGCCAGCAGAAAAACGGCGGGGATTACCTCTACTTCTACACCGAGAAGCGCACGACCGACTCCGGCCAGTGGGAGACGGAGAAGCCGATCTCCGAGAAGGAGTACATCCGCTATCTGATGGAGGGTGACACGAGCCTGCACACCGTCCACAAGACGAAGTACCGCTTCGTCTATCAGGGCTGCCGGTTTGAGATCGACGTCTACCCGTTCTCCAACGACCGCGCCATCATGCGCGCCGCCCTGCCGCAGGACGCGCCCGCGCTTCAGGCCCCGCCGGAGATCACCGTCCTGCGCGAGGTCACCGACGATCCCGCCTACAAAAACCGCCAGCTGGCCAAAAACCAGCGCCTGTAAACGAGAAAGAGAGCTCCCCCGGCCAGAGCGGCCGGGGGAGCTTTTTCGGTTTTCGGGCGAATTTTTCTCAGCCCCACAGGGCGGTCAGCGATGGGATGACCTGCTTTTTCCGGGATACGACGCCCGGCAGGAAGCAGGTGTGGTCCTTGAGCTGCACGCCGAAGGCCTGCGTGATGATATCCTCGTCGCCGAGGTACAGCAGGTGCGTGCCCTCGAGCAGCACGTCGGTCAGCATGAGGATCATGAGCGTGTAGCCGCGCTCTTCCATCGTCTTGCGCATGACGGACAGGAACTCGTCCTTGCGCTGCATCATGCGGTTGGAGTCGACGCAGGTGATCTGGCTGACACCGAAATCGTGGTCGGCGATGTGGAAATCCTTGAAATCCGTGAACAGCAGCACGTCGGCTGGCTTGTCGTCGGAGATGGAGGCGGAGAAGATGGTCTGCCCGAGCTCCTCAAGCGAAATATTGGCGATGCGGGCCATGCGGTCGGCCATGCGGCGGTCGACGGCGGTGGAGGTCGGGGATTTGAACATGACGGTATCCGCGACGATGGCGGCGGCGATCAGCCCCGCGAGCTTCGCCGGGGGCATGAGCCCGCGCTCCTGATACATCTCGGAGATGATCGTCGCGGTCGAGCCGACGGGCTCGTTGCGGAAGTAGATGGGGCCGCCGGTCTGGATGTCGGCGAGGCGGTGGTGGTCGATGATCTCGAGGATCTCCGCCTGCTCGAGGCCGGGGACGGACTGCGCCGCCTCATTGTGGTCGACGAGGACGACACGCTTGCGCCGCGGCTTGATGAGATGATACCGCGAGAGCGTGCCGACGACCTTGTCGTTTTCGTCGAGGATCGGGTAGCTGCGGTGGCGGCTTTTGAGTACGATCTCGCGCACGTCGTCAAGATAATCGGTCAGGTGGAAGGCCTCAAGATCCTCCGTCCGGCAGACGCGGGCGACCTCGATGGCGTAGTAGACCATCCGGGCGGCCTTGTAGGCGTCGAACGGCGTGGCGATGATGCAGGTGTTCGTCTGCTGCTGGCGCAGCTCCTCCGGCAGTTCCGCCTGGCAGACGATCAGGCAGCTGACCTGCTGCTCGAGCGCGCGGCGCGCCATCTCCGGCTGCTCGCCGATGATGACGATGGCGTCCGGGCCGCGGAACAGGAGATTTTCATTGTCCTGCGGCAGCGCGATGCTGACCTCGCCGCTGATGGTGTCGGCCAGATATCCGTCTTCGTTGATGATCTTGCCGTCGAGCACGCTCAGGAGGTTGAACACCGGGATCCGGTCGACCCGGGAGTCGGAGAGCGTGCGCATGTCGTAGCTCGCGATCTCGCTCGGCGAGAGCATGCCGTAGAGCTCGCCGTTGTCGTTCGTGACGGGGATGGCGGGGATGGATCTGTTGTTCTGCAGCGCGGTCCAGGCACGGCTGACCGTCACGGCCCCGGACAGGGCGGGCGGCGTGTCGTAGTCGAGATCGCGGACCTGCGTGCGCATGGTCTGGATGCGGATGGGCGGCTCAAAGCCGAAGCGGCCGAGCACCAGCCGCGTCTCATCGGAGATGTGCCCGAGCCGGGCCGGGACGAATTCCCGGTCACCCAGCGCGTTGCGCAGCGCCGCATAGGCCATGGCAGAGACGATCGAGTCGGTATCCGGGTTGCGGTGGCCGGTGACATAGATGGGTTCCATGAGAAGCCTCCTTATGCTTGCGGAAATTCGATGCCCTGATGATGCAGGATGAAGCGTACGGGGTAATAGCGGTCAAGATAGTTTTTGCAGTACCATTCGTAGGTCGCGTCAGGCAGGTGGACGAGCTCGGGCGCCTGCGTGCGGAAAAGCTTGAAGGTGGTCTCGTCGCCGGAGAGCAGGGCGGCGGCCAGCTCCATCTCGCCCTCCTGCTCGAGGCGGTGGAGGGCTTTGTCCATGATGGCGGCGCAGGCCTGCTCTTCTTCGCCCGCCAGCAGCTCCATGTTGCCGAGCCAGGCGAGGAAATCGTCGAGCTTCAGCTCGGTTCGCGCCGCGGCGTGGGAGAGCTTGGCGAACTCCGGCTCCGCGTGCCGCTTGAGAATGTCGATGAGGTAGGTCAGCAGGTCATCGTCGAGGCAGACGCTGTCGAGGAAGATCTCGAAAATATCGCGCGTCTCGGTCCTGACCGGCTCCTGCGGCGCGTCGGGCACGGCGGGGGCCTCCTGCGTCTCCTGCGGCTGCGCGGCCGCGGCCAGCTGGGCGATGGCGGCGTTCAGCTCGGCGGGGTCAAAGCTGTCGTAGTCGGACTGGGGGATCTCGGTGCCGTCCTGCGCGGCGCAGGCGCGGACGAAGGCGGGGATGCCCATCTCAGCGATCCCGGCCTGCAGCTGCAGCGCCTTTTTCAGATCGTCCTGCTCACTCAGCGCAAGCCCCTCCGGCGCCTGCCGCGTCCCCTCGCAGATCTCGGAGAGATACTGCAGATAATACGGAATGAGAGACATAATTGTCCTCCTGTTTTTTCTTTCAGTGTACCATGCAGCAGGGGAAATGTCAAAAGCTTCACACTGGCTTTTTCCGCTGCAGCAAAAAACCTTCCCCTCATAGGGGAAGCCTTGGGATGCGCCCCTACAAAGTGCAAAGCAAATAAAGATAATTTCCCCGCAAAAAGGTGCAGACCAACAAATTTGGCCTGCACCTTCTATTGATGGCAAATATTCTAAGGCAGCTAGTTGCGAATCTGATACCCCCGTATCAGGCGGCGCGTAGTATGACGCCCGTAAGGTGACTCACGAGTGGAATGACGCCAGAAACATTGGTTCCAGCCTGAATTCAGAGGCAGCACGCACCAAACGCGTCCAAGCACTCTTTTCTCCCCTATCTTTTCTCTTGCGAGAGAAAAGATAGGGCCGCCGGAGGCGCGTCAGAAACGACCACGACGGAACGAATCCTTGCAAGCAAGGCTTCTTATCCTCTGTGCTCGTTTCTTCCTTTCCAAACCGCAAACTGAATTTGCGGTTTGGGTTTTATCGCAAATTTGCGACAACCTCTCAGTCAGCCTTCGGCTGACAGCTCCCCTGGAAGGGGAGCCTTGGATAAGGAAACCCCCTCCTGCCTACCGGCGGGAGGGGGTGATTTATGGGGTCAATGCTTCGGCTCAGAAGATGTTCTTCTCGGTCTCTTTGTCGAAGAAGTGCATCAGCTCCGGACGGAAGCTGTACTTGACGGGCTTGTGGCCGCCGTGGACAGCGCCGACGTCGATGTCGGTCGTCGGAACGACGATGACGACGTCCTTGCCGTTGGAGTTGACGTGCAGGTGCAGCTCGGAGCCCATGAGCTCGGAGACGTCGACGGTCGCGTCGATGCCGTCGTCGGACAGGTGGACGTGGACCGGGCGGACACCGGCGATGATGTCGGTCGGGATCTTGTCCATCTTCTTGAGCGCTTCCTGCTTGTCGGCGGGCAGCTCAAAGTCCTTGCCCTGGACGGTGGCAACGTACTTGTCGCCCTTCTTGGTGAGGGTGGCGTCGAAGAAGTTCATCTGCGGCGTGCCGATGAAGCCGGCGACGAAGAGGTTGGCCGGATGGTTGAAGACCTCCTGCGGGGTGCCGATCTGCTGGATGAAGCCGTCGCGCATGATGACGATGCGGTCGCCGAGCGTCATAGCCTCGACCTGGTCGTGGGTGACGTAGATGAAGGTGGTGTCGATCTTCTCGCGCAGCTTGATGATCTCGGCGCGCATCTGGTTGCGGAGCTTGGCGTCGAGGTTGGACAGCGGCTCGTCCATCAGGAAGACCTTCGGGTTCCGGACGATGGCGCGGCCGATGGCGACACGCTGCCGCTGGCCGCCGGACAGCGCCTTCGGCTTACGGTTGAGGTACTGGGTGATATCTAGGATCTCGGCGGCCTCACGGACCTTGCGGTCGATCTCCGCCTTCGGGGTCTTCTTCAGCTTCAGGGAGAAGGCCATGTTATCATAAACGGTCATGTGGGGATACAGAGCATAGTTCTGGAAGACCATGGCGATATCGCGGTCCTTCGGGGCCACGTCGTTCATGAGCTTGCCGTCGATATACAGCTCGCCCTCGGAGATCTCTTCAAGACCTGCGACCATGCGCAGCGTGGTGGACTTGCCGCAGCCGGACGGGCCGACGAGGACGATGAATTCCTTGTCCGCGATGTCCAGGTTGAATTCCTGCACGGCGACGACGCCCTTATCGGTGATCTGCAGGTTGACCTTCTTCTCCTCGGCAGGCTCTTCGCCCTTCTTCTTTTTCTTGCTCTTCTTTTCTTCGCCACTGACGAACGGGTAGATCTTCTTGACGTTTACGAGTTTTACTTCTGCCATAGTGTTTCCGACTCTGACTGCGCTGCCTCCGCAATGCGCATTCTCACGACCGCCGGGCTTGGCGGACGCATTGCGACATGTCTCCACAATGCCGCACCGGGAGTCACCCGGACTGGTTTTATCCTCCTTTTTTGACCGCAGGGCACCATAAGTGTGGATTGGTACACTCCGGCTAAGATACTGGTATTATACCAGATCCCCTCCGGAAAGTCATTCGTCGTTTTCACCGATTTTTTCTCCCAAAAACAGACAAGACGCACAAAGCCCGGCCGTTTACTTTTCCGCGCGCAGCTGATAAAATAGAGGCAGATCACAAACAGGGAGGCTGGCCGCATGAAGCAGACCACGCTCTGCTATCTGGAGCGGGACGGGCAGTATCTGATGCTCCACCGCGTCAAAAAGCAGCACGACGAAAACCACGACAAATGGATCGGCGTAGGCGGAAAATTCGAAGATAAGGAAAGCCCGGAGGACTGCGTGCGCCGCGAGGTGCTTGAGGAGACGGGACTGACGCTCACGAAGTTCCGCTACTGCGGGCTCGTGACCTTCGTCTCCGACATCTACCCGACCGAATACATGCACCTGTTCCACGCCACGGGCTTTACCGGCACGCCGAAGGAGTGCGACGAGGGAGAGCTGGCCTGGATCGGCAAGCACAAGCTTGCCGCCCTGCAGCAGTGGGAGGGCGACCGCATCTTCCTGCGGCTCATGGACGAGCATGTCCCGTTTTTCTCCCTGAAGCTCGTGTACGCGGGCGATACGCTCACAGAAGCCGTCTTGAACGGAGAAAGGATCCGATAACATGGAGAATTTGCTCATCAGTGCCTGTCTGCTCGGCGTCCAGTGCCGGTATGACGGCGGGTCGAAGCCCGTCATGCCCACTGTTGCTCTCATGGAGCAGTACCATCTCATCCCCATCTGCCCGGAGCAGCTGGGCGGTCTGCCCACGCCGCGCGAGCCGTCGGAGCGGCGGGCGGACACCGTCGTCTCAAGATCCGGCGCGGACGTGACCGCGCAGTTTCGCCGCGGGGCGGAGCAGGCGCTACATCTGGCCCGGCTCTACGGCTGCAAGGCAGCCGTCCTGAAAGAGCGCAGCCCGAGCTGCGGCAGCGGCGAGGTCTACGACGGCACGTTCTCCGGCCGCCTCACCCCCGGCGACGGCGTGACCGCCGCCCTTCTCAAAGCCAACGGCATCGCCGTCTACGGCGAAAGCGACCTGGACGCCCTGCTCGCCCAACCGGAACCCCCGGCGGAGGAGGATGCACAGCGCAGCCTGTTCTGAGCGCCCCGCCGCAGCAGACAAAGGCTCCCCCTTCCAGGGGAGCCTTTTTATATTGTGAAAAAGCCTGCCCATGCTGCGGCATGGGCAGGCTTTGCTGTTTTAATATGTCTCCTGCATTTTCTGCAGGACGGCTTCTTTTGCCGGGATGGACGGGATCGCGCCGGACTTTTCGGTCGAGAGGCTCGCCGCGGCGGAGGCGTAGCGGGCCATGTAGGCCAGATCCTCCTGCGTCAGCTGCTCCGGCGTCTTGCCGAGCTCCAGGAAGCGGGAGACCGCGCTGCCGCCGAAGATGTCGCCCGCGCCGGTCGTGTCGACCGTGCGGACCTGCGGGCAGCCGCAGCGGTATTCCGCCTGCGCGTTTTTGAGGAAGCACCCCTTCGGCCCAAGCGTCACCATCACGAGCTTCGCGCCGAGCGCGAGCACGCGCTCCGCGCCCTGCTCCGGGCTGCAGCCCCAGAGGAACTGCACCTCTTCGTCGCTGATCTTCACCAGATCCGCCTGCCGCAGGCCCCAGAGGATCTGCTCCTTGGCCTCCTTCTCCGTCTTCCAGAGCGGCGGGCGGTAGTTGGGGTCGTAGGTGACGAGCTTGCCGTGGGCGCGGGCGTAGGCGACGGCGCTTTGGGTCGCGCTGCGGGCAGGCTCGTCCGTGCAGCTGAGGGAGCCGAAGTGGAACACGTGCGTTTCATCGAGCATCGCGGGGTCGATCTCGTCCCAGCGCAGCTGCGTATCCGCGCCGGGCTTGCGGGCGAAGGCGAACGAGCGGTCGCCGTGCGCGTCGAAGGTCACGAAGGCCAGCGTCGTGAACGTATCCGGGTCGATCCGGATGCCGCGGCCGTCGATGCCCGCGCGCTGCATCGTGCCGACGAGCAGACGGCCGAAGGTGTCGTCGCCGACCTTGGCGAGGAAAGCGGTCTTTTTGCCGTAGGCGCTGAGCGCCGCAAGGAAGTTGCCGGGCGCGCCGCCCGGATTGGCTGCCAGCGTGGGATAGCCGGCCTCGTCTTTGGAGCGCTCTGCCAGGTCGACCAGCAGCTCGCCCAGCGCGATCACATCATACATGGTTGGTTCCTCCTGTTTTGTCTCAGATACTCAGAAAAGCGGACTGCGGACCTCGCCGATGGAGACATAGCCGTGCAGAATGGCGTGGATGTCGCTGCCTTCCCTGCACTGCTCCGGCCCCGGATTTGACACGCGGATGGAAAGCGCGCCCTCGGCCCGGTCATATTCGTTGTCATAGAAGCTGCACGCGGCCGGAACGCGGCCGCGCAGGATGCCCTTGCAGGCGGACGCAGCACAGTCCGGGAAGTTGACGTTCCAGAGCGTCCCGGGCTTCGGAAGCGCCTGCAGCAGCTCCTGCAGCACGCGGGGAAGATACACCTCCATTGCGCCCGGGTCGCAGAACTCCCGCGCGGAAAAGGCGATGGCGGGGATGCCGTTCATCACGCCCTCGAGCGCAGCGCCGATCGTGCCGGAATATGCAATGTCAAGGCCCGCGTTCCAGCCCTGATTGACGCCCGTCAGCACCACGTCCGGCCTGCAGGGGACGAGGGCCTTGACAGCTGCCTTGACGCAGTCGGCCGGGGTGCCGCCGACTGCCCATGCGGCCTCCACCGGGACGGGGAAATCCGCCTGCTCCACTGCAAGAGTGCCGCGGATGGTCAGCTTCTGCGACATGCCGCTGCACTGGCTCTGCGGCGCGGCGACGTAGACCCTGCCGAACGGCAGCGCCGCCGCGGCCAGCCGCGCGATGCCCTCCGCCCGGATCCCGTCGTCATTCGAGATCAGAATGTTCATAAGCTCTGCTCCTGTTTGTTTTTTGTCATTCTACCATGGATCGCGCCCGGACTCAACCGCCGCGCGCATCATTTTTTGCAGGCGCCTTGCCGCCTTTACATTTGCGTGCGGATGTGGTAAAATTCTCAAAAGTATTTGATCCGTATTCCATCCGGAAGGAGCCGAACTGTATGCCGCTGAGAAATGTTGCTGAATACCTCGAGCGTTCTGCCGCGCGCGTGCCGGACAAGACTGCGTTTTCCGACGCTGCAGGCGCCGTGAGCTACCGGCAGATGCTCCATGACGCGCAGGCGCTCGGGACCGTGCTGGCCGGCCTCCCCGGCTGCAGGAATGCGCCGGTGGCCGTCATGATCGGCCGGACTGCGGCGAGCGTCACCGCCATGCAGGGCGTGCTGCAGAGCGGCTGCTATTATGTCCCCATCGACGAGCAGATGCCTGAGGCGCGGATGCGCAGCATCCTCGGTCAGGTCCACGCGCGCGCGATCGTCCATACGGCGGCAAACGAGCCGCAGGCCCGCGCACTGGCGGACTGCGCGCCGCTCGTCTCGCTTGAAGAGGCTTCCCAGCACACGCCGGACGAGGCGCTGCTGCGGGCCCGGCGCGAAGAAATTCTGGACATCGACCCCGTCTACGTGCTCTTCACCTCCGGCTCGACCGGCACGCCGAAGGGCATCGTCATCCCGCACCGCGCGATCCTGGACTTCACGGCCTGGATGACGGAATTCTGCGGCTATACCGAAGACGAGGTCTTCGGCAATCAGGCCCCGTTTTATTTTGATCTTTCCGGCAAGGATGTGTATCAGACGCTCTCGCTCGGCGCGAGCTGCCGCATCTTTGAGAAGAAATATTTCACCTTCCCCATGCTCCTGCTCAAGGCCATGGAGGAGACGGGCGTCACCGCCATCAACTGGGCGACCTCGGCGTTCCATCTGGTCGCGGCCTCCGGCGCGCTCACAAAATACGCGCCCACGCACCTGAAAAAGGCCGCGCTCGGCGGCGAAGCGCTGCAGGCGCGGTATGTGAATTTGTGGAAGGCCGCCGTGCCCGGACTGCAGGTCGTCAACATGTACGGCCCGACCGAGACGACCATCGACTGCGCCGCCATGCACCTGACGCGCGAGTACCGCGACGACGAGCCCATCCCCATCGGCCGTGCCTGCCGCAACAAGCAGATCATCCTCCTGAAGGACGATCTGACCGAGGCGCAGCCCGGCGAGCCGGGCGAGATCTGCGTGCGCGGCTCCGGCGTCGCCGCGGGCTACTTTGCAGACCCCGCCAAGACGGACGCGGCCTTCATCCAGAACCCGCTCTGCCCCGATTTCCGCGACATTCTCTACCGCACCGGCGATATGGCCGTGCTGCGGGAGGACGGATACCTCTATTTCCTCGCCCGCCGCGACGGGCAGATCAAGCACATGGGCTACCGCATCGAGCTGGGCGAGATCGAGGTCGCCCTGCACAGCCTCGCCGGGATGCAGGCCGCCGCCTGCCTCTATGACGCGGCGCGCGACCGCATTCTCTGCGTCTACGCGGGCGGCATGGAGCCGGACGCACTGGCCAAGGACCTGCGGAAGCTGCTGCCCAAATACATGCTGCCGAACCTCTATGAAAAGCTCGAGGCCCTGCCCTACAACGCCAACGGCAAGATCGACCGCGTGGCTCTGAAGGAGCGGTATCTGCATGCAGAGGGCTGAGAGCTATGCGGCGCTCGCACCGCTTCTGTCCGCGCAGCTCAGGCGCGGCGTTGTGACCAACTGCTTCCTCTCGGCGGAGGACTATCAGCGCGAGCTGCCGCGCGGGCTGTATTATGAGGAACGCGAGGGGTGCCTGCTTCTGCTGCGGCAGCGGCCCGGGCACCTGATCCTGAACTTTTACCTGCAGCCCGGCGGGACGTTTTTCCTGCCGGACGAAAAAAAGCCCGTCGTGACCGAGCTCAGCTGCCGCGCTAAGGACGCGGATGCCATGTCCGCCGCGGCAGAGCAGCTGCGGGGGCTCGGCTTTGCCGAATGCTTCCGCCGTCTGCGGCGCGCGCGGCCCGCGGCCGAAGCCGCGGAGGCAGAGGAAGCGGCAGACGCATCCTTTGACGCGGTGCGGGCGTTTCTTCTTGCACAGTTTGACCCGCTGACGGGCTGCATCCCGCCGGACGACGCGCTGCAGAGGGCCGTGGAGGCAGGAGAAATGCTCTGCCTGACAGACGAGGCTGGGATCACGGGACTTCTGCATTACGCGCCGGGGCGTGCGGCCTGCGAGATCCGGCATCTGGCCGTGCGGGCGGACTGCCGCGGGCAGGGGCTGGCGCAGCGGCTGCTCGGCATGCTGCGCGCGCGCACAGGCGGGCAGAAATGCACGGTCTGGGCGCGGCAGGGCAATACGCCCGCCGAGCGCTTTTATGAAAAGAACGATTTCCGGCCGGACGGATGGACCTCCGTCGTGCTGCGGCTGGACTGAAAGGATGGTTTCCCCATGAAAAAACAGATCATTGAAATTCTGAGTGAAATTTGCCCGGGCATCGATTTTGAGACCGAGACCGCCCTCATCGACGACGGCCTGATCGACTCGCTCGACATCGTCGCCGTTGTGACCGAGCTCATGGAGGCGTTCGACGTCGAGCTCGGCGTCGACGATCTGACGCCGGAGAACTTCAACAGCGTCGAGGCCATCGAAGAGCTCATCGAGAGCAGGCAGAGCTGAGATGTCGTTTGCCTCGCTCCCCTTCGTCGGGCTCGTGGCAGCGGGCGTGATCCTCTATTATCTGGTGCCGAAGAAGCTCCAGTGGGTCGTGCTGCTGCTGGCGAGCATGGTGTTCTACCTCGCAGGCGGGGTCAAAAGCGCCGTGTGGCTCGTGCTCGTCGCCGCCGTCACCTGGCTGACCGGACTGCTGCTTGCCCGGCAGAACGCCCGCCCCGCGCCCGACAAGCAGACGAAGGCCGCCGTGCGGCACGTCAAAAAGCGCATCTGCGCCGTGTGCGCCGTTTTGTGCTTCGGGCTTTTGTATCTGATGAAATACTGGAACTTCACGGCCTCCGCCCTGCCGTCCGCCCTTGGGGACAAGCTGCCCCGGTGGGATTTTGTCGTGCCCATGGGCCTGTCCTATTTCATCTTTCAGGCCGTCGGCTACGTGATCGACGTGTACCGCGGAAAGACGGACGCGCAGAAAAACCCTCTTCGCTACGGCCTGTTCGTCTCCTTCTTCCCGCAGATGGTACAGGGGCCCATCAGCCGCTATGACCAGCTCGCGCCGCAGCTGACGGCCGAGCGGAGCCTCGACTGGCGGGATCTCAAATTCGGCATCCAGCTGTGCCTGTGGGGCTACTTCAAAAAGCTCGTCATCGCCGACCGGGCCGCCGTGCTGGTCAACGCCGTCATCAAGGACAACTGCCCCTACGGCGGCGCAGTCATCGCGAGCGGCATTCTGTTCTACTGCATCCAGCTCTACTGCGATTTTTCCGGCGGCATCGACATTACCCGCGGCGTCGCGCGCCTGTTCGGCATCGATATGGCGGAGAACTTCCGCCGCCCGATCTTTGCCACGTCGCTCACCGACTACTGGCGGCGCTGGCACATTACCCTCGGCGCGTGGATGCGCGACTATGTGTTCTACCCCATCTCGCTCTCCAGGGGCTTCGGCAAACTCTCCCGCTGGGCCAGGACGCACATCGGCGGCACGGCGGGCAAGATCTTCGCCACGTCGCTGGCGACGTTCATCGTCTACTTCATCATCGGCATCTGGCACGGAGCGAATTTCCGCTACATCGCCTTCGGCCTGTGGAACGGCGTGCTCATCACGGCGTCTTTGCTGCTGGAAAAGACGTTCCTGCGCTGGAAGGCTGCGCTGCATGTGAACGACAAGAGTGCCGGCTGGCGCGTGTTCATGACGCTGCGGACGGCCCTGCTGGTGTTCATCGGGCGGTATTTTACCCGCGCGCCGCGGCTGCGGAGCGTATTTACCCTGCTGAAGACCACCGTTCTGCACCCGCAGCCGGGGCAGCTGTTCGACGGAACGCTTTTGTCGCTGGGACTTGCAAAGACGGATTTTCTCGTCATCGCGCTGGGCCTCATCGTCCTGCTGGTGCTCGAGAGTCTGCAGGAGCGCGGCGTGCAGATCCGCACGGGGCTTGAAAAGAAGTCCGGCTTTGTGCAGTGGGCCGCCATGACGGCGCTGCTGCTGGCGGTGTTCCTGCTCGGCGTGTTCCGGGCCGGGTATATCCCGTCGGGCTTTATCTATACGCAGTTTTAAGGCGGTGCAGCTATGAGTTCTAAAAAATGGGTACTGGTCTTTCTTGTGACCGTTTTTGTGCTGGCCGCGCTGCTGGCCGGGCTGAACCTCGCGGCTGACCCCTTCGGTGCGTTCGGCGACCGGCTGCTTCATTGGTTCTCCTACGACGAGACCAACAACCCCCGCGTGGCAAAGCTCTCCTATCTCGAGCAGCATCACGGGGAATACGATTCCTATATCCTCGGCTGCTCGTCGACCAGCTCGTTCCCGGTGGACGGGTTCAACGAGCTGTATGACGCCAGCTTCTATAACCTCATCATGTACGGCGCGGACATGCGCGACTGCGAGAAGATCGCGGACTATCTGATCGGGCACTACGAGGTCAAAAACCTCGTGCTGAACGTGTATCTCGACAACGGTCTGGAATACGACGAGGAATCCGACCGGCTGACGAAGAACCTCCACTACAAGGAGGACCCGGATACCTCCGCCCTCTCATTCTACACGCGCTATCTCTTCGGCGACCCGCGCTACGCCCTCGCCAAGCTGAAGGCCCTGCGCACCGACACCATCCTGCCGCAGACCTTCGACGTCTTTGACGAGCAGACCGGCTGCTACGACAAGCGCGTGCGCGATGCCGAGCCGATCGGCGCGATGGACAGTTATTTAGAGCGCTATCCCGTCTTCACCGACTATCCCCATCAGTCGCTCTCCCTTCCCTACACCGACGCGTGCATGCAGAGCGTCGCTGCGATCAAGGCCCGGTGTGAGGCCGCCGGGGTCAACCTCGTGGTGGTCGCCGGGCCGGTCTACGCCGAGTACCTGCAAAACTATCAGGCAGAGGACGTCGCGCAGTTCTATCAGGCGCTGGCCGCCGTCACGCCGTACTGGGACTTTTCGTCCAGCAGCGTCAGCTGCGAGCCGCGGTATTTCTATGACGGCACGCACTTCCGCAACAACGTGGGCGAGATGATGTGCGCAAGGATCGCCGGGCGGACGGATCTGTGGATGCCGGACGATTTCGGGATCTATGTGACCGCCGACACGCCCGCAAGCTACTTTACGGACGTCCTGCAGCCCACGGCCCTGACCGACTCTGCGATCAGCACGCGCGTGCCCATCCTCATGTACCATCACCTGGCCGAGGACGTGACAAATGATGAGATGGTCTCGCCGGAGCAGTTTGAAGCGCAGATCCGCGCGCTGACGGAAGCGGGCTATGCCGGCATTTCCTTTGACGAACTGCAGGCCTACGTCCTGCGGGGCGAGCCGCTGCCGAAAAAGCCTGTCGTCATCACGTTCGACGACGGCTATCTCAGCAACTACACACTCGCCTATCCGATCCTGCAGAAATACGGCATGAAAGCGACGATCTTCTCGATCGGCGTCTCGTTCGGCAAGGATCACTACAAGGATACGGACTATGCCATGACGCCGCACTTCGGCGCGGTGGAAGCGGCAGAGATGGCCGGCTCCGGCCTTATCTCCATCCAGAGCCACACCTACGACATGCACCAGTGGCCGCCGTATGAAGACGGATCTGCCGCCGTGCGGGAGAACATCCTCCAGCTGCCCGGCGAGAGTGAAGAGGCTTACGTCGAGGCGCTGACCGCCGACTTTACCAGAAGCCGCACGCAGTTGGAAGCTGCGACCGGCCGGCCGGTCGATGTGCTGGCCTACCCGGCCGGACAGTATTCCACGCTCGCGCAGGTCACGCTGCAGAATCTCGGCGTCCACGTGACGCTCTCGACCAACCCCGGCATCAACACCGTGGTCAAGGGCCTGCCGCAGACGCTCACGGCCATGCTCCGCTTCGGCGTCACGGAGGACCTTTCCCCCGAAGCGCTGCTGGAGATGATCCAATAAAAAACGATGGAAACAGCCGAAGCTGTTTCCATCATTTTTTATATCTGCGTTGCATTTTGTGGTTTTCCGTGGTATCATGCAAGAAAAAGAATCAAAACAGGAGGAAACAGTATGGACTACACAAAACTGCAGAATGGCAGTGACATCCGCGGCGTTGCCATGGAAGGCATCGAGGGCCAGCATGTAAACCTCACCGAGCAGGCCTGCCGCGATATCGGCCGGGGCTTTGCCCTGTGGCTGCGCGCGCGGCTGGGCAAGGACACGCTGCGCGTGGCCGTGGGCCGCGACTCGCGCCTGTCCGGGCCGCAGCTGGCGCTGTGGCTCATGGAGGCAATGGCCGCCGAGGGCCTGCAGGTCACGGACCTCGGCATGGCCTCGACCCCGGCCATGTTCATGTCCACGGTCACCGAGGGCTTCGCCTTTGACGCCTCCGTCATGATCACGGCCAGCCACCTGCCCTTCAACCGCAACGGCTACAAGTTTTTCACCAAGGACGGCGGTCTGGAGAAGCAGGACATCGCCGCGATCCTCGCGCTGGCAGGCGGCAGCGAGCATACCGGCCTCCCCGCCGGCAGCATCGTGACCGGCAGCTTCATGGACACCTACGCCGCGCAGCTGCGCAAAAAGGTGCAGGACGCCGCCGGCTGTGAGCAGCCGCTGGCCGGCATGCGCATCGTGGTCGACGCCGGCAACGGCGCGGGCGGGTTCTACTGCGCGAAGGTCCTCGAGCCGCTCGGCGCGGATACCGCGGGCTCGCGCTACCTCGACCCCGACGGCTCCTTCCCCAACCACATCCCGAACCCGGAAAACGAGACCGCCATGCAGTCGATCCTGGACGCGGTCCAGGAATCGAAGGCCGATCTCGGCATCATCTTTGACACCGACGTCGACCGCGCGGGCGCGGTCCTGTCCGACGGGACGGAGCTCAACCGCAACCGCATCATCGCCATGATGGCGGCGATTTTGCTGCGCGAGCATCCCGGCACCACCATCGTCACCGACTCCATCACCTCCACCGGCCTCGCGGCCTTCATCCGGAAGCACGGCGGCGTGCACCACCGCTTCAAGCGCGGCTACCGCAACGTCATCAACGAGTCCATGCGCCTCAACCGCGAGGGCCACGACAGCCAGCTGGCCATGGAGACCTCCGGCCACGGCGCGCTGAAGGAAAATTACTTCCTGGACGACGGCGCGTATCTCGTCACCCGCCTGCTCATCGAGCTGGCCCGCGCGAAAAAGGAGGGCTACACGCTCGAATCCCTCATCGCCGACCTGGCCGAGCCCGCCGAGAGCAAGGAATTCCGCATGAACATCCTCGTCCCGGATTTCAAGGCCTACGGCCAGAAGATCATCGACGAGCTGAACATCTACGCCGCCTCGCAGCCCGGCTGGTCCGTCGCGCCCGATAATTTTGAGGGCGTCCGCGTGAACCTCGACAAGGCCCACGGCGACGGCTGGTTCCTGCTGCGCCTGAGCCTGCACGACCCGCTCATCCCGCTCAACATCGAGTCCGACTCCGTTGGCGGCGTCCGGCAGATCGCAGCGGAGCTCGCGCCCTTCCTGCGCCCGTTCGACCAGCTGGATACCAGCGCGCTGCTGGCCTTCGCGGGGTGCTGAGCATGCCGACGCCCGCGCGCATCGCGCTCATCACCGGCGCCTCCGGCGGCATCGGCTCCGCCATCGCCCGGCGGTTTGCGGCCGAAGGCTTCCGCCTCGCGCTCTGCGGCCGGAACACGGAAAAGCTCGAGGCCGTCTGCGCCAGCCTCCCGCAGGGCACCGAGGCCCTGCTGCTGCCCGGCGACGTCAATGACGCCGGGTATCAGGACGCATGCCTTGCCGCCGTGCAGGCGCGCTTCGGCGGACTCGACGTGCTGGTCAACTGCGCCGGGATGGCGCAGAGCGACGCCTTTGAAGACATTACGCCCGCCCGCTTCGACGAGATCATGACGCTCAACTGCCGCACGCCGTTTTTCCTGTGCCAGAAGGCGCTGCCGCTGCTGCGGCAGTCGCAGGCGGCGTCCATCCTCAATATCGCCTCCGTCACCGCCCACAAGGGCTACGTGCGCCAGGCCGCCTATGCCGCGTCCAAGCACGCCATGGCCGGATTCACAAAGACGCTGGCCGCGGAGGTCTATGAACAGGGCATCCGCGTGCATCTGATCTCCCCGGGCGGCGTCTTTACCGATATGGCAAAGGTCTCCCGCCCGGATCTGACCGGCGAGGAGATGATCACCGCGGAGGATATCGCTGAGATCGCCGCCTTCCTCGTCCTGCGCCGCACGAACGCGGTCATCGACGAGATCGAGGTCCACCGCGCGAACAAGGCGCCCTTTGCCTGAGTCCTATCATGCAGAAAACGCCCGGCAGCCGAAGCTGCCGGGCGTGATCTTTTGCTTATTTCCACCCGAAGGTGACCATGCCGTAGATGTAGATGAAGATGATGGCGACCGGAACGAGATACCGGAAGATGGGCTTCATCCACGCCTTGACCTTCAGGCCCTTGCCTGCGTTGGCCTCGGCGACGAAGTTGTCCCAGCCCCAGCCGAACTTGTTGCAGCAGTAGAGCGCGAAGACGAGCGAGCCGAGCGGCAGGATGTTGTTGGAGACGAGGAAGTCCCAGAGGTCGAGCCAGGCCGTGCCCTCGGCGAACGGCTGGAAATGGAACACGCTGTAGCCCAGCGCCGTGGTGATGGCGAGGATGAACACGCCTGCGCCGCACACAAGGCAGCCGAGCGGCCGCTTCCACCCGGTCATCTCGCGGACCATGGCGAGGATATTCTCGCACACGGCCAGCACCGTGGACAGGGCGGCGAAGACCATGAACAGGAAGAACAGCGAGCCCCACCAGCGGCCGCCCGCCATGTGGTTGAAAACGGAGGCCATGGTGTCAAACAGCAGGCTCGGGCCCGCGTTGACCTCCAGCCCGTAGGTGTAGCAGGCCGGGAACATGATGAGGCCCGCAACGATGGCGACGAACGTATCGAGCACGATGACGTTGACCGACTCGCCGAGCAGCGAGCGCTCCTTGCCGATGTAGCTGCCGAAGATGGCCATCGAGCCCATGCCGACCGAGAGCGTGAAGAACGCCTGGTTCATCGCGCCGACGATGACCGTGCCGGTGATCTTGGAGAAATCGGGCACGAGATAGAACTTCAGACCCTCTGCCGCGCCCGAGAGCGTCGCGCTGTGGACGGCGAGCACGACCATCAGCACCAGCAGCAGCGTCATCATATACTTGGAGATGCGCTCCAGACCGCCCTGCAGGTTGAAGCAGAGGATCGTGAACGCAACGATGACCGTGACGGCCAGATAGGTGACGTTGACGCCCGGATTCGTGATCATGGCGACGAAGCCGAGGTTTTCGGTCTGGCCAGTCAGGAACTTGACGAAGTAATAGACGATCCAGCCCGTCACGACGGTGTAGAACGCCATGAGCGCGATGTTGCCGAAGAAGGCCACATAGCCGTGGATATGCCACTTCTGGCCCTTGCGCTCGAGCTTCTGATACATGTGGAGGGGGCTGGCCTGCGCCGCACGGCCGACGGCGAATTCCATCGTCATGACCGGCAGACCCAGAAGCAGCAGGCACAGCACATAGATGAGCACGAACCCGCCGCCACCATACTGACCGCACATCCACGGGAATTTCCATACGTTACCGCAGCCGATGGCGCAGCCTGCCGACAGCAGGATGAAGCCCAGCCGGGAACCCAATCTTTCTCTTTCCATCTGATTCTCTCTTTCCATTTTGTTGTTTTAAATAGTGAAAGCTTTAAATTGCTACCTTGATGTTATAGCAGACACAGACTGGAAAGTCAAGGGCATGCGCGTGTTTTGCGTACATTTGCCGTTCAGAAACGGACAGTTTGCAAACATCGCGGCCCATTTTCTCCTGCTTTCGTCAAAATGCCGTCGGCGCTTGACAAGCAGGAACAGCCGTGCTAAAAATAGAATTCCCGGCAGATCAACGCACCGCGTGCCGGGCAGAAAAGAGGATCTTTCGCATATGGATGCAGCACAGCGCGCCGTGCGGCGCAGGGACTTTCTCGCCGGCGTCCGCGACGGCGTTCCGATCGGCCTCGGCTATCTCGCCGTGGCGTTTTCGCTCGGCATTGCCGCCCGCAGCGCGGGCCTCAACGCCTTTCAGGGCCTTCTGATCAGCCTGCTCAACAATGCCTCGGCCGGCGAATACGCGGCCTTCACCGTCATCGCCGCCGACAGCGGCTTTGTGGAGATGGCGCTCATCACGCTCATCACCAACGCGCGGTACCTGCTGATGAGCTGCTCGCTCAGCCAGAAATTTTCGCCCGACACGCCTTTGTACCACCGGCTGCTCGTCGGCTACGACGTGACGGACGAGCTGTTCGGCATCGCCATCGCGCGGCCCGGGTATCTCGACCCCTTCTACTCCTACGGCGCGTTCGTGCCCGCTATTCCCGGCTGGGCCATCGGCACGGCGCTGGGCGTCACGGCCGGGAGCATCCTGCCCGCACGCGTGGTCAGCGCGCTGTCCGTCGCGCTGTTCGGCATGTTTCTGGCGATCATCATCCCGCCGTCGAAGAAAAACCCGGTCGTGCTCGGCTGCGTGTGCGTGAGCTTCGCGGCCAGCTGGCTTTGCTCGGTGCTGCCGCTGACGAGCGCCCTTTCCGAGGGCACGAGGACCATTCTGCTGACGATCCTCATCGCGGCCGCCGCGGCGGCGCTGTTCCCGGTGAAGGACGAGCCGGAGGAAAAGGAGGCCGCAGGGCATGAACACTAAGATCTATCTCTATATCGCGGTCTGCGCCGGGGTATCGTTCCTCATCCGCGAGCTGCCGCTGACGCTCATCCGCAGGCCCATCCGCAACCGCTTCCTGCGCTCATTTTTGTTCTATGTCCCCTACGTGACGCTGGCCGTGATGACCTTCCCGTCCATCCTCCACACCACGAGCTCCCCCATCGCGGGCCTTGCCGCGCTGGTGCTGGGCATCGCGGCCGCATGGCTCGGCGCGAACCTGTTCCAGGTCGCCGTCGGCTGCTGCGCGATCGTGCTGATTCTGGAATTTTTCCTGGTCTGAAGACACAAAACCGCCCCTGCTGCAAAGGCGAACACGCACAAGGACAACAACGAAATACCGCTCAGAGCAAAGGAAGTCCTTCCAGGAAACCGGAAGGACTTCTCTTTCGTTCAAAAGTCTGCTGGTTTACACCCTAGGCCTGAGGATGCAGTATAGGGGGGTATACAAAGAGGAATGTTCCATGAAAAAGGTATGCGCTTCCCTGTTTCTGATCATACTGCTGCTGGCGGCCATTGTGCCAGTCAGCGCCGCTGGGACGCTGCGGTGACGCGTGCGCAGCTGGCGGTGATTTTGAACGGACTGCTGGGGCGGACGCTGTCGTCGCTCGACGATCTTCAGCTCGGAATGCCGATTTTTGACGACAACCGCGACGCGCAGGCGTGATATTTCCTGCTTATTCTGGAGGCGGCCGTGGCCCACGCCACCGCCGATGCCGTGGAGCATGAACGCTGGGTGGGGCTGGGTTGAAGGGTGCGCAGAGCACCGATTGCACAAAGACGCGGTGCGGAGAGGACGCATGGTTTTGTGAAAATGTCGAATCTTGGACTGTGTGCTTGACAAGCGGTGGGAATCGTGCTTTAATGGCGGCAAGTATTGATAACCACGAAATGCGATGACGGAAATTTGTCCCTGCAGTGCACGTTTCAGAGAGCCGGCGGCTGGTGCGAGCCGGTAACGATGCGCAGGCGGCAGTCTGATTCCCGAGCAGGCATTGCGAACGCCGCTTGTTCAGTAGCAATGCCCGTCTGGCCGCGTTACAGGCCATGGACTTGTCAGAGTCCGAGAGGGATCGTCCGCCGTGAGGCGGGGGATAAGCAGGGTGGTACCGCGAAGCTATTTCGTCCCTGAAGCCAGTTGGCTTCAGGGACTTTTTGTTTTCCGAAAAAAGGAGGAACCTACGATGAAACACATTTCCGTGACAGATACCACGATCCGCCAGGCGGGCAAGGCCGCGGGCTATACGCTCTCGTTCCGCGAGAAGATCGAGCTTGCCAAGCTCCTCGACCGGCTGGGCGTGAGCGTCATTGAGCTGCACGCGGTCGAAAACCCGAAGATCGACAGTCTGCTCATCAAATCCGTCGCCTCTGCGGTGAAGGAGAGCGCCGTGTGCGTGCCGGTCGTGCTGGACCCGGCGAGCGTTTCGCTGGTCTGGGCTGCGCTCAAAGAGGCGAAGCACCCGCGCATCCAGGTCCCCGCGCCGGTCAGCGCCGTGCAGATGGAATACCTCGCGGGCAAAAAGCCCGCCGCCATGCTCGAGGCGATCCGCGAGACCGTCGCGGCGGCGCGGGCGGTCTGTGAGGACGTGGAATTCCTCGCGGACGACGCCACGCGCGCCGATCCCGCCTTCCTCGCTGAGGCGCTGCAGGCCGCGATCGCGGCCGGGGCGGCCGGCGTGACCGTCTGCGACGCGGCGGGGAGCATGCTGCCGGACGCGTTCGGCAGCTTCGTGCGCGGGATCTATGAAGCCGTGCCGCAGACGAAGGACGTGCGCTTCGGCGTGAGCTGCTCGGACGCGCTGTCGATGGCGGACGCGTGCGCCGTGAGCGCCATCGCCGCTGGGGCCGGCGAGATCAAGACCGCGGCCTACTGTGTCGACACCGCGAACCTCGCGCACCTGGCGAAGCTGCTGGCGGCCAAGGCCCAGGACTTCGGCGTCGTCAGCACGCTGCAGTTCACGCAGATGAACCGCCTGCTGTCACAGATCGCCTGGATGTGTCAGACGGGCCGCAGCCAGCTCTCGCCGTTTGACAACGGCGTGCAGACCTCCTCCGGCGCAGTTTTGACCGTGCATGACACGCAGGAGGCCGTCATGAAGATGGCCGCCGCCCTCGGCTACGATCTTTCGGAGGAGGACGGGGCGAAGGTCTACGAGGCCTTCTGCCGCATCGCGGCGAAGAAGCAGACCGTGGGCGAGAAGGAGCTCGACGCCATCATCGCCTCCGCCGCGCTGCAGGTACCGCCGACGTACCGGCTCGAAAGCTACGTCATCAACACCGGCAACACCATCAGCGCTTCGGCGCAGATGAAGCTCACGAAAAACGGCCAGACGCTCTCGGGCGTGAGCCTGGGCGACGGCCCGGTCGACGCGGCGTTTCTGGCCATCGAATCGATCCTCGGCCGCCATTACGAGCTGGATGATTTCCAGATCCAGGCCGTCACCGAGGGCCGCGAGGCCATGGGCGAGTCGGTCGTCAAGCTCCGCAGCGGCGGCAAGCTCTATTCCGGCCGCGGCATCTCGACCGATATCATCGGCGCGTCCGTGCACGCGTATCTCAACGCCATCAACAAGATCGTCTACGAAGAAGCGGCGAACGCCTGAGGAGGAAGCAGCACATGAATGTATCGTTTTCCACACGCGGCTGGCAGCAGATCCCCTGGGAGCAGCAGGTGCAGATGGCCGAGACCATGCGCTTCGGCGGCGTCGAGCTCTATAACGTCCACAAAACGCCGGAGCTGACCGGCCGCGGCGGCCCGCTGCACCGCTATACCGCCGCAGCGACGGCGCGGGAGCTCTGGCAGAAGGGCCTGTGCATCCCGTGCTTCGATACCGCCTGCGACATCGCGGGCGAGGACTGCACCGAGACCGTGACCGCCCTCATGCAGCTGGCGCACGACGTGCAGTGTCCGTATGTCTCCGTGACCGCACGGCGCGATGACGACGCGCGGATCTCCGCCGCGCTCGAAGCGCTCCTCCCCGCCGCCGAGGCGCAGGGGATCACGATCCTGCTCAAGACCAGCGGCGTCTTTTCCGACACGGCCCGGCTGCGCGCGCTGCTCGACGCGTTCGCCTGCGATCAGCTGGGCGCGCTCTGGGACATGCACCATCCCTACCGGGACCACGGCGAATCCGCCGACACGACCATCAAAAACCTCGGCGCCTACGTCCGCCACGTCCACCTGCGCGACTCGGACGACGACGGCAGCTATAACCTCATCGGTGAGGGCACGCTGCCCGTCGGCAGCATGATGCAGGCGCTGTCCTCCATCGACTATGACGGCTTTATCTCCCTCGAGTGGAAGCCGGAATGGATGCCGGACCTGACCGATCCGGAGGTCATCTTCCCGCACTTCGTCAACTACATGCACCGCTTCGATTCCCCGCGCGGCAAGAAAAAGACGCTTTACGACAACGCCGCGCATACCGGCAAGTTCGTCTGGAAGAAGGACAGCCTCATCTCCGAGACCTTCCCGCAGGTGCTCGACCGGATGGTCGAGGAATTCCCGGACCAGTACGCGTTCAAATACACGACGCTCGACTACACGCGGACCTACGCGCAGTTCCGCGACGACGTGGACGATTTTGCCCGCGCGCTCGTCTCGCTCGGCGTGCGCCGGGGCAGCAAGGTCGCCATCTGGGCCACGAACGTGCCCGCATGGTTCATCACCTTCTGGGCCGCAACGAAGATCGGCGCCGTGCTCGTCACGGTCAACACGGCGTATAAGATCCACGAGGCGGAATATCTGCTGCGGCAGTCCGACACGCATACGCTCGTCATGATCGACCACTGTCTGGACTCGAACTACCGTGAGATCATCCAGACCCTCTGCCCGGAGCTGGCCGCCGCAAAGCCCGGCTCCGCCCTGCACTGCCGCAAGCTGCCGTTCCTGCGCAGCGTCATCACCGTCGGCTTCCGGATGCCGGGCTGCCTGACCTTCGACGAGGCGATGGACCGGGCCAACTTGGTCCCGCGCGAACAGATTTTGCGCATGGCCGCGGGCGTGCGGCCGGGCGACGTGTGCAACATGCAGTACACCTCCGGCACGACGGGCTTCCCGAAGGGCGTCATGCTGACGCACTACAACGTCGTCAACGACGGCAAGTGCATCGGCGACCGGATGGATCTGTCCACGGCCGACCGGATGATGATCCAGGTGCCGATGTTCCACTGCTTCGGCATGGTGCTCTCCATGACCTCCTGCATGACGCACGGCGCGACGCTCTGCCCGATGCCGTATTTCTCGGCCAAGGTCTCGCTCGCCTGCATCAATCAGGAGCGCATCACCTGCTTCAACGGCGTGCCGACGATGTTCATCGCCATGTTCAACCATCCGGACTACAAAAAGACCGATTTTTCCTACATGCGCACCGGCATCATGGCCGGTTCCGGCTGCCCGCCGGAGCTCATGCGCCGGGCCGCCCAACCGGACGAGATGCACATGACCGACATCGTCAGCGTCTACGGCCAGACCGAATCCGCCCCCGGCAGCACCATGAGCGCCTGCGGCGACCCGCTCGATCTGCGGTGCAACACGGTCGGCTACGCTTTCCCGCACATCGAGTGCAAGATCATCGACCCCGAGACCGGCGAGGAGGTGCCGGCCGGCGTCAACGGCGAGTTCTGCTCGCGCGGCTACAACACCATGAAGGGCTACTACAAGATGCCCGAGGCCACGGCCGCCACCGTCGACAAGGAGGGCTGGCTGCACTCCGGCGATCTGGCCTGCAGGGATGAAAACGGCTGCTACCGCATCACCGGGCGGCTCAAGGACATGATCATCCGCGGCGGCGAGAACATCTACCCCAAGGAGATCGAGGAATTCATCTACACCCACCCGGCCGTCAAGGACGTACAGGTCATCGGCGTGCCGGACAGGAAATACGGCGAGGAGGCCATGGCCTGCATCATCCTCAAGGAGCCCGGCAGCGTCACGGAGGACGAGATGTTCGCCTATATCAAGGCCAGCCTCGCCCGCCACAAGGTCCCGAAATACATCCGCTTCACAGACGCCTTCCCGATGAACGCGGCCGGCAAGATCCTCAAGTACAAGATGCGCGAGGACGCCACGCGCGAGCTGGGGCTCGACGACGCGGCCGGGATCGACACGGCGAAGACGGCTGAGCAGATTCGATAAAACCAGGCCCGGCTTGAGGGGGATATCACCGCAGAATCGATAAATTTTTTACAGGGTCTTGACAGACGGCAGCGTCTGTGATAAAAAATGAGGCAAGTTCAAATCAGCAAAGACGATGACGAAGACGGTCGGACAGACTGCTTTCAGAGAGCCGGTGGTTGGTGCAAACCGGCAGCAGGACCTCCACAGGCCCATCGCTTCCGAGTCGAAGGCCCGAACACATTGCGTTTTGCAAGTAGGCGTCTTCCGTTTGCCCGCGTTAAGGGATAGGATCTGTCGGGATCTGAAGCGGCGGCAAGGAATTTTGCCGCAATTTGAGTGGTACCACGGGCTTGATTTTCAGCTCGCCTCAAGAGGTTTCTTGAGGCGAGCTTTTTGTTTTTCATTTTTGAAGGAGGAATCCCCCATGACGACCCAGACAACAACGACCCCCGCCGTAAGCCCCCTGATGGAGATCGCGCTCCGTATCCGCGAGATGCGCCGCATCACCGGCTTCACCGAAAAGGAGATGGCTGAAAAGACCGGCGTGACGGAAGCGGAATACAGAAGCTACGAGACCGGCACGGTCGATCTGCCGTTCACCTTCCTGCACAAGTGTTCGCTGGCCTTCGGCCTCGAGCTGACCGATCTGCTTGAGGGCCAGTCGGCCAAGCTTTCGAGCTACAGCGTCACACGCAGGGGCTGCGGCCTCATCACCGCCGCCGAAGACGGCATCACCATCCGCAACATGGCAGCGCTGTTCCGCCAGAAGCTGGCCACGCCCTACTGGGTCACCTATCAGTATTCCGAGGAGCTGCAGCATCAGCCCATCCACACCACCACCCACGGCGGCCAGGAATTTGATCTCGTGCTCAAGGGCTCGATGCGCGTGCGCGTCGGCGACCACGAGGAGACGCTCCACGAGGGCGACAGCATCTTCTACAAGAGCTCCACGCCCCACGGCATGATCGCCGTCGACGGCGCCGACTGCACCTTCCTCGCCATGATCATGGCGAGCACGGAGGAGGAGCAGGCCATCGTCGTCCGTCCCCGGGCCGTCGAGGAGGTCCAGCCCGAGCAGCTTCTGTGTTCGCACTTCGTCCAGCCGGTGGAGAACGAGGACGGCAGTCTCAAGGAGCTCCATTTTGCGCATGAGGACGAATTCAACTTTGCCTTCGACATCGTCGACGGCATCGCCAGAAGGAGCCCGGACAAGCTCGCCATGCTGCACGTGGCGAACGACATGACCGAGCGCCGCTTCACCTTCAAGGACATGAAGGACGGCTCGAGCCAGGCGGCCAACTACTTCACCTCCCTCGGCATCAAGCGCGGCGACCGTGTCATGCTGGTCCTGAAGCGGCACTATCAGTTCTGGTTCGCCATCCTCGGCCTGCACAAGCTCGGCGCCATCGCCATCCCGGCGACCAACCAGCTGCTTGCGCACGACTTTACCTACCGCTTCCAGGCGGCCGGCGTGAGCGCCATCGTCTGTACCGCCGACGGCGACACCGCCCATCAGGTCGATCTGGCGCTCGAGGAGACGGGCCTGCCCGTCACGAAGATCATCGCCAACGGCACGCGCGAGGGCTGGCACAGCTTTGACGACGAGTACAAGCTCTTCTCCCGCCGCTATGTCCGCGAGGCGGACGCCCCCTGCGGCAAAGATCCCATGCTCATGTTCTTCACCTCCGGCACGACCGGCTATCCGAAGATCGCCATGCACAGCTACAAATACGCGCTCGGCCACTTCGTGACCGCCAAGTACTGGCACTGGGTCCAGCCCGACGGCCTGCACTTCACGATCTCTGAGACCGGCTGGGGCAAGGCGCTCTGGGGCAAGCTCTACGGCCAGTGGCTGTGCGAAGGCGCGGTCTTCACCTACGACTTTGACCGCTTCGACGCCTCGAAGATCCTGCCCATGTTCGCCAAGTATCACATCACCACGTTCTGCGCGCCTCCCACGATGTACCGCATGCTCATCAAGCAGGATCTGTCGCAGTACGATCTTTCCTCCATCCAGCACGCGACGACGGCCGGCGAGGCGCTCAACCCCGAGGTCTTCTATCAGTTCCGCAAAGCTACCGGCCTGCAGATCGCCGAGGGCTACGGCCAGACCGAGATGACGCTCGGCATCGGCAACCTGACCGGCAATCTCATGAAGCCCGGCTCCATGGGCAAGCCCATCCCCGGCTACGGCATCGACCTGGTCGACCCGGACGGCAACCCCGTCGCCGACGGCGTCAACGGCGAGATCTGCATCAAGACGAGCGGCGATCAGCTGCCCTGCGGCCTGTTCCTCGGCTACTATCAGGACGAGGAGCGCACGAAGGCCGTCTGGCACGACGGCTGGTACCACACCGGCGACCTCGCCTGGCGCGATGAGGACGGCTTCTACTGGTATGTCGGCCGCGCGGACGACGTCATCAAGTCCTCCGGCTACCGCATCGGGCCGTTCGAGATCGAAAACGTCATCATGGAGCTGCCGTACGTGCTCGAATGCGGCGTTTCCGCCGCGCCGGACGAGATCCGCGGGCAGGTCGTCAAGGCCTCCATCGTCCTCGTCCCCGGCACCGAGGGCACGGACGAGCTCAAAAAAGAGATCCAGAACTACGTCAAGAAGCATACGGCTCCGTACAAATACCCGCGCATCGTCGTCTTCCGCGACGAGCTGCCGAAGACCATCAGCGGCAAGATCATCCGAAGCAAGCTCTGATAACCGTGATTTTTCGACGATGCGGCGATTGAACCGGACCGGCATACGCTCAATATGTGTTCTCTGGGTTACGCTGGTTTGCCCCAATATGCAGCTCCGGCAGACAGGGATGATGACAACAGAAAACCACCGAAAATTTTTCTTGACAATTGCATACTTTTTCGTTATGATTCTTAACAACAATAAAGGCTACGACGGAGAGGGTTCCGCGCAAGTCCTGTTTCAGAGAGCCGGTGGATGGTGTGAACCGGTAACAGACGCGCAGAATTTGTAGCTCCCGAGCCGGAGAGAAGAACGCCCGTAATGGCAAGTAGACCTCTCCCGCGTCAGCTGCGTCAGTGCTTAGACTTTGCTGGAAGTCGATGAGTGGTATCTGCCGTGAGGCAGGTGCAATTTGAGTGGTACCGCGGGTATGCTGTATGCAGCCCGTCTCAAAGAATCATTTCTTTGAGACGGGCTTTTTGCATCCACGGAGGTAACACCATGAAAAAAGCACTCACAGGGCTGGACTTCAAAATTCAGGAAATGGCGGGACGCATCCGAGAGCTGCGCGAGATCTCCGGCTTTTCGGCGCAGACGATGGCGCTGAAAACAGGCACGAGCGAAGAAGAATATCTTCGCTGTGAGGCCGGGCAGAGCGACCTCAACTTCGCTTTTCTCTACCGCTGCGCGCTGGCTTTTGGCGTTGACGTTACAGATCTCATCGAGGGCAGCAGCCCAAAGCTTCGATCCTATACGCTGACACGCGCGGGTAATGGACAGAAGATCGAGCAGGCCCATGAGATGATCTATTACAACATGGCCTCTGGCTTTCAGAACCGCATTGCAGACCCGCTGTTCGTTGAAAACAAATACTCTGATGAAGCATTCTATTCGGACATTGAGCTGACCAGCCACGTCGGGCAGGAATGTGATCTTGTCATTCGCGGCAGTATGAAAGTTCAGGTCGGCGGACATACCGAGCTTCTGCATGAAGGCGACTGCATCTACTATGACAGCTCCATTCCGCACGGCATGGTTGCTGCGGACGCTCAGGATTGCCTGTTCTATGCGATCGTGCTCCGCCCACAGGAGCCGAGCCTCCCGGAGGCCGGCGGCGACCGCGCTGCCATGATCGAGACGGCGCAGAGTCCGGATCCGGAGGCGCGCATTTACACCCGCTTCGTCGATGCGCCCGAGGATGCAAACGGGAAACTGCAGTCCATCGCTTTCAAAAATGAGCAATCCTTCAATTTCGCATTTGACATTGTGGATGCGCTGGGCCGTGAAAAGCCTGAAAAGCTCGCCATGCTGCATGTGGCTCTGGATGGAACGGAGCGGCGGTTCACATTCAAGGACATGAAAGATGCTTCCAGCCAGGCCGCCAATTACTTTACCTCGCTCGGCATCCGACGCGGCGACCGCGTGATGCTCGTGCTCAAGCGGCATTACCAGTTCTGGTTTGCCATTCTGGGTCTGCACAAGATCGGCGCCATTGCGATTCCGGCTACCAATCAGCTTGTGGAGCATGATTTTTCTTACCGCTTCCAGGCTGCGGGCGTCAGTGCAATTCTTTGCACGGCAGACGGCGATACTGCGCACCATGTCGACATTGCAGAGGCCGACGCCGGAATGGAGTTGACAAAGATCATGGTTGGCGGCAGCCGGGACGGCTGGCACGATTTCAATGCGGAATACGGCCTGTTTTCCCGCCGCTATACGCGCAGGGACGACGCGCCCTGCGGCGACGAGCCAATGCTCATGTTCTTTACCTCCGGTACGTCCGGATACCCGAAAATTGCAGCACACAACTATAAATATCCGCTTGGACATTTTATCACTGCAAAATACTGGCATCAGGTCAACCCGGACGGGCTGCACCTGACCATCTCCGACACCGGCTGGGCCAAGAGCCTCTGGGGAAAGCTCTACGGTCAGTGGCTGTGTGAGGCGGCTGTGTTTGTTTATGATTTCGACCGCTTTGATGCAGAAAAAATTCTGCCGATGTTTGCGAAGTATCAGATCACGACATTCTGTGCGCCGCCCACGATGTACCGCATGCTGATCAAGCAGGACCTGTCCCGATTTGATCTTTCTTCTATTCAGCATGCGTCTATCGCCGGTGAAGCGCTCAATCCTGAGGTCTTCCGCCAATTTGAAAAGGCGACTGGCATGCGCATCATGGAGGGCTTTGGGCAGTCTGAATCGACGCTCATCATCGGCAATCTGGCTGGCGACAGCCATAAGATCGGCTCTATGGGCAAGCCTGTCCCACTCTACGATGTGCATCTGCTGGACAGCAGCGGGCATGAAGCGGAGGCCGGCGACACGGGGGAGATCTGCATCAACATTCAAAACGGCATTCCCTGCGGACTTGCCTACGAATACTACAACAGCCCGGAGGTCACGGCAAAAACGTGGCACGATGGCTTCTACCACACGGGTGACCTCGCCTGGCGTGACGAGGACGGCTTCTACTGGTATGTCGGCCGTGCGGATGACGTCATTAAATCGTCTGGCTACCGCATTGGACCGTTTGAAATCGAAAATGTCATCATGGAGCTGCCGTATGTGCTCGAATGCGGTGTGTCTGCCGCCCCGGATGAGATCCGCGGGCAGGTCGTCAAGGCCAGCATCGTACTGGTCAAGGGCACCGAGGGCACGGACGCGCTGAAAAAAGAAATTCAGACCTATGTCAAGACGCATACTGCGCCGTACAAATATCCCCGTATTGTGGAATTCCGCGAAGCGCTTCCAAAGACCACCAGCGGAAAAATCATCAGAAGCAAGCTCTGAAGGAGGAGTCGGCCATGACACACAAACGCCTAACTCTTTTTGCCGGACATTACGGCAGTGGAAAGACGAATATTGCGCTGAATTATGCGCGGTGGCTCCGGCGAAAAGGCGAAGCCGTGACTGTGGCCGATCTTGACATTGTAAATCCCTATTTCCGGACGAAGGATTCAGAAGAAGATCTGAAAAAAGAGGGGATCGGACTGATCGTCTCACCGTTTGCAAATTCGAATCTCGATGTTCCGGCCATGCCGAAGGAGACCTACGCGCTGATTGCGGAGCGGGGAGAATGCGGCGTGCTGGACATCGGCGGAGACGACCGCGGAGCGCTGGCACTGGGGCGCTATGTTCCGGAGATCCGGGCGGAGGGTGATTATGAGATGCTGTTCGTCATCAACCGGGCCCGGCCGCTGACAAGGACGGTAGCGGATACGATCCTTGTGCTGCGGGAAATCGAGGCCGCCTGTGGGCTGCCGTTCACGGCAGTCGTCAACAATACGAATCTCGGGCAGGCGACGGCGGCGGTGGATGTGCTGTCAAGCATGCCCTATGCGGAAGCGGTCGCCGCGCGGGCAGGGCTGCCGCTCAAGATGACCTGCTGCGCTGCACGGCTCTGCGACGCACTGCGTGGGAGCATTCCAAACCTGTTCCCGATGGAGATCCAGAAGCTATATTACCAATTACGATAAATGGAGGCATAAGATGGCAAAACTGATATTTCAGGAAGAACTCTGCAAGGGCTGCGGCCTGTGTGTGAACGCCTGTCCGAAGGGGTTGCTGGCGCTGTCGAAGACGCGGCTGAATCAAAAGGGACATGCGCCCGTGGAGCTGACGGAGCCGGACAAGTGCGTCGGCTGTGCGTTCTGCGCGACGATGTGTCCCGACTGTGTCATTACGGTAGAAAAGTAAGGAGGGCAGGAAGATGCAGGAAAAAGTATTGATGAAGGGCAACGAAGCCATCGCGGAGGCCGCGATCCTCGCCGGGTGCCGCCACTATCTGGGCTATCCCATCACGCCGCAGACCGAGGTTGCGGCCTATATGGCGAAGAAAATGCCGAAGATCGGCGGGACGTTTTTGCAGGCCGAGAGCGAGATCGCGGCCATCAACATGGTTTACGGCGTGGCCGCGACGGGCAAGCGGGCGATGACCTCGTCCTCCAGCCCCGGTATCGCGCTCAAGTGCGAGGGCATTTCGTACCTGGCGGGCGCAGATCTGCCCGCAGTCATTGTCAATGTGCAGCGCGGCGGGCCCGGCCTCGGCGGCATTCAGCCATCGCAGTCCGACTACTTCCTCGCGACGCGCGGACCTGGCCACGGCGACTTCCATGTGCTGGTACTGGCTCCGGCGTCGGTTCAGGAGATGGCCGACCTGACCGGAAAGGCGTTTGACCTTGCGGAAAAATACCGGATGCCAGCAATGCTGCTGGCTGACGGCACGATGGGTCAGATGATGGAGCCCGTTCAGCTGCCGGAGGCGCGTGACCCGGACACAACTGAAAAGGATTGGGCCGTCACTGGAACGAAGTGCCAGCGGAAGCATCACGTTGTCAACTCTCTCTACCTCAGCCCGGCGGAGCTCGAGCGGCTGAACATCGAGCGCTTCGAGCGATACGCCGAGATCGAGAAGAATGAGTGCATGTGGGAAGCGTTCATGATGGAGGACGCCGAGGTCTGCATCGTGTCCTGCGGTATTACCGCGCGCGTGTCGCGCAACGCGATCGTCGAAGCGCGCAAGCAGGGCATCAAGGCCGGCATGATCCGGCCGATCACGCTCTGGCCGTTCCCGAAGGCACCGCTGCGCAAGGCCGCTGATCAGGTGAAGCGGTTCGTTTGCGTAGAGCTCAACATGGGCCAGATGCGCGAGGATGTGCAGCTGGCGGTAGAGTGCAAAAAGCCGGTCGACCTTTGCTTCCGCGTGGGCGGCATGATCCCGTCGCCGGATGAGGTGCTGGACGCGATCCGTAAGGCAAACGAAGGAGGGAGCGACTGATGGCTGTTGTATTTGAAAAACCGAAGGCGCTGACCGACGCTGTATTCCACTACTGCCCCGGTTGCACGCATGGCATCATCCATCGGCTCGTCGCCGAGGCGATCGACACGCTCGGCATCGAGGGCCGGACGATCGGCATTGCGCCGGTCGGCTGTTCCGTACTGGCCTATGACTACTTTACCTGTGACATGGTCGAGGCGTCGCATGGACGTGCGCCCGCAGTCGCGACGGGTGTGAAGCGGTCGCTGCCGGACAACATCGTCTTCACCTATCAGGGCGACGGCGACCTCGCGTCCATCGGCCTCTGCGAGACCGTCTCCGCCGCGGCGCGCGGCGAAAATATCACGGTCATCTTTGTCAACAACGCGATTTATGGCATGACGGGCGGCCAGATGGCCCCGACCTCTCTGCCCGGCCAGATCACACAGACGTCGCCCTATGGACGCGACGTTAACACCTGCGGCTGGCCAATCCGGATCTGCGAGATGCTCGCGACGCTGGAGGCCCCGGCGTATCTCGAGCGCGTGACCGTGAACAATGTGAAAAACGTGAAAAACGCAAAAAAAGCGATCGAAAAGGCGTTCCGTTATCAGGTGGAGGGCAAGGGCTTCTCACTGATCGAGGTGCTGTCGGCCTGTCCGACGAACTGGGGCCTGACGCCGCAGAAGGCGCTGGAGTGGATCGACGAGAAGATGATCCCGTACTATCCGCTGGGTGTCTACCGAGACAAGGAGGGCTGAGAGATGGCAGATCATCAAATCGTGATTGCGGGCTTCGGCGGACAGGGATTGCTGTTCTCCGGAAAGGTTCTGGCCTACGCGGGCCTCATCGAAGGGCGGGAGCTCAGCTGGCTGCCGTCCTATGGCCCGGAGATGCGCGGCGGCACGGCGAACTGCAACGTCATTCTGTCGGACGCCCCGGTCGGCTCGCCGATCGTAAACACGCCGAACGTGCTCATGGTTATGAACAACCCTTCGCTCGATAAATATGAAAACGCCGTGCAGCCGGGCGGGAAAATTTTCCTCGACTCCACGCTCATCGCCCGCAAGGTTACGCGCACGGATGTGGAGGCTTATTACGTCCCGGCCACGAAGATGGCAATGGACATGGGAATGCCGACGCTTGCCAACATGATCCTACTCGGCGCGCTGATCTCGAAGACCGGGTGTGTCCGGGAGGAGAGCCTCGCGGACGCGCTGCACAAGGTCATCCCGGCGCGCAAGGCCGACCTTTTCGACCTCAACATGCAGGCGCTTCAGGCTGGGAAGGAGTTCGCCGGATGAAGGCCACCTGCATCCAGATGGACATGCTCTTCGCGCAGCCGGAGGAGAACTTCGCGAAAGCGAAGCGGCTCATCCGCGAAGCGATGGCGAGCGGACCGGACGTGGTTGTCCTGCCGGAAACATGGAACACCGGGTTTTTCCCGAAAGAGCGTCTTTCCGAGCTGGCCGAGCGGGACTGCGCGCGGGTGAAACGCGAACTCGGCAGGCTGGCTGCGGAGCTTGGCGTGAATCTTGTGGCGGGCAGCGTCGCGAATGTGCGCGGCGGAAAGGTCTATAACACGGCGTGCGTCTTTGACCGCGCGGGGAACTGCGTCGCAGAGTATGATAAGACGCACCTGTTTACGCCGATGGGCGAGCATGCGTATTTCACACCCGGCGATCATCTCTGCCGCTTCCGGCTCGACGGACACGACTGCGGCCTTGTAATCTGCTATGACATCCGCTTCCCGGAGCTGACGCGGACACTCGCCGTGCAGGGGATGGACATGCTCTTCGTCGTGAGCCAGTGGCCAGCGGCGCGCATCGGACATCTGCGGGCGCTGACGGTCGCGCGGGCGATTGAGAATCAGGCGTTCGTCATCTGCTGCAATTCCTGCGGCGACGCGGGCGAGACACATTACGGCGGTGCGTCCGCAATCATTGATCCGTGGGGGGAGCTGCTCGCCGCCGGCGGGCAGGACGAGCAGCTTTTGGCCGCGGATTGTGAACTGGAGATGCTGGATGGAATCCGGAGCTCCATCAATGTCTTTCGCGACCGGAGGGCGGAGCTCTATCGGGTCTGATCGATGCTCCACCCCTACAAACCGTATCCGTAAGATATTGCCTGCCCGCCATCATCCAGATAGCGTGAGGCGCGTAGTGGGACTACGTGAGGTGACCAAGGGCGGGCAAATAAAACCGGGCGAATGAGCTGTTACATGACGGCGGCACAGTAGAGCCTTGCCGGTTTCGGGGCTTCTCTTTCTTTTCTTCACCGGGCGCGGCGGTTCTTTTCTTTCTCAAAGAAGAGAAAGAAAAGAATGGGGGCGCATGTTGGGCGGACAGAGTCGTCCGCCCCTACAAACAGCTTTTATATGTACCATGAACATCAGGAGGAATGAAAAATGGAATACAACTTCCCTGTGATAAGGACTACGCACCCCAAGCCCCGTCCTGCCGACGAGACGAAGCTGGGCTTTGCGAAATACTTCACCGACCACATGTTCGTCATGGACTATGACGAAGGACAGGGCTGGCACGACGGGCGCGTTGTACCGCACGAGCCGTTCCTCATCGAGCCGGCGTCCTGCGTGCTGCACTACGCACAGATGATGTTTGAGGGCATGAAGGCCTACCGCACGCCGGACGGCGGCGTCCAGATTTTCCGGCCGGACATGAACATCAAGCGTATGGCCCGCACGAATGAGCGCATGTGCATCCCGGAGCTGCCGGGAGACCTGTTCCTCGCGGCGGTCAAGGCTGTGATTGAGGCGGATCGCGACTGGATTCCCTCCGCGCCGGGCACTGCGATGTATATCCGGCCGTTCATCTTCGGCGATGAGGTCTCGTTCTCGGTTCTGCCGGCCAAGCACTACAAATTTATGATCATCCTCAGCCCGACGGGCTCCTACTACGCGGCAAACGACGGTGGCCTGGCCACGACGCGCATCTATGTGCAGGACAAATACATCCGCGCGGCGCACGGTGGCACGGGCTATGCCAAGGTCGGCGGCAACTACGGCGGCGGCATGCGCGCCAGTCAGGACGCGATGAAATATAACTGCAAGGATGTGCTGTGGCTCGACGCGGCGGAGCATAAGTATGTCGAGGAGATCGGCACGTCGAACGCCTTCTTCCGCATCGCGGACGAAGTTATCACTGCGCCGCTCGATTCCGGCACGATCCTGCCCGGCATCACGCGCGATTCTGTCATCCAGCTGCTGAAAAAGTGGGGCGTGAAGGTCTCGGAGCGGAAGCTCTCGATCGACGAGGTCGTTGCCGCGTCGAAGGACGGCAGCCTGCAGGAGATCTTCGCCAGCGGCACCGCAGCGGTCATCTCGCCGATCGGCTGGCTAAATGTGATGGGCACGGATGTTCAGGTCGCGGATGGGACGGTCGGTTCTGTGGCGCAGAAGCTCTATGATACGCTCTACGGCATGCAAACCGGGACGGTTGCCGATGATATGGGCTGGACGTATCGGCTCCTGTAAGCGCTTTTCTTGACAAGTCCTGCAGAACACGTTACAATATCCCCAAGGAATTCAGACGAAAGGACGGTGCGCAGCATGAATATCGGTATGGTTATGATGATGGGCAAGACCGTCTTTGGTTTGTTCTGAGAGCTGCTCGAACAAATTTCCAAAGGCGGTCATGGGTGCGTTGTCCATGACCGCCTTTCTTTGTCTGACTGTGAAAAAATGAGGAGGAACCCCGATACCGCTCAAAATACCGAACGGATTGCCGGCGAAAACATCTCCGTGAAGGAGGAGACGCGCACCGTGACACAGGACATCCGACTGCTGCAGATTCTGGTTTTGAACCCTGATGCCGATGAAGATTGAAACGAAGACATACGTCTATTCCACGTTTCACATCTGCTGGGGCGCACAGGCGGGACTCTATTATCATGATGGTATTCACGAGCACGACCTGCAGGAAAAGCTCTTCGGCGTGTTCCCGCACATGGTGGCACGTCGGAGTTCGATGTTCATGCGCGGCTTTGACGACACGTTCATGGTGCCGCATTCACGGCACACCACGATCCGCCGCGAGGAAGTGTAGGCGTGCGGCGAACTGAAAATTCTGGCATCCTCGCCAAAGGCGGGCATCTACGCGCTCTCAACCGAGGGCGGACGGCAGATCTTTAAAACCGCCCGCCAGATACATCTCGATGAGCGCCTCTTCCACGCTGCTTTCTCGGCGACGATACCGCTCAATGATGGCAGTCTCGAAAGGTACGCCCTTGAACCGGGGTACGTGTAGCGTGACATCGCCGGAGGTCATGGTGAGGTTGCGGTCATAGTGACCGCTGCGGTAGCCCTGACGGGCCTCGCTGCGCTCGTAGCGGGCTGCCTGCGTCAGGGACTCCGCCTCTTTTTCCAGTAGTTTGTTCAGCGTCTCTTCTACGCTGCCGCAGACCAATTCCTTGCTTTGCCCCTTTATAACTTCATCGTTCAGCTGTACAATTTTCTCGGACATAGTTTGCTGTCTCCTTTCGAATGTTTGTGTGACAACTTCATTCTACCAGATTCTGCAAACTATGTATTTCTTTTCGCCTTTTCCTTTTTGCGCAATTTATTTTACCTAATCCAACATCAAAAAGTTACTCAAATGCGCCATTGACAAAAATAAGATTAGATGGTATCTTAGAAAACACGGTGAATGAATCTGCCGACAACAGAATATTCCGAAGCGCACCATAAAACGTAATGAAGGAGCGCTGCGACCGAAAATGGCCGCAGCGCTCCTTTTGGTGCTCTTTAGGAGAAATAAGGAGGTGGGATTACAATCCCAAACAACTGAATAGCCAGCAACGCGGACAACACCGCAGGTTGGGAAACGCGCACGGCGCGCGCGACGACCTCGTCGAAGCAAGCTGCGTATCTTTCGCTTCCGTGCAAGCACGAAAGCTCAATCACTACGCTGCTTCTCCTCTCCCCACAAAGCCGTCCGGCTTTGCGGGGTCCTCAAGACGGGCGAGCGGGAGACGCACCGCAGGCAGCCTTGGTAGGCTGCATCATGCCGCCCAATCTGTTTGGACACACAATGTCCGGCCATAGTTGGGGTTCCCACGAAGTAGCTTACTTCGTGGGGAAAGGAGAAACAAACGGAGCGATTGAGCTTTCGCGCTTGCGCGGAAGCGAAAGATACGCAGTTTGTTTCGACGCAAGACAGGCTGCCGTGGCTGGGGTTGCAAGCAGTCAAGACCCCTTCCACGAGCTGTGAGAGCTGCCAAGCTCTGTCCGCGCTGTTCCCCATCGCCGGGGCGCGAGCTGCAAATACGGCGAAAAAAGAAAACCATAGCGACTATAGTAGCGACTACAAAAGGTGAAAATCCGAATATCAAATTCTCATAGCGACTACGGAATCAAGATGCAGAAAATATAGGTTTCATGTGTCGCGCGGAACAAATAATTGAAATTTCTTTCTTGAGAGAATGCGGATTAGGCTGCGTTTTAGGCTTTTCTTGCCGCGCAAGAAAAGCGCAAGCATCGCGTTTTGGTACCAAAATGCGATGCTTGCAGGGGGAACCTTGACCCCAATGCCGCCTCCGGGCGGAAAGTTGACGGTTGAACTACGAATCGCTCATCGGCGCAGCCATTTGTTCCGCGGCGTGGGGCGCGTTGTGCCGACGTGTGCGGTTTTGCAGGTTGCCCGCGCATCCGTGCAGGTCTGGACCACACAAACGCCGCGTCCGCCCACCGTGCGGCGCAAAAAAACGAGGGCTGGCATCAAGCCAGCCCTCGCCTTGCAAATCGAATGA
>ERZ506918.42-NODE-42-length-55585-cov-7.303422_pt1 | contig 55585 bp, 47 predicted proteins | sample MGYA00513975_ERZ506918 | MGnify/ENA metagenome assembly ERZ506918 | reverse complement strand
TCGCACAGGCTTATGCGGATTCTTATGAAATTAAAAAAACTTTTACTCCTTGACATCCGGTCTGACGTCGGTTATCTGTCCCATTTGTCTGCCAGATTTTGGATCTGTGTTTCAAATTTTGCCATATCTTTATTGGCAATTCCTTCGTTCTTATATACTACATTTAACAGACGTTTGGCTGCTGCCACCAGACGGTTAAATGCAGATGCACTTTTAATCTTATTCGGCTTTTCTTCTGCCTTCTTCGGAATCTTCTGACCAATGGTAATGATCTCATTTGTCGCAAGATCTACGGAACCTCCGGAATACGGTGCAAATGCCGGGCAGCCAAATTGCTCTTCTACAAGCGCAGCAAAATGATCCGTCACTGTATCCTCACCATGTACAACCATCACACGGTCCGGTACCTTTTCAAATCCTGCGAGCCAGTCTAACAGTCCATTCATATCTGCATGTCCGCTGATTCCTTTCAATACCTCGATCCTGGCATTGACCGTAATATTCTCTCCAAACAGCTTTACACTCTCTGCACCCTCAATCAGTTTTCTTCCAAGCGTTCCGACTGCCTGATATCCCACAAAACAGATCGTGCATTCCGGACGCCACAGATTGTGTTTCAAATGATGCCGGATCCGTCCTGCTTCGCACATACCGGATGCAGACAGGATAACTTTCGGTTTTGTATCAAAGTTGATCTGTCTGGACTCGTCACTGGTAATCGTCGTCTTCAGACCCCGGAACAGCAGAGGATTAATCCCCTGATTTACCAATTCCATTGCTTCCTCATCAAAACATCCTTTGACATTTTTATTAAACACATTCGTCGCTTCGATTGCAAGCGGACTGTCCACATATACTTCAAATCCCGGAAATTCCGGAAGCAGATTCTTTTCTTTGATCTCACGGATAAAGTACAAAATCTCCTGCGTACGTCCAACCGCAAAAGAAGGAATCACCACATTGCCGCCTTTTTGGAATGTCTCTCTCAAAATCCTTGTAAACTCTCCCACATAATCTGGAATATCCTCACCATGTGTACGGTCTCCGTATGTAGATTCGATCACCAGATAGTCTGCCTCTTTTACTAACTGGGGATCTTTAATGATCGGCTGATTGACATTTCCCACATCTCCGGAAAATACAACCTTCTTTGAGACATCTCCTTCGGTTATCCATACTTCAATGCTTGCCGATCCAAGCAGATGCCCCACATCATTGAATCTTACTTCAATTCCGTCACACAACGTAATCTTCTGTCCGTAATCTACCGGTGCCAGAAGCTTCGTTGCGGCATCTGCGTCTGCAACCGTATAAATCGGTTCGTATTCCGGTTCTCCGCTTCTTCTTGCCTTCCTGTTTCTCCATTCCGCTTCAAATTCCTGAATATGTGCGCTGTCACGAAGCATAATATCACAAAGATCCGCCGTTGCAAATGTGGTGATGATCTCCCCGGAAAATCCTTTTTTCACCAGAAGCGGAATATTTCCGGAATGATCAATATGTGCATGTGTCAGAAGAATGTAATCTACATCTCCCGGTGCAACCGGAAGTTCCTGATTCTCGTAAAGATCCGGTCCCTGCTCCATTCCACAGTCAATCAAGATATTCTTTCCGCATGCTTCAAGAAGATGACAGCTTCCAGTCACTTCATGGGCTGCTCCAAAAAAACTAAGCCTCATATGACCAACCCCTTTTTCTTTTTATTGTAGCACATTTTCAGGAATACTTCACCATTTCCCGGCGCAATCTTTGCATAATCTTTTTCTCTAATCTGGATATGTAAGACTGGGAAATACCAAGCATATCTGCCACCTCTTTCTGTGTCTTTTCTTCTCCGTCGGCTGTCCCCAAACCGAACCTCATCCGGATGATCATCTGTTCCCTTCCTGACAGGCGGCTGATTGCTTTGATCAGTACTTTCTTCTCTGCATCATTTTCCAGATCCTTATAGACAGCATCTTCCTCTGTTCCCAAAATGTCCGACAACAGCAGTTCATTTCCATCCCAGTCGACGTTTAAAGGCTCATCAATCGACACTTCCATCTTGGTCTTACTATTTCTCCTCAGATACATCAGAATCTCATTTTCAATACATCTGGATGCATACGTTGCAAGTTTGATATTCTTATCTGGATCAAACGTATTAATTGCTTTTATCAACCCAATTGTACCTATAGAAATCAAATCCTCAACTCCTACTCCGGTATTATCAAATTTCTTTGCAATATACACAACCAGACGAAGATTGTGTTCAATCAGCATTTTTCTTGCCTGTTCATCATTCTCTGTCCCCAGTCCCCGTATTGCTTTTCTTTCTTCCTCTGTTTCCAATGGTGCCGGAAGAATATCCGATCCTCCTATATAATGAATGTCTTTTTTGTCCGAAAAAAAGAGAGACCGGAAATCCGGAATAACTTTCAATTTAAACTGATGTGGAACTGCCACTTTTATCACCATTTTTCTTTCCTCCTGTCAATATATCTGGATTGATAATCATCTGATAATTTTCTGAACCTAATTCTTCTTCACTTACTGCCACTAATGGATGTTCCACATTTATCTTGTTTCCATCCCGTATGATCTGCATCTTATCCAGCCGGAACGCCGGCATCACACCCTCTTTTTTCCCGATGGAATGATAAGAAATATATCTGAATCGTTCCGGTTTCTTTTCCTCTGTCAGTCTTCTTACAGATGCTCTGTCTATAATACTGACAGGATCATTACTGATCGTATCACTCAATGTATTCCCTGTATCTATCAGTCCTCTCAGTCTGTCATTTTTTTCTCCAAAAAACACTTCGACTTCACAGTAACGATTTCCTTTCTCTGAAAAGAATAAAATGATTTTCCAGATTACCGACACGAGGTAGTAACTGATTACAGCCAATAAAAAGAACATACTTCCCCGCCTTATATACTGTTGAACGAACTGGAACACACCTACCACACCCACGATCACACGCTCCATGCCGCCGCCCGGTTCGGTAAAGATCTGGATGGCGCCCTCCTGCGCAATCTGGGTAATGCCCTTTACAAACTGCTTACGCTTTAGGGTATCCACCTGCTCTATCGCCGCAAAGTGCTCCGGTGCAAAGGTGGGAATTCCCTCGAACTGCACCTTCATCTTGGGGTCGCACACCGTATCCCCGATGGAGAAAATGCCGGGGTCGAACACCCCGATGATATCGCCGGCATACGCCTCCTCGATGATCTCGCGGTTCTCCGCCATCATCTGCTGGGGCTGCGCCAGCTTGATGCGCTTGCCCTCCTGCACATGCAGGTACTCGGTATCCTTCTGGAATTTACCGGAGCAGATCCGCATAAAGGCAATGCGGTCGCGGTGATTTTTATTCATATTCGCCTGGATCTTGAACACAAAGGCAGAAAAGCCCTCGTCAAAGGGATCCACCACACCATCGGCGGTCTTACGGGGCAGTGGGGGCGTCGTCATCTTCAGGAAGTTTTCGAGGAAGGTTTCCACGCCAAAGTTGGTCAGCGCCGAGCCGAAGAACACCGGGCTGAGTTTGCCGTGCCGCACCTTCTCCAGGTCAAATTCATAGCTCGCGCCGTCCAAAAGCTCTATGTCATCTACCAGCGCCTGCCGCTGGTACGGCCCCAGCAGCTCATCCAGCCGCGCAGTATCGGTAATGTCGCACTCGATGGTCGCCAGCTTATTCTGCCCATTGTGGAATTCATTAAAGGCCAGAATTTCCCGCCGGTCGCGGTCAAATACCCCCTTGAAATCCACGCCGCAGCCAATGGGCCAGTTCACCGGGTAGGTGCCAATGCCAAATTCCTTCTCCAGCTCCTCCAGCAGGTCAAAGGGATTGCGCGCCTCACGATCCAGCTTATTGATAAAGGTAAAGATGGGAATATCCCGCATGGCGCACACCTTAAAAAGCTTTCGGGTCTGCGGCTCGATGCCCTTCGCGGCGTCGATCACCATTACGGCGCTGTCCGCCGCCATCAGGGTGCGGTAGGTATCTTCACTAAAGTCCTGGTGTCCCGGGGTATCCAGAATATTGATGCAATACCCCTGGTACTCAAACTGCATTACCGAACTGGTGACCGAAATACCGCGCTGCTTTTCGATCTCCATCCAATCGGAAACCGCATGGCGCGCGGTTTTCTTCCCCTTTACCGAACCCGCCAGCTGAATCGCCCCGCCGTACAGCAGGAATTTCTCGGTCAGTGTGGTCTTACCGGCATCCGGGTGGGAGATAATGGCGAAGGTCCTCCGCCGGCTGATTTCCTCTTTCAAACTTGCCACAGTGTTTCGTCCTTCCTTTGGCACTTATTTTCTGCCGCTTTTCCACCGCGGCGCAAATCACAAGCATATATTTTACCACATTTCCTGCCCTATTACAAGGCAGAAGCCCGTTTATTCCGTACTTTTTCGGTACATCCAGCCGGGGGTGTCCTCTCCCTCGCCCATGGCATCACACAGGTACTCCCACCCATACCGCCCATAAAAACAGATATGGTCGGTCAGCAGGTACAGCATTTTTGTCCCCCGCTCCTCCATGCTCTCCCGGTACGCCTCCAGCGGGATTCCCCACTTTTGGTGGAACCACGCCGCCGCTTTTTCCAGCCACTCGGCCCGCTCATCTATGTAGATCAGTTCATATCCCATTTTTCTCGGCCTTCTTTCCGCCTGCCGCAGACCCACCGGCTCCGCCGCACACCCGCCTTCGCGGGCGTACCCCGGCGCCCCGCCGGGACGCCGGAAGGCCGGGCTTTGCCCGGCAGCGGCTCCGCCGCCTGCCCCTGCACCTACCTTTATTTTACGGTATGCCCAGTTTGCCGACCGCCATTTTTACACAAAGTAAAAATTCACATCCCACGCTGGCAGGCAGGGGTAATGCCGCACATATACCTTATATTCCGGCTGAATAGCCAGCACCTCCAGCGGCAGCCGCCACAGATCCTCGCTGCGGTGGTACCCCGCGATTAGGAGCTTCGGCCGGTGCCGCCGCAGCGTCTTGGCCATGCCCGCTATCGCCTCTGCCTCCATCCCCTCCACATCCATGTTGATGAGACTCACCGTCTGCCCGCACAGGATGTTATCCACACTGTCCAGCTCGGTCATGGCGCCGCCCGCCGCCAGGTGGGAGCCACGCCCAGCCCCACCCGCGAAGGGCAGCCGCGCGTACCGGCTGTACGCCCCCAGCCGGTACAGAATGCAATCATGCAGCCCCGCCGTATTCCGTTCCAGCTTCGCAAAGGTCACAGGATCCGGCTCCAACGCCGTGATGCGCCGCCACTCCCCCGCATACCCTATAAATTCCGCTATGGTATCCCCGGTGTAGGCCCCCAGGTCCATGTAGTGCTCCTCTTTTCCCGGCCGCAGGATGTTCTCCCACGCCTCCCTTGGCTCACTTTCGCACCCGCGCAGCAGTTTAATATCACCGGTCAATTTATATTCCACCGCATCCCGCAGCACTTTCCGGGAGTGATCATCCGCCAGCAGTCCGTATACCCGCTCCAGCTCCTCCCGGTGGGCTTTCGCGTATTCCCGGGTAAAGATCTCCTCCCCCGCCACCGGCACATCCGGGGCATACAGTTCCTGCTCTGTGGCCAGCTTCTCTATCTGCGCCATGACCTCCGGCCGGTGGGTGCCAAAGCACACCAGCACCACCATCTCGCCGTACCGCTCCCTGGCCGTCCGGTAGTCGGACACCGGGCAGCCCATAAATTCCTGTCCCCGGGTAAAGCCCTCGCTCGCGAACACCCCCGCTATGGGGATCTCCCGCTTCTTCAGCTCGGCAGCTATCTTCTCCGCTCCGTCCCCCATCCCATACAGCAGGATGGGCTTCCCCGTCGCCTTCAGTTTTTCCCACATTGTCCTTCCCCACTCCCTGCAAAATCCAGATTTGGGGGTCGCGCGCGCGTTACACGCGCGTACGCGCTCGCTGCGCTCGCGCGCCTTCCGCGCCCTGCGGGCGCGGGCGCGGCCCCCTCCCCCACCGGAATTCTCCCCCCATTTTACCACATTCCCCGGCCGGCCGCAAACCGCCGTTCACAAAAAATTTGCAATTTAATTTATATAAATCGCTTGACAATTTTCACATTTCAGTTTACAATAAGCTTGCAAGCCGAAAAAGGAGGTGAACCGGCGGCATGAAAAAGAATGTCTATTCCCTCGTCCTCTCGGAGGATGTGGTGCATGAGATCGATAAGCTGGCCTACCAGCGCGGCACCAACCGCAGCAATATGGTCAACCAGATCTTGGCCGAATACGCCAGTCTTATCACCCCGGAAAAGCGCATGAGTCACCTCCTTGCGGAGGTCCGCCGCCATTTCGAATCCGCCGCGGGCTTCCAGCTGCCGGAGGCCGCCTCCGCCGGGATGATGAATCTCCGGACGGCCCTGCGCTACAAGTACAATCCCACCGTCCGTTACAGCCTGGAGCTTTCCCGGGATAACCAATCCATCGGCACCCTCCGGGTCTCGCTGCGGACGCAGAATACCCAGCTCATCATGGCCATGGTCAATTTTTACGGCCTGTGGGATACCGTGGAAACGGTTTTCCTGGGACGGCAGCAAAGCCTGGTGGATGGCGAACGCTATCTCCGGGTTTTGATGCTGCAAAGCCCCACCCCCCAAAGCCTGCTGCTGGGCAGCGAAGCTCTCGGCGAGCTCATCGCCGATTATATTGCCACCTTCGATGCAGCCCTCAAGCTGTATTTTTCGGAACCGGAGCCGGATTCCCGCGAAACAAAAGCGAAGATCGAACGGCTGTACCGGGAATACTTTGAGCGACGGAATGTCGCCGTGTGAAAAATTTTAGCAAACCAAGGTAAGGAGGATTAGTGTATGAACCTCAACCAATTCACCCAAAAAAGTGTAGAAGCCGTGCAGGCCGCCCAGCAGATGGCCTCCGCCCGGCAGAATCAGCAGATCGAGCAGGAGCACCTGCTGCTTGCCCTGCTGGAGCAGAAAGAGGGGCTCATCCCCCAGCTGATGCAGAAGGCCGGTGTGGAGCCTGCCGCCCTGCGGCAAAAGCTCACCGCCGCGGTGGAGCGCCTGCCCCAGGTTTCCGGCAGCGGCGCCGGGCAGATGTACCTCTCCCGCGACCTGGAGCAGGCCCTGAACGAGGCCGAAAAGATCGCCCGTGAGATGCACGATGAGTACACCTCCGTCGAGCACCTGATGCTCGGCCTCTTTGAGAAAACCGATGACACCCTGCGCGCCCTGTTCCGGGAAGCGGGGCTCACCAAGGAAAAATTCATGGCAGCGCTGCGGCAGGTGCGGGGCAACCGTACCGTCACCAGCGATACCCCGGAAGAAACCTACGATGTGCTGAAAAAATACGGCCGCGACCTGACCGAGGCTGCACGCGCCCAGAAGCTCGATCCCGTCATTGGCCGCGATGAGGAGATCCGCAATGTCATCCGCATCCTTTCCCGCAAGAGCAAGAACAACCCCTGCCTTATCGGCGAGCCCGGCGTAGGTAAAACCGCCATTGCCGAAGGGCTGGCCCTGCGGATCGTGGCCGGGGATGTGCCGGAAAACCTGAAGGATAAGACCCTGTTCTCGCTGGATATGGGCTCCCTGGTGGCCGGTGCCAAGTTCCGCGGCGAGTTTGAGGAACGGCTGAAGGCCGTGCTGGCCGAGGTCAAGAAGTCCGAAGGCCGCATCATCCTGTTCATCGACGAGCTGCACACCATCGTGGGCGCAGGCAAGACCGAAGGCTCGATGGACGCAGGCAACCTCCTGAAGCCGATGCTCGCGCGCGGCGAGCTGCACTGCATCGGCGCGACCACGCTCGACGAATACCGCCAGTATATCGAAAAGGATCCCGCGCTCGAGCGCCGGTTCCAGACCGTTCTGGTGCAGGAGCCGACGGTGGAGGATACCATCGCCATCCTGCGTGGTCTGGAATCCCGCTACGAGGTCTTCCACGGCGTCAAGATCACCGACAACGCCATCATCGCCGCCGCCACGCTCAGTAACCGCTATATCACCGACCGGTTCCTGCCCGACAAGGCCATCGACCTCATCGACGAGGCCTGCGCCATGATCCGCACCGAGATGGACTCCATGCCGACCGAGCTGGACGTCATCAACCGCAAGATCATCCAGATGCAGATCGAGGAGGCCGCGCTCAAGAACGAAGACGACGAGCTCTCCAAGGCAAGACTTGCCGAGCTGCAGAAGGAGCTGGCCGAGCAGCGCGAGACCTTCAACGCCATGAAGGCCAAATGGGAAAACGAAAAGAACGCCATCGGCCGCGTGCAGCAGCTGCGTGAGAAGATCGAGCAGCTGAACCGCGACATCGAAGCCGCCGAGCAGAGCTACGACCTCGAAAAGGCCGCGAAGCTCAAATACGGCGACCTGCCCGAGGCGAAAAAGCAGCTCGAGCAGGAGGAAAAGCTGGCGCAGAACGGCAAGGAGACGAGTCTGCTGCGCAACAAAGTCACAGAGGAGGAGATCGCCAAGATCATCGAGCGCTGGACCGGCATCCCCACTGCCCGCCTCATGGAGGGCGAGCGCGACAAGCTGCTGCATCTCGAGGATACGCTCCACAAGCGCGTCGTCGGCCAGGATGAGGCCGTGCGCGTCGTCTCCGAGGCCATCCAGCGCAGCCGCGCCGGCATCCAGGACCCGAACCGCCCGCTCGGCTCGTTCCTCTTCCTCGGCCCCACCGGCGTCGGCAAGACGGAGCTGGCCAAGACGCTGGCCGAAGCCCTGTTTGACGATGAAAAGAATCTCGTGCGCATCGACATGTCGGAGTATATGGAGAAATTCTCCGTCTCGCGTCTGATCGGCGCACCTCCCGGATACGTGGGCTATGAGGAGGGCGGCCAGCTGACTGAGGCCGTCCGCCGCCGCCCGTACTCCGTCATCCTCTTTGACGAGATCGAAAAGGCGCATCCGGACGTGTTCAACATCCTCCTGCAGGTCCTCGACGACGGCCGCATCACCGACTCGCAGGGCCGGACCGTGGACTTCAAGAACACCATCATCATCCTGACCTCCAACCTCGGCTCGCAGGCGATCCTGGACGGCATCACGCCGGCGGGCGAGATCTCGGAGGAAGCGAAAAACGAAGTGCAGACGCTCCTGCGCCGCAGCTTCCGCCCCGAATTCCTCAACCGGCTCGACGAGATCGTGTTCTACAAGCCGCTCTCGAAGGAGAACATCACCGGCATCATCGACCTGCAGATCGCCGCGCTCAACAAGCGCCTTGCCGACAAGCAGCTCACGTGCGAGCTGACGCCCGCTGCCAAGACCTTCGTCATCGACGCGGCCTACGACCCGCAGTTCGGCGCAAGACCCCTGCGCCGGTATCTGCAGCACACGGTCGAAACGCTGCTCGCCCAGCGCATCCTGCGCGGCGACGTGCTTCCCGGCCAGACACTGGTCTGCGACGTGCAGAACAGCGAGCTGGTCATCACGGCAAAGTAATGCGGCAACCCCGCACAATTGCGTCTTCGCGCTTCGGCGGATCTGCTTGCCGAATTGTGCGGTGCTGCCTTAATTTCTTAAGATATCCCGCGGATTTCTTAAAAATCCGCGGGATACTTGCTTTTTTCTCGAATTCTGCTATGATGTCGGCAGAAAGGAGACCCCATATGCGATCGATCCATAAGCTCTTATCTTTGCTGCTGGTTCTGCTGCTGCTCGCCGCGCTGGTCCTGCCGGCCGGAGCCGCGCAGCCGCAGGACTGCGGCGCGAAGCTGCTGGCCATCACGTTTGACGACGGCCCGGGCAAATACACCGCCGACCTGCTCGACGGTCTGGCCGAGCGCGGCGTACACGCGACGTTCTTCGTCAACGGCGTCAACGCCTCCGGCTGGCCGGAGACGCTCCGGCGCATCGTCCGCGAGGGCCATCAGCTGGCAAACCATACATACAACCACAAAAATCTCAACACCTGCTCTGCGAAGACCGTGCAGGCGGAGATCGACGCCGTCCAGACCCTCATCACCGCCGCGGGCGGTGACGAGAACGCCTACATCCGCGCCCCCTATGGCAACGCGAACAAGACCGTCCGCTCCGTCGTCCGCGCCCCGCTCATCTACTGGTCGGTCGACCCGGAGGACTGGAAATACCGCGACAGCGAGACCGTCCGGCAGAACATTGAGGCTGGCGTCTTTGACGGCGCGATCATCCTCGTCCACGATATCTACCGCACGAGCGTCGACGGCGCGCTGGCCGCCATCGACGATCTGCTGGCCGAGGGCTATGAATTCGTCACTGTGCAGGAGCTTCTGCTGCGCCGCGGCATCACGCCCGAGGCCGCGACGGTCTATTACTCGGCCAAAAACAACGGCGTCAACCTCCCGGCCGACGCCGTCGGCCCGCAGGCCTTTGACGAGAGCCAGCTGCAGAGCCACTGGGGCTACGAAGCCATGAAGCGCTGCCTCGACTACGGCTGGATGACCCTGACGGACACCGGCGAATGGAAGCCGAACGCCTATGTGACCCGGGCGGAATTCGCCGCGGATCTGGCCCGCTTCGCCGGGATCCATGTGTTCTACCCGACGGACGGCGCCGCGCAGTTCTCCGATGTGGACCCTGCCTCGGACCTCGCGCCCTACATCGCCTGGGCCAGCGACAGCGGGATCGTCACCGGCTTTGACGACGGGACCTTCCGCCCCGGCCAGACGCTCACGCGCGAGCAGATGGCCACCATGCTCACCCGCTTCTATGCCCTCTCCGGCATCACGGCGGCGGGCAGCGCCGACGGCTATGCAGACGCGGACGCCATCTCCGCCTGGGCGGTGAACGGTGTGGCGCTGTGTACGGCGCGCGGTCTTGTCCAGGGCGACCCGCAGGGCCGCTTCCGCCCGCAGTCCGACCTGACCCGCGCGCAGATCGCCGCGATCCTGAGCCGGATGGCGGAATAAACGCGAAAAAATGCCCGTGTTTCAAAGAAACACGGGCATTTTCTTATAATTTTTCAAAATCCGCGTCGACGGCGTCGTCGGAGAAGTCGTTGTTCGGGTTCTCGTAGCTGGCCGAGCCGTGGTATTCGGCGTTCGGGTCGATGTGGACGCCGACCTCGTTCAGAAGCGTCTCCAGCTGACCGGCCGCCTCGTTCATCTGCGCGGCGTCCTTGGACTTGACGGCGCGTTTCGCGTTCTTGACGGCCTCGGCCACGCGGACCTTGTCGTCCTTGGAAAGGTTCTTCGCGTTTCCGGCCCGGAAGATCAGCTGCTCGCAGCGGTCGCGGGCCGTGGCCTCCGCCTTGAGCTTGGCATCCTCGGCGGCGTAGCGCTGCGCGTCGCGCACGGCGCGGTCGATCTCGTCGCGGCTCATGTTGCTCGAGGCCGTGATGGTGATCTGCTGGGCCTTGCCGGTGTCAAGATCCTTCGCCGACACGTTCACGATGCCGTTGGCGTCGATGGAGAACGTGACCTCGATCTGCGGCACGCCCCGCGGCGCGCGGCGGATGCCCGTGAGCTGGAAGCGGCCAAGCTCCTTGTTCTGGTGCGCCATCGGGCGCTCGCCCTGCAGCACGTGGATATCGACCGACGACTGGAAGCTCGAGGCCGTGGTGAAGATCTGGCTCTTGCGGATGGGGAGCGTCGTATTGCGCTCAATGATGCGGGTACAGACGCCGCCCAGCGTCTCGATGCCGAGCGACAGCGGCGTCACATCGAGCAGCAGCAGCCCCTTCACACTGCCGCAGAGCACGCCCGCCTGCAAGCACGCGCCCATGGCGACGCATTCGTCGGGGTTGATGCCCTTGAACGGCAGCGAGCCCGTCATCGACTGGACCAGATCCTGCACGGCCGGGATGCGGCTCGAGCCGCCGACCATCAGCACCTTGCTGATCTGCGAGATGCTGATGCCGGAATCGTTGATGGCCTGGTTGACCGGCTCGCGCGTGGCCTGGACGAGGTGGTAGGTCAGGTCGTTAAACTTCGCGCGCGTCAGCGGGATCTGCATGTGCAGCGGCCCCTGCTTGCCGACGGCAATATACGGCTGCTCGACCGTCGTCTGCTTCATGGACGAAAGCTCGATCTTCGCCTTCTCCGCGGCCTCGCGCACGCGCTGCATGGCGACGGGATCGCGCGACAGATCGATTTTGTTTTCCTTCTTGAACTCGGAGACGAGGTAATCGACGATGCACTGGTCAAAATCGTCGCCGCCGAGATGGTTGTTGCCCGCCGTGGCCAGCACCTCGATGACGCCGGAGGAGATATCGAGGATCGACACGTCGAACGTGCCGCCGCCGAGGTCATAGACCATGATCTTCTGCGCCTGCTCCTTGTCGATGCCGTAGGCGAGCGCCGCGGCCGTGGGCTCGTTGATGATGCGCTGGACGTTGAGCCCCGCGATCTTGCCCGCGTCCTTCGTCGCCTGCCGCTGCGCGTCGGTAAAATAGGCAGGGACTGTGATGACGGCGTCGGTGACGGGCTCACCGAGATAGCTCTCGGCGTCCGCCTTGAGCTTCTGCAGGATCATGGCGGAGATCTCCTGCGGGGTATATTTATGGCCGTCGATCGACACCTTGTAGTTGGTGCCCATCTGGCGTTTGATGGATGCGATGGTCCGGTCATGGTTGGTGACGGCCTGCCGCTTGGCAAGATTGCCGACCAGCCGCTCGCCGGTCTTGGAAAATGCGACGACCGACGGCGTCGTACGTCCGCCCTCGGCGTTGGGGATGATGACGGGCTCGCCGCCCTCCATCACGGCAACGCAGCTGTTGGTCGTGCCGAGGTCAATACCGATCGTTCTGGACATCTGAGGTTCCTCCTGTCAGATCCATTCTGCCGTCTCAATACCAGCTGCCGGAGCTTGTATTTCCGTCCGTCTGGTTCTGGTTGGCATAGGATCCTGAATTGCTGTAGCTGTAATCGCGGTAGGAATACGGGTCATAATAATACGCGCTGCGGTAGCCGCAGCTGCCAAAGAGCGCGGCGAGCATCTGGATCACCAGATAGATGCCCAGCAGCCGCACGAGGAAGTTTCCACGGCGGCGCGTGCGGTGATAGGTCCAGCGGTAGCCGCCGGGCTGGTCGCCCTCGTCCTGGTCACTGCCGGTGCGGTAGTACCAGGTCTGCCAGCCGTTCTGGTCCGTCTGCTGCCAGCTGCTCTGCTGGCCGTCGCCCTGCCCCTGCGCACCCCAGAACCCGAACGGGTCGGAGAAGGGGTCATAGGTCTGCTGCCCGGCCTGCCGGTACTGCTCGCGCGCCTGCTGCTGGGCTTGCTGCTGCGCCTGCTGCTGGCGGTAGGCCTGCGGATTCTTGATCGCGTCGTAGGCCGCGTTGACCTCGTTCATTTTCTGCGCGGCGGTCTTGTCGCCGGGGTTCAGATCGGGGTGATATTTCTTTGCCAGCCGGCGATAGGCCTGCCGGATCTCGTCTTCCGAAGCGTTCGGAGATACGCCGAGCACCTGATACGGATCTGTTCCCATGCAGTTCACTTCCTCTTCCTTTCGAATATGCTGATTATACCGCCTTTATTCGGGAGAAGTGTGAAGCTTTTATAAACGATATGCAAAAAATTACACGGTTTTGGCGTTGGAAGCACAAAAATCGCCCCGGCGAGCCGCGGTCTGCGGCCCGCCGGGGCAAAAAATCACCGAATTCAGTCCTTCAGCGCTTCCAATACGCCGAGCAGGAACTTCCACGTGCGCTGCACCGAGGAGATGGACATCTTCTCGCGCGCGGTATGGATATCGACCAGATCCGGGCCGAAGGAGACGCAGTCCAGCCCCGGCAGCTGCCCGGCAAACAGGCCGCATTCCAGCCCCGCGTGGATGGCCTCAATCTTCGGGGCCCTGCCGGTCTGCTGCTCGTAGACGGCGGCCATCTTCTCCCGCAGCACGGACTCGCGCCGGTATTCCCACGCGGGATACGCGCCCGTGACCTGCAGCGAGCCGCCGAGCAGCTGGCTGAGCGCCGCAAAGCGCGCCAGCAGCATCTGCTTCTGCGAAGCAACCGAGCTGCGGACCGAGCTGACCGCCGTCAGCACGCCGTCCGCCACGTGAAAAATGCCGAGATTGCACGACGTCTGCACCAGCCCCGGGATATCCATGCTCATGGCCGCAATGCCGTTCGGCACGAGCAGCAGATAGCGGACGACGCGCAGCGTCGCCTCCTCCGTCAGCGCCTGCGGGCAGACGGCTGCTTTTTCCAGCGTGACGGTGACGCCGGGGTCGGCCACGGCATATTCCTTGCGGAGATCCGCCGTGCAGTCGGCTGCGATCTGCTTTGCGGCGGGCAGGTCGCCCTCTGCGAGGGCGAGGACGGCCTCCGCCGCGTTCGGGATGGCGTTATCCTTCCGTCCGCCCGCGGCCGACACGAGCCGGACCGGGAGCTTCTGCACCAGCGCATCCAGCACGCGGCCGAGCAGAATATTCGCGTTGGCGCGGCCCTTGTTGATCTCCTGCCCGGAGTGGCCGCCGATGAGGCCGGAGACGGTCAGCTTCACGCAGGGCGCCGCGTTCGGCGCCATCGTCAGCCCGACCGAGACATTGGCGCTCGCGCCGCCGGCGCAGCTGACGGTAAAGATCCCCTCGTCCTCCGAGTCGATGTTCAGCATCCGGCGGGCGGAGAGCTGGGAGAAGTCGAGCCCCTGCGCGCCCTCCATGCCGATCTCCTCGTCGACGGTGAAGACGGCCTCGAGCGCCGGATGGGCGATCTCGCTGCTGTCCAGGATCGCCAGCGCCATGGCGACGGCGATGCCGTCGTCGCCGCCGAGCGTCGTGCCGTCTGCCGAGACGCAGTCGCCCTCGACGCGCAGCGCAAGCGCATCTTTGGTCATGTCGATGGGGCTTTCCGGCGTCTTCTCCGCGACCATGTCGAGATGGCCCTGCAGGATGACGGCGGGCGCAGCCTCATAGCCCGCGCTGGCCGGCTTTTTGATGATGACGTTGTTGAGTTCGTCCTGATACACCCACAGGCCGCGCGCCCTGGCAAACGCGGCGCAGTAGTCGCTGATGGCCTTTGTGTTGCGCGAGCCGTGCGGGATGCGGGTCAGGTCTTCAAAGAAATGAAATACCGCCTTCGGTTCCAAATGTTCCAGTACACGGGGCATGATGATCGGTCCTTTCTGTCTGTCGTTCGCCGCCGTCAGTCCGGCAGCTTTTCAAAATCCTCCGCGCCGTGCTTGCACAGCGGGCAGATGAAGTCGGCGGGGAGCGTTTCGCCCTCATAGACGTAGCCGCAGATCTTGCAGACCCAGCCGGTCTGCTTCGTGAGCGCGGCGGGCTTGGGCTTGACGTTTGCAAAGTAGAAGCTGTAGGTCATGGACGGCGCACCGGAGAGCACGCGGGCCTCGGTCACGTCGGCGATGAACAGCGTATGGGTGCCGAGGTCGATCTCCTGCGTGACCTTGCCGCTCACGAACGCGTTCGTGGAGTACGGCAGGTAATACACGCCGTTCGTCGCACGGGCCATGCCCTTGACGTCCGCGAACTTGTCCACATCCCGGCCGGACTGGAAGCCGTAGTGCTGGAACAGGCCGAACGGCGCGTCGGTCGAGAGCATCGAGAGGTTGAACACGCCCGTTCTGCGGATCATGTCGTGGGTGTAGTTGGCCTTGTTGACGGCGATGGAGATGCGCTTCGGCGTGTCGGTCAGCTGGGCAGCGGTGTTGATGATGCAGCCGTTGTCCTTCTCCCCTTCCCGGGCCGTCAGGACGAACAGACCGTAGGAGAACGAGAAGAACGCGTTCTTCTCGACCGGCGCGTCGGCGGTGTGCACCGCGGGGGCCGGCTTCGGCATGGAGTCATAGATCGCCTGCGCCATGGCGTCGACGTCCGCGAGCTGGGATTCCTTGAGCGTGGATTTGATCGTGACGGTCTCGTCGAGAATGGTGCAGTTTTTGAGCTTCTGGAATTCTGCCCGCATGAGCCCGGCCGCCGTCGGCGCCCAGGAGCCGTTTTCCATGAGGGCGATGGTGCGGTTCTGCAGGTTATGATGGACGATATCGTGCACGAGATTTTCCATCGTCACGAACATGCCCGCGTTGTACGTCGTGGAGATAAAGACCAGATGACTCGCGCGGAAGCACTCGGAGAGGATATAGCTCGGATGCGTGACGGACACGTCGTACATCTGCACGTTCCGCACGCCAAGCTCCGACAGCTTCGCGGCCAGCACGTTCGCCGCGTTCTCCGTGCCGCCGTAGACGGAAGCATAGGCGATGACGACGGCGTCGTCCTCCGGCGTATAGGTCGCCCAGTGGATATATTTGTCGAGGAACCACGCGATATCCTTGCGCCAGACCGGGCCGTGCAGCGGGCAGATCATCTCAATTTCAAGCCCCGCGGCCTTTTTGAGCAGCGCCTGCACCTGCGTGCCGTATTTGCCGACGATGTTGGTATAGTACCGGCGGGCATCGGCGAGCCATTCGGTCCGGAAGTTGACCTCGTCGGCGTACAGATTTCCGTTCAGCGCACCGAAGGTGCCGAAGGCGTCGGCCGAATAGAGCGTTTTGGTCGTTGTGTCGTAGGAGACCATGACCTCCGGCCAGTGGACCATCGGGGCCATGACGAAGGCGAAGGTATGCCTGCCGGTCGTGAGCGTGTCCATCTCCTTGACGAGCTGCAGGCGGCTGTCGATGTCGAACGTGAAGAAGTTCTGCATCATCGTGCGCGTCTTGGCGTTGCAGACGATGGTCAGCTCCGGGTGGCGCAGGACGAGCTCGCCGATGGTCGCGGCGTGGTCCGGCTCCATATGCTGCACGATGAGGTAATCGAGCTTCCGCCCGCCCAGCACATGGTCGACGTTCTCAAAGAACAGGCCGCTGACGGACTTATCGACGGTGTCGATCAGCACGGTTTTTTCGTCCAGCAGCAGATAGGAGTTATAGCTGACGCCGTTGGTCAGCGGATAGGCATTCTCAAACAGGCTCAGCCGCCGCTCACTCGCGCCAACCCAATAGAGATCTTCGGTCATTTTTCTGACACAATACATACGCTCGGATTCCTTTCGTAATTCAATAATGATTTTCGTTATTATTATAGCACATGCTGCGCAGAAAAGCCAGCACAATTTCCGTTTTTTTCGCCCCGCCGCAGCGGAAAAGGCTCCCTCTGACGAGGGAGGCTTTGGATCCGCGCATCCCCAAGGCTTCCCCTATGAGGGGAAGCTGGCTGCGGAGCGAAGCGGCGCAGACTGATGAGGTGGACTGCGTCACGCAGACAGAAGCACCCCACCTCATCCGTCACGGCTATCGCCGTGCCACCTTCCCCTCGTAGGGGAAGGCATAGAGTGCTCGCAGGGCGGAGCATGTGCACGCCTTCAGCTCTTCCTCATCCCATTCTTATCAAACTTTTTCCGCAGCGCGTGTTCCGTGACCGGGAGCGCACAGAGCATCGGGACGAGCTGGAGGAATACGGTGATCAACCCGACATACCCGATCGTCTCCGCACTGCGCCCGATCACGAACAGGATGGGGACGACCGACAGCGGCAGCAGGAGCCAGCCGCAGCAGTACCAGTACCGCCCGCAGACCGTATGCGCCAGCTTCCACGTCTCCTGATTTTTCATGGACATGGTCGACCGGTATCCGAACGTCGCGTTGATGGACTTCGGCGGGCTTTTGAAAAACCTCCGGCCAAAATAGATCATCGTGAGCGGGATCATCAATACGAACAGCAGCATGAATATCCAGAAGAGCATTCTTATTTCTCCTTTTCCATACTTCCCGGTCTGCGGTGTAAAAACTCATCAAACGCATCGATGCGCTCCGTCAGGGGCCTAATGGACACAAGCCGGAAGAAGCCGCCGCGGGACTGCATTTTATGCCACAGCTTCTGCACGTCGATGGCGTCATATACATTCTTATCGATCTCGGCGGCCTTTTTCTGCACGACCGCGCCGAGATGGATGGAGAAGCACAGGTCAATGAGGAAAATGCCGAAGCAAACGCCCACCATAAACGACGCCAGCGGGTGCGCCACGAACCACTCCACCAGCTTCCGCAGCCGCGGATACAGCAAAAAGTAGTACGCCAGCGACAACACGCCCCAGAAGAACGTGAACAGCGGGCAGATGATGCCCTGGACATTGCCCCAGAGCTTGCTGTAGTCCCACAGGCGCAGGTGAAAGCCCTTGAAGCTCACGACGCCGACGATATACTCCAGCAGCGTCATAGCCAGCGCCATGACGACAAACATGACCGGGTAATACCAGAACGTGCCCGAAAACGAGCCGAACAGCTGATGGTCCAGCTCCGAGAGGACGAACAGCAGCACCGTGCCGAATCCGTACAGCGGCAGGCAGGGGCCGAAGAGGAAGCCCGGGTTCAGCCACTTGCGCTCCGGGTTCGCCCCGGAGAAGAACCGGCGGAACAGAAGCTCCAGCACCCACCCGCCGACAGCGCCGAAGAAAAACAGATACAGAACGATCAGGAAGATCTGAAATTTGGACATAGCCGCCCTCCGCATACACATTTCTTTGCCTTCAGCTTACGACATTGCCGCCCCGCTGTCAAGGCAAAAGAAAACAGTGACGTTTGCAGGAAAGTGTGCTATACTGTCGCCAGAATATGCAGAAGGAGCAGGTTATCATGCGCGGAATCCCGTCTTTGATCACAGAGATCCGAAAGAAAGTCTTCACCGAGGTCGCCCGGATGGCATACTCCGGCGACTACACCGATATGGAGGATATCCCCTTCAAGATCGTCCCCGGCCAGAGCCCGCTGCACCGCGAGTCCGTGTTTCTCGAGCGCGCCATCGCCGGCGAGCGCGTGCGGCTGGCCATGGGTTTGTCCCTCCAGCCCGTGCAGACGCGCACGCTTCTGACCGAGGGCATGGATCAGGCCGCCATCGCCGAGCAGTATTACGAGCCGCCGCTCGTCAACATCATCCCCTACGCCTGCCACGCCTGCCCGACGCGGCAGTACCGCGTCAACGAGCTGTGTCAGGGCTGTCTCGCCTCCTCGTGCCAGCGCGTGTGCCCGAAGGGCGCGATCAAATTTGTCAACGGCAAGAGCCGCATCGACCAGAAGCTCTGCATCAAGTGCGGCAAATGCGCCAGATCCTGTCCGTACAACGCCATCACCTACCTCGAGCGCCCGTGCCAGGCCGCCTGCGGCATGGACGCCATCGGCGTCGACGAATACGGCAAGGCCTGCATCGACTATGACCGCTGCGTCTCCTGCGGCCAGTGCCTTGTGAGCTGCCCGTTCGGCGCGATCGTCGACAAGAGCCAGATCTATCAGGTCATCCGCTCCATGCTCGAGGGCAACGAGGTCGTGGCCATCGTCGCGCCGTCGTTCGTCGGCCAGTTCGGCAAGGACGTGACCGTGCCGAAGTTCCTCACGGCCATGAAGCAGCTCGGCTTTGCCGATGTGGTCGAGGTCGCGGTCGGCGCGGATATCTGCACGATCGAGGAGGCGCGGGACTTTATGGAAAAGGTCCCGGAGGAGCAGCGGTTCATGGCGACCTCCTGCTGCCCGTCGTGGCGGATGATGGCCAGACGGCTGTTCCCCGCCGAATCCGGCAACATTTCCATGACCTACACGCCGATGGTCTATACCGCGCGGCTCGTCAAGCGCGAACGGCCCGACTGCAAGGTCGTCTTTGTCGGCCCGTGCGCGGCCAAAAAGCTCGAGGCCATGCAGGATGATATCCGGACCGACGTCGACTTCGTCCTGACCTACGAGGAGCTGATGGGCATTTTTGAGGCCAGGGACATCGACTTTTCCCAGCTGCCCGACAGCCCGGACCTTGACGAGGGCACCCGCGCCGGGCGCGGCTTTGCCGTCGCGGGCGGCGTGGCCGCCGCGGTGGAGGAGCTCATCCACAAGGAGCATCCCGAATGCCAGATCAAGACCCAGCGGGCCGACGGCCTGCGCGAGTGCCGCAAGCTTCTGATGCTGGCGAAGGCCGGGAAGCTCGACGGGTATCTGCTCGAGGGCATGGCCTGCCCCGGCGGCTGCGTGGCAGGCGCGGGCACGGTCGTCTCGGCGGATACGGCGGCCAAAAAGCTCTCGCAGCACATGGCTCAGGCCACCGGCAGCGCCGCCGACGACAGCCGCTACCGCGACTTAGCCGACCAGTTGAATTAAACCGCATAAAAACATAAATCGCCCCGGCGCAGGCCGTTCTGCGCCGGGGCATTTTCCTATGTAAGTTGGTCAGGGCTCCATCATCAGGCGGATGATCTGCCGGTCGGTGTCGGCCATGCCGGTGTGGGCCAGCGCGCCGACGGTCTCGATCGTGTGCTCAATGCCGGATTTGACGATGCCGTCGCCGGCATAGAACTGGTTGCCGCAGCGGTACATGTGGTAGCCGAGCAGGCCCGCGTCGACGCTCGTGGCGATCTTTGCCGCGCAGGAGGGCTTGGCGCCGTCGCAGATGATGCCGGAGGTGATGGCCATAGCGTTGACCAGCGTATGCTTGATCTGCTCATACCCGCCGCCATAGAGGTAGGTGATGCCCGCCCCCGCGCCGCACCCGGCCGAGACCGCGCCGCAGTAGGCCGAAAGCGTCCCGATGTGCGCCTTGATATGGATCGTGCTGAGATTGGAGACCGCCAGCGCCCGGTAGAGCGTCTCGCGGCTCACGCCCAGCTCCTCGGCGTAGACCACGACCGGCACGGATGCCGTGATGCCCTGGTTGCCGGAGCCGGAGTTGATGATGACCGGCAGCTCGCAGCCGGACATGCGCGCGTCACTGGCCGCGGCGGCCATATAGCGGGCGCGGTTCTGCACCGTCTCGCCGTAGGCCTCGCGCAGCGTCTTGCCGACGTTCGCGCCGTAGGACCCGGCGAGGCCCGCCTCGGCGATGGCCATATTGTACGAGATCTGCCGCTCAAAGATCTCCTGCACATCCTCCGGACACAGCGACTGCGCGAAATCCACGATCCGCTCGACCGTCAGGACGCTGCGGTCCGTGCGGCGTTCGGAGACGGTCTCGCTGCACGGACGGTCGATGAGGCGCTTCGTGCCGTGCAGCAGCTGCACGAGGTTCGTATGGCTGCCGACGATCCGCGCCGAGGCCTGATCGCCAGCCGCGTAGACCGTGATGCGGATATCGAAGATGAACGGCGAGTCGATCGGCCGGATGTCAAAGGCCGCCTCCTGCAGGTACGCCCGCATGTCCGCGATCTGCTCGTCGGTGACCTCGCTGAGGACCTCCAGCTCCTTTTCCTCCCGGCCCGCGATGATGCCCGCGGCAGCCGCCGCGGCGATGCCGTGCATCGAGCCCGTATGCGGCACGACGACGCTCTTGACGTTCTTGATGATATTTCCGCTGACCTCGATCCGCACCCGCTCCGGCCGCTTGCCGAGCACGGCACGGGCCTGCGCCGCGGCGTAGGCGATGGCGATGGGCTCCGTGCAGCCCATGGCGGGCACGAGCTCCTCGCGCAGGATCTCTACAAAGCTCTGATAGAGCGCATCCGTTCGTTTCATTCTGACCGTTCCTCCGATGTTTCATGATAGCAGGCCGCAGAGCAGGTATGGCTGCCGCACACGCGCGGCGGCTCGTCCTTGTGGTGGCCGCAGACATAGTCCGGCTGGTAATGGAGCGCCCCGGCCAAAAGCGCCCGGACCGCGTCGTCCGCGCCGCCCTCCGCGCCCGGATACAGCCGGATCCCGGCCTCCGCCAGCGCCAGCCGCGCGCCAGCGCCGATGCCGCCGCAGATGAGCGCGTCGACCGCGTAGGCCTTCAGAAATCCGGCCAGCGCCCCGTGTCCGCTGCCCATCGTGTCGACGATCGCCGACGAGACGATCCGCCCGTCGGTCACATCATAGAGCTTGAACTGCGCCGTCCGCCCGAAATGGCCGTAGATCTGCCCGTGATCAAAAGGTACCGCAAGCCGCATAAAGACCCCTCCCGCCTTTGCAGTTGTGCAAAGTGACGATATTCTGTGTCATCCATTATACCATATTTGTCGCGTTTGTAAAGCCCGGAAAGCACGCCGCCCCGCACACCACGAAAGACTGAATCCAAAAATCGCGCCCGCCCGGGGAGCCTCCCCGGGCGGGCGTGATTTTTGGATGTCGATGGGCTCCAGTCCGCTCACAGGTCGACCTGTTCAAATCTTGCCGCCGAGGTGTGGAAGGCCAGATAGGTCACGAGCGCGTACACCGCCACGCCGCCGAGCAAAACCGACAGCTGCCGGACAAGGTCCGCCGGCGCGTAACTTTCGCACACGGTCTTCATGTACGGCACGACATGGTCGAGCGTCTCGAGCAGGACGATGGCCAGAAACAGCACGACGCTCGAGACGACGAAGGGCTTGCCGAGATCATAGCCGTTTTTGTAGTGCATCGGCAGAAACGTCAGGTTGAACAGCCCCATCAGCACGAACCCGAAGCCGAGAAAGGCCAGATTCGCCTCGATGCCGACGGGATTGTTGATCTGTGCATAGCTCCTGCGGAGGAGCATGAACGGGATACAGGCCGCGATCTGCAGCAGCTGCAGCGTCACGACGGTAGAAAACCGCGCCCGGACCACATCCCGCTTCGTGACCGGCAGCAGGGCCATGTAATACACGTCCCGGTTCTCCCGCGCGGCCTGCAGCATGAGGAAAATGCCGAGGGCATTATAGAAAAACGTCACGTAATACGGATAGCTCGGCACGAGCACCAGCGCGCTCAGCAGCAAAAACAGCAGCGGCACCGGCGTGACGACCAGCTTCCATTCCTTTTTCATCAGCAGCTTCATGCTTCCGCCTCCCGTTCCAGATGGACCATGATCTGTTCCAGATTCGCCGGCGTGAGCGCGAAGCCGGCGGCCAGCGCGGCGTCCTCTTTGCGGAGAAGCGCTTCGAGCTCTCCTTTGTGGCTGCGCGCGCCGATGCACGCGGCCCGCAGCGCGGGCGTGCACGCCGCGTCGCTGCCCTGCAGCAGGAGATACCCCCCGGTCCACGCCTTCTTGTCCGTGCTGGCCGCGACGCGGCCATGCTGGATGTACGTGATCGTATCCGCGCAGGCGTCGAGGTCCGAGGTGATGTGCGTGGAGAAGAGGATCGACACGCCCTCCTGCTCACAGAGCGTCCGGAACGTGTCCAGCAGCTCGTCACGCGAGACGGGGTCAAGGCCGGACGTCGGCTCGTCGAGGATCAGCAGCTCCGCCCGGTGCGACATGGCGGCCGCCAGCTGATACTTGACCTTCATGCCCTCCGACAGCTCGCAGACACGCTTGCTCTCGTCGAGCGAAAACTGCCGGACGAGGCGCGCGTAGCGCCCGTCGTCCCACCCGGGATAAAAGCGCTTCGTGACGTCCGTCAGCTCGCGCAGGCGCTTGCGCTGGTAATACGACGCGCCGCCGGAGACGAAGCCGATGCGCGATCGGATCTCCCGCTCGTCCTTGTCCATATCCAGCCCGCAGATCGTGACCGTCCCCGCATCCGGATGCACCAGATGGAGCATGGATTTGAGCGTGGTCGTCTTGCCCGCGCCGTTGCGGCCGATCAGGCCCATGATCGTCCCGGCCTCCATGGAGAACGAGACGTTTTCCAGCCGGAAGGCCGGATACTGCTTGCAAAGCCCGTCAAGCTTCAGGATCTGCATCGTCTTCCGCCTCCTTTGCCATCCGGAACAGCGCGTCCGGCACGTTCAGATCGTCCATGCTGACCAGCGCGATCCCGCGCTTTTTGTCCGCCATCAGCAGCAGCTGGTCGCCCGGCTGGATGCTGAACAGCTCGCGCGCCCCCTTCGGGATGACGATCTGTCCCTTCTCTCCGACCTTGACCAGACTGACGAATTTCCCCTTCGGGAACTGCATCGGCATAAAGATCCCTCCTGCCATAAGTTATACTCGGTATGAAAAGTTATACCAAGTATAACACACATGCTGGAAAATGCAAGCCCTATTTTCGCAGCTGCCGGTCCGTCCGCACGAGGACGACGGCCGAGGCAAGGAACGTGACGATATCGGCCGCCGGCATGGAATACAGCACGCCCATCAGCCCGAACGCCCGCGGCAGCAGCAGCACGAGCGGCACCGCCAGCAGGACCTCCCGGAAAAACGACAGCCCCGCCGACTCCACCGGCCGCCCCAGCGCCTGCATGAAGATGAACGCCGCCTTGTTGACCGTCGCCAGCGGCAGCATGCACAGGTACACGCGGAAGGTCAGCACGGCAAACTCATTATAAAGCGCCGATTCCGCGCCGAACAGCCCGATGAGCTGCCGCGGGAACAGCTGCGTGACCAGCAGCGCGAGCACGCCGAGCGCGAATTCCGCCCCCATCAGCCGCCACAGGATCCCGCGGCAGCGGCCGTACTGCTCCGCGCCATAGTTGTAGCCCACGATGGGGATGCAGCCCGCGGACATGCCGATGGTGATGGAAATGATGATCTGAAACACCTTCATGACGATGCCGAGGACCGTCAGCGGGATGTCCGCGCCGTACTTGCTGCCCGCACCGTACTGCACGAGCATGTTGTTGGTCGCCGCCATGGCGATGACGAGCGAGATCTGCGCAAGAAAGCTGCACAGTCCCAGCGGCAGGTAGGCCGCGAGGATCTTCCCGCGGAGCTTGAAATCGTCCTTTCCCAGCCGCAGCGCCTTCGTATGGCAGAGGTACCATACGCCCATCGCGGCCGTGATGACCTGCCCGGCCACCGTCGCCACAGCCGCGCCCATCACGCCCCAGCGCAGCACGAAGATGGCGATGGGGTCGAGGATGCAGTTGGCGATCGCGCCCGCCAGCATGGAGGCCATGGCAAACCGCGGGCTGCCGTCCGAGCGGATGATCGGGTTGATCGCCTGCCCGAAGACGTAGATCGGAATGCCGATGGTGATGTAGGTGAAATACTCCTTCGCATAGGCGAGATTCGCCTCCGTCGCGCCGAACAGCAGCAAAATCGGCGTCTGGAACACCGCGTAGAATCCCGCCACGAGCACGCCAACCAACACGCTCAGTGTCACAGCGCTGCCAACGGCGCAGTCCGCATCTTCCTGCCGGTTTTTGCCGAAGCAGATCGACACGTAGCTGCACGCGCCGTCGCCGATCATCACGGCCAGACCCAGCGCCAGCACCGTCAGCGGGAACACGACGTTCGTCGCGCCGTTGCCAAGATACCCCACGCCCCAGCCGATGAAGATCTGGTCGACGATGTTGTACAGCGCTCCCACCAGCAGCGAGATCGTACACGGCAGGGCGAATTTCACCATGAGCTTCCCGAGCGGGGCAGTGCCCAGCGCGGCGTTTTGTTTTTCTTCCATAAAAACCTCCCGAAATAAAAAAAATTGCGCAAGTCCGTTCGGACTTACGCAAAGCTGCTACACAACAGCTGTACTTTACCACACGCCGGGAAAAATTGCAAAGGGGATTTTCCACAAGTTTTTCTCTTTTTCCGCCGGGAACTTGCGCGCCGCTTCTGCGTCTGATATATTGTAGATACAAACAGAAAGAGAGGGCCCGCTATGTTCGGCTTTGACTTTATGAATTCGGTCTTCCCCGTGATCTTCACGGTCATGTTCGTCGGCATCTTCATCATGTTCATCGTCACCGCCGTGCGCGGCATCGGCCGTTGGCACAAGAATAACAACTCCCCGCGCCTGACCGTCGACGCGACCATCGTCTCCAAGCGCATGGACGTCACCCACCACCATAACAGCACCACACGCACGAATTCCTCCTCCACCTGGTACTACGCCACGTTCCAGGTCGCCAGCGGCGACCGCATGGAGCTTTCGATCCCCACCCAGGACTACGGCTACCTCGTCGAAGGCGACCACGGCAAACTCACCTTCCAGGGCACCCGCTACCTCAGCTTCGAGCGCGCATAATCCCAACCCTCCACCCCGTCTCCCTCCCGGAGACGGGATTTTTGCGCCCTCATGCCTTCTCCTATGCAGGGAAGCCTTGGACTGCGCAGATCCAAAGCCTCCCCTCTCAGGGGAGGTGGCTCGGCGAAGCCGAGACGGAGAGGTCGCGGCTAATTTGATACAACCTCTCAGTCTCGGCTGCGCCGAGCCACCTCCTCCGGAAGGGGAACCTTGATGCTCATCTATCGCTTCTTAAGAATTATTTATTGTTTTTCGATAAAAAATAATTGACAAACGATCTTCTCTGTGGTAGCCTGTAGCTACAGAAAGGATGTGTCCCCTATGAACTGGTCCAAAAACAGCTCGATCGAGCTTTCCCGGATCTGCGTCGTCTTGTTCATGATCCTCCTCGCCGCCCTCGATATCGGCTGCTACTGGGCCGTGCAGTGGTTCGTGGAGATCCGGCTGATGTACTGGCAGTACGGCGTGCTGATGATGGTCACGATCTACCTCTGCAGCGGCTTCGGCTGGGTGCTGCTCGTGCGGCTGTGGCAGCTGCTGCAGAATATCCGCGCGCAGCTCGTCTTCGACGCGCAGAACGTGCGGCTGCTGCGGCAGGTCAGCTGGTGCTGCGTGGGCGCGGGCGCGGTGTGTCTGGTCAGCTGCCTGTATTATCTGCCGTTCATCGCGGTCGCCATCGCAGCCGGCTTCATGGCGCTGATCGTGCGCATCATCAAGAATATTTTCCAGCAGGCCATCGACATGAAGGCCGAGCTCGACCTCACGATCTAGGGGGTGCGGCATGGAAATTCTCGTGAATCTGGACGTCATGATGGCCAAGCGCAAAATCTCCGCCGGGGAGCTGGCCGAGCGCGTCGGCATCACCCCCGCAAACCTGTCCATTCTCAAAAACAACAAGGCCAAGGCCATCCGCTTTTCCACGCTCATGGCCCTGTGCCATGAGCTCCGCTGCCAGCCGGGCGACCTGCTGGAGTTTGTGGACGACCAACAGGAGGTCACCGATGGAAGAACAACGTAAAAACGAATTCCCCCGCCCGCAGGAAACGCCCGACTGGGCGCAGGAGACGCTCGCCCCGGCAAAGCCGCCGTTCTCGGCCGGCCGGAAGGAAGTGCTGCTGGCGTTCGGGATGTATGTGCTGGCATACGTGTATCTGGGTTCCGGATGGTGGGCGCTGCCGCTGTTTGCCGCCGGGTTTATCGCCGCCGGAGAATATCTGTACCGGGACGTGAAGCGCCCGTGGGAAAGCTGGGTCTGGCTGGCCTGCGTGATAATGATCGCGGGCTGCATCACGTGGCGCAGCCTGCATCCGAACCAGTACGACTCCCGGCTGGATGTGCAGGTCATGCAGGAGTATGCCATCCCCTCGAGCCTCGCCTTTCTGGCACTGCATATCCTTGCCGTCTACTGGCTTCTGTGCCGCTCCGGGCGGCTGACCGGCGGCGAAAGCGGCCATCTGCTGCCGCTCGACGCGCTGTACGCGTTTCTCATCGTCCCGTTTCAGAATTTCTTCCTGCGCATCCGCTGCGTAATCTTCGCGCTGAAGTCCAAAAAGGAGCGCGGCGTCAGCGCCGGCGCGATCGCAGTCGCGGTGCTCGCGGCGTTCGCCGCGCTGGTGCTGCTCGTGCTGGCCATGACGCAGCTGTCCGCCGCGGACGACACCTTCGGTGAGCTGATCGATGACCTGCGGCTGACGCTGACGCTCGATCTTGACGAGACGTGGTTCTATCGTCTCCTCGCCTCCCTGCCGGTCGGCGCGTACGTGTTCGGCCTGCTGGCCGGTCTCGGCCGCCGGACGCCGGAGGATATGCGCGGGCGCGGAGCGGCAGTCGTGAGCCGCCTGCCGAAGCTGCGCACCGTCCCGGAAGGCATCTGGGCCGCGGCCCTCGGGCTGTTCAGCGCGCTCTATCTCGTGTTCTTCTTCGTGCAGGGCCGGTACCTGTTCGGGGCCTTTACCCGGACGCTGCCGGAGAGCTTTACCGTGGCCGAATACGCCCGCCAGGGCTTCTTCGAACTCTGCCGCGTCATGGCGATCAACTTCACCCTTTTCTGGCTCGTCACGCGTACCGCGCGGCAGGAGCAGAAGCTGATCCGCTGGATGGCCGCCGCCCTTCTGGTCCAGAGCATGCTGTTCGCCGTCATCGCGATCTCCAAGCTGGCGCTGTATATCGACTGCTTCGGCCTCACGCCCCTGCGCGTACAGAGCACGTGGCTCGTGTGCGTGCTGCTCCTCGGCTGCGTCTGCGCGCTCTATACCCACCTGACCGGCAAAAAGTCCATGCGCGCCTGGATGATCTTCGGCGCGGTGACGCTGGCTGTTTTGTGCATGGTGCAGCTCCCGATGCATATCCCGGCACCGGAATATCCGGGATAAAAAAATTCCAGCACCCCCCCTTGACAACCGCTCTGCCTTCTGCTATTATAATAAGGCTCTGTGAGAGCCTTATATCGCGGGATAGAGCAGTTCGGTAGCTCGTCGGGCTCATAACCCGGAGGTCGGGGGTTCAAATCCCTCTCCCGCAACCATAAAAAGCCTTGAAGCCAATGGTTTCAAGGCTTTTCTTTGTCCAAAAGCTCTCCCGGTATATTTTAGATATTCCACGCATCCACTCATCTCACGCTTCGGTAGGTGTAGGGCGACAGGGAGCATTCTTTCATGAACAGGCGATAGAACGAGGAATAGTTATTGAAGCCACACTGCAGGGCGATGGCGGCAAGCGGGTCGTCGGTGCTGGTCAGCAGCTTGCATGCGTACTGGATCCGGATCTTGTTCAGATACTGCTTGAACGACTGGCCGGTCAGGTTTTTGAAGGCACGGTAATAGCTCGACTGCGACATACAGGCGATCTTGGCCGCGTGAACGGCGTTGATATCCTCGGAGAAATGGGTGTTGATATAATCCAGCGAGGCCATCAGCTTGTCAAAATACTCATAATCCTGCACCGGCGCGACGGAAAAGCGCATCAGGATTACGAGGATCATCGCCAGCGTGGACTGCACGATGGTCTGGTAGTTGGAATTGGTCTCGCAGAATTCCCGGTACGTCAGCTGCATCAGCTGATCCATCAGCACGGCATCCTGCGTCCGCAGGCGGATGCGCCCGTTCAGGTCAGAAAACTGCAGATTGGACGTAAAGCGCTGGAATTCCGGCTGCGACGTGATCGACGGCGGAATGAAGCTGCTGCGGAAGGAGAAGGAAATAAACGCCGTGTTCGGCCCCATCTCGATCCGGTGCGGGGTATAGGGCGAATTGATGAAGCAGTCGCCCCGTGCAAGCTTCAGATGCCGGTCGCCGACGTGATGAAAGATATAGCCCTGCCGGATGTAATAGATCTGGTAATAATCGTGATAGTGGATCTGCTCGGAGATCGGGATGGAGCTGGAGGAGCTGACCGAAAAGTCCAGCCCGCGCGCACTGCTTTTCAGAGGGTAATATGGGATGTTTTCCTGCATGGGAACAGCCGCTCCTTTCCCGTCGGTTTCCGACATTTGTATTGTAGCACAAAACCGTGAAAAACGCGACCCTGAATTATGACGGATTTTGCAATCAAAATAAAGCAATCGGCAATGTAAAATCTACACAAACATTGATACAATAGTAAAAAAATGAATGGGTGAGCGCAGAAAGGGAACGGGATAAATTGAAGTTTGACGTTGTTGCTGAAGCTGAAAAAAAGAAAGATTTGCTGATAGAAACAGCAGACTATATCTGGGATCACCCGGAGCTCGGCTTCAAGGAATTTCAGTGCGCACAGAAGCTGCAGGAGGTCCTGCGAGCAGAAGGGTTTCAGCTCGAGACCGGACTTGGGCATATCACGACCGCCTTTTCCGGGCGTTTCGGCAGCGGCCGGCCGGTCATCGGTATTCTGGGCGAATTCGACGCACTGATGAATCTAAGCCAGAAGGCGGGCGTGACGCATCAGGAATCCGCCGGCGGCCTCTATGGTCACGGCTGTGGGCATAACCTGCTCGGCGTCGGTTCTCTCGGAGCGGCGCTTGCCGTCAAGGCCTATCTGGAAACGACCGGTGCATCTGGCACGGTGATCTATTTCGGCTGCCCGGCGGAGGAAAACGGCTCCGCCAAGGCATTTCTGGCTCGCGATGGCGTGTTCGACGCACTGGACGCGGCGCTCAGCTGGCACCCGGCCGACACGACCGGCGTGCGCAATCTGACCACGCTTGCCAACTGCAAGGTGCTCTACCGCTTTGACGGCGTCGCGGCCCACGCGTCGATCCAGCCCCATCTGGGGCGCAGTGCGCTCGACGCGGTGGAGCTGATGGCCGACCCGGCACTGCTGGAACAGGCCCGGCAGGAGCACAGAAAACGGATCGGAAAGGGCTATATCTGCCCCATCCCCCCAGACGTCCGCCCCGGAACCATCCCGCACGGCCCCCAGTCAACACATACCTCTGTTTTTTCCATTCATTTGCTTCAACTGCAGCAGCCTTCCCATACCAATCGGCAGTGGGCTGCCAACCAGCAGCTTACACAATGAGAACACGGACGCTGTGATCAAAAAACTCTATCTGCTCCCCAGCTTGCTTTTGTATCTCGTACTGTGGAAAGGAGCATATTTATGTACAGATTTCAACTGCCGGAGGATTTTCTGATCGGGACTGCGAATTCGGCGTTTCAGTCGGAGGGGGCGTGGGACCGGGACGGCAAGTCCGAAAGCATCATGGATCACTTCGCCCGGAAATACGCTGGGAAGCTCTCGCCCGCCGAGCAGAGAAAGCTGGATGCCGGCCGGTCCCCGGATCAGGTCCGGCCCAATTCTCTGGAAATGCCGGACCGCGGCTGTTTTTTCTACGACAACTACGAAGCCTATATCGAGGACATGCAGAAAACGGGGCAGAATACCTACCGGATGTCCCTGTCCTGGCCGCGGATCCTCCCGGACGGCGTGGGCGCGGTCAACCAGCTGGCCATCGATCATTATAACCGCGTGATCGACAAGCTGCTGTCCTGCGGCATCACGCCCTTCGTCGATCTGTATCACTGGGATCTGCCCATGTGCCTGTTTGAGCAGGGCGGGTTCCTGAACCCGGAATTCCCCGCGTGGTTCGAGAATTACGCAAGGGTCTGCTTTACCGCGTTCGGCGACCGGGTCAAGCTCTGGAGCACGTTCAATGAAACGCAGATCTCGCTGAACGGCGGGTTTGACTCCGGCGGCTTTCCGCCCTTCCGGCAGAACAAGCGCGAGGCACTGCTGGGCGGCCATCATGTGCTGCTGGCGCATTTCCGCGCAGTGCGGCTGTACCGGTCGATGCAGCTGGGCGGAAAGATCGGCGCGGTAAACTGCCTGACTGCGATCACCCCGGCCCGCATCTGCGCCGAAGACGTCAAAGCCGTTGATATCCAGTGGGAGCACACCTTCGGCTGGTGGACACAGCCGATGCTCGAGGGCCGCTATCCCCAATCTCTCATCGACGAGCTGCCCTTCATCCGGGACAATCTGCCCGCGCACTATCAGGAGGATCTCGACCGGTGGTTCGCGCCGATGGATTTCATCGGAGTAAACTATTATATTGCGACCCGCACGCAGTTCTGCGAGACGATGCCGCTGCATTCAAGGCCGGTCCAGTCGTTTTATTCCGCGCCGGGCCAGCGGTTCGCGCCTTATCCTGCGGGTCTTTTTGACGCAGTCATGTCTATCGCGGAGCGGTATCCGGGCGTTGAAATTTATATTACGGAAAACGGCTGCGCGCTGCAGAACCGGCACGACGCGGGAACAGAGTGCGACGACCCGGAGCGCATCACATACCTGCGCGAGCATCTCCGGATGGTCTGCCGCTGCCTCCAGGCGGGCGCGAAGCTGAAAGGATATTATTACTGGAACGACGCGGATTCCTACGAGGAGCTGGACGGCTACAACCTGCGCTTCGGCCTGACCTGGGTCGATCATGAAACAGGGGAGCGGCGTTGGAAAAACAGCCGGTATTATTTCAGCCAGATCTGCCGGAACCGCATGGTCGACTGACCTGCGTTCCGTACGAAAAAGTTTTGTGAAAAGGCCGAAAGGAGCGATCACGACATGACGGACAATCCGATCCTCTGGGTACTTCTGGCGATCGGCGCCATTTTGCTGTTTGTCCTGCTTCTGGCGGGGATCACGAGCCTGCTGACAGCGTTTTTCGGCAAGCGGTATGCGCTCCGGCTGGACAGAACGTATTGCGGCCGCATGTCCGCCCTTCTTCCGGGTGAGGACTGCGGCGCATGCGGCTATAGCCAGTGCAGCGAGTATGCGGAGGCCGCTTTGTACATGGATGCGGACGCCGACCGGTGTCCAAAAATGACCGCTCCCGTCCGGCAGCAGTTTGGCGCCTGCAGGCAGGAATTTCAGCAGCTGCGCGAGGACCCGACACCAGTCCGGAAAAAGCGAAGTCCCATCAAGCGGAAATTCAGGCTCTGACGTACGTTTGACGATCCCCTGCATTCCGATAGAAATTGAGAGGTTTTTATGCAGTATTCTACCCGTTTACCCGCGACGCCGCTGATCACGCACGACCCCTATTTCTCCATCTGGGCCCCCGGAGACACGCCCACGGCCGAAGACACCGTCCACTGGTCCGGGATCCGGAAGATCCTACGCGGCAGCATTCTGGTCGACGGCGTTGAGCGCGGGTTTCTCAGCCGCGGTCTGCGCCAGGCGATGCGCTGCGTGGATACCCGCGTGACGCCTCTGTCCACGGAGTACATTCTGGAGGACCTTGGAGTCCGGCTTTCCGTGAAATTTACCTCGCCGCTGCTGCTGGATGATTTGGACGTGCTCTCCACGCCCATCAGCTATATTGACGTCGACGTGTCCTTTATCGACGGGCGCAGCCACGAGGTCGAGGTCGCCCTCACCGCGGATGCGGGCCTGTGCCACAGCGGTGAGGAGCAGCCCGAGATGCGGCAGGACTTTTTCAGCGCCGACGGGCTGAACTACGCCTACATGGGCCAGGTCCGGCAAGCGCCGCTCGCCGGAAGCGGCGACCGGCTGACCTGCAACTGGGGCTATCTGTTCCTGGCTTCGGAGGAAACGCTGGAAAACCGGCCGGTCATGGCCGCCGTTTCTCTGGTATGCGTCAAGCGCGCCGACAGCCCGTTCCGCTTTACCCTGCTGATCGGCTACGACGACATTGCTTCCATCAACTATTTCGGCCGGATGCTCCCCGCCTACTACGCAAGAAACGGGAAGACGATCACGCAGGCGCTTGCGGAGTTTTATCGCCGGCACGACGAGCTGCTTGACCGCTGCGCCGCATTTGACCGGCAGCTGCTGGACGAAGCCCGCGCAAAGGGCGGCGAGGACTATGCTCTGCTCGTGACGGCTTCTTACCGGCAGACCATCGCCGGGCATAAGCTCGTGGCGGATACAAACGGCGAGCTGCTGTTCATCTCCAAAGAAAATGATTCCAACGGCTGCGCGGCCACCACGGATATCAGCTATCCTTCCGTGCCGCTGTTTCTGCTATACGCGCCGGAGCTGGTGTGCGCCATGCTCCGCCCGATCTTCAAGGTCGCGAGACTGCCGATCTGGACCTATGATTTTGCGCCCCACGACGCGGGCCGCTATCCGATCCTGAACGGGCAGATCTATGCCGCACGCCACCGCTCACAGCATGAGGGCTACGGCATCACGCATCCGCCGTATTATCTCTATCCCGCCACCGTGGATGCCTATCGCGCCGAGCGGCAGATGCCGGTCGAAGAGAGCGCGAACGCCATTCTGATGGCCGCCGCCGCGGGCTATGCCGACGGTGACTGGCGGATTGCGAAGGACAATCTGGATCTGCTGCAGCTCTGGTGCAGCTATTTGCTGACTCACGGCGAGGATCCCGGCAACCAGATGTGCACCGACGATTTTGCCGGTCATCTGGCCAGAAACGTCAATCTGTCAGCCAAGGCGGTGATGGGCATTGCGGCCTTCGGCATGATCCTGGACGCACTGGGCCGGGGCGCCGAGGCCAAGATCTACCGCGACGAAGCCAAACGGCGGGCAAACAGCTGGCTGGAACGGGCAGCCGTGGGCGATCACACAGCCCTGACCTTCGACGGACAGGGGTGGAGCCTCAAATACAATCTGGTCTGGGACAAGCTCTTCGGGCTGGATCTGCTGCCGGACAGCTTCTATTCGCAGGAAACAAAGAGCTATCTGGCGCGCAGCAACACCTATGGCATCCCCCTCGATTCCAGAAGCGTACTGACAAAGTCCGACTGGCTCCTGTGGTGCGCCGCCATGGCGGACGCGGACGATTTTGCCGCGTTTTTGCACCCGGTCGCCCGTTACGTGCGGGAGACGCCCAGCCGGGTCCCATTCAGCGATTTTTATCACTCGGAGGACGGCGTTTCTGCGCGCTTTATCGCGCGTACCGTGCAGGGCGGGCTTTATATGCCGCTGCTGATGGACCGGTGGAAAAAGCGCCGGGAATCCGCGCAGAAGTAAGTTACAGCCCGCATCTCCGCGCCGGACGCGGTGATGCGGGCCGTGCCGTTTGGCAGCGCTGCCGGACGGCAGATTCAATAGAAAACAGGTGAATAAACATGGATTACGCAAAAGAATCTCTTCGTCTGCATGGCGAATGGAAGGGAAAAATCGAGGTCACGGCGCGTGTGCCAGTCGAGACGAAGGACGATCTGTCGCTCGCCTACACGCCGGGCGTCGCCCAGCCGTGCCTGGAGATCCAGAAGGATCTTGAGAAAAGCTACGAGCTGACCCGCCGCTGGAATCTCTGCGCCGTCATCACCGACGGCTCGGCCGTCCTCGGCCTCGGCGATATCGGCCCGGAGGCCGGCATGCCGGTCATGGAGGGCAAATGCGTGCTCTTCAAGGCCTTCGGCGATGTGGATGCCTTCCCGCTGTGCGTCAAGACGCACGATGTGGACGAATTCGTCAATACCGTCGCGCTCATCTCCGGCTCGTTCGGCGGCGTGAACCTCGAAGACATCTCCGCTCCCCGCTGCTTTGAGATCGAGCGCAAGCTCAAGGAGCGCTGCGATATCCCCATCTTCCACGACGATCAACACGGCACCGCCGTTATTACGCTGGCCGGTCTGACCAACGCGCTGAAGGTCGTTGGGAAGAAGAAGGAGGACGTGAAGATCGTCACCTCCGGCGCCGGCGCGGCAGCCATCGCGATCGTGAAGCTGCTCCTGTCCGCGGGCTTCTGGAACGTCACGATGTGCGATCGCAAGGGCGCGATCTACAAAGGGCGTGAGGGTCTCAACTGGATCAAGGAGGAAATGGCCGAGGTCACGAATCTCGAGCGCAGGGCTGGAAGCCTTGCCGACATGCTCGTCGGCGCAGATGTGTTCATCGGCGTCAGCGCGCCCGGGACCGTCACGACCGAGATGGTCAAGACCATGAACAAGGATGCGATCGTCTTCGCCTGCGCGAACCCGACGCCGGAGATCTTCCCGGAGGACGCGAAGGCGGGCGGCGCGAAGGTCATCTCGACCGGCCGGAGCGATTACCCGAACCAGATCAACAACGTTCTGGCCTTCCCGGGCATCTTCCGCGGCGCATTTGACGTACGCGCCAGCGATATCAACGAGGAAATGAAGGTCGCCGCCGCACACGCGCTGGCGGAGCTCATCTCCGAGAGCGAGCTCTCGGAGGACTATATCATCCCCAAGGCCTTCGACCACCGCGTCGGCCCCGCCGTCGCCAAGGCAGTCGCCGAAGCCGCGAGAAGAACCGGCGTGGCAAGGAGATAAACAAAGCGGCACCAATGTTCCATTTCCATTGGTATATTCCAGTAAATGTAAGCATTTCCGGTTTTTCATAGAAAAGCAGCCGATCTCGTTTTGAGATCGGCTGCTTTTTCGGATCAATTATTTCTTATCTCTCCCCTGTGTACATGAAAACAGGATCAGGGAGAAGTAACGGATTTTTCCGTCGTTTGCCCAGCATTTCATGTGGACAGCGTCAGCCATCTTCTGTGCGTCCACGCAGTAGGCCGACATGCAGGACGCATGCTTCCACGGGCCCGCGCCCATCATCAGAAGATCAGTCAAGCCATCTGCCCGTATCCGCTTCATAAGCTGTTCGGTCAACAGGTTCTGGTGTTTCTTTGCAGCCTTCTGCTCTGCTGTATCCCGATAATCAGACGGCGTTGTTTCGATCATCAAAATCAGCGCCGTCTGATACCGCCGCATAGCCGCCGTCATTTCTTCGACGGTTCCGCTCATCGGCGGACAGGCCGGAAGAACACCATAATTCCTGCAGAGATTCTGCTCACAAAACTTGCGGTATTCCGGCACAACGACCAACTCCCGCACCGGCAGGAGCGCCGCGTCCGTAAACCCGGTCGCCTTCGCCGTCAAAACATAGTCCCGCATCTGCAAGCTCACACTCTTTTCCTCTTCGATTCTTTGCCTACGCGCAACCGCACTGGCAAAATAACAATTCATGGACGGATTAAGATAATGCAGTCGGCCTGCAACCACCCATCTCAGTATATCCCGCCCCGCCTCTGGGCGCAAGCGTTTTCTTCACGGGCAAACGCTCTATTGCACGGTCAAATTTCTAAATATCCCATCATACTCTCCTGAAGCCGGTTGTGGATCTGCGTCAGTTCCTCCTTCGTGCAGCAGAAGAGAACCGGGATCTCCTCCAACGTATAGCCGCTGCTGAGCGTACCTGCCAGCCATTTTTCATCCTCCGGCAGTCGCTGCATATAATCCCGCAGACAGATATACGAGCGAAAATCCGCATGCTTCGCACGAAAAACGCTCAGCAGCGGGGCCTTGCTCTCTGTGGTAAGCGGCTGATCTACTGATAGCGTGTAGTATCTCGAGGTCTCCTGTACCTGAAAGGCACGCAGCTCTGTCTGGATCTCCAGATAAGCGCGTGCCCAGCCTCCGACGCCTGCCCATAGGAACTGCGCCGGATATTTCTGATATGTATGCAGGAACGTACACCAGCCGATGGAACGTGCATCATCCTCAAGTCTTTCCGGCAGGAAGAGATCCCGGCCGATGGTCTGGATCATCTGATCGATCAGGCTTATTTCTCTGCAGGAAAACCGCCGCTTCATTGCTTTCTCCTTCCGCCTGCTTTTTTCACACTTTGACGGATCACGGCAATTTCCGGTTCCGGCAGATCCTTGCAGCAGCCGACCCAGGCATTCTCCGGCTCATACCACTCCATTTCATAGACGGCAGGCAGCTGTATTTCTCTGTCTTGCAATAGCTGCAGCAGTCTTTCGTGCCGCATACTGCTTCCATCCATATGGAAGTGAATATTCGGTGTCCGTTCTGGATAGAGCGCGATGCAGCGTCCGTCCGGGCTGATCCTGGCGCAGTAATCGCGCTACTGCTCCGCTGCGTGCTTTCTCAGCTCTCCGTAGAGCGAGACCCGGCCGTCTTCGAGAATCTTGACGCGCGGCCGGTTTCGGACCGTGCAGGTCGTCGGAAAATCCAGAAACGTACAAAAATCGATGCCGCGCAAGTGTTCAAAAAAGTCCATATCTGCCTCCTTTATCGTTTGTCAAATCAACTGTATCTCCATCATAGAGGGACCGGACGCAAAATACAATTGACAAGTTATATCAATTTTTCTCCTGAAATCCATGCTGTTTCCCAATATATTGTCGTCTGGAAGTTCGGTATAATAAAAAAATGCAGGCTATTCGGACATCAAAAACGGACACCCTGCCTTTCGTAAAATGGACAAAAAGGCAGGGTGTCCGACTGTTTTCAAGCGTTGGGAGAAAAACCAAAATGCAAACCAATAAAATGTTTGCATTTTGGAGAGGAGGAGCGACGGAACAGGTGAGAGATGGCTTTATCAAAAATAAACTTGCAATCCAGCGAAGCGATTGCAAGTTTAAACGAAGAAAGACCTTTGCTGTCGAGGCGGGCGCACCCTGTGCGGCTGCCTGACATCCAAAGGTCATTTCTGAGTGGTGACCCGCCGGAGATTCGAACTCCGGACACCCTGCTTAAAAGGCAGGTGCTCTGCCGACTGAGCTAGCGGGTCAAGTGGCAGGGATGGCAGGATTCGAACCTACGCATACAGGAGTCAAAGTCCTGTGCCTTACCGCTTGGCGACATCCCCGTGTACGCGATTCGGCAAAAATCCTGTATAAAAAAAGAAAATGGGGTGAGTGAAGGGACTCGAACCCTCGGTCTTCAGAGCCACAATCTGACGCGTTAGCCAACTACGCTACACCCACCATATATTCTCTTTTTGCTGACTGCCTACCTTCCGGTGCGGCATGGTACGCCAGGAGGGACTCGAACCCGCGACCTACTGCTTAGAAGGCAGTTGCTCTATCCAGCTGAGCTACTGGCGCATAATGGAGCGGGTGACGGGAATCGAACCCGCGTCCCCAGCTTGGAAGGCTGGTGCCCTGGCCGTTGTGCTACACCCGCGGCACTCTGACAAATTCAGCCTTAGAATCATACCATATCGGGGCCGGAGTGTCAAGGGCTTTTTTGCTTTTTTCGGGGCCCGGAGGCTCATCTGGCGCTGCTCGGCGGCTGGCCGAACTGGCGGCGGTAGGCGCGGCAGAACGCCGAATAATCCCCGAAGCCGCAGGCGCCCGCCGCCTGCAGGACCGGCATACCGGCGGCGATCTGCTCGCGGGCCAGGACGAGGCGCTTGCCGGTCAGGTAGGCGTGGATGGTATAGCCCGTCTCCGCGCGGAAGCGGCGCATCATGTGGTATTTGCTGATATAGAACCGGGCGGCCAGATCGTCGATGGAGATCTGCTCGGTCGGGTTCTGAGACAGGTACTGCATGATGGCGGCGATCTTTTCGTCGGCCGCGAGGCTCGGGACGGCCTGCGGCTGCGCGTCCATGCTGCGCCGGAGCAGGATCAGCAGCTGCACCAGAATGGCCTGGGCGAGCGCGCTCTGGCCGAAGCCGGGCTGCTGCGCCTGCTCGAGATTGGCGAGCGTCTGCCGCAGCGCCTGCCGGTCGTCCTGCGGGCGCAGGACGAAGCGGAAGCTCGTCTTGGCCAGCGTGAAGCAGCTGTCGAGCGGGCAGTCCGCCCCGCCCGCACGGGACAGAAACTCCGCCGACAGATACAGGATCACGCGCTCATACGGCGCGCCCGGCGCGGCCTCCGGCCGGTGGACGCAGCCCTGCGGGACCAGGATCACGTCGCCCGCCTCGAGCGGATAGCTCCGCCCCTCGAGTCCGTAGCTCGACGTACCGCCGAGGAAGAAGATCAGCTTGTGGAAGGTATGGTAATGCCAGTCCAGCTGCTCCTCCATCGGTCCTTTCAGGTGGAACAGGCGGAAATCCTCGCGCAGATATCCGCGCTGCACATATTCCGGCTGCGGCATGGTCTTCCTCCTTCCCAAGGATATCTCTGTCTCAAGGGTGTATCTGAAACCTGACAATGTGCCCGGTGGGATCCGGTTACACCCTATACTATACAAAAAGGCGCTGCGGAGATCCGCAGCGCCTGGAATGTCTGATTCAGTCCATATATCTTGCGATATATTCCGGAGCTTCCGCTGCCTCGCCTGCGATGGTCAGGGTGAAGGCCACGCTGTTTTCCGCGGAAAAGACGCTGCACCAATCCAGGAAATTCTCGGTCTCCTTCGGATCGCTGCTCTGCGCCAGCTTATACAGATTGTCCATGAAAATATGCGTAATGTCAAAGTTCCCCGCGTGCAGGCCGCTGATAAAGCCGCGCAGGAACGGATAACCGCCGTATGCGTAATCCTTGATATCGATCAGACGGACCTTATGGTCGACGTCGAAACGAAGGGTGTCTCCTTTTTCAATGCACACAATGCTGCCGGATTCGCGCTGCACTGCCTGGTTGAGGGCGCCGATGAGCTGCTTCGTCTTGCCGGAGCCTTCGGGACCCATCATAATATTGACCATACGGGCATTCCTCCTTTTCTCCTGTGGTCACTTTCATTGTACCAGCTTTCCGCCGGAAACACAAGAACTTACTTGTGAAAAGATTGTAAATGGTCCGCCGCACAGCGGCTCATTCCGCGCTTTTCTGCAGCAGCGCGGCCGTCTGCGCGCGGGTGGGCGAGGAAAATTTCCGGTCGAAGGGCGAAAGCCCGTCCGTCGCGGCGCACAGCGCCGCCGTCAACTCGAAAAAATAAAACAGCTCGCCGAGCTGCGGCGCGTCCAGCTGCTCCGCCGAGAGCACGATCAGCGGCACGTCGAGCGACGCGTGCGTCTGCACGAGCGCGTCGAACATCGCGCCGTCCGCCTCGTCCACCGCGTGGCCGGAGAGATAGCCGAGCCCATCGTAGTCCTTCCAGTCGAGCTCGATCTTACGCTTTCTGGCCGGCAGCGGCACGCGCAGGAAGGTCTCGAACGCGCTCCGGCTCCCGGCGAGCATCGCGTCCATCGCGTCCAAGCTCCCCGGCAGCTCCGCCGGGACCGGCAGCACACCGTAGCCGCCGCGGCAGCTGCGCCGGGCGGTATTGCCCGCGAGCCAGCGGGCGAAGGGCAGCAGCGCAGGCTCAAACACGCCCAGAAATTCCGTCCTCCGCGCCCGGAGCTCCAGCGCGTGCCGCGCGCCGGCGTACATCCAGGCGGGGTTTTCAAATGCGCGCAGGTCATAGTCGTGATACGCCTGCTCCGCGCCCTCGAGCAGGGCCAGCGGCTCGATCCCGGCCGCCGCCATCGGCAGAAGCGCCGCGGGTGAGAGCGCGGAATCCGCGCAGCCGAGCTGCGCGGGCTGCGGCAGGAAGGTATAGCCCTCCTCCTTTGCCATCGTGTGCAGAAGACTGCCCTGCGGCGCGCAGACGAAGATATGCTGCCGGGCCTCCGGCCCATAACGCCGGTCAAGCAGCCAGCGCACAGCGCGCGAGGCGATGCCGCACTCGATGCTGACGGCGTCCTGCGCTGTCAGGAGCAGGCAGAAATCTGTCCCCTCCAGCCGGGTGCACAGCTGCTCGTAGGCGCTGGTGGACAGACTCGTCCCCGCGAAGATCAGCTCCAGCCCGGAGGCGGCCCCGAGCGCGCGGATGGCCGCCTGCGCGGCGGCGGGCGCGTCCCCGCTGCCGACGATGACCAGCGTGTCGCCGAGCTCCGCGATCCGCTCCGCAGCCTTGCCGATCGACAGCACCGCGCGGGCCATCACGCCCTCCGGCGCGTTCAGCCAGCCGAGAAAGTCCGGGCCGTCCGGCTGGTTGGTCCGCAGCTGCATATGCGCGTCAAACAGGTCCTTCTCTCCGGAAAGCAGATCCGGCAGACTGACGCTGCCCCATATATTCGACAATTCGACGTCGATCATCGCATGCGCCTCCTTTTCTTTTGCTATCTACTATACTACACTTTGGGAAAAAACGCAAAAAGAATCCGAAGGCTTTCGGGAAAGCCTTCGGTCCGGCCTTACTGCGAGAAGCAGATCTTCCCCAGCAGCTCCGCCCAGAGATCCAGGAAGGTGCGCGCGGGGATCTCCGCCGGGGCGACGAGGGGGATCTCGGCGACAGTCTCGTCTCCGGCGGTGACGGTCATGCGGCCGAGCTGCTGCCCGGCCGCGACCGGCGCGCGGACCGACGCGTCCGTCTCCACGGACGTCCGGATCTGCGCTGCGCGCGCCTTTTCCAGCAGGAGCGGCGCGTCGCTCTGCGGCACGGGGGTCACGAATTCCTGCGTGCCCAGCACGACCGGGACGGGCGGGATGCCGTCTTCCGGCTCGGGCGTGACGAGCGCGTAGTTGGAAAAGCCGTAGTTGAGCAGGGCTTTGGCCGATTCAAAGCGGTCGACCGAGCTTTTGCAGTGCATGACGACCGCGATCAGCTCCATCCCTCCGCGCTCGGCGGAGGCGGACAGGCAGTAGCCCGCCTGCGAGGTATAGCCGGTCTTGAGCCCCGTCGTGCCGTCATAGAAGCGGACGAGCTTGTTCGTGTTGGACAGGCCGAACTGGCCGTTCCGCACGGTGTCCATCCAGATCGTGGTGTACTGCTTGATCTCGTCGTGCTGCAGCAGCGCGCGGGACATGAGGGCGATATCGTATGCGGTGGTGAGGTGCGTGTCCGCGTCCGGCCCGTCATCGAGCCCGGTGCAGTTGACGAAATGCGTGTCGGCCATGCCGAGCTCCGCCGCGCGGTCATTCATGCGCGAGACGAAGGCCGCCTCGCTCCCGGCCACGTGCTCGGCCAGCGCGCAGGCACAGTCGTTCGCGGAGGAGACGACGACCGACTTGAGCATCTCTGTCAGCGGCAGCTGCTCGTTTTCCTCGAGATAGATCTGGCTGCCGCCCTTGGCGGCGGCCGCGGCAGAGGTGGTGACGGTATCGTCCCAGCCGATGGAGCCGCTCTCCAGCGCCTCCATCACCAGCAGCAGCGTCATCACCTTCGTCACGCTGGCCGGGCGGAGCTTCTCATGGGCGTTGGATTCATACAGGACCTGTCCGGTCTGCTTCTCCATCAGGATGCACGACGGCGCGGGCAGCTCCAGATCCTCCGCCGCGGCCGTCAGCGACAGCCCCGCCAGGAGCGCCAGCGCCAGACCGATACAGACCAGCCTCTTTTTCATAAAAAATCACCCTTCCGTTTCATTTGTACAAGCGTATGAAACGGGAGGGTGCAATATCACTGGTTTCGTTATTCCGCGGCCGGGTCACAGAGGAAGCTCTGGATGTCGGCGAGGAAGCGCTCACAGGAGACCTGCTCCGGCAGGACGACCCGCACCGGCGCTTCGAGCGGCAGGGCGCACAGGCTGAGGATGGATTTTGCGTCGAGCCGGGATCCCTGATAGTCAAAATGGACAGGAAACGGCTGACGGTTGGCGATCGTGGCAAACTGGGCCAGTTCGTTCACGGAGTGAAACTGAACGGTATATTCTCTCACGGAAAATCCTCCTGCAATGGGCTGTACAACCGGGGCGGCATCAGGTATAATAAAGCGGCAAAGCGTCAGTGGACAACGGATCGATCGTTCAAAAAAACAGAAGCAGGAACCAGTATCAGTTCTGCTATTATTTAGTATAAACGAAAAAGATATTTTATACTATCCACAAAAAATACAAACCTTTTTTGTGCATAATCAATACTTTTGGTGGTTTTACCTATGAAATTTGCATGTTACACGCTGGGCTGCAAGGTCAACCAATACGAGACGCAGGCGATGGAGCAGCTGCTGGTGCAGAGCGGGCATACCCTCGGCAGCTTTGACGAGATCTGCGACGGCTATATCATCAATACCTGCACCGTCACAGCCGTTTCCGACAAGAAATCCCGCAACGCCATCCGGCGCGTGCGCAAGCTGAATCCGGCCGCCGCCGTCGGCGTGTGCGGCTGCTACGCCCAGAGCAGCCCGGACGAGATCCGCAAGCTGGACGTCGACGTGCTCATCGGCACCAACGGCCGCGAGGCCTTCGTCCGCCACATGATCGAAGCCGCTGCCACGCGCCAGAAATGGGAGCGCGTGGACGACGCGGGCCAGCCGCGCGCGTTTGAGATCCTGCCCGCGGGCGGGCTTGCCGCGCGGACGCGGGCGCTGCTGAAGGTCGAGGACGGGTGCAACAATTTCTGCACCTACTGCATCATCCCCTATGCCCGCGGCCGGGTGCGCTCCATGCCGCTGCAGGCCGCGGTGGAGCAGGCGAAGGGCCTTGCCGCCGAGGGCTACCGCGAGATCGTCATCAACGGCATCGAGATCTCCTCCTGGGGCTGGGAGTGGAAGGACGGCAGCTGCCTGCGGCAGCTGCTGGCGGCGCTCTGCGCGGCAGTCCCCGCGGTCCGGATCCGCCTGGGCTCGCTGGAGCCGCGCACCATCGACGAGGACTTCTGCAAGACGCTCTGCGTCTACCCCAATCTCTGCCCGCAGTTCCACCTGAGTCTGCAGTCCGGCTCAGATACCGTCCTGCAGCGGATGCACCGCCGGTACGATACCGCGCGGTATCTCGAAAGCGTCCGGCTGCTGCGGCAGTATTTCCCCGGCTGCGCCGTCACGACCGACCTCATTGTCGGCTTCCCCGGCGAAACGGAGGAGGAATTCGGCCAGTCGCTGGACTTTTTGCGGACCTGCGGCCTTTCGATGTTCCACATCTTTCCTTACTCCCGCCGCAAGGGGACGCCCGCCGCCGCCATGCCCGGCCAGATCCCGAACGCCGTCAAGGAGCGCCGCGCCGCCGAGGCCGCGGCCGTCGCCGCCGAGCTTGAGACGCAGTATCATACCGCCCTGCTCGGCACGACGCAGCAGGTCCTGTTTGAGCAGGAGGAAGACGGGCTCTATGCCGGTCATGCCATGAATTACGTCAAAGTCTATGTACAGGCCGCGGACCTGCATAACGAGATCCGCGCCGTTCGCATCACCGAACTCTGCCGCGACGGAGTCTTTGGAGAATTAGAATAACCGGTATGGCTCAATTACCTCGCCGAAGGCCAGATACCGCACACCGTCGTCCAGAAAGACCGCCAGCAGCGCGATGCCGAGCCAGCCGCAGAAATACTGCGGGCAGATCTGCCCGTGGAAGTTGTGCGGCAGCCCCCGGTAGTCCCAGACGGCATAGCTCCGGTTGAATAAAAAGCCGAACAGCAGCTCCGACGCCGTGATCACGCAGGCGCCGAGCAGCATCTGCGCCGTCAGCGGCAGCCCCGGCGCCCACTCGTTGAGCATCCCGATCAGCACCGTGCACAGTCCACCGCAGAGGAACATGCTCCCGTGCGACCGCCCGCGCCAGAGCAGCTCGATGCACACATACACGCTCCCGCCGGCAAGCAGGAGCAGGAAAAAATACCGCAGATCCATTCTCTTCCCTCCCGCAGCTAGTATGCGCAGTCCGCGCCCAGAAACACGGAAAAAATTTAAGAAAAAGCGTAAAGATGCAGTTGACAAATCTCTGAATATCCTTTATAATACATCGTGCCCGTGAGATACGGCACATTTATGGCGGCATAGCTCAGTTGGTAGAGCATTCGGTTCATACCCGGAGTGTCATCTGTTCGAGTCAGATTGCCGCTACCAGGCCCGTTGGTCAAAAGGTTAAGACACCGCCCTTTCACGGCGGTAATATGGGTTCGATTCCCGTACGGGTCACCAAAAAATCCAGACATCTTTATGATGTCTGGATTTTTTTGCGCCTCGTGCATCGAACCGAACCCATCGGGTTCAATCACAAGCATTTTGCCATCGTCAGATGGCCGCGATGCGAAGCATCGCAGCTTTTGGCGTAGTCAAAAGAAAATGCGTAGGGACACGTAGCCGACGCAGTCGGCGGAGTATTCCCGTCTCTCATATTCTATATAATGTATCCACCCCCGGTCGTCGTGCGCGACGGCCGGGGGGGTTTTATGGATCGCGGCTTGGTCGTATGGAAGATGGCGGTGGAAAAGGGAGGTCTTGTAAAACTGCGATTTCCGGAATATCCTGTGTTTTTACTCTATCTTCTAAAATTGTAAGTATACTTCCATCGTTTCTAGTATAATGGTATTTTCCAGTGTTTTTTCGTGAAAAAAGTTCAATTTTTTCAGGATTATAATCGACAGATTCCGTGCTTTGCGCTACTATAAGTATCCGAAATGAAATTGTTCCCGCCGGTTCAGGCAGATGACAATATTGCCCGCACCGCCGCGGCGGAGCGGGACATTTTTATAGCGTTTCCGCCCCTCTCCCCCGCCCTGCGGGCAGACGGGCGAACAAAAAAGGATGGTGCGATACCATGACGGACCAGGAATTGCGGCGGCTGAGCCGCGCAGATCTGATCGATATCATCTATACGCTGCAGCAGCAGAAGGAGCAGGCCGAGCAGCAGCTGGCCCAGGCCCAGGCGCAGCTTCAGGACCGGCAGCTGCGCCTCGCAAGCGCCGGCTCCATCGCCGAGGCCGCGCTCTCGCTGAACGGTGTGTTTGACGCCGCGCAGGCGGCGGCCGATCAGTATCTGCAGGCCGTCCGGACCTCCGCTGCCGAGACGCAGGCGCAGAAGGAGCAGATCCTTGTGGACGCCGAGCGGCAGGCGAAGGAGATCGTGGATACCGCGGAGCATCAGGCTGCCGAGCATTGGAAACGATTCCAGCTGCAGGCCGGACAGCTGATCCAGGCGCACGCGGAGCTGCAGGAGATGTTCAAAGGGATGGCGAACCGATGAAAAAACACACAACGGCCGCGGATCTGCCGACCACGGAGCAGATCGCGCGCGAGCGCAGCCGCCTGCGCTACAAGCGGCGGTATGGCCGGACGCTGCGGAGCACGGCGGCGATCCTGCTCGTGGTTGCGGCGCTGGCTGTGCTGGTCGCCACGCTCTGGATGCCGGTGCTGCGGATCTACGGCAGCTCGATGGCGCCGACGCTGTCCGACAGACAGCTGGTCGTGGCGATCAAAACGGAGACGTTCGCGCCGGGCGATATCACGGCATTTTATTACGGCAACAAGCTTCTGATCAAGCGGTATATCGCAGGCCCCGCGGACTGGGTCGACATCGACGCGGATGGAATCGTTTCCATCAACGGAAACGTCCTCGACGAGCCCTATCTGACGGCGCATGCGTATGGCGAGACGACGATCACGCTGCCCTATCAGGTGCCGGACGAGCGGTATTTCCTGATGGGTGACAACCGGGACGTCTCGATCGACTCGCGCAGCACGGCTGTGGGCTGCGCGGCGGCGGATCAGGTCGTGGGAAAGGTCGTTTTCCGGATCTGGCCGCTGTCAGACTTCGGCCCGGTACGGTGATGGGAGGTGACACAGATGCAGGATGACCTGCAGGAACAGACGCGCAGCCGCGCGGCTGCGCAGACAAGGCGGCGCAAACGGCGCATATGGGTCGCGGGGCTCTGCTGCACTGTCGCCGCCGCGACCGCTTATGCCCTGACACGCCCCGCCCTGACCATGACGCAGCAGACCTTCTGCGGGCAGGAGGCGCACACGCACGACGAGAGCTGCTATGAGACGATCCTCATCTGCGGCCAGGACGAGCAGCTGCCTGTGGAGCAGCCGACGCCGCACGTCCACACTGAGGACTGCTACGCGGCCCATCTTGTCCTTGTCTGCGGGCAGGAGGAGAGCGAGGAACACACGCACACGGAGGACTGCTGCCAGACGCAGTACGAGCTGATCTGCCCGCTCGAGGAGGGCGAGGCGGAGGACGAGCCGGAGATCCCGGCCCACGTCCACACCGACGCGTGCTATGAGACGCGGCTGATCTGCGAAAAGCCGGAGCACACGCACAGCCTCAGCTGCTACGCCGACGCGCAGGCCGATCTGGAGTCCGCGTCCGTCTGGGAGCAGACGATCCCGCAGACGCTCAGCGGGCAATGGCGCGCGGACGTCGTAGCGGTGGCAGAAAGCCAGCTCGGCTATGCCGCCAGCACGCGCAATTATATCGTAGATGAAGCCGGCGGGATGCACGGCTATACGCGCTACGGCGCGTGGTACGGCAGCCCGTACGGCGAGTGGTGCGCGATGTTTGCCTCGTTCTGCCTGCATTACGCGGGCGTGCCGGAGGACAGCATCCCGGCGCAGGCGGGCTGCATCCGCTGGGTAGAGCAGCTGCAGGCGCTCGGGCGCTATGCCGCCGCGGGCGCTGCCGCGCCGCAGCCCGGCGATCTGGTCTTCTTTGACACGGGCAGCGACGGCTATGCCGACCATGTCGCCCTTGTGGCGGAGGTCTCGGCGGACGGCGCGTCGCTCACCACGATCGAAGGAAACGTCGGCGGCTGCGTGGTCCGCAAGCAGCACGCGCTGGACGAGGCCGGGCTTCTCGGCTTCGGCATTCTGCCGGAGCAGGAGGATAATGGCGAAACACCGGAAGAACCGGCCGAACCGGAAACCCCGGCGCGCACGCCGCTCTGCGGGCATGAGGAACATTCCCACACCGCGGATTGTTATGACGAGACCGGTGCGCTGATCTGCGCGCTGGAAGAACATACGCACACCGACGCCTGTTACGAACCGGCGGCGGAGAAAACGCCGCTCTGCGGTCTGGAAGAACACACGCATACGGAAGACTGCTACAGCGCGGACGGCACGCTCGTCTGCGAGCTGCCGGAGCACACACACACGGACGCCTGTTATGAGGCGGCGAGCACGCAGCGCTTTTCCTACGCGGACGCGCAGCTGCAGCTGACGCTGACGGTCGAGAGCGCGCAGCCGCTGCCGGAGGGCACGGAGCTTGACGTGCAGGCTACGGACGCGGCTGTCTTCTCGGGGCTTTCCGACGGCGAAGCGTCGGACGGCACGGAGCAGTGGATCGTCCGGCAGCTCGCGCTGGCGCAAAGCGGCGAGGCGCTCGACACGGCGGCTTACCGCATGACGGCCGAGATCGCGGTCACGGACGCGGTGCTGCAGCCGCTGCTGGGCCAGCTGGATGCGCTGGACGAGGCTGCGCCGGAGGCGGAGACGGGCGTGACGCTGGCCGTGATGCAGGCCGGAGACGAGGGCCTGCAGGAGCTGGACAGCGCGACGATCTCGACCGAGGAAGCCGCGCCGGTCTTCACCGTCAGCGTCCAGAGCGGGACGATCGCGGTGCTGGCTTCCTCTGCAAATCCGCAGTTTACGGTACAGTATTATGCGGAGATCCCGCGGTTTGACAAAAGCGGCGACTATCCCCTGACTGTTTTTGATACCAGCGGCGGCGTCCTTCCCGGGAACAACACGACCAATAAGAAAAAGAGCATTTATCTGGCAAAATCAGACAAGCAAACGCCCAACGGTGTGAACGCCGGTGACAGATCGTACTATTACACGGTCGCAACGACCAACACGCTGACACAGGTGTACAGCGACAATACCTTTGCGTATATCAGCTCGCCGGGTCTGAAATACATCGACAAGCTGACCGACAACGAGCATTATAAGTGCAGGGAGCTCTGGGTCCTGAAGGAAGGCGGCGACCCCAACAGCACCGACCAGAACGACTGGACTGTCTATCAAAACCTTGACACCGTCCAGTTTACCAACCGTGCGGAAGTCGCTGCCGAAAACCCCGGCACCTATATTTATATCCGCCCCGGCGGGCAGACGACGCTCCGGCTGGTCTATAGCGCCATGAACGATTTCTTCACTTCGTCCGCCGTCTTTTATGACTACGATATCACCAATGGCGAACGAGACGGCAACGCTTGGAAAACCGGTTTTGCCGGCATCAATCAGCGGGACAATTATCCTGCCTCCAATGCGCACACGAAGTGGGGTGACGCAAGAGATACCATCGCCTTCGGCAATGCCAATACCGGCTCCGGTATGGCGGATTATAAATTTTCCGAGCGCTATCTGAATAAGTACAGCGGTGTTGATGATGATTTTGGCTGTACCTTTGGTCTGGTGGACAGTCTGGACGAAAGCGGCCATATCGTATATAACGAATGGCTCCTCGTGCCGAAGCTTTTCAATGACGGCAACGCGAACGGCAAGAAAACCTATTCCGGCAGCAGCCTGACGTTCAATCGGGTCGGTGATACATACACGCTTTCTTCCGCCAGCGTTGCGGGCGGTGGCTCGGTCAGCAATTTGGAAAAGCTTTTCAATCCGTCGCCGGTAGCAGGTACTATTTACGACGGTACGGCAAACGGTACTAATACGACCGGGAAGGCGATCTATACCAATGACTTCTGGCCATTGGACGCAACGTATAACAAGGACCCGCACATCGGCGCTGGAACGATCAGATACAAGGGCTACTTAAATGAGGATAAACTTTCCTTTGAATCCAAAACAGAAAAAACGGGCATCTTTTCGACGAGCGACGACGGCCGGGCGCACAACGCCTACTTCGGGATGCAGTACGCCGTTGAATTCACGCTGACGCCGGACTATGTGGGGCCGCTGGAATACACATTCTTCGGTGACGACGATATGTGGGTCTTCCTCGATCAGCAGCTTGTCTGCGACATCGGCGGTGTCCATTCTTCGGTCGGCGAGTACGTCAATCTGTGGGATTATATCAACAAAATCGATGGGGAAGAACGCACAGAGACCAAAACGCATACGCTGACGATCTTCTACACGGAACGCGGCGCATCCGGTTCCACATGCTACATGAACTTCACGCTGCCGTCCGTCTCGGGCGTTACGCTCAAGCAGACGACGGGAAATCTGTCGGTCGGCAAGGAAGTGGTCGGCGAAAGCGACCCGACCAAGGACTTTACGTTCCAGGCGACCTTCGGCTCGACCAGTGCCTTCGCCTACTACCGCTTTGACGCGAACGGCATTCGGGTCGACACAGACCAAGAACTGCTGCTCTCCAGCGGCCAGACCTTCACGCTCAAGGCGGGCGAACACGTCGAGTTCCAGAACCTTCCTATCGGCATGCAGTACAGCTTCAAAGAAACTGACTACAGCGGCTACAGCGTGACAAACACGGTCAACGGTGTGGTCAGCGCAGGAGCGAACGCCACGGGCGTGCTGATCAAGGACATGCTCAATGAGGTCATATTCACCAACACGCGTGGGACTGTCCCCCTGACGCTGCAGAAGCTCGATCAGGACGGGAAACCGTTCAAGGGCGCTGTCTTCGAGCTGAAAAACGCCGCCGATGCCCTGGTCTACGCCATGAAGGACACAGACAGCACGAGCGGCCAGATCCTCTACACCGTCCCGTCGAGCGGGGCGAATCAGATCCAGTCCGGGGCGCTGTATTACATCGTGCTGGCGGCGGAGCCGAGCTTCGTCATCGGACAAGACGCATCGGCGGAAAAGCATGACGCAACACTGCAGCAAAAAGCCGACAACGGTCTGCAGAAATTCCGTGTTTACCGGCAGGCAGACGGTTCGTACAGCTTCTATTGCGAGCAAAGTCAGTTCTGGCTCGATCTGGATGGTCGCGGGCTGACAAACGGCACACTGGTCCACTTCTGGTCAAATGCCGATCGTCCGACAACGGAAGACGCGCAGAAATGGTATCTGATTGCCAACGGAGACGGCACGTTCAAAATCAAACCGCGCGTCGCTGTTCTGACGCAAAGCAAAGCTGTGCTTGGCCTGAACGGCGCGACCATCGCCGAGGGCCAGCGGATCCAGGTCGGGACGGACAACGGTTCCCCGGCGCAGAAGTGGCTGCTGGTGCCGGTGGAGGAGGCGGCGGCGCCGGAGACGACGAAGGAGCTGGCGGTCGACGACGGCGGCGTTCTGCGGCTGGCGGGGCTGCTGCCCGGGTCGTACACGCTGAGCGAGACGAAGGCGCCGGGCGGCTATCAGAAGCTTTCGCCGTCCATCTCCTTCCGCGTCGGCGCGGACGGGACCATCACGCTGGCGGACGGCACGATCACCGACGCCATCGTGGCAAACGACGGCATTCTGCAGGTCCGGAACCGGCATGAGGATCTGACGCTGACGCTCAAAAAGGAGCTCGTCAACAGCCAGAGCACGCAGAAGTTCCGCTTTACCGTCTCGTATGTAATAGACGGCCGGACGGTCCCCGAGACGCTCGGGCTTGCAGGCGGCGAATCCGGTACGCTGACGATCCCCTACGGCGCGAAGGTCACGATCACCGAAACAGAGCATGACGGCTTCGCCGTGACGTTCAAGAACTCAGAGACCGTGCTGTCGCAGGGCGATACCTGCACCATCGATCGCATGACGGCCGACGCCGCGATCACGGCGGTCAACGCCGCCGGATACGCGCTGCCGGGCACAGGCGGCGGCGCACTATGGCTTCAGCTCGCGGGCGCAGCGCTGGTGCTGCTGACGCTCCCCGCTTATAACTGGATAAAAACGAAAAAGCAAAAAGCGAAAGGAAGAACAAGACCATGAAAACAGTAAAACGCGCGCTCGCCCTCGTGCTGGCGCTGACCCTGCTGCTGGCGATGAGCGCGACGGTATTCGCGGCAGACGACACATACACGATCACGATTTCCGGCGATAATGTCGTAGCAGGCCATATTTATGAAGCATACCAGATCTTCAAGGGCGATCTGGCTGAAAAGGACAGCAAGACCATTCTCTCCAACATCGAATGGGGCAGCGGCGTAAACGGCGATGCTCTGCTGACAGCGCTGAAAGCTGACGCGACGCTTGGCAATGATTTTAAAGACTGCACGACCGCCGCACAGGTTGCTGATGTGCTCGCAACGTATGGAAGCGATGCTGGAAAAACGCAGCAGTTTGCCAAGCTGGCTGGTGCAAACCTCAACGCTACTGTTGCTGGAACTTCTACTTGGAATGAGTCTGGCAAGAATTACAGCATCTCTTCTCTGGCCCCCGGCTACTACCTCGTCAAGGACAAGGATGATTCCGCGCCGAGTTCTGACGCCTATACCCGCTACATCCTTCAGGTCGTCCATAATGTCACCGTGAACGCTAAGACCGACGTCCCTACTGTTGACAAGAACATCAAAGAGGGTGACACCAGCGTCAAGGCAAACAACGCTTCCATCGGCGACGTTATCAACTATGAAGTCAAGTCCGCTGTTCCTGATATGACGGGCTACACCAAGTATTTCTTTGTTCTGAACGATACCATGTCCAAGGGCCTGACCTTCAATAATGACGTTGCAGTCACGATTGGCGGTACCACGCTTGGCGCCGACAAATACACGGTTGCATACAATACAGATACGGCTACCGGTATCACGACAATTGAAATTGTCATCAAAAATTTCATCAACTATACAAAAGGAGACGCCATCCTTGTCACCTATTCTGCTACCCTGAATCAGGACGCCAGCCTTGACCCCGTTGCTGGCAACCCCAACAAAGTCCAGTTGACTTATTCCAACAACCCGAATGTTGACGGCAATGGCGATCCCCAGAACCCTGATAAACCGGGCGAAGGTGCTCCTACCGGCAAAACCCCGGAATCTGAAACCAAGACCTATGTCACCGGTATCAAGCTCACCAAGGTCGACGGTGCAGATCATAACAAAATGCTAACCGGCGCAAAGTTCAAAATTGAAGGTAATGGCGTCAAGGTCGTTTTGGTCAACAAGGAAGTTTACGAGGAAACTTCTGACGGCACGTACTACATGCTCAAAACCGGTACATACACCGAAACAGCTCCTATCGACGAAACCGCTTCCAGCTACGACAGCACCACGACAAAATACAAGAAGGTCACTGCTGTAACCAAAGATACCGTTAACACGAAGGTCAATGCCACCGGCTACGTCGATGAAAAAGGCGTTCTGACCTTTGAGGGTCTGGGCGAAGGCACCTACACGATCAAGGAAATCGTCGCCCCGAACGGCTACAATCTGCTGAAAGCGCCTATTACGGTTGAAATCAAGGCAAATGCCACATTTGACAAGTGCGAATGGACGGTAACCGCAGACGACAAGCCCGTTACAGCCGACAACAATCTCTATGCTTTCCTGATTGAGAACAAATCCGGCGCCGAACTCCCCTCCACCGGCGGTATCGGCACGACGGTGTTCTACGTGCTGGGCGGCCTGCTGGTCGTGTGCGCGGGCGTGCTGCTGATCACGAAGCGGCGGATGAACAAGAACGCGTAATTATATCCTTCCGGTAATTCTGCAGGGGCCGGTCTCCGGCCCCTGCGCCCCGGGCGTTCAAAACAGAGGAAAGGAGAGTCCTGCAAGTGAAAAAACATGGCACGACCGTGCTGCTCGTTCTGCTGCTCGCCGCAGGCCTGTCCTTGCTTCTGTACCCGAGCGTCAGCGACTACTGGAACTCGCTGCACGCCTCCCGCGCCGTCACCGGCTACGCGCAGGACGTGCAGAGCCTGACGGACGACGCCTACGACGCCATGCTGCAGGCCGCGCGCGACTATAACCAGTCGCTCGCCGCGCGCGAGACCAGCTATTTCCTGTCCGAGAGCCAGCAGGCGAAATATGACAGCCTCCTGGACGTCGGCGGCACCGGCATCATGGGCTATATCGAGATCCCCGCCATCAACGTCTCCCTGCCCATCTACCACGGCACGGACGACAACGTGCTCCAGATCGCCGCCGGGCACATCAGCTGGACCAGCCTGCCCGTCGGCGGCGAAAGCAGCCACTGCGTGCTCTCCGGCCACCGCGGGCTGCCGAGCGCGAAGCTGTTTACGAATCTCGACCAGCTGATCGAGGGCGATACGTTCACCATCCGCGTGCTCGACGAGGTATTGACCTACGAGGTCGACCAGATCCTCATCGTCGAGCCGGAGGATGTGTCCGCGCTGGAGATCATCCCCGGGCGCGACCTGTGCACGCTGGTGACGTGCACGCCCTACGGTATCAACACCCACCGGCTGCTCGTGCGCGGCACGCGCATCGAAAACGAGCCGCAGGCGCAGACCGTGCGCGTCACGTCGGACGCGGTGCAGATCGAGCCGCTGCTCGTCGCGCCGGTGCTGGCGGCGCCGGTGCTGCTGATTTTGCTGCTGGTTCTGCTGCTGCCCGGAAAACAGAAACGAAAGAAGGAGGAAGACTGACATGCGCGCAAGACGCGTTTTCTGCCTGCTGCTGGCCGTGATTCTGCTGGCGGCGCTGCTGCCGCAGGCGCTGGCCGCGGGGCTCATTGAGACGGACCGCCCCGTCACGCTGACCGTCCGCTTCTTCCATGACAAAGTGCCTGTCAGCGGCGCGCCGTTTTCCCTTTACCGCGTGGCGGACGTGTCCGCCTACGGCGAATTCACGCTGACCGGCGATTTCAAAGACGACCCCGTGCGGCTGGACGACCGGAGCAGCGACGGCTGGCGCGCGCTGGCCGAGACGCTGCGCGCCTTTGTCCTGCGGGACAGCCGCAAGCCGCTCGACTCCGGCGTGACCGGCAGCACCGGCCTTCTCACCTTCCCCAACCGGCAGAAAACGCTTCGGCCGGGGCTGTATCTGCTGCTGGGCGAGTCGTTCGTCTCCGGCGGCTACAGCTACACCGTCGAGCCCTCGCTCATCTGCCTGCCCTGCGATGACGAGATCTCCAACACCTGGGACTATGACGCGGCCCTCGCGCCCAAGCATGACCGCGAGCCGTTCCCGCCCGCACCGTCGGACGATACCGTCGAGCGCAAGGTCCTGAAGGTCTGGGACGACGGCAATGCCGCTTCGCGGCCGCAGGAGATCACCGTCCAGCTGCTCAAAGACGGCGTGGTCTACGATACCGTGCGTCTGAACGCAAAAAACAGCTGGCGCTACACCTGGTCGAAGATGCCGAAATACGACGCGAATGGCCGCCGCATCACCTGGACCGTCACGGAGACGGCCGTCAGCGGCTACACCGTCTCCATCCGGCAGGAGGGCGTCACCTTCGTCGTGACGAACTCGAGAACGCCGTCCACGCCCGCGCAGCCGTCCACGCCCGCCGGGCCGTCGCTGCCGCAGACGGGCACGGTCTGGTGGCCGGTCGGGCTGCTGGCGGTCTGCGGTGCGGCGCTGGTGCTGGCCGGGCTGCGCTGCGGGAAGGGAAAGCGCGATGCGTAAGCGGACGATCCTCTTGACGCTCGGCGGGCTGTTCCTGCTCGCCGCGCTGGCGCTCACGGCCCGGAACCTGCGGCAGGAAGCCCGCGCACAGACCGCCGCAGAGCAGACCTTACAGACGCTCGCGCCCATCGTTCAGACTGCAGCAGACGCACAGACGCCGCTGGAGGCCGAAGCGGTCCCCGCGGACGAGCAGGTCATCCCGGACTACCAGCTCGACCCGCAGATGGAGATGCCCGTCACGACGATCGACGGCGTCGATTACATCGGCGTGCTGGAGATCCCCGCGCTAAAGCTGACGCTCCCGGTCGCCGGGGATTGGAGCTATGCGCTGCTGGATCTTGCGCCCTGCCGGTACGCCGGGTCGGCGTATCTGGACGATCTTGTCATTCTCGGGCACAATTACCGCGGCTTTTTCCGGGATCTTTCGCAGCTGCAGCCCGGCGACGCGGTCTTCTTTACCGACACGGACGGCAACCGGTTTTCCTACGCCGTCTCCGATTTTGAGCAGCTGCGCCCGTCGCAGACCGAGGATATGCTGGCCGGCGACTGGGACCTGACCCTCTTCACCTGCACCCCTGGCGCCCAGAACCGCCTCGCCGTCCGCTGCCTGCGCAGCGACCCCTGACCGATCAAAAACCCCCGGCAGAGAAACTGTTTCTCCCTATAGGTACACAATGTGTCATGGGGGTACAGTCGGTACGGGCAAAAGCAAGACGCA
>ERZ506918.21-NODE-21-length-72944-cov-5.837987_pt1 | contig 72944 bp, 55 predicted proteins | sample MGYA00513975_ERZ506918 | MGnify/ENA metagenome assembly ERZ506918 | reverse complement strand
GCATACGTGGGCTTGAAAACCTGACGGATATTCTCGAAGACGGCGATGAATCCGAGGAAGAAAAGCGGGAGCGGGAAGGGGGAAATACAGGAACCGCTCTCGGCGTTGCCGCCGGAATTATTGCCGGCATGGCTATCGGAGTGGGGCAAGATGAAGACGGAGATATTGAAGAAAACGAGGATGAAAACGAAGACTTCGGTATGACAATGTAGTCTGAATTTTCTCTTTTATCTCCGGCAATAATGAAAGGGGTGATGCGACACATAAAAAAATGCGGGTTTGCGTACATAAAGGCACTGCCGGACAGACGGTCGGAATATGCTGTCGGACATAGCATCCGGCGCGGGCAAATCTGCCTTTTCGGAGGAACGATTGAACTTATTCTTTCCCGCAAACGCAAAGCCGCGAAAAAAGACGGGCGCGTTCACGCAAAAAAATGAAGAAATGAGGTGAGTCATATGGAGATGAACATTCATCATGACAGCAAAACGGTCGATATATGGCTCACCGGAAGCGAGGCGCGGGACGAAAGCTTCCGTCGCTCGCTTGAGCCGTATTACCGGCAATTTGCGAAGCACAAGTATTTTGTGTCGGTGTTTGAATCGGGCGATCGGGAGCTGTTACCGGATACCGTCCTGCTCCTCCGCCACAATCTTGAGCTTCAGATGAAAGCCGAACCTGCCACAGAGCAGGTTCAGGCGTAAAAAAACGGGGCAGGAGGCGTAATGCCTTCTGCCCCTTGCCAATAAATCCCTTTGCTTATTTCACAAAATCGTGTTTTATTGAAATAAGCCGACGAATCGCGCCTTGCTAATTTCAAAATTCCACGGCAAATGATAACAATTCATGTCTTTGCAAATATCTCATTGACAGCGGGCGGGTTCTGTGATACAATGTTATCAGCAATATATCAAAGGAGTGATTATCAATATGGTTGAAAGATTCCGCATTGCCGCGTACACGCGAATCTCCGTAGACTTAGAGCTTGACCGCGATAACACGAGTATCGAAAACCAGAAGGCGATTATAGACGAATACTGCCGCCTGCACTTTCCGACAAGCACGGTCGATTACTTTGAGGACCGCGACAAATCGGGCTACACCTTCGAGCAACGCCCCGATTACATGCGTATGCGCGAAAAGCTCATGCAGCGCGAATACGATATACTTATCATCAAGGATCTGAGCCGTTTCTCGCGCAGAACCGGCAAGGGACTTGCCGAATTTGAGGATCTTGCCGAGCGCGATATCCGCATCATTGCCATCGGCGACGGGGTGGATTATTATCAGGATCACATCGACGACTGGATGAAGATCAAGCTCTACTTCTTCGTCAACGAAATGCCCGTCACAGACACGAGCCGCAAGGTGTCCGACGTCATTGCCTCACGGCAGTCAAAGGGCGAGTGGATATGTTCGGTTCCGTTTGGATATGTCATCACCAACTCCAAGAAAATGACCTTTGAGGTTGACGAGCCGTCCGCCGAGGTAGTGCGGCGGATATTCGCCTACTATATCGACGGTTGGGGCTACAAAAAGATTGCAAACCATCTGACAGACGAGCACATTCCCACGCCGCGAATGCGGGAAAAAGCCCGCAAGGAAGCGCAGGGCGACGAGTACAAGGGCAAGGTAAAGGAAACATGGAGCATCGTGACCGTCTCCGAAATTCTCTGCAACGATTTCTATATCGGCACACTGCGTCAGCACAAATTCAAGCGGAAAAAGATAAACGGAAACGATGTTCCGCTCGACGAAAGCCAGCATATCGTGTTTGAAAACCATCACGAGCCGATTGTCGACTACCGCACCTTTGCCGTCGCGCAGGAGCTGTTGAAGCAGCGCGCAACCACTCACTACCGCGGTCAGAAAAAGTACGCCAACAACTACTCCGGCTACCTCTTCTGCGGTGACTGCGGCTCGCCGATGTTCTCGCGCAGCCGTCCCGACCTTGCCGACGCTTACATCTGCGGCACCTATCACACGCGCGGCAAAGCCGGATGCACGACGCATCACATCCGCGTGGATGTGCTTGACCGTGAGCTGAAACGGTACATCGCCAAGGTCTGCGAAAACTCCGAAAAAATGATAAAACAGCTGGAAACCGAAATCAGTTTTGAACCGAACGCGGTGAAGGACAGCGCCAAAGCCGCGGATGAGCTTTCAAAGCTCATCGAACAGGAAAAGGATTCACTCAAAATCCTGATGCGGCAAAAATCCCGTGACCTCGCACGCGCAAAGGGAAACGAGGATGTCATCATGGAAACCTACGACGCGCTGATTGAGGAAAGTGCCAACCGGATTCACGGGTTGGAAAATCAGATTGCCATGACGGCGGATACGAGAAATACCATCATCAGAGCCAACCGCCATGCAAAAACGGTGCTGGAGATATTCCACGATATTCTGAGCAAAGAGAAGCTGGACAAGCGTGACATCGGGCTGATTGTTGACCGCATCATCGTATATGAAAACCGCATCGAAATCAAGCTGCGTGGTGATGTGGACGCGCTCCTGCGGTGCGACGATGAAGCGCAAACGGAGAAAATCGCAAATTTTAACGGGGACACGGAGAATATCGAAAGAACCACAGAAAAATACAACTCTGTGGTGGTTCAATCAGCAAAAAACCAAGTTGATAAGGTTTTTCGTGTCAATGTTATCAGTGGCGGCGACCCTCTCGAAATATATACCGACCGCGAAGGCGAAGTTATCTTCAAGAAATATTCACCGATAGGCGAGCTTATGGATTTTGCGGCAAGCTATGCGGAAACGCTTTATAAGACCTGCAATTTCCCCGTAGCCGTCTGCGATAAGGATTGCGTTATCGCCTGCGCGGGAATATCGAAAAAGGAATTTCTCGACAAGAAAAATTCAGAAGAAGCAGAAAAAATTATCGAAAACAGAAGTCTTTATACGCATGCACCGACTAAGGAGAAAATTTATCTGACGGAAGAAAGCCGCGGCTGGTATATTTCATGTGCCATGCCTATCTTTGCCGAAGGCGATGTCATAGGCTGTGTTGCGGCGCTTGCAAATGCCGAATCCGGAAAAGACAATGCCGCCACGGAAACCGAAACAAAGCTTATTCAGACGGCGGCAGGCTTTCTCGGCAGACAGCTCGAGACTTGACAGCACCCGAAAAAACAGCCTGTCCGCTCATTTTCCCATATGCCGTAAAGGCAAAATCTGCCCTTATTTCTGCCTTATGCCGCCTGCGCCGAAGAAAGCGATTTCGTATTTCCAAAAGCGAAGGCGGCTGTTTTTATATCATTATCAAGGCGCAAAAAAGGCGTTTTTTTAATATAATGTGAACTTATCGGCAGAATTATTGACACAAGAGGCAAAATGGGATATTATTTATATAAATAAATCCTGATGGGGGACTCATATGAAAAAAATATTGGCAGTGTTTCTTGCCACAGCGGCTTGTATCGCGCTCTGCGCCTGCGGAACTGTAGTAAATCCGCCCGAGCAGACGACTACAGGCTCAAAAATAGAAAAAGTCTATGAGGTTGACGGTACCGTTCTCAAAAATTGTAAAGGACAATCGGATAAAAACGGTGTTTTCGTCGTACCGGACGGCATAACCGAAATAGGTGAGGGCGCTTTTTCCGGCGACACGGAAATAAAAGAGGTCGTACTGCACGACGGGATAGTAAAAATAGGTGAGGGCGCCTTCTACTCTGTAATATCGCTTGAAAAGGTGACCTTCGGTAAAGGTCTGAAAACCATCGGCGGCGGCGCTTTTCAGTATTGCGAATCGCTGAAAACACTCGAGCTTCCCGAGGGGCTGGAGGAAATAGGCGCAAAAGCCTTCTATCAGTGCTCGGCACTGAAAAGCATTTCCCTGCCATCCACACTGAAGCTTATAGACTCATATGCCTTTGCACTCTGCACAAGACTTCCCGAGCTTACTATACCGGATAATGTTTCTTTCATAGGCAACTGCGCCTTTCAGGCTTGCTGGCTGCTCACAGATGTGACACTGCCGAAATCGCTTAAAAGACTCAATTATCAGACCTTTGCCGGTTGCAAGCTTCTTGAAAATATCAATTTTGCAAAAGACGGTGCGCTTGAGGAAATCGGACCGTATGCCTTCTGGCAGTGCAAGGAGCTACGCAAAATAACGCTCCCCGAGGGGCTTTCAAAGATAGAAAAATATGCATTCTATGACTGCGGAAAGCTTGACAATGTATCAGTTCCCTCCACGCTCACCGATTCCGGCGAATATGCCTTCGACGGCACCCCGTGGTATAGCGAGCTTGCCGATGATTATGTTGTCGTCGGTGACGGCGTTCTCATCAAATGCAATATTGCGGCATCCTCGCTCGACCTTTCCGGCAAGGGTATCAAAACGATAGGCGGCTGTGTTTTCCGTAATTCCACATATTACGGCGGTGTTGACAGCTACGGCGTGGCAACCTCCTACGGATATGCGCAGGCGGAAATGATTGAAAAGCTCGTCATTCCCGAGGGTGTAAAGAAAATCGGCAATTCGGCATTTGATGCCTGCTCTATAACCGAGCTTACTCTGCCGAGCACGCTCGAATATATCGGAGATTATGCCTTCTATAACGCAATACTCTGGAAATCAGATGAGATAAGCGGCAATGTTGTTTTCACCGATGTGGATATGACAAACTGCAAAAAACTCGCCCGCATCGGCAGTTATGCCTTTACGGAATGCTACGGACTTGCGGAAATCAAGCTGCCCTCAGATGAAGTGGAAATCGGCACATATGCTTTTTTCAAGACGGAAGCAATGGTCAACTTCTTAAAGAATGCTTATCTCAATAACAGAAATGAAAACTCGTTCTTCACAGTAGGAAATACACTGATATGCGCATATGTCGCAAAATCATCGACAAGCGTTACCATTCCGGACGGAATAGTTCGCATAGCGGGAACAGCGCTCATCGGTTGGGATTCCGGTCTTGTTATCACGGAAGACCCTTATGAAGAGGTGTCTGACCCCGAGGTGCTTTTCGACAGAAACAGATATTATCTCGGCTACAATATAACATCGGTCACAATCCCCGACAGCGTAAAATATATCGATGATCAGGCATTTTACAGTATGCGCGCCCTCAAGGAGATAAAGCTCTCTCCGAATACGGTTTATATCGGCGAAGCCGCTTTCATGAACTGCTACGGATTGGAAACCGTAGCGCTCGGCAAGAGCCTTGTCAAGGTTGCGGATAAAGCTTTTCAGTATTGTCATGAGCTTGTCTCAGTCACATTCCCCGAAACACTTAAATCTATCGGAAGTGATGTTTTCGACGGCTGCACTTCGCTTGCAAAGGTCGTTCTGCCCGTCGGCACAACAGATATCGGCTTTGACATATTCTCTGCCGACTGTCTCTCGCTCAAGGATATTTATATCGCACCCGAATTCAAGACAAGAATATTCGGCGTGGTCGGCGATCTTTATATGGCGTCAAACAGAGGCGCGATGAACATTCATTATTATATTAAGCACTGAATAAATAAAGGGAATCCGAAAGGGTTCCTTTTTTGCGCGCCAAATTAAAGTTTTCGTCCGCCTTTTATTAAAGTTTAGGTCAAGCCTTTGGGGAGGCTTGCGGGGTCAAGGGGATTGACACATATGCTCCGCATGTGTGTCAATTCCCCCTATGACCCGCAAATCCTCATCTCGACACGAATTGCCATCATTTTTTGTATCATTTGCACATTTATCCCCCCAGTTTTTATCCATTCGGTTAATTTGCAAAAAGCACCGATTGTGGTATAATATAGGTGGGTAATTTATGTTTTTGCCCGAAATATTTTACAGAAAGGAATGATTTCAATGCGCAAATCCTTAAAAATCTATCTCATAGTTATCGCCGCGATAGTGCTCACAGCTTTGCTTGTCACGGCAGGTTTTGCCTGTGCATCACATATGTCAGAAAACCAATACACACGCAAAAAAGAAATCTCCATTGCCTACGACACCCCTGTATTCTACACTGAATCGGTCTGGCTGAGCGATGATAAAACATTCTGCATAGTTACGCAAGCCGGTTCTTCCGGCGTGAAAAATACGTTCGCATTTGTAAAAAGCTCTTCCGGCGAATGGGAAAAATGCGATATTTATGAGGCAGACAGCAAGAAAGATAATATTTTTGTCATATTCAAAACAGATGCTCTCGGACACACATGGCGCGTTGCATGCCTTGCAGTGAAAGAAGCCTCCGAAAGCGCGCTGACGCTCTCCCCGTCTGTAGCATATCCCGCAAAAGAGCGCTTTGGTTTATAGCTCGAAAATGAGCTTCATATGACAGGCTACGGCATCGGCGATATCGAACTTCCTTTCGTACAGGAGGAGGTGGCATCATGAAAAAAGGTACTCAGACAGCCATCGGCATAGCGGCAACAATAATCGCTCTTGCAATTTTGGCACTCTGCTTTATCGGTTGCTTCCTATATTATCTCAACATCGCTATTCCCAATGGTCACAGAATGTCAACCAAAATAAACCGTGACTTTATTCATGAAGAATCCATATGGATTTCGGACGACGGAAGCTTCTATATAATAAATCTGAAGCAGGAAAACGGCAAGCATAATTCTTTCGCATACATAAAAGCGGAAGACGGCTCATTTGTGAAATGTTCCGTCTCCGTAAACACAGGTGCTGGCGTCAATATACGCACAACAGGCGAAGAAAGAAATGAAGATATAGCCCATCTGAGCTCCGTATCGGCGGAAAACGACAAATGGAAGCTCGCTCACCTGTGGCGTTATGCCAAATATGGCGAGCTGAAGCTGAAGATACCGAATCGCCTCACACTCACAAGATATGATGTCGGCGAAAAACTGAACTCACTTCCCTTTAAGCTCGATTAAGCAAAACAAATATAAACAGCTGAGATAAAGTCTGCACTTTATCTCAGCCATTATTGACATATCGGGTAAATAATGGTAAAATATTATCACCACACTGCTAAAGGAGAAAATTATGATAAACATAGGCGAGCGAATCGGTGAGCTGCGAAAAAGAGCAGGTTACACACAAAAGGAGCTTGCGGAAAAGCTGAATGTTACGGTTCAGATGGTATCGAAATGGGAAACGGGAGCTACTGCTCCCGATGTATATATGGTTTCCGAGATAGCCGATGCTTTCGGCGTAAGCACAGATGCGGTTATCGGACACGGAACGGAATCAGGCTACGGCGCGGATAAGGTCTATGAAGAACTGAAAGAAATTTTCATAAGCCGCATAGCTTATACAAACGAAGCATTTGAAAAATACGGCTGGACTCCGGAAGCAAAGCGTGAAAGAGCCGCCGATGTAGTAAAGGCTATGCATGAAAATCCGCTGTCGGCTGTCGGCAGCATAAATCCCGAAAAGCTCTTTTACGGCTCGGAGGATACGGGTTTTGTAATGATGGACGATAAAGACAAAACGCTTTTCCCCGAGAAAAGCGATGCGCTCTTTGATTTTCTCGGCAACAAGACAAACCGCCTGATACTGAATTTTATCCATGAACATATTTACAGCGGACCGATAAGCAATGTTTATATTGCCGAGTCGCTCGGCATAACCACTGAGGAAGCGGATGTCTGCCTCGATTTTCTGAAAAACAACTATATGCTCACGGAGAAAGAAGCACTGCTCGGCGCAGGCAAAGAACTGACCGTATATTATATGAGGAAGATAATGTTTTCGCGAAACTTCGCCATGCTCCGGGCGATTGCCTCTTTCGGCAGAAAAATCAACGGAGAAGAGGCTTGTTTTCATGTGCTGTGGGAGGCGGGCTTCTACGGCAACAACAACAGGTGATATTCCGCGCAAAAATACACTGTATGTAGCGGTATATCTCCAAATCGGAGAATTTGTAGCCAAACGGTATAGTTGACATGGCAGAAAAAGCGTGATAAAATATTGACAGTATCGAAAATATTCATCAGAGAGGTGGAAGCAATGTCAGATATTGCAGCCAATATATATGAATACAGACTGAAATGCGGCTACACGCAAAAGGAGCTTGCCAATATGCTCGGCGTTTCCGTGCAGACTATATCAAAATGGGAGCGCGGCGCAAGCGCACCGGATATATCGGTACTTCCGAAAATAGCGGAAGTTTTCCGCATCAGCATAGATGCACTTTTCGGCATGGATGCAAAAACAGACGCTATCGAATGGACAAATGTTTCGTATGACGAAATAGCCGAGCTGATGATAAGCAGAATATGCTTTTCAATACAGTCATATAACAGCGGCAAAACCGATGCGGAGAAAAAGATAAAGCTCGATGAGCTGGTCAGGCTGATGAAGGAAAATCCCACATATGATATCGGCGTCGCAAGACCATTCCGAAAGCTGATGTATATCTCCATGGATACCGGCTTTGCTGGCATTGATGACAGGGAAAAGAAAATTTTCAATGAAGAGAATGATGAGCTTTTCGATTTTCTCGGCAACGCGACAAACCGCCGTATACTCACGCTCGTCTATGACAGTCAGCGCACCACGATAAGCGAAAATTACATAGCGGAAACTGTCGGCTGTGAAATTGCAGAGGTGAGCGCGGCGATTGAATTCATGGAAAAATACGGTATGCTTGACAAAAGCGATGTCATGGTAGGCAAGGACAAAAATATGACGCTCTATACCATGAGCCGCCCTGCCGGTTCGCGCGAATTTATTCTGCTCCGTATAATCGGCGCCTTCGGAAAAAAATTTCATAAAAAAGCGGAAAAATACCTTGCGCTTATCAATTAAAAAGAAAAAAACAGATGCGGCTTCACAAAAAAGCCGCATTTTTGCTGTTGAACCCCCAAAAAGTAGCCAAATTGGAGAATTTGTAGCCAAATGGTATAGTTGACATATCAGGAAAACAATGGTAAAATAATATCGGTATCAAAAATAATATTTTGGAGATAAAGCTAATGGCTGATATTGCTGCAAACATATATATCTACAGAAATAAATGCGGATATACGCAAAAAGAGCTTGCAGATATGCTCGGTGTTTCCGTGCAGACCGTTTCTAAGTGGGAGCGTGGCGCATCTTATCCCGATGTCACCTCCGTCCCGCAGATAGCGGCAGCTCTTCATATATCCGTCGGCGAGCTTTTCAATATTGATGACACAATAGACACAAATCATCATCTGAACCACTACTATGACGAAATGGCAGAGCTGATGATGAGCAGAATACGCTTTGCCATGCCGGAGTATACGATAGACATCACGCCCGACAGCAGAAAAGCCAAGCTCGATGCAATCATAAACGAGATGAAGAAAAATCCCGAATACGAGGAAGGCATCGCAAAGCCGGGCATAATAGGATTTTATGTTTCCATGGATACCGGCTTTATCGCGCTTGACGATGTGAATAAGAAGATTTTCGGCGATGATAACGATGAGATATTCGATTTTCTCGGCGATAAGAAAAACCGCCGCGTGCTCGAATTGATTTATGAGAGCTATACCGAAACGCTGAGCGCAAATTATATCGCGGAAACTCTCGGCTATGATATAGAAGATGTGACAAACTGTCTCGAATTTATGGCAAAACATATGATGCTCCGCAAAAACGATGTCATGATAGGCAAAGGCCGGAATATGACCTTTTATAAGCTGGAGCGTCCCGTGGGTTCAAGAGAATTTCTCATGCTCCGCGTAATCGGCGCTTTCGGGCGTAAATTTCTGAAAAAGCCGCAAAATTTTCGCGCATTCATGGATTAAGAAATACAAAGATTTTTCGTTTTTCCGAAAAAAGCCGCTTTTTTACCGAAAAATGAGCAAAAAGTAGCCAAATTGGAGAATTTGTAGCCAAATAGTATAGTTGACATATGAAAAGAAATGCGGTATAATATAAGTGCAACAGGGAGCATACCCTATCATAGCTTTGTTGCTCTTTCGCCATTGCGTTCCACCGCGCCACCTTGTGATATGCAAACAATTTCACCGGTCATATCCCCCCTTTGACAGGTGATAGTTATATAGTTTGAAAAAAATTGCCGGCTATGCCGGCAATTTTTTTATATTCATTTGTGATCAATAAGAATATACATCATATACACCGATGCATATGGAAAATTCTATTCCCATAGTCGTCGTCTCGGGAGCAAAGATGACAGATGGCTCTGCCGAAAGACAATTTATGATGCTTAGAGTCAGCTTGCCGTTTTCCAGCTTTATTTCCAGTCTGCCGAGATTCGGGTCGGCAAGGCGTATATGCTCGGCATCGGCTTTATCCGTAAATTCTCCCATCGGAAGCGAGATGGTGGATGAAACATTATAGAGCGTGAGATCGCGCGCCGTAAATCTGTTTGAATATGCGGATTCCGTCACTATAGTCGGTCCGTTCAGCTTTATATGGCAGGTGGATTTTCCCTTGCTTTCCAGTCCGCCCGCAAGCACGGTGAGAGTACCGACGGCACCATCTCCTCCTGTTGATTTTGTATTTCCGGAAAGCTCCAGTTCGAGATTGTATTCATCGATGAAAGTCACCTTGTCGATATTCTTTCCCTCGAGTGCATCGGAAAGCTTTATATCCGAAGCGGAAATGTCCTTTTTGAATTTCGCGGCATTGCCGCCCTCGGGCAGAATGCTGTTCAAAATAATAGTCTGCTTGCCGAAGGAATATACCTCCCCCTGCACGGCAATATTTTCATATGTCTGAATAATTCCGCAGGAAGCAAGCACTGCAATGAATGATAAGAAAAGGAACAGTGAAATCGCTGTCTTAAGGCTTCTTTTCATATTTTATCCCCCTTTGCTTCTGAAATCTTTTTATTAAGTTTACCATGTTTTTTCCGTGCTGTCAATACCTTCGGCAAAAAGAGGCGCAAACCGCTTTATTCCGACAGGAAAAAGCCTCTTTGCAAACCGCGCATCCAGCAGGTGGTTTGTAAAATTCAAGCAGGGCTTGTCGCACTTGGCGCGACAAGCCCCTTTTTTATTCGTTTTTATCTCCGTAAAGAATCCAATCGGGATCGTAGCCGTATTTCAGCCCGATCAGTTTGGCAAGCGACGGAGAGATATTTGAACCGCGGGCAGCTGAGGAAACCTCGCTCGTGAGAATACAGATATAATTCTGCGTCACGCCGATACTGTCGGCAAATTCGGTCTTGGTCATTCCCTGCTCCGAAAGAATCTTATTCAGACGTTGTGTCAGTGTCACAGCCGTTTCCTCCGTTCTTCGAGCGGTTCATCAGAGAGATATAGACAAGAAGCTCTTTGCGGGACTTGACATTGAGCTTTTCATAGATATGAGAATTGTGATACTTCAGCGTGCTTTCTTTAATGTTTGCCGATTCCAGGATTTCCTTTGTGGACAGCCCCGAAACATAGCAGTCAAAAATCTCGCGCTCGGTTTTTGAAAGGTCGGGAATTCTTTCAAGGAAAAAGCTGTACGCCTCCGGATCAACCGTGTATCTTGTGCGTTCCGCCAGCTTATCTATTTCCGCCTGTGCGCGGTCATATGCCACTTTTGCCATATTCCGTTCCTCAATGAGAGAGGCGAGATGAGCGGCACTCTCCCGCTCCTTGGAAGAAAGAAAGTCCAGAACATTATTGATCTCCATAATGTCGGTTCGCTTGCGCTGGCTGCTCTCGGCTTTAATCTGTTCCAGACCCTTCAATATGGGAGAGAGGTAGCGGTGGCTTACGTAGACACAGCAGAACACCGAAAGTGCTACCAAGAGAATAACGAGAAATCCTATGCTCAGCGCATTTTTGAAAGTCGCCTTTGCAAAGTCGGCTTCAGGCGTCATGACTATTGCGGAAAATCCGAGAGAGGCATCGTCGCCCTTATAGCTGCGGACAACGCCGACAAAGCGCTCATCTCCGCATCGGAATTCGGTCAGCCCGCCTCCGATATCGTGCGCAGTCAGTGCCTCCTCCGGGGTATAGTAATAGTCGTTTGACGCTCCGCAGGCAAGAAAGCTGCTGTATACATTGTTTTCGCTGACCTCAGCCATCAGGCAGGTCGGGTGACTAAGCTTAGACACCTGGCTGTGCAGGAGAGAAAAGTAGCTTTCCGAAAGTTCAAAGCCGCAAACGCCGAGAAGAGCTCCGTCCGCACCTCGGACAGGAAGCGTAATCAGCATTGCACGCTCGGACATCCCGGGCAGGGTGAACAGCTCTGAGAAGCGGTAGGACTGCTCGGGCGGCAGCTCCGTGGCGGCAACTGCCTCCTGCCAGCCGGGAAACATTTCCCGACGTGTCTCCAACCGCCACTTTCTGTGCGGCATAACTCCGTTTCCTCTGCCGACCGAGGCAATTCCGCGATAGAGCACGGCATCACGGCGGTCGCGCTCGTAGCCGTTTACCTGCAAATATATTCCGCTTTTCGTGATTTCATCAGATGCGGGATTTACCGTAGCATCAAGGATTACAAACGCGCCCGAGCAGTCTGTCTGAAACAGGTACTGACGCAGCGGTTCAAAGAGCAGCTTCTGTATTTCCCCGAGTGCATTGCCATTGCCGTTAAGTTCGGCAAATGTCATTTTATGCTCTGATATATATTCTCCGATTATGGCGGAGGCATCCTCCGACAGGTGTACGCCCATCATGGCAAGAATATTTCGGTGTGTCAGTATTTCTTTTTCAAAAACCTGCGCCTGCATATCGCTCTTTTCAAAGAGCTCATCCTTGGGCGTGCGAAATCTGCCGAGCAATGACAGCAGTGTCACAAGAAGCGCCAGAAGCAGAATAGCCATCACAAAGGTGTAAAAAAACAGCTTGCGGTGCATGGTCTGCTTCGGCATTTTCAGATTTAATTTGCTTCTGTTCATAAAGGCACCCCGTTATTTTGCGGAACTGAACAGCTCCCACAGCTCCCCTGCAAGTGCATCGGCACTCTCGCCGTTCTTCACACGTTCCGGCATGGTTGTCTGCACACGGCGAAGCTCGGCATAGAGCGTATTGACCTTATCATAATAGCCCACAAAGCTCGGCTCACGCAGGAAGGTCTGCGTATTTCTGATTTCCGTGAGCGCCGAATACAGTTCCTTATAGGATTCCTTACGGAAAGAATAGGATTTCAATGATTGATATGCGTCGTTACGCACGGGCATATATCCCGTTTCGGCAACAAATGAAAGATTCCGTTCGCCATCGGTCAGCCAGTGTGCGAAGACCGAAGCGGCTTCCGCTTTCTGATTGGTGGTTCTGTAGGCGCAAAGCCCGACGCCCGCCTGCGTTGCATACTTCGGACAATTTTCATTCTGCGGAAGCGGCAGGATTTTCAGATCCAGCGGTTCCGAGGTGTTGTCCGGGTATGTAACTGTATCGTTGTAATACATGACAGCCGCAGACGAGCCGGCACCGCAGGGCACGTCACCCGTCATAACATGAGTATTTGAATACAGCTCGGCAATCATGATATGCCCCTTGGCAAGTGCCTTGGCAAACTGCATATAGGAAGCCTTCAGCGTGGCATTGTCAAAATCATAGTAGCCGTCTTTGTAAAGCTCTTCGGGCTTCGCCCCTTTTTCGATAGCATTCAGCTCTACTGCGCGCTGTACATAATCAAAGGCGCAGAAGGGCTTGCCGGAATACTCATAATACTTTTCCGCAGTACGGAAAAATCCGTCCCACGTAGCAAGGTCGCTGTAGGTCGCGCCCGTTGCAGCGGCAAAGCGCGAAAACTCACGCTTGCTTATGTACAGAACATGTGTTGATTTGGACACGGGAAAAATAACGAGCCGCTCATCAATCATGCCGTCGGCAAGAAAGTCCGGCACAAAACCGGCGCGCTCCTCATTTGTAAAGTAACCGTTCCAATCGAGAAGGTTTTTCGCACCGAGCTTTCCAGCATCGCTGTTGTGGCAGAAAAAGAGGTCCGGCATATCAAGCGCGCCGGGTGCACCGCTTTGCGCTTCAGCAAGCTGACCTCCGATCTTTCCCGCACTGGACATGAGCTTGACGCTGATGACAATACCTTTTTCTTTTCCGACCGTTTTGTTGAATTCGGAAACCAAGCGATTCATCGGGGAGTCCGCCTGCTCGCCGTAGGTATGCCACAGTGTCAGCGTTACCGGATTTTTGGGATTCAGGAGCGATCTTTCCGAGCATCCCGAGAAGCATAAAAGAGCAAATGTGAGTGCAAGCAGCAGCACAAGCATTTTTTTCATAAAGAGCCCTCCGTACGGGTCAAAACCTATACTTTTTTTATAAAAGTATAGGGTGAACCCGAGAAAATGAAAATATTTTTTTGAAAACCTCGACTTTCGGCCGGAAAGTATGGGGACAAATCCGGATAAATCCGTATAATAAAACCATAGAAAACGGTTACTGTACCCTGAAGCGAAAGCAACGGTTTTACGTATCATTTTTATTATATCATACTTCTTTGATTTAGTCAATTGTTTTCGGTGAGCTTATTACACGGAAAAAGGAGGACAACAAATGCACAAAAATGACTACAGAATGTTCGACGGGTTTTATATCCCTGTGATTCCGGATGCCGATTACCATTTCGACACCGACCACAGGGGATGCAATTTCCTGTTTATCGACGACCGTCAGAAGCGGTATGTAATCAGCTTTGAGAGTTGCCTTGATGTCTACGAAAAGTGCGTGAACTTTCCGCAGTACAAAAAATCCGAATACCGCGAGAACGGACGCACAATGTACACACTGCTGATGGAACGTGAGGCGGACAATGAACGCGGAAATTACGGCTTCTTTATCCTGGATACTCCGTACGGCAAGCTGGAAGGACAGGTATCTGTTCCGAAGATCGGCGCATGGAGGGAAACGGTACTGCCGCGACTGATCTTTCTCATGAACGGACTCACCGCAGAAGAAAAACCGAATGCCTGAAGATAATCAACAATAACCGATATGACAGAGAGGAACAAAGCAATGAGTAAAAAAGCAACAAAACTGATCAGCCTGCTGCTCAGCGTTATCATGCTGCTCGGCATCTTTCCAATGCAGATATCAGCGGGAGCCGCAAACCGCTCAGATTCGGCGGTCGGCTATCCGACGGGAGACAGCGACGGACTGATTCTTGAATTTTCAGGTGCAGGTGCGCTGGAGGTATTCCGGACGGTATACGGCGGACGGATGCTCGGCGGCAATATGCTGCTGGTGGACGGCTCCTATGAGGAAGCCGTGCGCTATGAAAAAATGCCGAACATTGAGTCGGTAACCTATAACTACACACTTGAGGCGGCGGGTATAGCCGAGGATTTCGGAACCGCACCCACCGACCCGAGAATCAGTGATACTTACGTATCGGCGCCGTTTCTCGATACTCTGGGAAAAATGGCGGACGAGGCGGGACTCAGCTCCCTTTACACGGTGCGTGTTGCCGTGCTGGATACCGGCATAGACGCGACGCATGAGGACCTTGTCAACCGCGTGGTTGCGGGCTATGACGCAATAAATGATGCGGCAATCGCCAAGGGCATAAATTCCGATATCGGTGCGGGCGGGCACGGCACAAAAGTAGCCGGACTTATCGGAGCCGAGGCGGATAACGGCGTGGGCTTTTGCGGAATGGCAGGTAAATATCCCCTCGAGCTGATACCCGTACGCGTGCTCGGCGAGGACGGCAAGGGCAAGATTGCCGATGTCGTGCGCGGTATTTATTGGGCTATAGAAAACGGTGCGGATATTCTGAATATGTCCTTCGGCGCAAATATGTCATATTATCCGACGGCGCTCGCCAATGCGATCCGTGATGCGTATCGGCAAAATGTTTTCTCAATCTGCGCCGGCGGAAACGACAGCGGCTACAACAGCAGTACGACCTACTCCGGATTTTATCCTGCGGATCTTCAGGATGCTTATCCTGTTCTCGCCGGATATTATACGAGCGCAAATATTCAGTCGTTCTCTTACTGCGCAAAATACAGTGATGTTCCCGGATATAACTATGTCGGACACGATGGGAGCAGTCTTTTGACCACCGAGCCCGGCGGCGGATATGCGCGTTTTACAGGCACGTCCGCATCCTGCGCGGCAATCTCAGGCTACACGGCGGTCATGTTCTCGCTTCTCGGAGGCAGAACCAACCCCGAAGCCATCACCGCCGCCAAGCGCATGTTTGCATACGGTCACGGCGGAGTGTCATATTACAACAAAAACTATCATGTATACAATTTCAGGAATATGACGGACATGGAAGACAGCGTCAAAGAGGCGTTCATCAGCTCCGTGAAAGCGACACGCGTCACTATTCAGGGCGGAATTGAATGCCGCAATGTGCTGACAGGTACGGTGGAGATTACAGGAAGGCTTACCGTCGGTGCGGCGCTTGCAAAGGATGCAACGCTTGTTGTTTACAATGGAGAAGGGACCGTGCTGTATACCTCCGAGCCTGTTCCGAAAACGGCAACGGAGCAGACGGAGTACATTTTTACCCTTGACACCTCGGGTTTAGAAGACGGCGACATTACATTGAAAATTTTCTATCGCACGGCGGCGGAAGCGGAAGCGAACAAGGACGCAACGACAGTACATAACTATTCGGAATATGCAACTGTCATCCGCAACAGCCTTGTGGTTACAAAAGCGAACCTGTGCATTTACGATCCCGAAGGAAGCGCCATTGCCGGACAGATTTCCGTATACAACGCCGATACGGGAAAGTTTTTGCAGAAAGTCGGAGGTGCTTCTTCACCCGAAATTGAGGTTGACAAAAAGCTTTTCGATGAAAACGGCGGACGGCTGACCTTCAGCTTTGTGACAGACGATATGATTTTCACCAAAACGAGTGTTTTTGCTCCGGAAATCTCTCTCGGCGGCGACGAAGCACAGAAAACCACGCTTCATTTCAGCAGCAGTACGGTCACGCTTTCCTATGCCGATATAAAGCTTTGCTGCGGAAGCGACAGCCTCGACATCGGCAATACCGATAGCGCGGGCGATATAACCTTCTACCTTTCGGATGGCGAGCATCGCTTCTTTGTCAAAGATGAGAAAAATCGATATCTCATATTTGCGACCGCCGTTCAGGACGGAAACAAAACCGAAATCTCTCTCGCCGAGGATATCGACGCGGCTCGCGAGATAACGATTTCCGCGGTGGATTCTCTCGGCAACGGCGACCTCTGGACAGTCGTCGCATCAAACGGCAGTATTCTCTCCGCCGGCGACGGTATGTCGCTGAATCTGTACGGGACAGATATCAAAACAGTATATCTCTCGCCTGTAACGCAGAATCTTGCCGTCGGCATATATGATGTCATCCGCTGTAAATACGTTACATCCGGCGGAACGGAAAGTACAATAAGAAGATATTGTCATGTGACGCATATTCTCGGAGAGGTCGATGTCAATACGATGAATTCCATCGACTTCGATCCTACAAAAATAATCACGCAATTTGATATAGGCACCGATACGCTTTGCTACGGAGAAAACACTACGATTGTTCATAAAGCCGTAGACGATAAGGGCAATATCCTTGTCGGCGGTGAGATCCTGGAAAGCGCTTACTCCACCACCTCAACGAATCAGTATTTTAACAGCATAGCCAACGAATTCAGCATGAAAAGCGCAAATGAGGAAGATACGACGGACTATTATTCCGGCATGGTTGAGGATTATCCCGGCACGTTGTATGCAGGCGGCATCAACCGCTGGCCGAAAATGCCGATTGCCGAATGTGACTACATTCTGAATGTCCGCTATGCGCTGAAAACCGATTTGTCCTCTAATGGTACGCCCTATGTGGACTTTCTGCCGTATCAGTTCAATACGGTGACGAAAACACTCCACGTGAAGCTCGATAAAATGATGACGCTCCGACTGGAGGTTCCCGAGGGCTATACGTCCGCTTATGCTTCGGTTGAGCAGATATCCATTGTCCGCAACGGAAAAACAGAAGCTCCGACAGCCATCGGCTATAAAGCGGAAGAAGACGGATCCTACATCGTTTATCTCGACGCGAAAAACTGGGATGACGTCACGAATGTATTTGTGCCGGTCAGACTCAGCAATAACAGCGGATCTTCCGACGAGAGCATAATGTTCTTTGATTATTTCCAATATGACCCCGCAAATCCCACCCGTACCATAACAAAACCGGATGCGGAATTCGGCGAGCTTAAGGTTTATCTGGGTCAAAACGGAAGACAGGTTTACTCTCCTCTGCTGTTTGTAAACTGCGGAGGGCATACCTTTACAACAAGTGCCCATGACAAAATCCCTGTCGGCTCCTACTATGTCGGCGGCGTGGATTCGGTATATGGCAGCGACAAGAGTCAGATATACTATGTTTTCTACCGCGAAGTCAATGTTGCGGCAGAGGGAACAAATGTATACCTTGCGGATGAAGAATTCCGGGAATACAGCATATCCAATAATGACAGCAGCAACTCCTCGCTTTGCCTTATTCCGGAGCTGGGCGGCATTGTAATGGACAACTCCGACGGAAACAGTATGTATGTTTACAGTACTCAGAAGTTCATGCTTGACAGCGGCGTCACGGGCATGTATGCAAAGCTTTCGGAGCGCAGCTTCCAGTGGGAAGGCAGCGGTACGGTATTCATGCTGACGCTTCCTCTGAATCAGACAGAATTTACCGTAAGCGGGCGGGAGATTGACTCCTTCGTCGGCTCACCCGCGCAGAGCGAATTTACCGCAGAGCAGGATGTTCTCATAGATCTGAACGCGACCGTCGCGGGCGGATTGCGCATAACAGATATACGCCACGTGACGGGAAGCAATCCCAAGATGGGCATAACAGGTGAGGTCAGGCTGCTCCCTCTTGAAATAAAATACCGCAAAGCAGGCGGCGACTGGCAGAAAAAAGAGTTCTTTGACTGGACGGGAATAAATCTCGGAAAGCTCGAAGCCGGCGAATATGAAGCAGTCATCTCCTTTGCGGGCGACACGGAAAGTGCGCTTACCTTCAAGGAAACAACTTTTGCCTTTAAGGTATCCGGCGCACCGAGCGCACACTTTGTCACTCTGACTGCCCCGAATGCGGCGGCTGATGACGTTATTCTGACGATAAGCGGCAAGGCGGGTGCTGTTGTCAGCGTTTCCTACACGACGCCGGGCGGCGCCGCAAAGACGCTGAGTCCCGTAACGCTTCCCGCAAACGGCATATACAGACTGAGTGTGCCGCTTACCGAATACGGAAGCTACACCTTCTCGGCAGTTTCAAAGCTGGAGGGAGCGTCGGATGCAACAGCAGAAACAAGTGTCGAGAGCGTACCCTCTTACGTCAGCCCGATCACCGGCTTCAAGGTGACAAACGGCGAGGCAGGCGAGCTGAAGCTCGCATGGGATGCTCCAGTCGGCACGGGAAAGCTGTGGATTACCCGCGACGGAGTAACACTCGGCTGCCTCACGGAGGAATATACCTCCTATAATGACACAAATCTTGACAGCAACAGAATTTATACCTACGAGATAATCTTTGAAAATGCGGCAGGCATGCGCAGCAGTGCCGCTTCCGCAATGGGCAAGCCGACAGGCGCACCCGATACGGAAAAGCCCACCGCTCCCGCTGTCGTGACACCGCAGATAAGCGGAACAAGCATCACTCTCAGCTGGACGCGGGCAACGGATAACGTCCGCGTGTCGGGCTATCGCATATATCGCGACGGTGTGCTTATCAGAGATACGACAAAGCGCACCTTCACCGACGAAGGGCTTGCGATTGATACGGAATATTCCTATTATATAAAAGCCTATGACGGCGCAGGCAATGAATCCGATGCGAGCATGACTGTCACGGCAAAAACACCGGACGGCTGGAGTATCGATAAGCTTGATGCTTCACTGGAGCGCAATCGTGACGGCTATATCATCGGAAGCACGCTCAATATACGCGCCTCGATCGGAGCGGGCGTTGACAGTGCCGTAGCAACCGTCGTTTACAGAACGATGGACGATAAAGACACACTGCAAACAGATAAAATCGACCTCGGCAATGCCGGCACTGCATGGAACGGTGTATGGAGGCTCAGCCGCATCTATGAGATCGTGTCTGTGACCGTAACGGCATATAAGAACGGTACCGCGGTCGCAGAAAAAGCGGCAGAGGACTACCCCTGCTCCATGACAGCTAAGGTTTCTGTGGAAATGACGGTAAACAACGCCGTCTATGCCAAGAGCACGGTAGAAAAAATGTTGCTTGTGCTGAGAAACAAAACGCAGAAATCAACATTCACGCTTGCCGTGAATACGGAAGCCGAAACAAACTTCTACACCTTCGGCGACCTTTCCGAAGGAACATATACGCTCTCCCTGCTGCTGGACGGCAGAGAGGTTTACAAGAGCGGCAACTTTTATGTAGGTGAAGGCATAAACAAGGTCATGACGCCGATCACCTTTGACAAAATCGTACGCTTCAAAGTGCCGAAGGACATCATCCTGTTCCTGCCGCACCGCTGTGATGGCAGTACCGACGAGGACGGCTACCTGATGAAGGACGGCGAAAGTGCTTTCCTTGTCTCCGGCAGCGGCATTACACTCGGCAGAGTTGTAGAGCGGTATGCGGAGGAAGACGGCAATATCTACGATATCCCGTCGTCGTATACCGTCACCACGGACGGCAGTAAGGAATATACTCTCCCTCTGCCCTCTGCCTTCACCAAAATGGAAAGCTATCCCGTCAAGCTGAAATTCAATGCGGCAAGCGGCAGCAGCCTTGCCGGAGTGAAGGTAAGAATTTCCTGCGGATATTTCCGAAACGAAGCCGTGCTTGACAGTAACGGCGAGGCGACAGTGGCGGTCACACCGCTCAATTCGGAACGGATATACGCCACCATCGAAGATGTCACGCTTTATAATGAAGCTGGCGAGCGCACGACAAAAATACCTTATCAGACCTTCACCTTCATGCTGATGAAGCCCGAAACCTCCTTTGAGGCGACGCTGGAGGAGGCGACAAGGGAAGAGGTACACCTGAAATTTACCTCCGAAGGCTCTCTGGACGGCGTAACAGGCGTTCTCAGCGGCAAGGGAGACAGGCTGAAATTCAAGCTGGATGCAAGCGGCGAGGTCACCTTGCCCATGCAGACACTCACAGCCGGAAGCTATTATGTCACCATCGATGCCGCATACAAGGACGGCAAATATATTTCTCCTCAAAGCTTCAGCTTCAGCGGCACGGAATTTACGGGGCAGATCAAATCTCAAAAAGCGGTGTCGCAGAGAGTCAAACTGCATTTCACCGATCCCTCCGGATATTCCCCTGAGGGTGCTACCGTTAAAATCTCAACGACCTTCGCAAGACTTGAATACACGCTCGGCGCAGACGGCATTCTGGAAACGGACGTCGTATTATCCGACAAAAACGAAGAGCAGTTTTGGGTATCCCTGAGCGGAGTCAACGGAAACCTGACATGGGACATATCCGGCAAAAACTGCTGGCAGTTGGATTGCTCCGAGACAAGCGAGTACACGCTGTCTGTTACTTCAAATATAAAGCTCCGTACGGATTATCAGGGTAGAAGGCATTTGAACTTTGTTTATTATTTGAAGGACGGAGAGCCGCAATTCGAGGGATTTTACGAAGAAGTTCCTTCCGATATAGTGGCGTCCGGAGCAGAGCTGCTCGTGTTGCCTTCAGAATCGGCAGAATTTTATTGGAAGAAAGCAACCGCGCAGGAAAAATACGAACTGCTGAAATCGCTTCCCGCGGTTCATTCCTTCACTCTGAATAAGGAAACCGTAGAAACGGTATTCAAAATCGACGTCTCAAAAACGAAATACTACAGGTTGAAAAAACCTATCGACCTTATCGGGCAAACAATTCCGGATTCCGAGGTGTTCCTGATGATCGGAGATACGCCGATCCTGTATACAATCATCAGCGGTCAATTTTCATCGATCGAAATTCCGAAGTTGGCAGACGGACAGCGTGTGATTGCTCGTCCCTATTCGAAAAAGGATATTTCCGAATCGCTGAAGCATATCGGCACATACTGCGCGGAATGGATCCTTGATGACCTTTCGCCACACGAAAAAACCTTCCAATTCGGATATCAACACAAATTTGAATTCATTCTGAAGGATAAAGACGGAAATGAACACAACGGTGCACGGACGTATTTCTTCAACGAAGTCAAACAGTATCTCGATATCGGCTTGAAAAACTATACCATAAAGGATCCCCTTTCCTTCCATACGTTTACGGTGTTCAGTGCATGGGTGGGAAGTACTGATGATACATTGTCCAGAATGTATTCTTACTGGGATGGCATTTCAGAAGAAAAGAACGCTGCAAAATATGAGATTGACATCACCGTTGCGCATCCCGAGCCGATTGTTCTTACGGCGGAATACGAGCCGATCTACCGTATTTCGAGGATAACCCGCGAACTGAATACCAATATCAAATCAGTAAAGCAGCAAGCAGACGGAAGCTATCTCGTCCGATTCACCCAGAATGGAGCATACGATTATCAAAGCCTGATTCAACTGCCTGCGGGAGCGTATGATATTACGCTCAATGGTGAAAATCAGGCGTCGGGTGAGCTCAGCCTTGCAAAAGGAAAGAATACGCACAACATATCCTTCCGCATCTCCGAGGCGGATCTGAAGGCGGATAATCGCATCCTGTGCCATATCATCACGCCGCAGGGCAACCGAAGCCTGCAGTTTATCCGCGAGATTGAAAACACGGTGTTCACCTACAGCATGCCTACGCAGGTAAGCTCCAATGAGGTGATGTTCAGCAAGCGGCTGACAGAGAGCGGCAGCGCATATCTGCTCGGATACGGAACTACCCAGCCGGCGCACAGCATCTTCTATTACAATCTCGGCACAACCTTCGGCGCATACTGGGGGCTGGAGCGTCACGTATATACAGATCCCTTCAGCCGTAAAACGACCTCCACGGAGTATGACAGGCTCGACCCCACAAAATCCTATTACAAGCCTGACTATTCGGCAGAGGACTACAAAAATGCCGAGTACACCGCCTTTTCAAACGGCAGCTCCTACAAGTCATTTGAATGTAAATGGGTCACCTTCAAATCGACCACCGACGATTTTGCCGTTGCGCTGAATGTGGACGGTGCCGTGACATATCTCGATACACAGTATATCAAGGTAGTGTATTTAAACCGCAGCTTACGAATGAGAACAAAATCCAAATCGGTCGGCTTCACCAGCTCGTTTGCTTCAACATACGATGCGGAAAATCAATGCTATTGGCTCTCCTCCGAATTCCTTGCCGAGTACGGCTTGTATGACAAATCCACGGGCATAGGCTTTTTGCCCATCCCGATGAGCGAGCCGGAAAGCTACCCGCATACCTATAAGGCAGAGCTGAAATACAAATACAAAAACGGCGCAGGCGAGACAGTGATGCAGGAAGTGAGCCACGATATACGCCTGTATTACGATGCGCCCGTTCTGCAGAAATGGAATTATGAACATTACAGTGACAATACCTCTCCGATGCACTATGCGACTATCACAAACCGCGAGGACAGGATTGCATACGCAAATCAGAAAAACCGATATTTCCAGCTTGACTGGAACGGCACGGACATTTTCACCTTCCGCGCATGGTTTGATAAGCCGAAAGAGGTTTACAATGTATATGCGGTGGCGGATGTTCCCGAAAACTGCAAAAACTTCGCCATCAAGCTGGAATACGATGAGGAGCAGGGCTGTTACACCGGAACGGGAGTGCTCGGCGACGCGCTCAACCCGCCAAAGGAATTTAACATAGTTTATGAGCTTGTCGCGGCGCGTCCTTATGAGGGAATGCCCACGATGCAGATCAAGGATCTGGCTAAAACCTATGCTTCTTCCAAGGACAGGACAGACAGGGGCGACAACGGACTTCCCGAGGGCTGGACAATGGAAACCGTGGCTCCCACCAACGGCTGGACGCTTGAGGAAACCTACCGCATCTGGGCGGAATATGAAAAGCTCGTCCTCAGCGGCAATAAAATAACCGATGATGACCTGAAGGCTCTGCTCGGCGACGAAATGAAGCTCTACTACCCCGCTTATAATATATATAATGAAAAGGGCGAGCTTCTGGGAACCATACAGAACTACTTTATCTTCGGCGGAGTCAAAAATACCGACGGCGAATATTCCGTTGCCATAATGAACGGCAATGAATATCTCGGCAAGGTAACAAACGGATTTGCCGTGAATAAAGACAAGGGCATAATCTCAATGTACACAACCTCCGATAATTACGAGCTGTTGCTTCCCGAATTCGGGGAAGAAAACGTATCGGCGGCGGGTATACCGGCGGTTGTTTCCAAGGCGGCATCCGCCATCGGCGGTGCCATAGGCAGTGTGGGACAGCTTGCCGCTTCTTCTCCGGTGGTATCGGCTGCAAGCGACTTCTTCACCGTGAAGGGCACGGCTGACGTTCTCAACGCGGCACACGGCGACTATATAGGCAACAAGGACTGGATGAAATACCTGACAAACGAACAGCGGCAGGATTACCTTGATATGAAGTCGGATTCCTATTTGTACACGGCAATCGAAACCGCCGCCGGAATGGTACACCCTGTGGCAGGCGTTGCCTTCGGATTGTTTGACATCTGGCGCGGCAATATGGAATCGGATATCGAAGCCAAGTACAAGGAAATCGCCAGACTGAACCGCGAAAACATACGGCTTAAAGAAAAACTCGAATGGGAAGAATTTAAGGAGCGCTGGAGAATCGGGACGGAAGAGCACGAGAGGGCGCTTGTGCTCATCATAACACAAGGCTGGGACGGCACCACCTTCCCGCGCAACGCAGAATTGCCGTATGAGCTATCCTATCATATCGACCCCTCGGGCTATATTTTCGAGGGTATAGAGGGAAATCTCCTCGAGGGCGTGCGTGCAACGGTCTACTACCTTGATACGGCAAGCGGCGAGTGGGTTCAGTGGGATTCCGAGGCGCACGGAGAAGGTCCGAACCCGAATATTTCGGGCGCGGACGGCAAATACGGCTGGGATGTTCTCATCGGCAAGTGGAAGGTTGTCTTTGAAAAGGACGGCTACTACACGGTAGAGAGCATCGAGCTGGATGTTCCTCCGGCGCATCTGGATGTCAATATGAGCATGGTCTCCACATCTCCCGCAATGCTGAAAGAGGTCAAGGCGGGCACCCGCGGCGCATACATTGACTTTACCTTCGACCGCCCCGTGCTGGTGGACGACGCGAAGCGTCTTATTTCCGTCATGTTCGGCGGCGACGCGCTGGACGGCAACACGGAAGCGCTCAACGCGGCGCTCACCGCCTTCGGAAACAAGCAGAAGGCAGGCGAACACGATGTGACCGTCGGCTTGAATGCGGCAACAAAATTCCGCTTCACTCCGGATGAACCCATTGAAGTCGGCGCATCCGTTAAGGTGGTCGGCGAAAAGGGCATCCTCACATATAACGGCATCGAAATGGCGGCGTTTGAGAGCGGGTATGTGCTCGTTCCCGAAACGGTCGCCGACCCGATAACCGCACTCTCCTACAGCGGCATAAAGGAAATCGAGATAGGTGCAACACTCGACCTTATGTCAGATCTTACAATCACGGGAAGCGAAGGCACGCTGACCTTCAAGGCAAAAACGCCGACAGTCGCAACTGTTGACGAAAACGGCGTTGTCACGGCACTTTCCGGCGGCATGGCATACTTTGAAATCTCCTGCGGCTCGCTCAGAACCATGGCGGCGGTTTCCGTTAAGGAAGCACCGCATACGCACAGCTTCACAGAAGAGTTTCCTCTCATAAAATATCTCGCAAGCGAGGCAACCTGCACGGAGCCTGCGAAATATTACCGCTTCTGCTCCTGCGGCATTGTCGGCACGGAAACCTACTCCCACGGCGAGGCAAAGGGTCACAACTTTGGCGAATGGACGCTGAACCTTGCGGATAATACCTGCGAGAGAACCTGCTCCGTATGCGGCGATGTTGAAAAGGATAACAGCATATCGCTTCTGTCGGTGTCCGGAAGGACGGCAAAGGCAGGAGGTACCGTAAGCGTGACGATATCGCTTGCAAACAATCCCGGTATTGCTGCGCTTGCCTTCCGCGTTTCCTATCCCAAGGGCGCGATGAAGCTTGAGAGCGCCGTCGCGGGCGGACTTTTCGGCAGTACCACACTCAATACGTCGACAGGAATGTTCCTCTTTGACAATGCCGCCGAAGTAACGGAAAACGGCACTCTTCTGACCCTGACCTTCAAGGTATCCGATATGGCGGCACTCGGTGAATACCGCATATCGGTTGAGATTATTTCCTGCAACAACGCCGCCGAGGAAAGAGTTGTCATCTGCGGCGGGCAGGCAAATATAGAGGTAAGCGATATTCTCTCCGGCGATGCAAACGGCGACGGCACGGTCGATACGCTTGATATAACAAGACTCCGCAGATACCTCGCGGAGGAAAGCGTAGATCTGTTCCCCGGCGCGGATATGAACGGAGACGGAGCAGTCGATATCGAGGATCTGACGTGCCTGCGCAGATATCTTGTCGAAGCAGGCGCGGGTCTCGGCGAATAACGGGGGGATATACGATATTTATCATTGCCGCCGCGCTGTCATCGGGAGTTTCCGCTTTTGCGGCAGCTCCCGCGGCGGTGCGCGGCACCGAGACAAGCAAAAAAACGGACGTACATAAATAATAAGCAAAAAAATAGAAGTGAATAAGTGAAGAAAAAAGGGGGAAAAGCAAAAGCAAAAAGCAAAAGCAACCGATTTTTTTATGATGCCTGAGGGCAAAGCACTTCCCTTTGCGGCGAAAAGCTGCCGAGGGCAAAACAAAACAAAAAAACGAAAAGGAGAAGAAACAACATGAAAAAAATTACAAGCAAGGTCATTTGTATGCTTATGACGCTGTTCATGCTGTTCGGGCTGCTTCCGCTTGCGGGACTCGGCACGGCGAAGCTGGCAGCGGCAAATGCGGGAGAGACCGTCATAAAGGCGGCGGACATCGGCGACATTGAAGTGTCTCCCGCGGCAGCAGACCCCGCCATGCTCAGAGCGGCGGCGGCAGAGCCGACATGGGTTGAAGTAGGCAGAGAGAAAAAGCACGAGGATCGCATGAAAAAGCTGATCACTCTGCTGACCTCTCCCCACGAATACCACATAAAGCTCGTGGGACATATCGACATTTCCGATAAAAACGACCTGCCCATATGGGGAAAGACGCGCGGCATTCAGATAAAGGGCGTCAAGCACCTGGATATGAACGGCTACAATATCTCCTATGAGCACACCGGCGTGGGATATTCGGAAGCTTATTATCTGGATCCTACCAACGAAAATGCGGAGTACCTCTACTATCTGATGACGGTGACGGAGGACGCGAGCTTCTATCTCTATGATTCCACCGGCAAAAACGGAAAGATATTCTTCGGTCAGCCGATGTATTTTTCGGAAACGCCATACCGCAATATCATATCCGTAAAGGGACGCTTTACGATGTACGGCGGCGAGATAAGCACCGGCGCTTCAAAGAAGCTGCACTATACCAACAAGCCAAAGACTGATTCCGCGGGCTTCATAAAAGGTGGATTTAATTATACCGGAAATGCGCGACTGCAGCTTCAGGGAAGCGGCGTCACGGTTGAGGACGGCGGCTATTTTGAGCTGAACGGCGGCGATGTCTACGGCAGAGGAACGCATTTTGCCGCCATCGAGGGCAGACCCGGCTCCACCGTTTTGATAAACGACGGATATATCGAGGGTGCCGGCGGCGCCGACGTTTATTCCGGCGGATATGAGAGAAGAGCGTGGTACGGATGGAGAAAGTTGCGCGATGCAGACGCTCTGGAGCACGGCAAGCTCACCGTCAACGGCGGCAGATTCAACGCGCGCGTTATAGACGCGGAAGTGCTTCATTATGCGCATGAATATGGTGGTCCGGTCGGCATTTATGAGGATATGAAGCCCGGCAAAATCGCCATTTTTGACGGTCTCAATCCCAAGAGCGATTGCAACATGAGCTATACGACCATCGGCGGCGGTGACACGCTCTATTTCTGCGGAGCAAAAGTGAGCATGCCAACCGACGGCGCATCGAGACCGAGCGAGAGAATCACGCTGAAAGCCGCTCCCGGCTATGACACGACGTACTATCATCCCAACGACGCGTTTGTCATAAACGTCGGCTATCAGTCCTACTGGGGCAAGAACGCAAGCGTTTTGGAAAACGATTACAACCCGAAGAGCTGGTGTAGACTGTTCTATATGTTCTATCTCTATAAGGTCGGCGAAAGCACGCCCATCGCCGAACATTACAGCGAAACACCGCGGCTCAATCTCCGCGACCTGCGCGACTCCAAGACAAACGCATGGCCGAGATATGAGACAGGCGCGAAATACTACATCCGCGTGCTTGTGTCGGAGGCATGGAACAACCGTTACCACACGGCATATGAGGGCATTCAGGACTGGTACTTCACGGCGACCGACTTTGAATCCCGCAAAGTGGACTTCGATTACAAGGTGACCATCTCCGACAAGCCCACGACAGACGGACACACGGTTTATAACGTCGCCCTCACGGACGAATGTGTTCAGAGCATCAGGGATATGGGCTATTCCGACAGAGTGAGGGTCTCCTATGCATACAGATACTACGAGGGCACAAATTCAAACACCAAGCCCGTAGACTACTGGCTCTCAAACGAGTTTAAGCTGGACGGCACAACGCCCTATTCGATAGTCACGGGGAAAAAGGGACCGCTTTTCCTCAAGGTGACGCTGACCTTCCGCGAGAGCAACAATCTCAATGCAAAAACTCTCGCAACCTTTGAAAAGGAATGTAGGGTGTTCTCGTCCGGCGAGATAAAATATACGATTCAGAACAAGGGCGGAAGCGTTCCCGGCTACAAATGGAAGACTCAGGGCGAGGGAAGCACGAAATTGGAATACGGACAGAAGATATGGCTCAATCACGGGCTTCAGGATTATCTGGACGACGGCGGCTGGCTCGACCCCTATGACAACACCCCGATTGATTCGTATGATATCATCTGGCAGTATCTCGACGGAAACACATGGGCAAATGTCACCGCAGGCGACACGCGCTTCTCCATTGAGGACGTGAAAGTCAAGGAGGAGAACAGAACCTATCAGCGCCTGCTCTGCACGGACCGGAACGGCATCTACCGCTACGGCGTGAAATACCTCTCACCGGACGGCAAGGGACATCAGTTCTACTGGTCAACCTGCTTCTTCAATGTCGAAGGCGTGGACTATGCCGCGCTCCGCACGGTGACGGCGACTTTAACCGCAAGGGAGTCGGACATCGAATACGGTCAGGGCACGACAATCCGCGCGAGCCGCAATACGGGCGTCGCCGACTGGGGCGGCTTCAGCAGATATCGCCTTGATATTATCGAAGCGCCCGCCAATTATTACAACGGCAACTTTTTCATCGGTCCGACGGACAGCAACCTCAAATCCAGCGAAACCGGCGTATGGAACCTTGACGAATACTTCAACAAGGCAACGGCGGAAAAAATGGTTCCCGGAGAGTATGTATTCCGCGTGGTGGCAATCGGCTATGTCAGCGGCAAGAAATACGAGGTCTATTCCAACACCATAACGGTGAAATACGAAAAGCACGCAACCGGATACGGAATAATCATCTACGGTACGGACACGGTGCTGACAAAGAACGAAAGCGAAGTCGGCACTTACATCATGGGGTATTCCAACGGGGTCTTCCTCAGGAGAAGCTTTGTTCCGGCGGACGCAACGTTTGCAATGATTAACACTTCGGGATGGAAGAGTTCCAATCCCGAGGTCGCAACGGTTAACGAACTCGGTTATGTAACAACACATTCTCCCGGCACGGCACGCATCACCTATTATGTGAAATGGGCCAAGGATAAGTCGTGGCACGAATGCAGTGTCGATATTATCGTGCCGATTTATGAATTCAAGATACAGACGCCCAAACTTACCGACCACATCGGCGAGAAGTTTGTCGATGTTCTGCCCGTCGTCACGGCAGTACGAAGCTACGACGGCGAATGGGTGACAGGCGAGAAGGCGCAGGCGTGCCTGACGGTGGAAACGCTCAAGATTTCCTCGCAGTTCAAAAAATATTATGAGCATGTATGGGAGAGCGTGATCGCATATAACGACGCGCCGGAGATAACATATATGTTCAAGCCCACGGAGGGCAACACCTTCTATCTCCGCCACGTAATGTACAATTATTATCTACCGGATATCGACACGGTGGGCTGTAACGGCTTTGACAACGACCAGAGCGTGTACGAGCTGAGCAAATTCGGCGCGACATATCCGAGCTCTTACGGCGTTTACGGCTACAATCCGGACACGACGAGCAACCCCTGGAACGCATATCTGCTTCTGACGCGGTATGCAGACTTCCTCTATGAGCCCGGCACAACCTATATCGACACGCTCGAAATCACGACAAACGAGCCGTATGCCGGCGACAACCGCGTATGGAAATTCGACGATAAACATTATCAGTACATGGACCTCAAGTTCGGCGGGCTTGAAAACATCACGGCGGTTGACCTTGTCTGGAGCTATGCCTCCAAGCTGAACGAAACGATAAACGGCTCCGGCGTTCCCTATGAGGACGCGTCCTCCGAGCAGCACAGCACGGGCGCACTTGAATATACGAGCTGCTTTGTTTACGGTGAGGACGGCATCAGCATGCTTCCTCCCACAAAGAAATACGAAAGCGGACTGTATATGCACAAGCTCGCCTTCAACATCGGCTCCTTCGGCGAAGCCGACAGCAAATACAGGCTCGCGCCCGACGCGAAGGTTTATATCAACGGTCACTATATGCCGTTTGCACAGCTCACCGACAGTTACGGTCGCTCCCGCATTGATGTGGATTATTACTTCTCCGTCGGCGAGCCGGAGCCTTACGGCGGCGCGGACGACAAGCACCTGATGCTCGTGAAGCCGCAGGATTATGTACGCACAGGCAATCCGATGCCCGATGTATTCGATTTCCGCGTGGTATGGAAGGATAAGCTCGACGACGCCGGAAGAAACGTTGAAACAAAGCTGTCGGTACTCGGCGTAACATGGTTCATCGACCGAAACGGCAACGGAAAATTCGACGCGGGCGAGGATGCAAATATCTTCGATGCCAAGGGCAATGCACTTCCGAATACGGTATACTCCGGCGTTCTCGCGCTGGCTGCCGAGGATAATGCAAACGTCCGCTTCGCCGAGCCCTGCCGACTTTATCTCGGCGGCGGCAACTATGCGGTCATTGACGAAAGCAATCTCACCGTAACCTTTACTCTCGGTGCGGACCCCTACGAGCTGCACACGGGAATGATTCTTCCCACAGGCGGCGCGACGGGCAGCTTCAAGATGTTCACTCTGCGCGCGACAGCCGCGCTGAACGGTCTCTCCATCACGGATGAGCATATCGAAAAAGAGGACGGCACGGTTCTCACCGCAAGTCAGCCAATGAACGCGGGCACTACCTATTATTACTGCATTACCTATCAGTATGAGCCTTCCTTCTTCCTCGCAACAGACTATCCCGAGCTTCCCTCCACTGCACGCATCGTGATAGACGGAATAGAGCTGGGCAACGACGCATGGGAGCTGACCACCAAGACTGTCGGCGACAAGGTTTACTATTCCGGCTTCAAGGTACGCATTCCCTGCTGGGCAGAAGGCACGGGAAGAACGGTATCGGGCACGATAACAACCTTCCTTGACGGCACCGATGCAGTAACGGTAACTCTCACACGCGAAGGAGACAGCTCTCCCTCATATGCCAAGGTTATTTACGGCAACAGCGCGACATACACCTTCGACAGCGTTGCCGAAGGCACCTACATCATGTCGGTTTCCAAGAAAAACCATGTGACACGCACCGAAAAGGTTGTTGTCGGCGCGACAACTGTCACAAAGAATATGAAGGTTCACCCGAAAGGCGACATAAACGGCGACGGCAAGATCACAACTCTTGACTATATGAAGACCAACGCTTATGTCAAAGGCACGATAACCCTCACGGAATATGAACTGAAGTGTGCCGACGTTATCGGCACGGACGGCAAGGTTACCACAGCCGACGCGATGCGTATCAACGCACACGTAAAGGGTACAAAATATCTCTGGTAAAGCAAAAAGGCAAAATAAATCCAAAGCAGTCGCCGCCCTGAGCGGAACAGGGCGGCGGCGAAGTAAAACGCTTCCGCGGACACAAAAAACACTCTAAAAGGAGAAGATTGTCTATGAATAAGAAAATTACATCAATGCTGCTGTGCTTTGTCATGATTTTTTCCATGATGACTATTGCAGTTCCGGTGTATGCCGCTCCGGCAGCGTCGACAACGCTGACCGTGGCTGCAGACAAAACAACGGCAGCCCCCGGTGATGAGATAACCTATACCATCACGATGGGTCCCGTTTCCGACCTCGGATCAATCCAGATGGTGCTGGATATTCCTGCGGGTCTGACTTATGTTGCAGGCTCGCGCAGTCTTGCATCAGGGCTGAAGGCTACACTCGGCTTTGACGATGTTGCCTTCACGGAAAACATGACAACAGGCAGACATACCATAAACGGTGTGGCTTCCGCGGCAGACTATGCGAGCGCGGCAGACACCGTGATAGCAACCTTCAAGTGCAAGGTAGACGCAGGCGCGACAGGTTCGCTTGAGGTAGGGCTGAAGGAGCTGGAATTCTATTCCGTTGACTTCACGGATATCACCTCCCGCTTCTCTGTTGTAAAAACAGCCGTGGCGATAAGCGGAGCCACACCTCCTCCCGCAACCTACACCGTCAGCTTCGATGCAAACGGCGGTACGGGCACAATGGCAGAGGTCACAGGCGTTTCCGCGGGTGCATATACGCTTCCCGCAAACGGCTTCACCGCTCCGGACGGCAAGAGATTTGTCGGCTGGGCAACCTCGGCAAGCGGAACAGCCACCGCGGCAGGCGAAGCAATTACCGTATCCGATAACGTAACACTGTATGCGATATGGGAGGAAATCCCGACATCGCATCCCGCAAAGCCCACACTGGGCATAACAGGCACATATACCTATAGCGGCTCGGCGCAGACAGTGACCGTCACCGGCTTTGACAGCGCGACAATGCTTATCTCCGGCAACGTCGGCACAAATGCCGGCACATATACCGCAAGCGTCACCTCCAAGAGCGGACGCTGGGCGGACGGCACAAGCACACCTATCACTATCGAATGGTCGATAGGCCGCAAGACCGTCACTCCCGTTATCCGCGTAAGCGGAACATACACCTATACGGGAACTCCCGTAGAACCGACATTTACCGTAGAGGACGGCGGAGTGGTTATCTCCACCTCCGAATATGCAAGAAGCATCACGGATAACGACGCTGTGGGAACAGGCAAGATAACCGTTTCCGACAAGACGGGCGGCAACTACGAAATATTGACAACCTCGCAGACCTTTGAAATCAGCGCGCCCACACCTCCTCCCACGGTTTACACCTCGACAGAGATAAAAATAACAGCCGACAAAACCGACGCAAAGGCGGGCGACGAAATAACGTTCACCATCACAATGGGTCCCGTTTCCGAGCTCGGCTCTATCCAGATGAAGCTGAAGCTCCCCGCAGGGCTGACCGTGGTTGCAGGCTCATGTCAGCTTGCGGCGGGACTGAAAGCCACGCTCGGCTTTGACGACATCTCCTTTACGGAGGGAACGGACTTTGTCATCACGGGTATCGCAAGCGCGGCAAACTACAGAAGCGACTCAGACACGGTTATCGCCACCTTCAAGTGCAAGGTAGACACGAGCGCTCCGGGCAATCTGAAGGCGGATCTGAAGGAACTGGAATTCTATTCCGTTGACTTCACGGACAATACCTCCCGCTTCAGCGTTGTTCCGGCGACGATAACCGTTGCGGACAGCCGCACAAAGGTAAACAAAGTGGAGGGAACCTCCGATATCGCAACCATTCCCGTATACGGCGGCGCATATAAAAAGCCCACCGTCACCGTGACAACAGGCGCACCCGCACTCTTCAAGATAAACAGCGGCAACGGAGACTGGATGAAGAAGAACAGCGCAGGCGACTGGGAAATATATACCGGAGCTACCTTTACAGAGGGTATCTATAAATTCAGGTGTCAGGTTCGCATCGACGGTGCGGCAGGCTTGACGCACATGCTTGACAGCGCAGGCGTCACCGTTACGGTAGACGGCACGGCATGGACGACAGGCACCCACATAGTGATGGACGACTACTCATACGTATGGGCATATTCTCCCGAATATACGGTCACAAGCCCCTCCGCAACCACATACACGGTAACTGTCACGGCGGGCGCAAACATGACCACAGCGGGAAGCGCAACACAGAATGTGAACATCGGCGACGCGATGGCAGAGATTATCTATACGGCGGCTGACGGCTACTACTTCCCGACGGATTATACCGTAGCGGCAGTAAACGGCATCACCGTCACACGCATAGACTTCACACAGATCAAGGTTTCCGGCACACCGACAGCGGCGGCGAACATTACTCTTACCGCTCCCGCGGCAAAGGCAAAGGAAGCCACACCGACAGCAGTATTTACGGCAAACGGAACCGACAGCGGCAAGCTGACAGGAATCGCGGCAGGCATGAAATACCGCATTGGCGGCGGCGCATGGGTGGATATCACGGCGACAGAAGCAGACCTCACGGGGCTTTCCGCCTGCACGATAACCATCATGAAGAGCGGCAACGGAACAACAACCCTTGATTCCGATGAGCAGACGATAACAGTTACCAAGGCGGCAAAGCCCGCGCTCACACCCACGCTTCTCACTCCCGCGGGCGGCAAGGGCAGCATACCGACCACGGCGGCGCATGAATTCAGCACCGACGGCGCGGCATGGACACCCTGCACGGGCGCGACGGAAAATCTTGACACAGGCAAATATTACGTCAGAGTAAAGGCAAACGGAACACAGCTTGCCTCCGAAACTCAGGAGATTGATATCTTCCTCTACGGTGACGTAAACGGCGACGGAAAGGTTGATATCGACGACCTCACAAGGCTTCGCAAATATATTGCCGAATCGTCGACAGTAATATTCCCCGGAGCTGACGCAAACGGCGACGGGACGGTTGATATTGACGACCTGACGCGACTTCGCAGATATTTTGCCGAAGAAGCGGTAGTTCTCGGAAAGTAATGAGGTGAAATATGAAAAAAATACTAACATTTATAATTATCATCGCCATGACACTGTCATTGGGAGTTACCGCTTTTGCGGCAACTCCCGCAACGGTGACTGTGGCTTCGCCGACGGCGGCGGTCAACCCCGGAAGCACCGTGGATATAGCTGTTACCATAGCAAACAATCCCGGAATGGACGTCATGAAGCTGAAATTCTCATATGATACCACAGCTCTCACGCTGAAGGATATAGAGCTGGGAAGCGTAATGACAGGCACATTCACCAAAAACCTCGATAAGGCAGTTGCTCTTCTCGAAGCTGCCGGCACGACAAACGCAACCGGAAACGGTACGCTCGTCACGCTGAAATTTGAGGTAAAAAGCACAGCGACGACAGGAAACTACACGATAGGCTTTCTCGTAGCCGATGCTGTAAACCGCAATGAGGAGAGAGTAGCTCTCACCACGCAGGCGGGCACAGTCTCCGTGGCAGTCCCCGTAACAACATATACCGTCAGATTCAATGCAAACGGCGGCACGGGAACAATGGCAGATGTCACAGGTGTTCCCGCAGGCGCATATACTCTCCCCGCAAACGGCTTCACGGCACCTGCAGGCAAGCAGTTCAAGGGCTGGTCAACCGATGCTTCGGGCGCGGTAATCGAAGGCACAACATATAACGTTACAGGCGATGTTACATTATACGCAATCTGGGAGAATAAGCCTCATACACATACCTACAGTACAGAGTGGTCGACAGACAGCGCAAACCATTGGCACGAGTGCACCTGCGGAGATAAAAAGGACTTGGCGCCGCACGTAGACGCAAACAACGATCACAACTGCGATGTCTGCGGCAAGAAGATGTCCGACCACACGGGCGGCACGGCAACCTGCAAGGAAAAAGCAACCTGTACCATCTGCGGTCAGAAGTACGGAAACCTCGCGGCTCATAACTATAAGACCGAGTGGTCCACCGACGAGGCAAACCATTGGCATGAGTGCTCCGTCTGCGGAGATAAGAAGGACGAAGCGGCGCATATTCCCGGTGCAGCAGCTACCGAAACAACACCTCAGACTTGTACCATCTGCGGATATGTCATAAAAGCCGCACTTGGTCATACGCACAACTTCAATCAGAAGAATACGAGCGAAACATATCTCAAGTCCGCCGCAACCTGCACAAAGAAAGCCGTTTACTACTACTCCTGCACCTGCGGCGAAAAAGGAACGGAAACCTTTGAATCAGGCGAGCTCGCGGCTCACGCTTACAAGACCACATGGTCAAATGACAATGCAAGCCACTGGCATTCATGCTACGTCTGCGGAGATAAGAAGGACGAAGAGGTACACATTGACAAAAACAAGGATCACAACTGCGATGTCTGCGACAAGAAGATGACTGACCACACGGGCGGCACGGCAACCTGCAAAGACAGAGCAACCTGCAGTATATGCGGTGAGAAGTACGGCAGCCTCGCAGGTCACGTATACAAGACCATATGGTCATATGACGATACAAACCACTGGCATGAGTGCTCCGTCTGCGGAAGCAAGAAAGACGAAGAGGCTCATATCCCCGGTGAAGAGGCTACCGAAACCACACACCAGACCTGTACGGTTTGCGGATATGTAATCAAAGCGGCAATCGGTCATGTTCACAGCTACACCGAAAAGAATACTGATGAGAAGTATCTCAAGACACCCGCTACCTGCACGGCAAAGGCAGTTTATTACTACTCCTGCTCCTGCGGCAATAAGGGCACCGAAACATTTGAGTCCGGTGACGTGCTGGCACACAGCTGGGGAACCGTATGGGTAAGCGACGGCAGTAAGCACTGGCATGAATGTACAGTCTGCAAGACAAAGGGAGACGAAGCAGACCATGCCTTTGAATGGAAGATCGACAAGGAAGCCACTGTCACCGAAGCCGGAGCAAAGCATGAGGAATGTAAGATCTGCGGCTACAATAAGACAGCCGTTGCCATCGACAAGCTTGCACCGAGTATAACAGACGGCAGTAATGCCAAGTGGGGCAAGGGCGATGAAAACGGACTGACCTTCAAGTCCGACGCGGCATTCTCCGACTTTGTCGAAGTGCTGGTAGACGGCAAGACAGTTGCCGCCGAAAACTATGAAAAGCGCGAGGGAAGCATTGTCATTCAGCTGAAGGCAAGCTACCTTGCAACGCTTGCGGCAGGCGAGCATACTCTCACTATACGCTCGGCAAGCGGCGAGGCAACCACCAAATTCACGATTGAGGCAGAGGTAGTTCCTCCCGCACCCGAAAGCACAAATGCTTGGGTCTGGATAGTCGTCGGTGTCGTTGCTCTCGGTGCCTGCGCAGCTGTGGTTGTATTCATCATCCGTAAGAGAAAAAATGCATAAATAAAACCATACAACCCAAAGCCTGATTGGCAATCCGATATTGCTTCAGTATATAAAAGATGTCGGCTCAAATGCAAAAGCATTTGAGCCGACATCTTTTTGTTTGCCTTTTTTATTCTATCGTTATTTTGATATAGAGATAGCTCTCTGTCTTGACATAGTAAATTCCATCGTAATACTCCGAGCCCTTGAAAAGATGCTCGTTGCGCTCCTCCACTACAGAAAATCCGAGATAATATGTTCCTGCGCCGAGCGTGTCAATATTTTCTATCGGGTAAAATCTGTCCTTGCCGTCATATTCGAGTTTATTTCCCTCGATATCATATACGGCATAAAATCTCATTCTGCTGTTGCCGACGCTCTCTATCCCGAATTTGTCGCCCGCCTTGTATTCATAGGTGGGTATTTCATCATCATGACCGAGCATATGCTTGGCTACAAACATGGCTTCGCCATCGGCTACAATAGCGCGCTCCGGACATATCGATTCTGATGTCTGATAAATCAGTATCTTATAGCCGGAGATTTCCTTGCCGTTTAAAAACAGCTTGTAATATGACTCTTCCGCATAAGGCACTTCCTTGTATTTCCATCCCGCCGATGTTGTTGTTTCGTAGGTAATTTCCGTTTCCGTGGTTGTCTCGGAGCTGCTCGTCGTCACTTCGGGCGTTATGCGCTCGGATGTGGTCTCAGACGCGGTGCTTTCCGTAGTGCCGCTTGTGTTTTCAATCTGCTTTCCGCAGGCAAAAAGGCTTATCAGCATGATAGCGACAAGCATAAGCGATAAAATTTTTTTCATATAATTCATCTCCTTTTGAAAAGTGTTTTGCGCTTTCATCAGGTATATAGAAATAAGTCTGCCTTTCGCAGAAAAAAAGTGAAAAAATTTTTTCGGGTGCAAAAATCAAAGGGAATCCGCACGGATTCCCTTTCTTTGTTTATTTCAGCATATCGGCGATATCATAAATGAGTCGCTCCGTCTTTTCCCAACCGATGCATGGGTCTGTTATCGACTTGCCGTAGATATTTTCGCCTATCTTCTGTGCCCCGTCCTCGAGGTAGCTTTCTATCATCAGCCCCTTGACAAGCTTTCTCACGGTCGGATTGTAATTGCAGCTGTTCAGCACTTCCTTGGAAATACGTATCTGCTCGCCGTATTTCTTGCCTGAGTTTGCATGGTTTGTATCGACGATGACGGCAGGATTTTTGAGATTTTTCTCCGCATAGGTATCGGCAAGAAAGATAAGATCCTCATAGTGATAGTTCGGCATGGACTGACCGTGCTTATTCACATAGCCGCGCAGAATAGCATGTGCATACGGATTGCCCTTGCTGACGACCTCCCATCCGCGATAAATAAACGAATGCGGATGCTGTGCCGCCGTTATTGAGTTCATCATAACGGAAATATCGCCGCTCGTCGGATTCTTCATGCCGACGGGAATATCGAGTCCGCTCGCGGTGAGACGATGATGCTGATCTTCCACAGAGCGCGCACCGACAGCAACATATGAGAGCAGATCGGAAAGATAACGGTGATTTTCCGGATAGAGCATTTCATCTGCACAGGAGAAGCCTGTCTCGGCGAGCGCTCTCATATGAACCTCGCGCATAGCGATAACGCCCTTGAGCAGGTCAGGCGTGGCATTTGAATCCGGCTGATGAAGCAGACCCTTGTAGCCGTCGCCTGTTGTTCTCGGCTTGCCTGTATAAATTCTCGGGATGATGACTATCTTATCGGCAACCTTATCCTGCACGGTGCGCAGGCGGCTGATATAATCAAGCACGGCATCCTCTCTGTCCGCCGAGCAGGGTCCTATCACGAGGATAAATTTATCACTCTCACCCGAAAAAACGGCTTTTATCGCCTCGTCATTCTCTGCCTTTTTTGCCGCCAGCTCGGGAGAAACCGGAAATTGCTCCTTTATCTCCTTCGGTATCGGCAGTTTTCTCAAAAATTCCATATTCATAATCATGTACCTCTTTTATTTGAATTTTTTCAATTTATTTCTTATCAAAAAGCTTTCTTCTCGCGGTGGAACGGCGCATCATGTCGCGCAGACCTTCCCTGTCGTCTGCCTCGAGCAGCTCACGCATCCTGTGAAATTCATCCTCAAAAAGCCGCATCTGTTCGGATAGTGCCTCTTTATTCATGAGAAAAAGCTCGCTCCACATTCCGTCATTTATCTTCGCTATTCGCGTAAGGTCGCGGAAGGAGTCGCCCGTGTAGTCCACAAAATGCTCGCATTTATCGCGGCAGGTCATCAGCGATACGGCAATGCAATGTGTGAGCTGTGAGAGAAAAGCTATCATCTCATCATGCTCGTGCTCGCCGAGCTCCGTTATGCGTGAAAATCCGAGCTCGCGTCCGAGCGTCTTGCAGAATTCTATCGCCTCGGGCGTGTTTTTCTCCGTCGGCACCACGATGTAGTTCGCTCCCGCGAAAACCGTGTCGTCACTGTGCTCAACGCCATAGAGTTCTCTGCCCGCCATCGGGTGTGCCGAGATAAATTCCGCCTGCGGAAGCATCTCCTGCACAGGGCGCACTATACCGCTTTTCACACCCGTCAGGTCGGTGACTATAGCACCCTTTTTAATCAGGTAGCCGTAATTTTTCACCCAGTCGAGGAATGTATGCGGATAGAGCGCAAAAACAATTATATCCGCGTGAGATACGCTCTCTTCACTCGGTTCCGTATATCCGCGCTCTATCATGCCGCACATGAGCGCATAGTCTATATCCTTCTGAGCGAGCGTCAGCGCCTCTATGTGATAACCTTTTTTCGAGAGTGCCTTCGCGTAGCTTCCGCCCATCAGACCGAGACCTACTATCAGTATTCTTTTGTTCTTATCAAGCATCATCTTTTTCTACCTCTATTCCGAGCGCGGCAAGCTTATTAAAGTAATCAGGAAAGCTCTTGTTCACCGCCTGCGCGCCGTTTATGCTTCCGCCGAAAAGCGTCAGCAATGCACAGAGTGCCATCACTATCCTGTGGTCATTGTGCGATTCGAGCGGAGCGTCGGGCGCATGAAATTTCGCGGGATAAACCACGATATCGTCATCGCCGACGGTCACGCAGACGCCGAACTTGGCAAGCTCCCCCGCCATCGCCGCGCCGCGGTCGCTCTCTTTTATCTTCAGCCTGTGTGTCCCCGTGAAAACGCCGCCGTGCTTTGCCGCGGCGAGCGCAAAGAGCACGGGGCCGAGGTCGGGACAATCGGAAATGTTTATCGAAGGAGTGCCGCGCTCCAGCATCGGGAAAAATTCCTCATATGCCTTGTCGCCCTGTCCGCTCTCGGGGTCAAGCCCCGTGACGGTCACCTCCGAGCCGAGACTGTTGAGCACGGAGAAAAAAGCCGCATTTGAATAATCTGCTTCCACCGTCACATCGGCGCATTTATAGCTCTGACCGCCTGCGACGAAAAGCGTTCTTTCGTTTTTCCAATAGGCTTCCACACCGAATTTCTTCAGCGCGCCGAGCGTCAGCTCTATATATGAGCGGCTCTCTATCGGCGGCGCTATAGTTATCAGACTGTCGCCCGAAAGAAGCGGAAGCGCAAAGAGGAGTCCGCTTATAAACTGACTGCTGATATTTCCGGGAATTTTGAAATTTCCCGGGGCGAGCCTGCCGCCTACCTCGACGAAATCCGCTCCCTGCTTATAGGGCAGCCCCGCCGCGCGGCATATGCTTTTATATACATCGAGCGGACGGGAAAGCAGTGTTTCGCTTCCGCAGAGACGCGTTTTGCCGGAGAAAAGCATGCTTATCGGAATGAAGAAGCGAAGCGTGCTTCCGCTCTCGCGGCAGTTCAGAGTGCGCTTTCCGCTCTCTGCAAAATCCGTGCCGTAAACGGTGACGGTATCTCCCGCAAGCTCGCATTTTGCACCTATCGCCCGCAGGCAATCAAGCGTGGCAAGCACATCCTGCGAGCACTCCACGCCGCGTATCACGCTTTTGCCGCGGCAAAGCCCCGCGCATATCAGCAGACGATGCGCCATGCTTTTTGAGGGAGGTGCGGCGACTGTGCCGTGCGCAGTTCCCTTTTTTATCGTAACTCTCATATTTTTACCTCAATACGCGAAGTATTCCGTGCCATAGCGGCAGGAGAGCATATCATAGAGCACAAGCTCCGTCATCGCGCTTATCACAGGGCAGGCGCGGTGGACTATGCATGGGTCATGTCGACCGTATACAGTCAGCTTCGCTTCCTCTCCCGTGATGTAGTTTACGGTGTCCTGCTCGCGGGCTATGCTCGGAGTAGGCTTCACGGCGCAGGAAAAAACTACCGGCATTCCGTTTGTTATGCCGCCGTTTATGCCGCCGTTCATATTTGTTTTCGTATATATCCTGCCGTTTTCGGAGTAAAAAGCGTCGTTTGCCTCGCTCCCGCTCATACGGCAGAGGTCAAAGCCCGCGCCGAATTCTATTCCCTTTATCGCGGGAATGGCAAAAATCGCATGGGAGATAAGCCCCTCAACCGTATCGAAAAAAGGCTCGCCCACGCCCGCGGGAAGCCCGACGACAGCCGTTTCCGTCCTGCCGCCGATGCTGTCCGGTCGCTCTCTTGCCGCAAGTATCTCGCCGCGCATGAGCTCGCCCGCATCGGCTGAAATTGTCGGAAAAGCCGCCTCACGCAGTGCCTCTATCTCTGCTGTCGGGTCGGATGAAAAGCTTCTGTCGCCCACGCCGCCGAGCGTGAGAATATGCGTTGCCGCGGCTATCCCCCTGTCCGCGAGCGCACGCTCGACTATAGCCCCCGCGGCGACGACCGCCGCGGTTATTCTTCCCGAGAAATGCCCTCCGCCGCGTATATCCTGATATCCGCGGTATCGCATCTGCGCCGTATAGTCGGCGTGCCCGGGTCTTGCCAGCGTTTCCATTTTTGCGTAATCCGCACTTCTCGTATCGCTGTTTTCTATCTCTATGCAGAGCGGTGTGCCTGTTGTTTTCCCGCCGTAAACGCCGCTTATTATGCGGAAGCGGTCCGCTTCTCTTCTCGCCGTCGAAATCTCACCGCTCGGGCGCCTCTGAGAGAGCCTGCGTGCGATCAGATCCTCATCTACCGGAATACCCGAAGCAAGCCCGTCAAGCACGGCACCTATCGCGGCACCGTGGCTCTCGCCGAATATCGTTACGGCAAGGCTGTCGCCGAATGTGTTTTTCATATCTGTGCCCCCTTGCCGAATGTCTTTTTCGCCAGCTCCGCTATCTCATGAGCCGTGTATCTGCGCATAGCGTATGTGCCCACCTTATCACAGCAGACACAGACTATCCCGTCGTCCGCCGCCTTCTTGTCATGCGAAACAAGCTCCTCTGTCTCCTCCGCCGGGATATCGGCATAAGTGGGAAGTCCCGCTTTTTCAAGAAGCGGCACAAGCCTTGACTTCACCTCGGGAGAGGAGAAAACCAGCATCCCCGCCGCCACACATTCGCCGTGGAGCCAGCCGAGGCGGCTCTCGATAGCATGTCCCACCGTGTGACCGAAATTCAGCGTGCGGCGAAGCGAGCTTTCCTTTTCATCCGCCTCGACCACGGCTTTCTTAATTTTCAGCGATTCCGTGATTATCCTGTCTATATTTTTGTGCACCGTGCCGTTTTCGGCGCAGGCTGAAATGAAATCAAAAAGCTCCTCATCAAAAATGCACGCCATTTTTATCGATTCCGCAAGCCCCTCCGCAAAAAGCCGCTCATCGAGCGTATTGAGCGTATCGGCATCGATGATCACACGCTTCGGCTGATAAAATGCGCCGACGGCGTTCTTTACCCCTGCGAGGTTGACAGCCGTCTTGCCGCCGATGGAAGAATCCACCTGCGAGAGAAGCGTAGTCGGTATATTATAGAAATCCACACCGCGCATATATGCCGATGCGGCAAAGCCCGCGAGATCTCCGACCACGCCGCCGCCTACAGCCACCACGGCATCGCCGCGCGTAAATTCATGCAGGAGCATCGTGCGGCAGAGCATCTCAAAGGAAGCGATGCTCTTGCTTCCCTCTCCGCACGCGAGCGTCACGATATGCGGCTCATAGCAGGCTTTCGCAACACTTTCGGCATACTGCGCCGGCACGCCGTCGTCCGTGACGATGAGCACCTTCCGCGAGAGATTAAGCAGTTCTCCCACGCGGGAAAGCGCACCGCGCTCGCAGATTATATCGTATTTTCCCGTACCTGTTCTGACGCTGAGAGTCATATTCCGCCTCCTATATTTTCATATGCAGACCGAATGTACCCGCAAGCTTGAGCCTGTCGCATCTGCCCTCAAGCTCGGCAAGCATCGCCCTGCCGTTTTCGCCGTTGACATCACCTTCAAGCTCGGCGTAGAAATAATACTGCCACATCGTGTCCTTCTGCGGTCTGCTGTGTATTGAGCGCATATTAAAGCCGTGACTGCCTATTATGTTGATTGCCTCGGCAAGCGCACCCGCCTCGTTTTTGACGGCGAACATGAGCACGCACCCCTGCCCGCTCGGGAAGCTCTGCTTGTCGTTTCTTACTCTCGAAACGGCGGCAAAGCGCGTCGTGTTGCTCCTCTCGGAATTTATATCGCGCTCGATTATTTCAAGCCCGTAAAGCTTTGCCGTTTCATCGCTCGCTATCGCGGCGACAGTGCGATCGCCGCTCTCGGAAACAAATTTTGCCGCCGCCGCGGTGTTTTCAAAAGCTTTTGCCTGTATGCCCGCTTCCTCGAGAAAAGACGCACACTGCATCAGTGCCTGCGGATGGCTGAACACTGTTTTTATATCTGAGAGCCTTGCCCCGGGGAGCACCATCAGATTCTGCTCAACGGCAAGCTCATATACTCCGTTTATATAAAGGTTGCCCGCGAAAATGAGATCCACCACCTGCCCTACCTCGCCCGCGCTGCTGTTTTCTATCGGGAGAACAGCGACCTCGCATTCGCCTTCCTCAACCGCCGCATATGCCGCGGCAAAGCTCGGATAAGCCTTTGCCTCGCAATCCGCATAGATATGCTTTGCCGCTATCTGGGCAAAAGCGCCCTCCACGCCGCAGTATGCCGCGCGGATGCCCGAAAGCAGACTTCTCTGATACTCGCGCGAAACAGCCATGGTCGCGCGGATGAAGCTGATATAATATTCTTTCAGCGCCTCATCATCGATGAGCGCGGAATTTGCCTCCATCACTGCATTTTCCCTCGCCGTGTCCAGCACGGGAAGCCCATGCTCGCGCTTGTATTCGAGCACATCCTTCACCGCCGCCATCCTGCGACAGAAAAGCTTTGCCATCTCGGCATCCACAGAGTTTATTATCTTTCTCGCTTCTGTCAGCTTGTCCATTTTGCTTCTCCATAATTTATCAGTGTTAATTTATTTGTATTTTACCTCTTTTACGCCGAAATGTCAATGCTTTATACGAAAAAAATCGGTTTTTCTGCTTATTTTGTGAAAAACGGCATCAAAATTCAGCTTCGCCGCCTTATTTTAGTGAAAACCGCTTGAAAAACGGCTGATTTTATGTTACAATAGCACCGATAAAAACTGTACGGAGGCACAAAATGAAGGACACGGCGGCACTGAAAGCTCTTCGCGAGCGCATAATCCTTTCCGGAATAGCGGAAATCAGCCGAAACGGAATAACGGGATTTTCCATGCGCAGAGTGGCGGCAAGCTGCAATATCTCCTGCGCCACTCCGTACAGCTACTTTGAAAACAAGGATAATTTCATCCTCGAGATGCTCCGCTACATCCGCGCTCAGTGGGAACTGATGGAAAAAGCCGTATGCACAGCGCACGAGGACGAACTTGAAAAGATAACCGAGGTCTGCCTGACCTTCATCCTCTTTCTGAATGCAAATCCGCAGTTTCTCGCAGTGATAATGCTCGGCGATATCGATGCCACAGCCGAGCAGACCGAGGAAAAGCGACTTATGACGGAGGGTATCGAAAACCGCATCATAAATTATCGTCTGCAAAAGGGTGAGAGCAGAGAGTCCGCCTCCGAGATAGCCATGCTCGTAAAAGCCCTGCTCTACGGGACAACCTTCCTCATGCACGGCACCGAAAAGGAAAGCGGCAATTCATTTTATATACGTGTGCGCCAGATCCTGCGCCGCGAACTGGATAAATAAAAAGTCCCGCCGCAGAATAAAATATTTTCTGAAAACAGCTTCGGCACAGCACCGCACACAAGCAAAGCGGTCGTCGGAGCTTTTTATTTTTTCGGAAGAAAGAGAGCGGCGGCAAAAGTTACACTGGAAATCCATTTTTTCTCAAAATGCGGTTTTTTCTATTGTTTTTTTTCTTGTAATATGATATAATAGCATATAAATAAATGTTTGTTCTAAGATGAGCAAGCCCGTGCGCATTTCCGATGCAAAAAAGCGGAATTTTTATTTCTGAAAGGATGGATTATATGGAAATAAGCAAGATTATCGACTGTGAAAAGCTGTCAGTCAGGCTCTCTGGGCGTCTCGATACGACAACGGCACCACAGCTCGAAGCCGAACTGCGCCGGTCGGTGAACGGCATAAAAAAGCTGACTTTAGACTTCACCGAGGTGGAATACATCTCCTCAGCGGGTCTTCGCGTACTGCTCGCCGCGCAGAAGGTCATGAACCGCCAAGGCGAAATGAAGCTGATAGGTGTCAATGCGGATATCATGGAAATTTTTGAAATCACAGGCTTTTCGGAAATTCTCACAATAGAATGAGCGGTGAAATATGGAAACTTACCTTTTGCTTTTTCTCGTATCGCTTTGCCCTGTGGTATTGTCGGCACTCATCTATCTGGCAGAGCGGACAAACGCCGCGCGTAAAATACCGTATATTGCAAGGCAGGTACTGATAGGAATCATGTTCGGGGCACTGGCAATCATGGGCACCGAATTCGGCGTAAAAATCGACGGCGCAGTCATAAATGCCCGCGATGCCTCTCCTATCTGCGCAGGGCTCCTCTTCGGTGCTCCCGCAGGAATCATAGCAGGCGTAATCGGCGGCGTCGAGCGTTGGCTTGCCGTTTTCTGGGGTGCCGGCGAATATACTCGCCTTGCCTGCAGTATTTCCACAATTCTTGCCGGTGTTTTCGCGGCTGTGCTGCGCAAATATATGTTTGACAACAAGAAGCCGAAATGGCACTACTGCCTCGCGACGGCTATCATCACCGAAGTTGTTCATATGCTGATGATATTCCTGACGAATATGTCGGATGTGCATACCGCATTTTCGTTTGTGCGTGCCTGCTCACTCCCGATGGTGGCGATAAACGGACTCTCCGTAATGCTCGCGGGTGCTCTGCTCTCGCTCCTGTCGGAAAAAGAGCGCAAAAACTCGCGGCGCAATCTGAAAAATATATCGCAGTCCTTCCAGCGATGGCTTCTCATGTGCGTAACCGCAGGCTTTCTCATGACGACGGTATTCACATGGGCACTTCAGACGGAGCTTGCGAAAAACGATGCAAACGAGCTTATCAGGCTCAATATCGAAGATGTCCGCGAGGATATCCTCGAGGCTTCAAATAAAAACCTCCTTGAACTCACGAGAGAGATAGCCTCGCGCATAGATTTTACCGACAGAGCAAACGCAAAACTGCTCAAGACACTCAAAAAAGAATTTGATGTCGCAGAGATAAATATAATAAACCAAAACGGAATAATAACCGTCTCCACGCATAACGACTTTCTCAATTACGATATGCGCGGCGGCGAGCAGTCGGCGGAATTTCTTGTTCTCCTCGACGGAGTGACAAAGGAATATGTTCAGAGCTATCAGCCCACTTCATCCGACCCGACAATTTCGCGCAAATACGCAGGCGTAGTGCTCAGTGGCGGCGGCTTTGTTCAGGTAGCATACGATGCGGAGCGCTTTCAGAAAGATATAGACGATGTCGTCATCGGCGTCACACGAAACCGCCACATAGGTGAAAGCGGCGCTCTCATCATAGTGGGTGAGGATTGGAACATCGTCAGCGACAGGCACGGCAACGAGGGAAGAAACCTCGATGTCACCGGAATATATATCGACCGCAGTACAATGCCCGAAAATAAGACCTTTGAGGCTGTCGTCTACGGTAAGCAGGCTTTCTGCTCGTATATTCTCTCCGAGGGCTACTATATAGTAGCCGTCATGCCGCTGGAAGAAGCGATGTTCTCCCGTGATATTTCCGTATATATAACGGTATTCATGGAATTCGTCGTTTTCGGCATGCTCTTTATTGTCGTCTACTTCCTCATCAAGAAGCTCGTGGTGGATAACATGGTCAAGATAAACAAATCTCTCGCCATGATAACCGGCGGCAATCTCGACACGGTAGTCAATGTCAGAACAAACGAGGAGTTTGCCTCGCTCTCCGATGATATAAACTCAACCGTCGTCACGCTGAAGCACTATATCGCGGAGGCGGCGGCAAGAATTGACCGGGAGCTTGAATTTGCAAGGTCAATTCAGCATTCGGCGATACCGACGGTATTTCCGCCCTATCCCGGGCACAGCGAATTTGACATATATGCCACGATGGACACGGCAAAGGAGGTCGGCGGCGACTTCTACGATTTCTATTTTGTAGGTGAAAACAGACTTGGCTTCCTCATTGCCGATGTTTCCGGCAAGGGAATTCCTGCCGCGATGTTTATGATGACGGCGAAAACGATAATAAAGGGTTATGCCGAATCGGGCAAGCCGGTAGACGAAGTATTCACCACGGCAAACGAAAAGCTGTGCGAATCAAACGACGCGGGAATGTTTGTCACGGCATGGATGGGCGTGCTTGATACGGTGACAGGCAAGGTGGAATTTGCGAATGCAGGGCACAATCCCCCTCTTGTGCGGCATGCAGGCGGCGGCTTTGAATATCTGAGGTCCAAGCCCGGCTTCATCCTTGCCGGAATGGATGGCATTAAATACCGCAAAAACGAATTTACACTCGCCCTGGGCGACGAAATATATCTCTATACCGACGGCGTGACGGAAGCCACGGACAGCGAAAACAATCTTTACGGCGAGGAGCGGCTTCTCGCTCTGCTGAACAGCATGGGCAATCTCTCGGGTGAAGAGATATGCCGCGCGGTAAAAGCCGATATAGACGCTTTTGTCGGAGATGCCCCTCAATTTGACGATATTACGATGCTTTATCTGAAATATAACGGAGGTGACGCAAAATGAAAGAGCTTACTCTTCCCGCAACCATAGAAAATATAGAAACGGTGATCGATTTTGTCAACGGGCAGCTCGAGGAAATAAAATGTCCGCTAAAGGCACAGATGCAGATAGACATCGCGATAGACGAGCTTTTCGGCAATATAGCGCACTACGCCTATAATCCGGAGACAGGACCCGCAACGGTTCGTGTTGAGGTAACGGAGGATCCGATAGCTGTAGTTATCACATTCATAGACCGCGGCGTGCCGTACGATCCGCTGAAAAAAGAGGACCCCGATATCACACTCTCCGCAGAGGAGCGCGCCATCGGCGGGCTGGGAATTTTCATGGTCAAAAAGACTATGGACGAAATTTCCTACGAATATAAAGACGGAAAGAATATCCTCCGCATAAAAAAGAATATGTGAGCTTCATCCTCATAAATCAAACTTCAGAGAGGTAGAAATATGAACAGCAGTATTTTTCGCCGGAAAAGCATGGATAAAATCTCGTCTCCCGAGCAAATGAACGATTACATCCGCGTTGCCAACCCCAGCGTATGGATGATTCTCGCCGCCATTATCGTGCTTCTTATCGGCGTGTGCGTATGGGGGATGTACGGACAGCTTGATACAAATCTTCAGACAGGCGGCATATGCGAGGAAGGAAAGCTCACATGCTATGTGAGCGAAGCCGATTTCGGGAAAGTTCAGGCAGGCATGACGGTTGCTGTCGGCGAAAAGGAATATACCGTTTCGTCCGTTGCGAAGGCTCCCGTTCGTCTCGACGGAAGCACGGATGCTTATTTGATACATCTTGCAGGGCTTGCGGAGGGCGACTGGGCTTATGCCGTCGTCGTCGACGCGCCTGACCTGCAAAACGGAACCTACAGCGTATCTGTAATCATAGAGAGAGTAAGACCGCTCGACTTTGTGCTCGGTTGAGGTGCGCAGAATGAAGGAAAATAAAAAAATCAAATCCCCCGTGACAAAAGGGGTGGCAAAGGTTCCCATCGTAATGCAGATGGAGGCGCTCGAATGCGGCGCCGCAAGCCTTGCGATGATTCTCGCCTACTATGGTAAGTGGATACCGCTCGAGCAGGTTCGGCTCGACTGCGGCGTTTCGCGCGACGGTTCAAATGCAAGAAATATCCTGCGCGCCGCCCGCAGCTACGGGCTTACGGCAAAGGGATATCGCTATGAACCCGAAATGCTTCGCAAGGAGGGCAAATTCCCATGCATCATCCATTGGAATTTCAATCATTTCGTAGTGCTTGACGGCTTCCGCGGAAATAAGGCTGTGCTGAGCGACCCCGCGAAAGGTACATATACGGTTTCGATGAAAACCTTTGATGAATCCTTTACGGGAATATGCCTGTTTTTTGAGCCGGACGAAAATTTCATCCCGGGCGGCAAGCCGCAATCCATGATAAGCTATGCGAAAAAGCGACTGAAAGGTGCGGGAACGGCTATAGCTTTTGTCACGCTGACGACGATTATTACTTCCCTGTTCGGCATTATAACGCCCGCATTTTCACGCGTTTTTCTCGACCGACTGCTGACGGGAGAAAATCCCGATTGGCTCTTGCCGTTTACGCTGGCGCTCGCAGGCATCAGCGTAATACAGCTGGCAGTTGCATGGGTTCAGGCAGTCTATTCGCTGAAAATCAACGGCAAACTCGCTATGGTCGGCAATACGGAATTTATGTGGAAAGTGCTCCGCATGCCGATGGAGTTTTTCTCTCAGCGCATGGCAGGTGATATACAGGGCAGGCAGTTTTCAAACTCAACAATAGCGGAGCAGCTTGTAAACACCTTCGCGCCGCTTGCACTGAATGCGCTGATGATGGTATTTTACCTCGTGGTCATGCTGCGATACAGCGTGCTTCTGACTCTCATCGGGCTTTCCTCAGTGCTTGCAAACCTGATTCTGTCACGAGTGATATCAAAAAAGCGTATAAACATCACACGCGTTCAGATGCGTGATGCCGGCAAGCTCGCGGGAACAACCGTCGCAGGCATAGAAATGATAGAAACCATCAAAGCGAGCGGCGCCGAAAACGGATTTTTCGAAAAATGGGCAGGATATCAGGCAAGCGTGAACACAAATCAGGTGCGTTTTCAGCGCATGAATCAGATTCTCGGACTGCTTCCCCAGCTCATAAGCTCCGTATGCGGCACAGCCGTGCTGATGACAGGTGTTTTTCTCGCCATGAAGGGCGAATTCACCGTCGGTATGATAATGGCTTTTCAGGGCTTTCTCTCCTCATTCGTCTCTCCTGCGATGACGCTTATCTCCGCAGGTCAGTCGCTTCAGGAGATGCGCACGGTGATGGAGCGCATAGAGGATGTAATGAAATATCCGACGGACACTGTCCTTGATGCGGCGGCGGATGAAAATGCCGAATATGACAAGCTCTCGGGAAATATCGAGCTGAAAAATGTAACCTTCGGCTATTCGCGCCTTGCAGACCCGCTGATAGAAAATTTCAGCATGACGCTCCGTCCCGGCAGCCGCGTGGCTTTCGTCGGTCCCTCCGGATGCGGCAAATCCACGCTTTCAAAGCTCATATCGGGGCTTTATAAGCCTTGGAGCGGTGAAATACTTTTTGACGGCAAGCCCATTTCGGAGATAGACCGAAGCGTATTTACCGGCTCTCTTGCCGTAGTGGATCAGGATATCATCCTTTTTGAGGATACCATAGCAAACAATATAAAAATGTGGGACAATTCCATAGAGGATTTCGAAATGATAATGGCGGCGCGCGATGCACAGCTCCACGAGGATATCATGCAGCGCGACGGCGGCTACCGATATAAGCTGACAGAGGGCGGCAAGGATTTCTCCGGAGGTCAGCGTCAGCGCATGGAGATAGCGCGCGTGCTCGCGCAGGATCCGACGATAATCATTCTCGATGAGGCGACGAGCGCACTCGATGCCAAAACGGAATACGATGTTGTAAAATCCATAAAGGACCGCGGTATCACCTGCATAGTGGTGGCGCACCGCCTTTCCACAATACGCGATTGCGACGAGATAATCGTTCTTGAAAACGGCGCAGTCGTCGAACGCGGCACCCATGAGGAGCTGATAAAAAACGGCGGCGCATATACGCAGCTTGTAGCAAATGAATAAGGGGGCAGACAGAATATGGGTTGGTTTGACGAGCAGATAAAAGACCGTAAGCGAAACGACGACGACGCTTTTGCCGAAGCGTTTGCCAATATGGCGTCTGCCATAACGGGAAAAAGAACAGAAGCCTCCTTAAATAATGACCGCGCCGTCACAAAGGATGCCATTGATGAAATACTCAAATATTATCATGTGAAAAGTCGTGAGGTTCCCGAGGAAATCTCCGATATGAACGAGCAGCTTGAGTATCTGATGCGCCCATACGGTATCATGCGGCGCACGGTAAAGCTCGAGGAGGGCTGGTACCGCGATGCCGCGGGAGCCATGCTCGGCGTGCTCGCAGAAAGCGGCAGAGTTGTTGCGCTCATTCCCACAGGTCTTTCGGGCTACAGCTATTTTGATCGGGAAACAGGCAAGCGCCGCCGCATAAACCGCAAAAATCAGCATCTTTTTGAGGAGGCTATCGCTTTCTACAAGCCGTTTCCGCTGAAAAAGCTGAGCCTTACCTCGCTTGGCGCATATATCGCACGTGCGCTCTCAGCCTCCGACTATGTGATGATAGCGCTGGCGACTCTCGCGCTCTCGCTCATAGGCATGATATCTCCGATGATTACAAAGCTGCTTTTTGACCGCGTACTGCTCTCGCGCAATGTACGCCTGCTTATCGCGATAGCGTTTTTCTCAGTTTCGGTCTCGGTGAGCACTCTGCTTATCTCCGCCGTGAAAAATATGATAACGGCGCGGATTGAGACAAAGCTGAATATCTCCATAGAGGCGGCTACGATGATGCGTATCATGTCACTGCCCGCCGACTTTTTCAAACAGTACAGCTCCGGCGAGCTTTCAAGCCGCGCCTCACAGGTCGGTGCGCTCTGCAAGATGCTCGCCTCTACCGTTCTCTCAACGGGACTGACATCGGTGTTTTCTCTCATCTACATATCGCAGATTTTTGCATATGCTCCGATGCTTGTCGTGCCCGCACTGCTTATCATACTGGTAACAGTGGTATTTTCCGTCGTCTCGTCGCTTGTACAGATGAAACTGAGCACGCGTCTGATGGAGCTCTCCGGCAAAGAAAGCGGCATGACATATTCGCTCATCACGGGAATACAGAAAATAAAACTTGCGGGCGCCGAGAAGCGCGCATTTGCACGATGGGGTAATCTCTATGCACAGAGCGCTAAGCTTGAGTACGGTCCGCCCGCTTTCATCAAGCTCAATTCCGTCATAGCGCTTGCCATCAGCCTTGTCGGAACGCTTGTGATGTATACCATGGCGGTAAAATCCGGCATTTCCGTCGCCGATTACTACGCCTTCAATACCGCATACGGTATGGTTTCGGGAGCCTTCGGTGCCCTCGCGGGAATTGCGCTGAATATCGCGCAGATAAAACCGATGCTGACAATGGTACAGCCGTTTTTCGACGCCGTTCCGGAGGTTTCGGACGGCAAGCAGGTGCTGACGCGCCTCTCGGGCGGAATAGAAATGAACAATGTTTCTTTCAGATATTCCGAAAATATGCCACTCATCATCGACAATCTCTCGCTCAAAATACGCCCGGGACAATATGTCGCGATAGTCGGCAAGACAGGCTGCGGGAAGTCGACCCTCATGCGCCTGCTGCTCGGCTTTGAGCATCCGCAGAAGGGTGCCATATACTATGACGGAAAGGACCTCGAACGCATCGATCTGCGCTCCCTGCGCCGCAGAGTCGGCGTCGTTATGCAAAGCGGCAAGCTTTTTCAGGGCGATATCTACTCAAATATCGTCATTTCCGCACCGTGGCTCTCGCAGGATGAAGCATGGGAGGCGGCAGAGCTTGCGGGCATTGCCGAAGATATAAGAAAAATGCCGATGGGCATGAATACCGTTATTTCCGAAGGCTCCGGAGGCATATCGGGCGGTCAGCGGCAGAGACTGATGATTGCGCGCGCCGTCGCACCGAAGCCGAAGATACTCATGTTTGACGAAGCAACAAGCGCACTCGACAACATGACGCAGAAAAAGGTTTCCGAGTCGCTTGACGCACTCAAATGCACCCGCATCATCATCGCGCACCGCCTCTCCACGATAAAGCAGTGCGACAGGATAATCGTTCTCGACCAAGGCAAGATAATAGAGGACGGAAAATACGACGAGCTTATTGCAAAAAACGGCTTTTTTGCCGAGCTTGTCGCGCGGCAGCGCCTTGACGGAGCGCAGTAAAGGCGAATTTTGAAAAAATATAAAAAATTTTGAAATTTCATTAGCCTTTTTCATTTTTGCTCCGTATAAATAAGCAGAAGGGAGAAAGAAAGTGATAAGAAGAAAAAACAATCAACAGAAAAAGACCTTTTCTGCAAGTGAAAAAGAGCTTTTCGCACTTTTTGACTATCAGCGCTTTGAAAACGACCCTGTGCTGAAAGCACTGATAGACGAAGCCGAGGGAGCATTCTGCACCGAAATATCGGACGATATGCTCTCACAGGTCAGCGCCGCGGGAGAGGCAGCACCGGAAAGCAAATGCAAAGACCACGAGGACGGTGCATCATGATCTCTATGGCGGAAAAAGAAGAGCTTTACACAGAATACCGCAAAAAGGTCGCAGGCTATGTTTTCGGAAAGCTGCAAAACCGGCACGATGCCGAAGATATTGTCAGCGAGATATTCCTGAAGGTATACGAAAAATATTCATCATACGACGGAGAACGTGCTTCCCTCTCGACATGGATTTACACCGTTACGCGAAATACCGTAATCGACTATTTCCGCTCGAACAAAAGCGAAGAGGAACTGCCCGAAGATTTTTCCTGCGGCGACCTCGAAGAGGATGAATTTCTGAAAAAGGAATCACTGCACGAGCTCGGTAAGGCACTCGCAGAGCTTGACGAGCGCTCCCGTGCGCTGATAATATTCAGATACTACAAGGAAATGACGCTGAAGGAAATCGCCGACCGCATGGGAATTTCATATGCATATGTAAAAATACTGCACAAAAGCGCACTGCACGACCTGCGGACGCGGATAAGCAGATAGGAAAAGGCAAAAAAGCTTCGGGCGGACGGGCTTTTCATACATCCGCCGCAAATTAACGAAAGGAAGAATAAACAATGAAAATCGAAAGAAAAACACTCGAAGAAGTAAGAGGCGCAAAGAGCGCCGAGGAGCTGAAAACACTCCTTGAGGGCAAAAACATCACGCTGACGGAGGCGCAGGCAGAAGAACTTTTTGCCAAGCTGCCGCTCAATGATGATGAGCTGGAGCAGGTCGCAGGAGGTATCTCGCTTCACAAACGCGTTGAATTTCCTCCCCGCAAATAAGCCGCGCATAAGGGAAGTGCGAAATACGGCTTTGCAAAGCAGCTGAGCCGGCAAGAATCTGCTTTGATGCGGCTTAAAGCAACCCTATCACAGCAAACAAAAAAATATAATGCAAAGGAGAGTGCAACCATGAAAATGAACAATGAACTCATCGCAAAGGCAAAAGAAGCAAAAACCGCCGAGGAGCTCATGGCTCTGGCAAAGGAAAGCGGCGAAGAAATTACCGAAGAGAGCGCAAAAGCTTATTTCGACCTGCTGAATCCCAAAACAGGCGAGCTCTCCGACGACGAGCTTGACAATGTTGCCGGCGGCGGATGCTACAATGGCGACAGGCTTGTTATTTCCGTAATGCACTACTGCGATGAATGGCGCTGCAAGGACGACGGCTCGCAGTGCGATATAGACGGCTTATTGGTATGTTGCAATACCTGCCGTGTTGCCGCGTATTGCCACTCCTGCCATTACTGCACGTATGAAAAAGGGCTGTGGCTCTGCAGCAACCCCGTCAATATGAAGAAATAATATAAAAAGATGATATTACAGAGCTGAACAAAATTCAATCCGACATATTTAAAGATAACTTATAAAGGAGAAATATCATGGCAATAAATAATGAAATCATGGCAAAAGCAAAAGAAGCAAAATCCCCCGAGGAGCTCATGGCTCTCGCAAAAGAAAACGGCATAGACATCACAGAAGAAATCGCAAATGAATATTTCGGCAGGCTTCATCCGGCGCTCGGCGAGCTCTCCGACGAAGAACTCGACAATGTGGCAGGCGGCGGATGCTACTCTGATGGCGGACGCCTTAAGACCACCAGCGGCTATAAATGCAAGCATTATGCTGACGGACAGTCCACCTATGGCATAAAAGGCACCTGCTGCAGATGCAAATACTGGGGCGTTGACCCCAACGCTGTCTGCGGTTCCCTCTGGACAACTCTTATAGAGCTGATAATAAAAGCTGCTGAAGCGGCTGAACCCCGTGAGTGCTATCATCCTGCTAACAGCAAAAAGGGCTGATATATCGCGCAGCTGAGATTTAAATTTCTCATCATTCTGAAAATATCTCGGCACGGCTGATTTATACCGCGCCGAGATTTGTAAAAGCACAAAAATAACCGACCTTCAAACGGAGAAAGCAATGCAATATATATTAAATCCGAATATTGCTCTGCGTTCATGGCAACTTGTACCATATGCCTATTACATAAAAGGAGAGCGGAATGCAATCGGGCTGAAAAAAGAAGAATTTGAATTTCTGTCGTCATGCGACGGAAAAACCGAGCTGCCGTCGGCAGAGGAAAGCTCCCTTGCACGCGATTTGGCGGGAAAAGGCTTCATCAGTGAAGCGAAAAACGGCGAAAATCTCTCCGATTGGAGCAGAGCACGCATCTGCAACAACAGATATTTCCCTGCTATGAACTGGATGATAACAGGCAAATGCAACTACAACTGCATTCATTGCTTCAATGCCGCCGACAATGCTCCGCTCATGAGCGAATGGAGCATGGAGGAGGCAGAGCATCTGCTCGATGAGGCACGCGATTGCGGTGTCAATGCCTTTACGATAACAGGCGGCGAACCGATGCTTCATAAACACTTTTTCGATATACTTGAAGGAATTTATTCGCGTGGAATGTATGTTGAGGAACTGAATACAAACGGTTATTTCATAAACAGGCAGACGCTTTTGCACATGAAGGCGCTCGGATGCATGCCGCTTATGAAAATATCTTTTGACGGCATCGGTTATCATGACTGGATGCGAAATCACAAGGGCGCCGAGGAGACGGCATTGCGCGCGATATCGCTCTGTCATGAAGCCGGATTTCGCGTCAAGGTGCAGACAAATATGAACCGCCGCAATCACGGCAGTATGCTTGAAACGGCAAATGCGCTTGACTTGATGGGTGTCGATGAAATGCGTATAATACGCACCACGGAAGCCCCCAGATGGGTGCAGAATGCGGGGGATGCCTGCCTTACCTTCGGAGAATATTTCGATGAGGCGCTCGCGCTCTGGCGTGAGTACGCGGCAGGTGACCACCGTATGAATCTGACTGTTTGGCAATTCGGAACGCTCTTTCCGATGCATAATTTCTATACTCTCGCCGCCGTCGCTTCATGCACGGGCAAATATCGCGACAGTGCGCCCGTATGCAAGGGAAATCGCGGAATGATAGCTGTGGCGGCAAACGGCAATGTCTATCCCTGCCATCAGATGTCGGGCTATTATGAACAGCACGGTGATTTTCTCGGCAATCTGAAAAGAACGCCGCTTTGCGATATACTCTCCGGCGGCAAGTATCTCGATGAGGTCTGCACGACTATAGGCACTCTGCGCGACAAAAACGAAAAATGCGGCAAATGCGCTCATTTTGAGCAATGCAACGGCGGTTGCCGTGCGATTGCGCTCGCACTTACGGGGGATAAACTCGGAATTGACCCCTCAAAATGTCTTTTTTGGGAGAAGGGCTACGCCGAAAAAACAGCGGCGGCTCTGCCCTGCTACAGTACAAATATTTAATAAAATTTCAGATTAAAGAAAGGAATATAATTATGGATAACAAAAACAACGAAAAGAAAGAATACCTGCTCACGGACGAAGATCTGAAAGAAATTTCCGGTGGTACGTCATCAAAAACACCCGGCATATCCTGCCCGATGTGCGGCAAGTTTATTCCGACATCCATTACTGATTTGCTGGTTAGTGACCGCATCAGATGCCCGTACTGCTTATATGTGCTGGTACTCCGTCGGAATAATTCCAAGAACAAGAGATAAGCGGCTGTGAGTACCGTGCAGTTATCCTGCCGTATTGCAGAGAATGAAAATCGAAATAAAACCAACCCGAAAACGCAAAAATCGGCAGGGGCTTCCCTGCCGATTTTTTAATTACCGCATTCTATGCTTATTTCATTGAAAACGCGGAGAATATCCGCAGTTTCCGTCTGCGCCTTCTCGTTTTCTGCTTTATCTATTATCGCCTTACCCTCATGCATCATGATGAGACGATTTCCGTATTCAACGGCATAACGCAGATTATGCGTTATCATGATGGCGGTCAGCTTCTTCTCGCGCACTATCTTGTCCGTGAGGAGCATTATCGTTTCCGCCGTTTTCGGGTCGAGAGCCGCTGTATGCTCATCGAGCAGAAGCAAATCCACAGGTGTGAGCGTACTCATGATAAGCGAGAGTGCCTGACGCTGACCGCCCGAGAGAAGCCCGACGGGGATTTCCGTTTTATCCTCAAGTCCTAGCCCGAGCGTATGCAGAATTTCGCAGAAATATTCTTTTTTCTTCCTGTCCACGGCAAACGAAAGATTGTACGGCTTGCCCTTGTTTGCGGCGAGGAAAAGATTTTCCGTTATCGTCATATACGGCACGGTGCCGACGGCAGGGTCCTGAAAAACTCTGCCTATTTTCTTTGCCCGCTTATATTCGGGCAGCTTTGTCATATCTACACCGTCAAGTATCACCTTGCCCGAATCGATGGGGATACTGCCGCTGATAATATTCAGCAATGTCGTCTTGCCCGAGCCGTTTGAACCGACAACAGAGACAAACTCACCCGTTTTCACAGATAGCGAAAAATTTTCAAAAAGCTTGATTTCATTGACCGTTCCGCGGTTGAAGGTCTTGTCTGTTCCGATGAGTTCAAGCATTTTTGCCACCTGCCTTTATCTGCTTTTTTGAGAGAAATGATGTTATCTTGTCATTGAAAATAAGAATCAGCGCGAAAAGCACGGCATTCATGAGCTTCAGATATATTCCGTCCCTGTCCACAAGCACGAGATAATTCAGGCAGAGCGAATATATTATCGCGCCGAGTACGACGGCTGTCGTCTTCTGCATAAATCTGATATTTGAAAATACCGCCATGCCTATGATAACCGAGGCAAGGGCAAGCACAACCTTGCCGCTGCCCGAGTTATTGTCATACTGCATATAAAGCTGAGAATAGAGCGCACCGCCCATGGAAACGAACCCGTTTGCAAGAGAGATGCCGAGTATCTTATATGTGCCGGGGTCTTTGCCCAGATAAGTGACAAGACGTTCGCTTCCGCCTGTCGCCCCGAGCATATATCCCATTTTTGTTTTTTTGAAAAGATCTACGAATACCTTGCAGAAGATGACGGCAAGAAGAAGGATAATTATCGTCGCCATATCCTTTGCGCCTGCGCTCTCGCCGAAAATTTTTACGGCTTTCCCGCCGAACATACCCGCAAGTCCCTTGCTCCTGTAGGAGAAGATAGTCGTGGTATATCCTGTACCGGTGAGCAGCTTAGTCAGCGCAAGGTTGACGGAGAGCAGTGCCGTCATCACGATGATACCGGAGAGAAGCTTCGATATGCGGAATTTCACATGGAGCAGCCCCGTGACGGCACCTGCCGCCATGCCGACAAAGAAAGCAAGCAACGTCGCGATTATCGGATTTATTCCGAGACGTAGCATGAATATAGTCGCACAAACTCCGCCCAGCGGAAATGTCCCATCGACCGAAAGATCGGGGAAATCCAGTATCGAATATGAAATATATACTCCGAGTGCGATTATCGCAAAGCACAGACCCATCTGCAGTCCGTCTATGGTGGTTCCCAGAAAAAGCATTTTTCTTTATCCTTTCAGTTCAGTGAGTGGAAACATCCTTTGCACCGAGTGTGTTTTCGGGCAGCTTGAGCCCAAGCTCTTCGCAGGCGGCACTGTTGATATAAACCTGCGGGTTTGTCACTACCACGGGAGGAATATCGGAAGCATTCTTTCCGCCGAGAACCTCTGCCGCTGCCTTGCCTGCCGCCATACCGACATCATTTTTATAGTCGATGGAGGAGCTTGCGACACAACCCTTCTTCACCTGCTCAACCTCAGAGCCGAAAACGGGTATTTTCTTCTCCATGGTTATCGGGAGAATATTGGATTCGAGCTTGCCGACGATTGTATTGTCGAGCAGATTTACAAAGCAGTCAATGCCGCTGTCAATGAGACTGTTTACCGCTGTGTCGATGGTGTTGATATCGGCTACGGCTTTGTCGACTATGGTGACATTCATGCTGTCTACAGCCTCAGCCGCCTTCTTGAGGTTTGCCACCTGAAGAGGGGAGCTGGATTCCTCTGTGGAGTAGAGAACGCCTATTTTGAGCGAATCGGTTTTGCCCATATATGCGATGACAACCTCAAGCTGTTTCTCGGCATTCGGGATATCGGAGGAGCCTGTCACATTTTCGTAATTTGCCATTGTGGCGCCGTCGGTGACTGCGCAGTAAACTACGGGAACAGCACCGTCGGCGGCGTTTGCGGCGGCTACCGCAGAGGGAGTTGCTATAGCTATGATGACCTTGGCACCCTTGTTTACAAGCGTTTTTGCCTGTGACTGCGATACGCTCGGGTCGAAATTGCTGTTGAGAAGCTCTACATTATAGTCGTTAAGGTCTATGCCGCTGTCGCGCAGACCGAGAATGATACCCTCATAGCAGTTTACAAGAGATTCATGTGAGCCGAACTGAATGATGCCTATGGTTGGTTTTGCCTTTTCTCCGCAGGAGGAGAAAGCAAGAAGCGACATAGCGATAAGTGCTACGGAAATTATTAAAGATACTGTTTTTTTCATGATTTTAAATTCCTTTCAGATTTTTGTTTTATTATGTGATTCCTGCTTAAATTCAAATCACGCCATCGCCCTGACAGTACAAACATAATCTTTTCTCCTTTGCAAAAAAATAAAAAAAAGCCCCGAGTATCTCTCGATACTCGGGACGAATAAGCATATCCGCGGTGCCACCCGAATGGAAATATAAAAATACTTCCTCTTTATCGCGTACAGAATATACGCGGCGCCATGGTAACGGAAGCGCACCCCGTCGATTGCTACTTGCCTTTCGGCTTTCGTCCGCCCTCGGAAGCCCATTCATCGAAAACTCCTCTGCCGTGCTCTCACCGCCCACAGCTCGCTTTGAGAATCGCCCTTCGACTACTCTTCTTCTTCGCAGGTTTGATTTTTCTGCATTATATCATGCATTTTTGCTTTTGTCAAGAGTTTTTGCAAAAAAAATTTCAGCTTTTCTCTTTTTCGGCAAATTCTGTTGACTTGCGGATAAAGCTGTGGTATTATTATTATAAATCTATGGAATCAAGAGGTATATGCAAATGAAGGTAATACTTTTAGCCGATGTAAAAGGACAGGGTAAAAAAGGCGATATAATAAAAGTATCGGACGGATATGCAAAGAACTTTCTTTTCCCGAAAAAGCTCGCAGCAGAAGCCGATGCAAAGCTCATGAACGAAATGAAGGGCAAAGAAGAGGCAAGGCTTCACAAAATAGAGCTTGAAAAGGAAGCCGCACGCGCGACCGCCGCAAAGCTCGAAGGCATAATGGTCAAGATAGCGGCGCAGGCAGGAGCAGACGGAAAAACCTACGGCTCCGTCACGTCAAAGGAAATAGCGGAAAAGCTCCTCGAGCAGGCAGGAATTGAAGTTGACAAGAGAAAAATAGACATACCCGAGCCGATAAAGGCTTTCGGCACATACAGCCTCGAGGTCAAGCTCTACGGCGATATTTCGGGAAAGATAAATGTTGTTGTAGCGGAGAAATAATCCGCAAAAGAAAAATTCACTCATGAAGGATTAAGTTATGGCAGAAGCAGGCAGAACAGTCCCCTTTGCGCTGGAGGCGGAGCAATCCGTTCTCGGAGCAATACTCATAGACCCCGAAAAATTCAATGATATCGGCTCTATCATGACGGGCGACGATTTCTATATCGGTGAGCATCGCGAAATTTTTGCGGCGATGCAGGAGCTTTTCGTCAAAAACAGGGATATAAACCTCATCACGCTCATTGATATGCTCGTTTCCCGCGGTGTATATACAGAGGATGAAATAAAGCGATATCTGCGCGTGATAGCGGAGGTCGTTCCCACTGCGTCAAATATCAAGGATTATGCGCAGATTGTCAAGGACAAAAGTATTCTGCGCAAGCTGATAACGGCTTCCGAAGCGATAACGGAAAATGCATATGCCGCGCACGGCGAAGTACGTTATATCCTCGATGATGCCGAGCAGAAAATTTTCGATGTCGCTCAAGGAAACGAAACGCAGAATTTTGTTCATATACGCGATGCACTCGGCATGACCTATGACAGGCTCGAGGCGATAAGAACAGACCCTGCGGCCGTTTCGGGAACGCCTACGGGTTTTTCCGCCATTGATAATATAATCGTCGGCATGGGCAAGGGTGACCTTGTTCTTATCGGAGCGCGACCCGGCATGGGTAAAACTACCTTTGCCATGAATATAGCGACGAATATCGCCATACGGCAGAAGAAAACCGTTTGTGTTTTCAGCCTTGAAATGTCGGCGGAGCAGCTCGCTTCCCGTATGCTCTCAAGTGAAGCCGGTGTGGACAGCTATGCTCTGCGCTCAGGCAAAATTTCCGAGCAGGACTGGCAGAAGATTGCTTATGCCACCTCCAAGCTCTATGAATGTGATATCCTCATAGACCCGTCCAGCGCGATAACCGTCACGGGAATGAAGGCGAAGCTGCGCCGAGTGAAGAATCTCGGGCTTGTCGTAGTCGATTATCTTCAGTTGATGCAGAGCGACAGGCGAAGCGACAGCAGAGTTCTTGAGGTAGGCGATATTTCGCGAGGGCTGAAGCTGCTTGCGAAGGATCTCGGCGTACCCTGCATATGCTGTGCTCAGCTCTCCCGCGGACCCGAAAGCCGAACAGACAAGCGACCCATGCTTTCCGACCTGCGTGACTCAGGTGCCATCGAGCAGGATGCGGATATAGTGATGTTCCTTTACAGAAATGAATATTATGCAAACGCGCCCGAGGGCAAGGATGCCGTCGGCGGCGTTGACAGTGCCGGCACATCGCAGGCGGAATGCCTTGTCGCCAAGAACCGTCACGGTTCGACGGCAAATGTCAAGCTCGGCTTTGACGGCAGGTATTCGAGGTTTACTTCAATTGAGGACAGAGAGGAGCCGTGACACCCATGAGCATCCTTTCGGTAAAAGGGCGAAGAATGCTTGAAGCGCTCGGCGTGCCGCTCGCAGGCGATGCTCCCGAAGGTATTGTCGTCGGCTTCTCAGGCGGTGCGGACAGCGCGGCTCTGCTTCATTTTCTCACTTCGGATATGCTTCTCGGTGCCCGCATAACGGCACTCCATATAAACCATATGCTACGCGGGGACGAGGCGGAGCGCGACGAGCGCTTTTGCCGCGATTTCTGCTCGGAGCGCGGCATAGCTTTTGAAGCCGTGCATATAAATATAGCGGAAATATCGGGTGGCGTCGCCGTTGAGGAAACGGCGAGAAACGAGCGCTACGCGGCTCTCGCGGACTGCGCACGGCGGCACGGAGCGAAGTATATTGCCCTTGCCCATACGGAAACCGACAATGCCGAAACACTGATATTCAATATCGTGCGCGGAAGCGGGCTCAGAGGAGCCTGCGGTATTCCCGCCTCGCGCCCATGCGGAGACTTTACGATAATCCGTCCGCTTCTCTCATGCACAAGAGCGGAAACGGAGGAATACTGCCGCGAAAACGGCATAGAATATGTCACCGATGCGACAAATTCCGATACGCACTACACAAGAAATTTCATCAGGCATGAGATACTTCCGCGCCTGCGCCGCATAAATCCCGCGGCAGAGGACTCTCTCGGCAGTCTCTGTTCCCTGCTCTCATGCGACAGCGATTTTATAGAGGGAGAGGCACAAAGATTTTTTGTCTCGCTTGCCGACAGGCGCACGGTGCCCATAGCGGCACTCACCTCGCTCCACGAAGCGGTGCGCACGAGAGTGCTTGCAAGAATGTACCATGCGGCAGGCGGCGGAGATATAGACAGCCGGCATATACGCGCCGTCTGCGATATCATGCGCGGTGGCGCGGGAACGAAAACCGAGCTTCCATGCGGCATTTTTGCCGTGGCAACGGGCGATAGTATCACATTCATGACGAGAGCCGAGCTTGAAAAAATCACCGGATCGAAAGCTCTCGATATACCTCTCGTTCTCGGTGAAAATCGCTTCGGCAATTCGCTTATTTTCGTTTCGCACGAGCCTGACGCTGCGGCAGAGGCGCGATACGGAGATTATTCCGTGCACTTTGTAAAGTCTTTCTGTCTTAATGAAAATGCGGCGCTCTCGGCAAGGACAGCACAGCCGACCGACAGCTATCGCGCGGGAGGCATCACAAGAAAAATCAAAAAGCTTCGCACAGAACTCTCTTTTTCGGCGAGAAATAAGCGCCCCGTGATATGCGCCGGAGGCGAAGTTATATGGTATCCGGGCTTTGATATGTGTGATGCGCTGAAGGGCGAAAAACCTTCGGTATATATATACTATTTTGAAAAATAAAGCAATTTGGGGGAGAAAAAATGTCAGAGAAATACAATATGATGAATGATATCAGCTCCGTGCTTCTGAGCGAAGAGGAGATAAAGAACACGGTGGAAAAACTCGGCGCAAAAATTTCCGAAGATTATAACGGCAAGCGCCTGCTCATAGTAGGCACGCTCAAGGGCGCGCTTCCCTTCATGGGCGCACTCCTCGGTAAGATAACGATTCCCTGTGAAATAGATTTTATGAAGGTCTCGTCCTACGGAAGCGGAACAAAGACCAGCGGTCAGATAAAGGTTTTGCTTGATCTCATAAGAAGCGATCTCAATCAGTGTGATGTTCTCATAGTCGAAGATATAATCGACAGCGGCAGAACTCTTTCAAATCTGACCGGATATATGAAGGAGCGCGGTGCGAAATCCGTCCGCACCTGTACTCTGCTTGATAAGCCGTCGCGCCGCGAGGTCGATTTTGAGGCGGATTATGTCGGCAAAGTCATTCCGGATGAATTTGTCGTGGGTTTCGGTCTCGATTATGACGAAAAATACAGAAATCTTCCCGTCATCGGCATCCTTAAAAAAGAAGTTTATTCAAGCTGAGCAAAAAAGACAAAAAAATTCCGCCCGCTATCCCGCGGCGGAATTTTATATATTCCTACAGAGGTGATTTTAATGATAAAGCTGCTCTCACGGCTTTTTATAAAGGACAGAGACAATACGGAAAATCCGCGTGTGCGCTCGGCATACGGTATGCTCTGCGGCATTGTCGGCATATTTTTAAATATTCTGCTTTTTGCGGGCAAGCTGGCAGCCGGCATAGCTTCGGGTGCCATTTCTGTGACGGCGGATGCTTTCAATAACTTAAGCGATGCCGGCTCCTCACTGATAACGCTGATAGGCTTTCGCCTTGCCGGGCAGAAGCCGGACAATACGCATCCTTTCGGGCACGGCAGGATAGAATATATCTCGGGGCTTCTCGTCTCAATTGCCGTCACGCTGATGGGCTTTGAGCTCGCCGTTACCTCGGTAGAACGCATTATTACACCGAGAGAAACGGAATTCGGCTCTCTCACTATGATTATCCTCGCCGTTTCCGTGGCTGTGAAGCTCTATATGACGCTCTATAACCGCGCTGTAGGCAAAAAGATAAATTCCGATGCGGTGAAAGTTGCCGCGGTAGACAGCCTTTGCGACAGCTTTTCCACGCTCGCCGTGCTTGTATGTATGCTGATTTCACATTTTACCTCACTTGAGATAGATGCATATTGCGGTCTTGCGCTCTCGGTTGTAATACTCATCGCAGGCATACGCTCCGCCATAGAAACTATTCAGCCGCTGCTCGGTCAGGCACCCGACAAGGAATTTACGGATAAAATAATACGCATAGCGAAAAGCTCGCCCACAGTGCTCGGCGTGCACGACCTGATAGTACATGATTACGGTCCCGGAAGAAGAATGATTTCTCTCCATGCCGAGGTAAGCGACAAGGATGACTTAATCGAAGCGCACGACGCTATCGACAATATCGAAAGAGAGCTTTCGCGCGAGCTCGGTTGTGATGCCGTCATTCATATGGACCCTATAGCAGTCGGAAGCGAGGAGGTGGACGCGGCAAAAACCGAAGCGCAGATGCGCGTTCATGAGATAGACCCGCGCATCACCATCCATGATTTCCGCATGGTCAAGGGACCTACTCATACAAACGTGATATTTGATGCCGCCGTTCCCTTTGATATAAAGGAATCGGACGATGATATCAAGGCAGCTATCCGAAAAGGCATACTTGAGGACACCGGCAAAACCGCCGTCGTGACGATAGACAGGGTGCATACATAAGCGGCTCAACCATCGGTTGACAAAAAATCACCTTTTTCAACCGTCAGTCTGTTGATTTCACCCACCCGAAATGGTATATTCATAGCAAAGAACATTTCGGAGGTAAGAAATGAAAGCGTCGGAATTTGAAAAATACTATTGTGCCGGTCAACCCGTAGAGATAAACGAGGCACTTGCGGCAAAGCTGAAGCCTTGCTGTGATTACACATCTTTGTTTTATATGGATAAGCAATCACTGCGTGAAAAGTACCCGGCTGTGCCGAATATTTCGCGCGATGCTGCATCGGAGGATATCGAAATCTTCTTTGACATTTTAAAATATGCGTATGCAGGATATGATTATTACAGTGATAAGGTTGATTTTGAGAAGCTGAAGGCGGATATTATCACAAAAGTTCCCGCAGTCGGAATATCGACCGACGGACTTAAAGAAATAATATTTGAGGCACTTTATCCGCATATAAACGATACTCATTTCGCTTTTATCGGAGAAAAAAATCTGAATATGAAGCACTGCTTCATTGCGTATTTTTCGGATTTGCTTCTTGAAAATCACGGCGGGCTCGGCAAAGTAATCTCGGGCTGTGCTACGCTCTGCGGCAAAGAATTTGACATGGCGGAAATATCGGAAAATCTCTTTCCCACACTTCCCTCACATGATGGGCGCGAGCGTTTTCTCTTCGGCATATACAGCGAAAAGCCTGTCGATGCCCTCACCCTCGGCGGCGAAGAGCTTCCTCTCCACAGATGCAAAACCGATTTATGCAATCCGAAAGACGGGTTTCTTTACGATAGGGAAATTCTCGGCATTCCCGCGGTATATCAGACAACATACGGTCTGCCGGATGAGAAAACAGACGAATTTTCCGGTATGGGAGAAAAATACAAAAACGCGAAAAATCTCATCTGGTCGGTGCTTGGAAATTTCGGCGGCGACAGCAGATTTCCCGAAATGTTTGTCAGTGCGCTGAATGGTTATGCCAACTGGGAGATGAACTATGCCGTGCTCTCCTCTCCGCTCGCAGGCGATAATCGGGAAAGTGCGCACGAAAAAAGCTATGAAATTCATTCGCTTCCCGAAAACAATCCTGACTCCTCAAAATTCGGCGGTAAGCTATGGCTTCTGCAAAACAAAAACGTTGCTTCCTCAGGAGAATCGGCTGTCATGTATGCAAGGTCGGTGAAAAATTCCGTTTCCGTCGGCAGCGCAACCTGCGGTTGCGGGCAGTTTGGCGATATCCTCGGATATCATCTGCCGAATTCAAATATTCTTTTCTGCATGGGATATAAGGTTTTCAATATGGACGGTTTTGAGGAGGGTAAAGGACTTGCTCCCGACTACTGGCTCGATAGCGATGACCCCGTGACCGCCCTTGCGGAATATATAAACGAAGAGAATGGCAAATAAGCCGCATCGGGATAAAATTCTGACAAAAAAGAGGCACTGCGTGCCTCTTTTTCATATTTACCTCACCTGTGCAGATTTTCCTCGGGAACAAGCGTGATGAAAACAAGCTCCGGATTATTGCCAAACCGCGGGAAAGCCGTATTGTTTGCAAGCCCTCGGCTGACGCAGAGGCGCTTTTCATGCAGACCCTGCGCATATCTCGGGAAAAGTCCCTGCCCCGGCGCAAAAATGCTTTTGCCGCCGATGCGCCACTGTCCGCCGTGTGCATGACCCGATATCGTCAGGTCGATGCCCGTGCTTCTGATATACCGCGGATAATATTCCGGATGATGGCAAAGGAGCAGCTTATAGCCGCTGAGCGCACTGAAGATTGAGAGCCAATGCAGATTCGGTCGCGGCGTTTTCGAGAGGAAGCTCTGGCGTGTATCGAAACCCGTTGTCAGCCCTCCGATATTTATATCATGCCAGCGCACGTATGCATTGTCCAGCATCACGGCACCGGTCTCGCGGACAAGCGGCAGATACCGCTCGCGGCTCCCTATCTCGTGATTTCCTATCGAATAAAATGTCGGTGCAAAAGACGATGCCGCACGCAGAAAAGCAAGCCCGTTTTCACAGGAGCGCATCCCCTCCGTGAGATCTCCCGGGATAACGATAATATCGCATCCGTTTTTCTTTATTTCAGCAAAAATCTCCTGCCATCTGCCGTTGTGCAGATCGGCGACTACGGCAATTCGCGCGGGATTGCGTATTTTTGCTCTGATACTGTATCTTGTTATATCTAAATTCATTCGGGATATTTTTCCTTTTCAGCGGATAAAAGCGGCAAATGCCGCCTTCACCTTGATTTTTTATGCCTTGGTAGTGAAAATATATTCGCCGCCGCAAAGAGTCTCTTTTCTGCCGTCGGGAAGCGTAAGCTCCGCCACCGTGCCCGCAGGAACGCTGAACTCATAGTGGATAAATTCGCCCGAATAATACCAGTTTGAAATAACCTCACCGGAAACCGTCTTGATTCTGCAGTTTACAAATCCGAGATTTTTTGATGGCTTCGGAGCGAGTGCAATGTGCTTATAGCCGGCACCGTCAGGCAGAGAATTTATACCTGCGCATACGCCGTAGAGCCAGTCTGCTACGGCACCGTATGCATAGTGATTAAATGAGGTCATGCCGACGCTGCTGAAAGAGCCATCCTCATTTATGCAGTTCCAGCGCTCCCACATCGTCGTCGCGCCGTGATTTACGGAATAAAGCCATGAAGGCATCTTCTCCTGAAGCAGGAGCGTATATGCGAGGTCTGTATATCCGTTTTCGGAGAGCGCATGGAGAATATAAGGTGTACCGACAAAGCCCGTGTTTATTCTGTCGCCGTTTTCATGGATAATCTTTGCAAGGCAATCCGCCATGCTTTTTCTCTCATCTTCGCCGCGATAGAGATGAAAATGCAGTATCATCGCGAGTGTCGTCTGTGTTATCGGCTTTATGATAGCCTGCTCTTCTCTGTTTTTCTCATCGCGCAGAGAAATGTGCTTGGACATACAGGGCAGTCCGTTTTCTATGAAGTTGTCATGGAAGGCATCGAGTATATGACGGTAAAGCTCCTCATATTCGCTCATGTCCTTGCCGAGCAGTTTGCCGGCTTTAACGAGAATATCCGTCACGCGCGCATAATAAGCCGAGGCAATCAGATCCTTTTGTGTTGCGCCCGTATCGCCGCCGACAACACCATCCATCGCGAGCCAGTCGCCATAGTGCCATCTGTCCACCCAGAGATATTCCTTAGTTCCGGCATGGCGTATGTATTCAACCCATTTTTTCATCATGGGAAAATGCTCTGCAAGCATTTTCTTATCACCGTAAGCAAGGTAAACCTCCCACGGGATAATGCCGGCGGCATCGCCCCATGCGCAGCATACGGCGCCTCTTTGGAGAGCATCGGGAACAACTATCGGAACGCCGCCGTCATTGCGTAGTGACTGCTCTGCCGCCATATCACCGAGCCATTTTCGGAAGAAATCGTGTACACCGAAATTATATACGCCGGCACGGCAGAAAACCTGTGCGTCACCTGTCCAGCCGAGACGCTCGTCTCTCTGCGGGCAGTCGGTGGGAACATCGAGATAATTACTTCTCTGCCCCCAGAGAACATTATGATAAAGCTGATTTACCTTTGCATTTCCGCATGAAAAGAAGCCTGTGCGCTCCATATCGGAATAAACCGCAACGGCTGTAAAGCAATTAAGGTCTACCTCTTCAAAGGGATATTCATCGAGGCGGATGTAGCGGAAGCCCTGAAATGAAAAGGTTGGCTTGAAAACATCCTCTCCGCCGGACAGTATATATTCGTTTCTGCTTCTTGCGGAACGCAGATTTTCGTTATAGAAGTTGCCCTCGGTATCAAGCACCTCTGCATGAGTCATAACTATTCTGCCGCCGCGCTCGCCTTTGATGCGAACCTCTACATAGCCTGTCATATTCTGCCCGAAATCTATTACTCTCTCGCCCTTCGGCGTGATAATAAATTCCTTCGGAGCAATCCGCTCATGCTCATGGATGAGCTTGCCCACCTGCGGAATAAGCTTTGTTTTCACGCGGCTGAGCTCAGCAGTACCGAGTTTTTTTATTCTTGCCGTCGGGTCTACCGTCTCGCCGTGATATATCTCGGAATAAAGTATCTTCGAGGTACGCACGCCCCATGTATCGTCTGTGGCAAAATGTTCCTCTCTTCCGTCGGCATATTCCACATCAAGCCACGCGATAACACTGACCGTATCGGAGAAAACATGGTGTCTTCCCTTCCATGTGAGGTCACCGACTGCCCAGCCCTCTGCCGCTGTAACGGAAATTTCCGCGCTCTTGCCGCCGAGAAACGCCGTGACGTCATACGTCTGATACTGCGTGCGGACATGGTATGATGTCCAGCCGGGATTCAGTAAAGAATCCGTTATGCGCTTGCCGTTTATGCGCACGAGATAAAGTCCCATCGCGGAAGCGCCGAGTGTCGCCTTCTTCACCTTGCCGGAGAGAGCTATCTTCTTGTAGAAATCAACAACATTTGCCTCCTTGGGAGAGCAGATCCATTTTGCACCTGTTTTCATATAGAAACCTCTTTCTGCGTTTTTTTCTTGATTTTCACTTTACTATGAGGTATAATTATAAGGGAAATAATTTCCTCATCATTGTTTGTTTTTATATTGTATCATAAAAGCCTGTACTTTTCAATACGAAAAGAAAAAATGCTTTTAAAAAAAGAGGTTTATCATGCAAGAGAAATTTTGCGATCTGCATATGCATTCCGTTTTTTCAGATGGCTCTCATACGCCCGAGGAGCTGATAGAGCTTGCGCTCTCGGCAGGACTCTGCGCCGTGGCGCTTACCGACCACAATACAGTCGATGGTTGTGAGCGCTTTCTGTCTGCCGCGAATGGCAAGCCTATAGATGCCGTCTGCGGAGCAGAGCTTACCACAGACTATGAGGGCATGGAGCTGCATCTGCTCGGGCTTTTTCTCGCACCCGAGGTTTTTGATGATGTATCGGAATACGTAGTTGAGAGGAATATCGCCAAGGAGTCGGCAAATAAAAAGATGATAGAACGCCTTGCCGCCGACGGATTTGAGATAAGCTACGGCGAATTTGTGAAACGCTTCCCGAACAGAAACAGAAACCGCGCAAATATCGGTGCGCTTCTTCAGGCAAAAGGCTATGTGGCATCCGTTTCCGAGGCTTTTGAAAAATATCTCGACGAGGGGCAGAAATATTATGTGCATGCGCCGAGGCTTGATTTTCTCCGCACAATCGGAAAAATTCATGAGTGGGGCGGAGTCGCCGTCTGGGCACATCCGCTTTACCATGTCGACCGCGTGCGGACAAGAGAAATTCTTACCGCCGCGATGGCATACGGGCTTGACGGTGCAGAAGCGTATTATTCGACATATTCGGAGGACGACACCGCATATATGCTCGCCCTCTGCCGTGAGCTTGAGATTTTACCGAGCGGCGGCAGCGATTTTCACGGCGCGGCAAAGCCTGATATTGCCATAGGCAAGGGGAACGGCAACCTCGCAGTGCCGTATTCCTGCTATGAAAATCTCAAAAAGCTCGCGAAAAAATATAAATCGGCACAAAAACAGGACTTCGCATGAAGTCCCTGCTTTATAAAAGTCGCGAAAAACATAGCAGAATTAAGACATGGCAGACAAACGGAAAAGGAGATAAAAATGACAAACAAAGAAGTATTTGATATAGCCATGAGGCAATCCGCACTGGATATCAATGCTCACAGTTCTGATTTTGTTAAAGATACAAATGTATTTGTCAGGTCCGAAATAGGAACATCGGCACGAAAATATTATAAAGAGCCTATTGCGTGTAATTTGGTCTCATATGGAAGCAATATTGTCGCTTCCGTAAAAGACGAATACAGAGATATTATCGAAATATATTTAAGCAAATTCGAATTTTACAATTGTTTTGAAACCCCGAATATTCATTGGCTGGACGAAAGAATGAAAGAACACGGTTATCGTGTTTGCTTCATGGCAGAATACTTTCTTCCGAATGTTGATATTTTGACCGGAATTGAGTGCAAATATCAACTCAGAATGTTGGAGCAAAAGGATTTTAAAGATTTATATCTTCCGGCTTGGAGCAACGCGCTTTGCGAAGAGCGCAAGGAATTGGATGTTCTCGGTATCGGCGCCTATGACGGCGAGAAGCTGATAGGGCTTGCGGCTTGCTCGGCGGATTGCGACACGATGTGGCAGATAGGAGTCGATGTTTTGCCGGAATATCGCGGAGGGGGAATCGCCCCTGCGCTGACAAGCAATCTTGCAGTTGAAATATTGGCAAGAGGAAGAGTTCCTTTTTATTGTTGCGCATGGTCAAATCTTAAGTCTGTAAAAAATGCATTGCGCAGTGGCTTTGTACCCGGATGGGTGGAAATGACGGTAAAGGATTCGGATACGGTTAATAAATTAAACAAGCAGGCTTTATGATAAATGTATTTTGAAAAAAATGAAAAAACGACGAGTAACTGCTCGTCGTTTTTTCTTATAGACAAAAAAGTAATAAGAAACTGAATAAAGGAAGAAAAGAGAAAGAAGTTCAAGCCCTCGGACAATTAGTATCGGTCAGCTGAATACATTACTGCACTTACACCTCCGACCTATCAAACTCGTAGTCTACAAGTGTCCTTACTAGCTTAAGCTATGGGATATCTAATCTTGAAGCATGTTTCACGCTTAGATGCTTTCAGCGTTTATCATAACCGCACGCGGCTACCCAGCTGTGCCCTTGGCAGAACAACTGGTGCACCGGAGGTGCGTCCGACCCGGTCCTCTCGTACTAAGGTCAGCCCCTCTCAAATATCCTACGCCCACGACAGATAGGGACCGAACTGTCTCACGACGTTCTGAACCCAGCTCGCG